>JABAHO010011039.1_pt1 | contig 31405 bp, 29 predicted proteins | sample 7062071 | NCBI WGS metagenome assembly JABAHO01 (sample SAMN14534356, study PRJNA622989) | marine sediment metagenome | biome: marine biome [ENVO:00000428]; feature: marine pelagic biome [ENVO:01000023]; material: deep marine sediment [ENVO:00002113] | place: India: Gulf of Kutch | collected...
CACCTCCTGGCAGACATGGGAACGGCTGGGAACCCTGGCCATGCGCCGCGGCAATTACCGGCAGCAAACGTTCGGAGAGGGTTGCATGACGCAGGCAGCCGGCTATGATCCCAACAATTACCGGCTATGGTACCGAATTGGTCATGCGCGCCTTGATATCGGAGACTTGCAGGGGGCTCGCGAGGCCCAGAAACGCGTGCAGGCGCTGCGCGACTGGTACTGGCCGCAGGATATCATGTTAAACAGGAACCACACACCATGAACCACCTCGCTGTCGGAGCGGCAATTCCCTTCCTGATCGGGCTCCTGTTTTACATCCGGGCCCGGGGCCGCGCCTCGCTGCGTCTCCTGGTCGGCACACCGGCCGCCATGTTTGCCTGCGCCACCTGGGCCGTACTGCCGGACCTGCCCCGCACCTTCGGCTTTTCAGGCTACGACACCACCCTGAACATGAACCCGAAAATTGATATCTTTTTCTGGCATTACACGATCAATCTTTACGAAGGGCATACGGAGGCGGCCGCCAACATTGCCTTCGCCCTGATGCTGGCCGGGCTGTTCCTGGCCGCATGGCGTGAACTGCATTGCCTGGAATACGGCCGCGGCCATGGATCCGAAGCGAGTCAGGACTGACCCATGGCACATTCAACCCTCCATTTCTCGCTTGGCATGGTGATCGGATCCGCCGCGGCCGCACCACGGCTGATGCGCGCCCTCGCCGGCAGGGAAAAACTCTCCGACGCCTTCCGCTTCTGGTTTGGCGCTTCTTATGCTGCGGGCCTGTTTGCCGCGTTCCCGGGGGTCCTGCGCCGCTTCGGGGTTCCGGATGCGGTCTGCGACGGCTGGTGGATGAATGTCTTCATTCTCTACCCGCTTTTGAACGAGCTTAAACCGGGCGGGATGACGATGGGCCCATTGGTGATGGGTGCCCTGATGGGCTGCCAGTACATTGCGCTGGTTGCCGCCCTGGCCTGGTGCCTACGACGGCAGAAGTCCGCTGCCGGCGAGGATATCGACTGACCGGCGTACAACGCCCTGTCGGCTCTGTACAAATCCCCTGGCCCGTGCCCCAAGGCCTGCGGCCTTCTGCGGGTCCTGCGCCAGTTCGAGAACCGCGGCAAGCAGCGAGGCTTCATCCGCCACCTGCACCAGCGCATCCTCCGCCAGCATCTGCCTGACCACCTCCGCAAAATTTTCGCAGTGCGGGCCGACCAGGACGGGGATGCCCGACACCGCCGGTTCCAGCATGTTCTGCGCGCCGTGCGCCGTCAGGCTCTTGCCGACAAAGACCATCGAGGCATCCGCATAGTAGCCGGGAAGCTCGCCGGTTGTATCCGCAAGGAGCACCTCGACGTTCGCGGGAGCCTGCGCATCGTGCATCCGGCTGCGGCGTACATAGCCAAGGCCGGTGGCTGCAATTTCCGCCTCAACCGCATCAGCCCGCTCGGCATGGCGGGGAACCAGCACAAGCCGCGCGCCCGGAGAAACCCGCTTCAGTTCGCCGAATATACGCAGCAGGGCGGCTTCCTCACCGGCCCAGGTGGAACCTCCGACCAGGAGCGGACCCGCCCCGGTGAAGCCGAGTGCCTCCAGCACCGCATGCACTTTCGCAGCAGAGGCCGGCAGGCTCTCATCGAAATCATACTTTGCCGTGCCGCACACATGTACCCGATCCGGGGCTACGCCGAGCCCGGCAAAGGCCTTCCCGGCTTCGTCTGTCTGGGCCAGGACTGCCGACATGCAGCCCATGATCCGCCGCGTAACGGGCGCCATCCGGCGATAGCCCCGCAGGGACGACTCCGAGAGCAGGGCATTCACAATCACAACCGGAATGCCGCGCCTGTGCGCCAGCCGGATCATGTTCGGCCAGATTTCCTTCTCTGTCAGGATGAAGAGGCCGGGCTTGAATGCATCGAGGGCACGGTTGACAAACAGCGGCAGATCGACCGGCACATAAAAAACCGCGTCGCGCGGATCCATGCGCTCACCCGCCAGGCGATAGCCGGTCGACGTGGTGGTGGTCAGCACGAAGACGACCTCCGGATCCCGGCGGCGGATTTCAGCCAGGTACCGCAGGGCCACGTTGCATTCCCCGACACTGACCGCATGGATCCAGATCGTGCGCCGACCCTCCAGCCTGCGCAGCACCTCCGCCGGATAGCGTCCAAAACGGTGCCCAAAATCCCGCCGGTATCCGCCGCGTCGCAGCATGCGCCTGAGAAACACCGGAACCAGTAGAGTGAACCCCGTCACGAACAGGACATTGTACAAAAACCAGAACATGGAACCTTTCAGGAACGCGGGTGCGCGTCCTCGTAAACTTTTTTCAGCCGTTCAATCGAAACATGCGTGTAAATCTGGGTGGTGGACAGGCTGGAATGGCCGAGCAGCTCCTGCACGCTGCGCAGATCAGCTCCGGCATCCAGTAAATGCGTGGCAAAGGAGTGCCGCAGGGCATGCGGGGTATAGTGATTGTCCAGCTCCGCCGCCGCCAGGTATTTTTTCATGAGGCGCTCAATGGACCGCGGGGTGAGCTGGTCGCCATGCAGGTTGCGAAAGAGCGGGCCGCGCGTATCGGTGCCCGGCCATAGGGCTTCGGCCGCCTCGAGCATCGCNNCCGGAAAGACGGTCAAGGTCGGCAACCGTCATACCGGCCACCTCGGATACCCGCGCGCCGGTGCTGTAGGTAACCTCAAGCAGGGCCCGGTCTCGGCAGCAGGCATATCCGGATAAAGGCGTCAGGCGGCCCTTTGCCTCTTCAGCCTCCATCAGGAGCGATGGCTGGTCCAGCAGGCGCCCCACCTCCTCCACGGAGAGCACGTCCGGCAGGTTTCGGCCCTGCTTGGGTGCACGCAATCCGCCAAACGGATTGATTTCGACGTACGCTTCCCGGATCAGGAACCGGTAAAAGGAGCGCAGGCTCGAGAGTTTTCGGGCTGCGGTTTTCGGCTGCAGTCCCTCCCGTTGAAAGCTGACGAGAAACCGCCGGGCGGCGTACTGGTCCGGCCGGGTCCAGTCGACCGGCACAGACAGGGACGCTTCAAAATAGAAGGCGGCGAACTGCCCGATGTCCCGCACATAATTTGTCACGGTATGCTCCGAGGCATTGCGCTCGTTCTGAAGGTAGGACACAAAGTGTGCGACCGCCGGGTCACCGGAAACTTGGACGCTCTGCTGCGTGTCGGGCATGGGACCTAGTCTTCTTTGCTTTTGCCCCGCGGTTTCGGAGCGCTGATATCACACCGCTGCGCCACCGACTCGTAATCCGGGACCTGCTCCCGGTACCGCCTGACCATTCGCTTGAGCGCCCCCCGCTGGCGGTCAGTCAGGAATCCCTTGGACTGGAACTGTGAGGAAAGGGACTCGCAAAAGGCCTGGTCGTCAAAGGTACGCTTGCCGCGCTTGACGGGCTCGTTCCACGTTTTGACGTGGCCCATGGCCCCGAGCAGGACCGGAGACTCCTCGTCTTTTTCCGGGGTATCCTCTCCAAGCTCGAGTTCATCGCGTAGTGACTCAAAATCGGGAATCTGGTCGCTATGGGCCACGATCATTGAATTGAGAACCCGCAGCTGCTTGTCCGTGAGGCGTCGGCCGCTCTGCACCCAGGTTTGGAGAGAAGCCACGAACTCGGCCCCTTTTTCGTCAAGGTCAAGGCCTCCCGCCAGCTCCAGTTTCTGCACGGAGGTCTGCTTCGGCGGCTGGGCATCGGGTGACTCGAGCACATCCAGCGCATCGATTTCCTGCAGCGCTTCGCGGAGCCCCGGAATCTGCTCACGGTACCGGCAGGCCATCTTGACCAGGGTTTCGAGCTGGCGCACCGAAACCGGGCGCTCTCCGTCTTCAAGCTGCTTCTGCACGGAGGCCACGAATTTCTCGTCGCTGTAGGTTCGCTTGCCCCGCTTGACTTCCGGCGCCCAGGCTTCAACCGTGTCGAACACGGCCAGGACCCGCCCCACATGGTTCACGTCGGCCGGGGGCACCACGGTCTTCTCCATCCATTTTTCAAACTGGTCGTAGAAGGAGGAGAGCATGTCGGTCCATTTCAGCTTCCCGTCCTCGATATCATCCAGCGCGTTTTCCATGGAGGCGGTGAACGTCACGTCAAACAGGTCTCCCAGGCTTTCCACCAGCAGGGCATTGACCCGCCGCCCCAGCTCGGAGGAGACAAGCGTGCGCTTTTCGGATTCGACGTATTTCCGCTGCTGCAGGGTGCTGATGATCTGGGCATAGGTGCTCGGGCGTCCTACGCCGTTGCTTTCAAGTTCCCGCACGAGTGATGCCTGGTTAAAGCGCGGTGGCGGCTTGGTTTCCTTCCGGTCACTGAGCCATTCGATGCAGATCAGGGGTTCATTCTCCTCCAGCGGCGGCAGCTCCTGCAGTTCCTCCTCTGAATCCTTTGGTTTCTGCTTTTCCGTACCGGTCACGCGCATGTAACCCGGAAAGCGTATTTCCGAGGCGGAGGCCTGGAAGAGAAAGGTGCGCCCGCCGGCTTCGCCCGGCTCAGCGGTGACGCGTGCCGTGCGCTGGTCCAAAAGTGCCGGCGCCATCTGGCTGGCCACGAAACGCTGCCAGATGAGCCGGTAGAGCTTGAGCTCGGCTGCATCCAGTTTTCCGGAAAGGCTCTCCGGCGTGCGGGCCACATCCGTCGGGCGAATGGCTTCATGCGCCTCCTGCGCCCCGGCCCGGCTGCGGTAGGTATTGGGTTTTTCGGGTACAAATTCACTGCCGTAGGTTTGGGAAATGTAGTCCCGGCAGGACTCCCGGGCATCCTGGGAAACAGAGAAGGAGTCGGTTCGCATGTAGGTGATCAGGCCGGACGGGCCGTCGCCAAAATCAAGTCCCTCGTAGAGTTTCTGCGCAAGGCCCATGGTGCGCTGCGGCGAAAACCCGCACTGGGTCGATCCCGCCTGCTGCAGCGTGCTCGTAATGAACGGGGGCTGCGGACGCCGCGTCACCGTCTTGGTCACCACTTCAGCCACTTTCAGCTGGCGCCCTTCCAGCTCGGCGAGAATGCCGTCCGCCTTTTCCTGGTCATGGATCTCGGCTTTTTCGCCGTCGATGCGCATGAGCTTCAGGTTGAAGGGATCCAGCGGCACCACGACTTTGCGTACCGTCGCGCCAAGAACCCAGTAAGGCTCAGGCACAAAATTTTCAATGGCTGCATCCCGCTCGCAGACCAGCCGCAGCGCGACAGACTGCACCCGGCCGGCGCTCAGCCCGCGCTGCAGGCGCCGCCAGAGCATGGGGCTGACCTTATACCCGACAATGCGGTCCAGGATACGCCGGGCCTGCTGGGCGTCGACGCGCTCCATGTTGATTTTACCGGGGGAGTCAAACGCCTCGCGGACGGCCCTGGGGGTGATTTCATTGTACTGCACCCTCAGGTATTCCTTGTCGGGATATCCCTCCTCGAGGATCTGCCGGATGTGCCAGGCAATGGCTTCACCCTCGCGGTCGGGGTCGGGAGCCAGGTAGATGCGGTCGCAGCCCTTTGCATCCTTTTTCAACTGGGTAATGACGCTTTTCTTACCCTTGGAAATCACATACTTCGGCTCGAAGTTGTTCTCGATATCCACGCCGATGCTTTTCTCGGGGAGATCGCGGACATGGCCAACCGAGGAGGTGACCAGGTAGTCGCTGCCCAGGATGCGGTTAATGGTTTTCGCCTTGGCCGGCGACTCGACGATGACGAGATTTTTACCCACGGGTTACTCCTTCGACCGGCGTTTGCAGGCGGGAACATGCTTCACCGCAGACAGGCCTTCTATTTTCACTCATCTCTTGACTCCCGGCGGCTGCCTCAGCGCCACCATGCGTCCGGGCAGAATCCGCACCACCCTTTTCATTTCAAGTCCCAGCAGGAGTCCGTTCACTTCGGCGGCCGACATTCCGGAGCCGCGAATCAGGGCATCCACGCTCAGCTCGCCTTCGTTCAGCAGGCCTGCCAGGCCGGATTCCTCCGCGGACAATGCCGCGGTCCTGACGGCCGGCTGCGGCCGGATTTTCAGGTCCAGGTACTCCAGTTCCGTTACAATATCTTCAACACTGATTACCATGGATGCACCATCCCTAATAAGGGACAGGCAACCCTGCGCCGATCCGGAATCTATCCGTCCCGGCACTGCAAAAACACTTCTTCCCTGCTCGGCAGCCTGGCGGGCCGTAATCAGGGCACCGCTGTTTCTGCCGGCTTCAACCACCAGGACGCCCCGCGACAACCCGCTCACGATCCGGTTCCGCATCGGAAACGTCGTGCGGTCCGGCTGCCGTCCCAGCGGGAACTCGCTGATCACGGCACCCTGCTCCGCCACGTCTCCGGCCAGCGAGACATTGGACCGAGGATATATCCGGTCCAGCGCCCCTCCCAGCACTGCGATCGTCCGCCCGCCGGCATCGAGCGCGGCGCGGTGCGCCACGGTATCAATCCCCTCGGCCAGGCCGCTGACGATCACGAGCTGCATCCTCGCCAGCTGCCCGGCAAAGCGCTGGGCGGTATCGCGGCCGTAGAGGGTCGGCCTGCGGGTGCCGACCACGGCTACCGCCCGGCTGTCGCCCTGTTCCAGCGTGCCGCGCACATACAGCACGAGCGGCGGGTCGTAAATACCGCGCAGAGGGGCGGGATATTCCGCATCCTCCAGGGTCACCAGGCGCGCCCCGAGCGCCGCCGCCTTTTCACACTCCTTATCCGGATCGAACGCGTCCCGCCGGGCGATGATGGCCCGGGCCGTTTCCCGCCCGATCCCGTCCGCCTCGCGGAGCGTCTGCTCATCCGCCTCAAGAATCGCCGCGGCGGATCCCAGCCGCGCTTTGAGCGCGCGAACCCGAACCGGACCGATGCGATCCATCATGTTTAAAATGATCAACGCACTTCGCTCATCCATGCGTCGCCCCCCTGAAAAAGTAAGGTGGGTACCATACGCAGCGGGTGCTTGGCAACCCCTCAGCTCCGTTTTGACAGGGACACGAAAATCTGGAATATTTCAATCCCTGTATGCAACGTGGCAGCTTCCAACCTTCAGAATTTGACGGATTCGGTGACCGTGAGCGACTCTCGGACCGGCGCATTGCGCTGGTAGCGCTGAGCCTGGTTGCTGCTGCCTGTGTTACGCTGGTGGCCCTGGTTGTCTCGCGCGGATGTCAACGGCCGGCCGCGGAAACCGACGGGGTTGCCGTGGCCGGAAAGCCGGCGAAAGAGGCGCACCTGGCGCAGTCCCTGGCCCCGATCCGCCCCATCCCCGACCGCTTCCGGCGGGATTCGCACATGCCGGCCAAGGGCGAGGGCGAAGCCTCCGGGTCCATCGAGCTCGGTACATTTTCGGCCGGACGTGACCTGGTCTTTGTCGACGACAGCCGGGTCTGGTGGGAAAGCGACAATGACACCGATGACACCGAATGCGACCACTCGATGCACAGGGCCATGGAACTCCCCCTGCGGCGGCTGGTGGAACTCGTGGCCGAGCACGGGGGCACCCTGAAAGTCCAGGATTCATACCGGGCTTCGGGGGTGCATTCAGACCGCTCCCTGCACAAGGAGGGACGCGGCATTGATGTCACCTGCGACGAACTGNNCTGCGACGAACTGGGGCTGGAGATGCTCGCACGCCTGTGCTGGGCCGCCGGCTTCGACTGGGTCTACTACGAAGCCAGCTCGCGGGGTGGCGCGCATGTGCACTGTTCGGTTCGACGGGACGGCTGAAATACGGCGGAAAGTGGTGCACCCGGAGGGATTCGAACCCCCACGCTCTTAACGAGCACAAGGACCTGAACCTTGCGTGTCTGCCAGTTTCACCACGGGTGCATGCTGATCAGGTCGGAGCGCACCATAGAGGATCCGCCATGGTGCGTCAAACCCGTAATCCAACCGCCGCATGGACAGCGGATTCCGCACCCTGCAGGAAACATCCCGGAGATTTTCCGGAGCGGGATCAGTCGGCGGCAATTGCGTAAAGGTGCGACCGGGTTGCTATGTACAGAACCCCGTTCGCGGGAGAGGGCGTGGTGTAAATCGAGGAATCAAACGAAAGCTCATTGATCTTTTCAAAGGTCTTTCCGTGCTTCACGATAAGCACATCGCCGTCCTCGTCCCCGATATACACCTTTCCGTCAACGATCATGGGGGAGCCCCACACCGCGGCTTCAAGATCATGCTGCCAGAGGAGGCTCCCGTCACGGGCATCAATGCAGTAGAAGAAACCGCCAAGGTCAGCGGCATACAGCAGGTCATCCCGAATGGCGCAGGTGCTCATCGTTCGCCCGAACGCGTCTCCGCCCAGGTGCCACATCAGCCCGGACTGCGTAATATCCCCGCGCTGCCGGGCATCGATCCGGTAAAGATGCCCGATGCCGGCCCCATGCTCGGGATCCTGCCCGACCCCGATAAAAACCGAGTTATCGTAGATCACAGGCGTGGCAATCAGGTTGTTCCGGGTCCCGGCCCCGCCGAGTTTCCAGACGGCATCGGGCGGGTTGCAGTCAAATTTCCAGAGCAGGTCGCCGGTGCGGGCATCAAGCGCATAAAGCCAGCCGTCACCGCCCGGAAACACGGCCTGGTGAGTACCGTCAACGGAACCGTATGCCGGCGAGGACCATTGCCCGTGTAAAATGCGCTGGACGTCGGCAAACTCCCAGGCCAGGGATCCGGTACGCTTATCAAGGGCAATGAAGGACGGCGATGTCGGGGACGGCAGGTTCAAATGCCCTTCATCCACCCCGTTGCCGGTCACCAGCAGCACAAGGTCGCCCGCGATCACGGGTGAGGAGGTTGCCAGGTTGTGCGGAAAAACCCCAAGCTCCTCGATCATGTCGTAGGACCAGATGATGTCGGCCTTTTCGTTTCCTGCATACTGCTCATCCTGGAGGCCGTCGTTTTTTCCATCATGGAAACCGGCCACATCCACGCAGACCACCTGGCAACGGTTGTTCACGTACCAGGCCCGGTCGCCTTCAACGGCCAGGGTTGAGCAGACCCCCTGCCGCGGCCAGTCATTCACCCGGCCGGCCGCCAGTTTGTCGTGCACCGCCTGCCAGAGAAATGTGCCGTCGGATTCGCGAAAGCACAGGACATTGCCGCGATCGCCGTCGATCTCGGTGTCATAACGCCCCTCGTTGTTGCAGCCGACGAAGACACGTCCGCCATGAATGACAGGATTGCCGTAGGTCTGCGATCCCGTCCTGGCCGACCAGAGAATGTTTTTGCCGGTGGCAGTATCCCAATCCACGGGCATGCCGCGTTCTTCGTCGTTGACCATGTTGCGCGTTGCGTCGCCTCCCCAGGTGGGCCAGTCCGCGGCGCGGACGCCCTGCAGGGGCGCCCAGGTCAACAGCAGCGAGAGTATCAGGATGGTCGGTTCAGATCGTTGCATAGTGTGCGGTCCTGTCATGCGGTGAATTAGCGGGTGACTTCAACATTGTCGTAAAGGACTTCCGTTCCCGGGGAAGAGGCGGTAATCGCCACGGAGTAGGCATACAGCCCCGGGCTGCCGCTTTCGTTCGGCACCGGATCCTCCATTTCAAGGGTCCATTCCGCGGGCTCAGGGGTTCCTCGGGGCCAGACTTTTCCCCGGACGCGCCCGGTGCCGGCGCCGGTTTCCACGGTCAGTTTGACCGTGTACCAGGTGTCCGGCAACCAGTCGAACTCGATTTCCTTTTGAATCCTCGGGATGGGCGCCCAGGAGACCAGGCGCAGCATGCGGGTGCGCTCCGTCGTGCCGGTCAGCACCAGCAGGTAGCGGCAGTTGATCAGCCCCATGTCGGGAATAAAGCGTTTCTTTTTCGAGACCCCGAGCATGTCGGCCTGCACCGTATAACCGGCCTGCATGGGCGGCATCATGTAGCAGCGCAACCGCGCAAAGGCGGGTGCAGGGCGGTCGGCCAGCTTCCTGAGCAACCGGCCGCCGTTCCCGTCGTCCGCCACCTGCACCTTGAGGCGCGAGGTGATCCAGCCCGGCGGAGGAGTACCGGCCGCCAACCCGTCAAAATCTTCACGATAGGGCAGCTCCGGGAAAACGCGGATCCGAGACGAGGCCGCCAGGTCACCGAGCGTTGCCGTCACGCGCCCGGCCTGGATGCGCGCATCGGGGGACACACTCAGCACCCCGTTATCCACGCTGCCATCCAGTCCCTCCAGCGCGAACGTGGCGGCGGGCAGCGGGCTGACCGGCCGACCCTGTGCGTCGTACCCGCAAACCTGGAAACGCAGGCTTTCCCCCGGGCCGAGGACGGCTTCTGCGGGGACAAGGCCCAGGTGCCGGACCCGCTTAAGAACGTCGTCCGCAGGGGCCGCCGGGCGGCGGCTGACGCAGTAGGTCCGCTCATAGGTAGGCAGGATCACACTGTCTTCACTCGCGGCCGGCGTTCCGAATATCTCAACGGGTGAGCCGTCTTCGGCCGAAAAAACAGCTTCACTCAGCGGCTCACAGCCCTCGCGGGATACCTTCAGCACCCGGTAGCGCCCCTTGACCTCCCCGACATACATCTTGCCATCGGCCATTACGGGCGAGCCTTTCGCTTCGGTGCCGTAATTAAAGTTCCAGTATTCAGCGCCGCTGGCGGGATCCAGCGCATGCAGGTTGGCGGAATTCGCCACGACGTAAAGAACATCGTCCGTCAGCACGGGTGAGGCGTAGCCGGCCGCCAGGCCCTCCACGCGCCAGATCTCAGTTCCGGTGCGGGCATCGAGACAGACAACGCGGCCCATCTGGATGGAGTCCATATTCTCTTCGCTGTGTGAGGCATACACCCGGCCGTTTCCATAGACTACCGAGGTATTGATGCCGCGCTTACTCAGGGGAAACCGCCATTTACGCACGCCGGTAACCGAATTCAGGGCGACGATGGAACCGTCGGCGAGGCCGGTGAACAGGAGCGGTTCATCGTCGATTTTCGCCAGGACAGGAACGGAGTAGGTGGTATCCAGCGGCGTTTCGCCCGGTTGGGCCCACCAGCACACTTCCCCGCTGTATTTGTTCATGGCAAGAAAGCGATGGGCCCCTTTACCCTGCGGCCCCCAACTGCTGTTGAGAAAGCTGATAATGACCAGGTCACCCGCCACGACCGGCGTGTGCGTGCGTCCCCCGTACCCGGAAATCCGGCCGAATTCCTCCGTCAGGGAGCGCTGCCAGACAATGCGCCCCCCGGCATCAAAGCAGATGAATGTGCCCTGCACCCCATGCGCATAAATGAGGCCGGTAGCCGGATCCCCCGCCAGGTTGGCCCAGCCTACCCGCAATTCGACAATATCGGTCAGGAATACGTTGAAGCGGTGCTCCCAGAGCACGGAGCCGGTTTCCTCGTCAAGGCAGACAACCCGCTCCTGAAGCGTTTCCCCGGAGCCGCCGCGCGTGAGAAGGTAAACATGCCCGTTCATCACCAGCGGAGCCGAACGTGACCCGATATCCACGGACCACCGCACGTTTTCCATATCCCCGTCCGGAGACCAGGCAGCCGGGACCGAGGCGGTTTCAAAAACACCGGTCATTTCGGGACCGCGCCAGTGCCCGCCTCCGGCCATGGTCACGCTCACCGACAGCAAGCCCATCAGGCACGCCAGGCGCACAGACATTCCACAATTCATTTGGCCCGTTTCTCCTCTCATGCACCCCGCTTCATTATTAAATGGGATGCGATATGCCTCAGGCATATACCTGAAGCTTTTCCCTGATAAAGTCCGGGACCGGAACAGGCTGAAGCCCCCCGCCCGGCTGCAGCTCGCAGCAGACGCTGGTCGAGTGCCCGGTCGCCATGATCCGGTCGCCATGGTGGACCTCCGCCCGGAAGGTAACCGACCGGGTGCCGATTTTTTCCACGGACATCCGGATTTCGAATTCGTCCTCGAACCTGAGCGGTTCGCGAAAATCAAACCCGCAGGAGACCCGCGGCCAGGACAGTTTCCGGTCTCCATCCTCCTGGACCACGGACAGGCCAATCGACCGGAACAGAGCGTGCTCGGCACATTCCATATACTTGAAGAATTCACTGAAATGAACGATGCCGGCCATATCGGTCTGGGCATATTCCACTCGGTTTCTATCTATAAAGGGAGGCATCACGGCTTCCTGTACATTGTTTTGGTGAGCACTGATCCATGGACAGTGTGAATCCAAGCCGGACAGCTTGTAAAGCCAATGTTTGCAGGCCAGCGGATACCGGAATGGCACCCCCTAAAAAAGTTATTAACAGGCCCAAACAAAAATCTTACAAATTCGTAACAAACTGCTTGACGAAATTGCTGTTTCGAGGCTTTACTTACGCAATTTATCAATCGGGAGGTAGTCCGGGACGGTAACGGGCGGTCTCAAAAGTCCGGTGGTTCTTGCTGGTGTTCAGCGCCCCGGACGTCACCCAACACCAGAGCGTGCTGAACGGCACACGTTGGGCGAGAGAAAGAGGAGAGATAAAAAAGGCGGGCAGCAATACCCGTCGAAAAGGAGAGCAGATGATGCAGAAACTGCCAGTACAGGTAGTGGTGAGTGCTATGGCGCTCAGTCTGGTCATTAGTGCGGCTTACGCACAGGATGCAGGATCGTCCGTCGCTGGATCGGCCGGGGTTGAAGTAAACTCCGCCTATATCTTCCGCGGTGCGACGGTCAATGATGAAGTCAACGTAAGCCCGACGATCGAGGCTTCTTCGGAAGGCCTGACCGTTGGTGCTTGGGGTAACTTCGACACAGACATGGAAGAATTTACAGAGATTGATCTGTATGTTTCCTATGATCTGGCGCTCGACCTGCCCGTTGACGTGTCTGTCGGCTACACGGAGTACACCTACCCGACCGCCGGTGCCCCTGAAGATGGTGGCGCTGCTGCGGATCGTGAGTTGAACGCCGTACTCAGCCAGGAAGGCGCTCTGTCCCCGTCACTCTTCGTGGGTGTCGGTGTTGACGGACCCAACTCTGGATGAAGGCCTGTATCTTGAGCTGAGCGGCAGCCATGACATCACCTGCCCGATTACGGATCTGCCGATTGGCCTTGGTGCCGCGGTGGGTTACGAAGCCGGTGACAACTTTGCGGAAAACGGTTTTTCGCATGTCACGCTGACGGCAGGCACAACCGTTGGTCCTCTGGACATCGCGGTTGGATATGTCATCGAAACCGATGAAGACGTACTGATGGTGGACGAGGACGTGGTCATTAGCGCCAGCGCCTCTCTCTAATCAGACGCTGCTCTTGCATTAAACAAGAGATCAGACCCCCGGACGGCCTGGCTGTCCGGGGGTTTTTTTATGAAAAACTCTACCTTTTGCACGCCCTGAGACGAAAGCCGGCAAAATTCGGCACCGCACAAAACGGTTGCGGTATCGGGGCGATTCGGGTACTCATTCCTTCGCAGGTCCGGTGCAGTCCGGCCCTGCTGAACCGGGGGAGGCACTATGATTCTGGTTGTTGATGACGACGCGCAGATTCTGAAATTTCTGTCTACGGCTCTGCACGATACCGGCTACAACGTTGTCACCTGTGAAGACGGCGGAGAAGCCTATCACCACCTGAAGTCGGAAGACTGCCGCTGCATGCTGCTGGACATCAACATGCCGCGAATCAACGGCATCGAGCTTCTGCTCCTGATGCAGAATGAAGATATTCATGTGCCCACCATTATTATGGCCGGCTTTGCGGATTTTGAAGAAGCCGAGCTGCAGCAGTTCGACAACGTGCGCCAACTCCTGCGTAAACCCTTTGCCATGCGGGAGCTCCTCGAGGCCGTCGAGACGCATGCACGGCACGACTGAGCTGCCGCTGATTCAGGCGCCTAAAAGCGGAAATAGATAAAGGCCTGTTCCCGGGTCGCTCCCAGCAGAACAGCCGCTCCCGCCAGCAAGAGCAGCAGAAGCCCCCGCTGCCAGGCCGGAAGCCCGGCAAAAAGCCGCCGGGCGGCATCGCCGGGGTGCGCCCGCTGGACGAAAAACATCACGGCCAGCGCCAGCAGGGACACGAAAAGCCCCGACCAGCCCAGGGCAACAGACGCGATCGAGGCATGCCCCTCCCCCCTCACCATGGCCGCGGCCAGCGTACCCGCATCCCGCACGGATTCGGCACGAAAGAGCAGCCAGGCTGCTGTCACGCAATGAAAGGTGACGAGGCGCTGAAGTGCGCGTCCGGCCGAAGATGCCCCCAGACGGGCGCATGCCGGGCAGCGGGCCAGCCCGCCCTCCGCCATCAGCATCAGGCCGTGCAGCATGCCCCAAAGCACAAATGTCCAGGCTGCNNCCCCGTTTTCCTCCACCCAGGGGAATATAGAGGTAGTCCCGCAACCAGGTGGACAGGGAGATGTGCCAGCGCCGCCAGAATTCCCGCAGGGAACGGGCGGCGTAGGGCCGATCGAAATTCAGACGCAGGTCCACCCCCAGGATGCGTGCCGAACCAAGCGCAATATCCGTGTATCCCGAAAAGTCGCAGTAAATCTGGGCAGCAAAGAAGTAGGTCGCCAGGGCAACCGGAAAACCTGTGACCTCGCCGGGGGCACCGTAAACGGCATCCACGTAAACCCCGAGACGGTCCGCAATCACCAGCTTCTTAAAGAATCCCCAGGCCATCAGCAGCAGCCCGTCCAGCAGGCGCCCGGCATGAAAGCGCGCGCCCCGCTCCAGCTGCGGTAAAAGCTGGGCTGCGCGCTCAATCGGGCCGGCAACGAGCTGCGGAAAGAATGCCACGTAGAGCGCAAATTTGCCGAAATGCCGCTCCGGCGGCCGCTCACCGCGGTATACATCCACGGCATACCCGATTGTCTGGAAGGTATAAAACGAAATGCCGATCGGCAGCAGAATTCCATGTACGTATCCCGGCAGCAGCTCCAGGCCTGCCGTGCCCGCCAGGCCGCTTGCGGTCGCAAGCAGGAACCCGCCGTATTTAAACACCGCCAACAGGCCGAGATTGGCCACAAGGCTCAGGCAGAGGAAAAGACGTCTGCGCGACGGCACCTGTGTGTTGTGCATCAGCAGGGCCATGCTGTAGTCTACAACGGTCGACGCCAGCAGCAGAACCACGTAGACAGGCACGAACGCCATGTAGAAGGCATAACTGGCACCCAGCAGCCAGGCCCAGGTCCACCGCCGCGGCAGCAGAAAAAAAACAAGGGCTACCAGCGGATAGAAGCACAAATATTGAATGGAATTAAACGACACGGCATCCTGTTCTTTCGGCCGCTGACGCTATACCAAACCGCATGAAACCACAATCCAAAGCACGATTGACCGGTATTCTGCTTACCGCACTGATCGCGGCGGGTCTCACGGCCCTGTGGCTTGGCCTTCGGCAGGCAGGCTATGATCCGCGCTTCGTGGTGGAACACGGCGAGGCGCTGATTCCCAACCCGAAATTCAGCTGGCAGTTTTTTCCGCGCCGCATGGCGCGCGAACCGGTCCCTTTCCGGCTGCCTACTCCAAAAAAGGACCCATGCCTGCGCATCGCGATCCTCGGAGAATCGGTTTCCGCCGGTTTCCCGGATACCGCCTTTGGCTTCGGCCGCATACTGCGCGTCATGATCGAGCGGGCCTCGCCGGGAAGCGCTGTTGAAATCCTGAATGCCTCCACCGTGGCCATCAATTCGCATGTGGCCGTACCCCTTGCACGGGAAATGATCCAAAGCGATGTTGACGCCATTATCGTTTACCTCGGCAATACGGAGGTCATCGGCCCGTACGGCGCCGGCACCCGGTTGACGGCACAGGGCTCAAGCCTGCCGGCGATTCGGCTGCGCATGGCGCTTGCCGCCACCCCCCTCGGACAGCTCCGCCGGACCGTATCGGAAAAAACCGCGGCGGGCGGACGCGCTTCAACCTGGGGCGGCATGGCCATGGTTTCAGGTATGCCCGTACCCGAAAAATCCCGCGAAATGGAAACAACCCGCCGGCATTTCCGCGGCAACCTGGAAACGATTGCGGCCGTCGCGGCCGGGGCAGACATTCCCGTGATCCTGTGCACGGTCCCGGTGAACCTGGCCGATTGTGCGCCCTTTGGAGATGAAACCGGCGGCCGGGGACCGGCCGAAAACCCGGCCTATGCGGAAGGCATAGCCTATGAAACCGCCATGGACTTTGACCTGGCGGCGCAGGCCTACCGAAGGGCAATGCCCGCTTATGCGCGAAGCTCCGAACTGCATTACCGACTGGCCACCTGCCTGGCCGAGCTGGGGGATGCCGCCAATGCCCGCCGGCATTATCTCCGGGCCCGGGACCTGGATACCCTGCGCTTCAGAACCGATGCCTCCCTCAACACCATCGTACGGACGGCGGCAGAGAAGCATGCCCACCTGCACCTCGCCGATGCGGAAAAAGCGCTGGAAGCGGCTGCACTGAGCGCTTCCGGTCTTCCCGGGCATGACTTCTTTCACGAGCATGCCCACCTGAATTTTGACGGGCATTACGAGGTTGCAGAGGCGATATTTCACGCGATGCGGACATCCGGCCTGGTCCCGGCCGGCGCAGGGGCGGCATCGCGGACGGAATGCGCCGAAGCATTGGCATTCACGCCGTGGCATGCCTACCACGGTGCCAACATCATCCGCGACATTCTCCAGGAAGCGCCCTGCAGCAGCAAGCCCGATGCCGACCGCCTGCTGCGCCTGCAGGAATCCCGCCTGGACACGCTGCGTGCCTCCTTGACCCGGGATGCCCTTGCGGATGCGCTGGCCCGCATGGAGGCCGCAGCCGCCAAACGGCCGGAGGACATCCTGCTCCTGCACAGCCTGGCCCGGATTTATGCCGACCTGGGCAATTATGCGCAATCCGCGGAATACTGGATGCGGGCCGCGGCACTGCAACCGCTCAGCGCCGGCACCCATCACAACCTCGGAACGGCCCTCGCACGGCTGGGACGTCATGCGGAGGCGGTCGAAGCCTTATCGAAGGCGATCGCCCTCAATCCCCTGGATTCCCGCTACCATTCAAATCTCGGCAGCGAGCTTTTCATGCTAAACCGGCTTACTGAGGCTGAGACAGCCCTCAAAAAGGCACATCGACTGGACCCGGATTCCGCGGCGATTCTCAATAACCTGGGCGGGGTGTTGGCGGCCGGGGGCCGCACGGGGCGCGCGATCCGCACCTATCGGCAGGCCCTGGCCCTTGATCCGGATTTTGCGCAAACGCACAATAACCTCGGAGCAGCGCTTGAGAATGCGGGGCAAACCGACCGCGCCGTCGAGTCCTACCGGCAGGCCCTTGCCCTGCATCCGGAATACATCGAAGCGCATCAAAACCTGGCCCGTCTCTACCAGAAGCAAAACGATCCGGCCGCAGCTATTCCGCACTATGCCGGCGTGGCGCGCCTGCGGCCCGATGATCCGCATGCCCGGTACAATTACGCAGTGGTACTGGCCGGGGCCGGCCATATCGATGCCGCGATTCGGGAAATCGTCGCCGCCCTGCGCATTGAACCCGACTGGGAACCCGCCCGCCAGGCTTTGAAACAGCTTGCGCAGGCAAAGACCGAACGCCGGCCGGCGGTCAACCCTACCCGGCTGCCAGCCGCTTCCGAATCAGGTCCGCCAGGCATTCCGCCAGGCGGGGATCGTCGTTAAGCATTTCGATCCGCTCAAGATGCATCCCCTTTTCTGCCGCCCAGGGCCGGGCCTCGACGTCGATGTCGTAGATAACCTCGAGGTGGTCGGCAATGAATCCGACTACGCAAACAAGCACGCTGCGGGTATCGGTATCGGCCAATTCCTCGATGACCTCGAGAATATCGGGGCCCAGCCAGGGTTCACGGGTCCGCCCCGCGCTCTGGAAGGCAAACCGCCACCGCTCAATCCCGGCCTGCGCGGCAACCAGGCGGCTGGTCTCCAGCAGCTGCTCTTCGTACGGGTCGCCCCACTCGCGGATTCGCTCGGGAAGGCTGTGCGCCGTAAAAAGCACCATCAGCGATTCACGCTCCGCTTCGCTGAAATGCTCCAGCGCTTTCCCCACCCGCCCGGTCAGCGCGGTAATAAATTCCGGATGTGTGTGCCAGTGGTCGACATGATGAAAGGTAATCGGTGTTTCCAGCGCGGCGTTTGCTTCTTCAACACGCTGGTGATACTTGCCGATACTCATTTTTGAAAAATGCGGGGCCATCACGATCGTCACCGCCTCGGTAATCCCGTCGCGGGCCATTTGCGCGACTGTGTCGGCAATCCAGGGCGTCCAGTGCCTCATGCCGATGTAGCAGGCAAATTCATCGCCCAGCAGGGCCTGCACGGCGTCCGTTTGCCGCTGCGTAATGTCGAGCAGCGGTGACTTACCGCCAATGATGCGGTAGCGGTCCAGGAGTTCTTCCAGCAGTTCAGGTGTCGGGGGTCTTCCTCCGCGAATGTCCGTATAAAACGGCTCTACGTCCTCAAGGCAGTTGGGGGCGCCGTAGGCGAGAATTAACACACCTGTTTTCATGTCCAGTCTCCATTCGGTTGCCGGACGGGTTAACGCCGGCATTGTACCGGCAGCCAGTGCCGGGAAATTCGCCGTTACGGGGCATCGACCCCGGTGCTGCGCACCAGCGCCGTCAGCGCCTGGAGGGTTTCCACCTCAACGCCCGGCAGCACCCCGTGCCCAAGGTTAAAAATGTAGCCGTCGCCGTCCATATCGGCAAGCACCCGGCGCGCCCGTTCATGCAGGGTATCCCGCGGGGCCAGCAGGAGCCCCGGATCCAGGTTTCCCTGCAGGGCGGTGCCGGGACCGAGCCTCCGCCGTGCATCCGGGATGGAGGTACGCCAGTCCAGGCCGATCACGTCGCCCCCGGCCGCCTGCATGCGCTCCAGCAGGTGCCCTGTACCTACCCCGAAATGCAGGAGCGGCACGTCGGTGCGCTCACGGACTGCTGCAAAAAGGGATGTCATGTGGGGCATAACATAGTCTTCATAGTCGCGTATGCCGAGGTTTCCAACCCAGCTGTCAAACACCTGCAGCGCCTGGGCCCCTGCATTCGCCTGGAAGCAGAGATAGTCGGCCATCGCCGATGACAACCGCCCCATCAGGGTATGCCAGGCATCCGGATCGCCGTACATGAGCCCTTTCACGCGCATGTAATGCTTGGAGGGCTTGCCCTCCACGAGATAGCAGCTCAAGGTGTAAGGCGCACCGCAGAAACCAATCAGGGGTACCTTCAGTTCCCTGCGAAGCCCCGCAATTGTTTCCGCGACATAGGGCAGCGCCTCCTCGAAGGAGGCATCGCACAGCCGGGCAATATCCGACGCATCGGAAAGCGGCCGGTCAATGCAGGGACCGATGCCTTCGCGGATTTCGAAATCAATACCCATGGCTTCCAGCGGCGTCATGATGTCGGAGAAGAGAATGGCGGCATCAACGTCAAGCTGGCGGACAGGCAGCAGCGTGACCTCCGCACATACCTCGGGGGTATGCACGATATCCATCAGGGAATACGATTCACGGATTTTCCGGTATTCCGGCTGATAGCGGCCGGCCTGGCGCATGTACCAAACGGGCCGGTACGGCGTTTTCGCGCAGCGGCAGGCACGCAGGAACGTATCGTTAAACCCGGACATGGCGGCTTATGCTCCGCCTCCGAAAACGGCGGCAAGCCGGTCCGGCGACCGGAGCATCCCCGTAATGATGGGGGTGTCCAGCAGCGTGTAGGCGCGCGCCTCGGTTGAACGCAGCTCCTGCACCAGGTCGGAAAAAAGCGGCAGGTCGTCCATTTCATAGGCCACCACGAATTCCTGGTCCTGGATGCCGAACGAATACAGCAACAACTGCTGAATCGTCGGGTATTTCCGGCCGATCGTGATATGGCCGTTCATCATCTGCTGCCGCGTTTCGCGGTCCTTCAGGTACCAGTCCGTTGTTTTGGCAAAGGGGTAAATAACAAAGTACGGCTGACGCTCGCCGTACAGCGGGTCGATCTCCTGGGGACTTGGACGGCCTCCGGAATACATCGACGGCTTCGTGATGCCGCACAATACCGTGGGCGTTTCCACGTGCCTGCGGAAGGGAGAGAGGACCCCGGCCAACTTCTCGAAAAACAGGTCTGGGTCGGTCAGCCCTTCGCAGGAGGCCGTTGACCAGACAAGAAAATCATACTCCGGACGGGCGGGATACACCTGGTAAAGGTAGGTGCGGTCAGCTGCTGTTTCCATCGCGGCACAGAGCGATTCAACAAATTCGCGGCGAGCCTCCGCGTCAAGTTCCCAGAAGGATTGCCGAAAACTAAAGGTTGCATAGGTTACCAGGATGCGTTTTCTCATTCTGTTCCTCTCAGGTCATCTGACCGCCACTGAAATTCAGGCACGAAAACAGAAACTTGGCTTTCGCGGCAGGCGAGTGCAAGCAGAAATGAGAAAAACCCTTTTTTGCGGAATTTTTCGCAATGTTTTCTATTGCGCAGACTGCCCGGGCTAATTATAAACCTTGGCTTTACTATTTTTCGACAAGGGGGAAGCGTGACTCAAAAACTGCGCATGGGCATCGTCGGAGGGGGGACCGGATCCATCATGGGGCCGGTTCACGCCCAAGCGGTCGCAGGAAACGACAGCATCGAAATCACCGCCGGCTGCTTCAGCAGCAACCGCAATTACTCCCTCAGGCACGGCAAATCCGCAGGGCTGGCCCCACACCGGGTTTACCCCACTTATCGGGATATGATTCGCAAGGAGGCGAAACTCGACAAGGCGGAAAGGATTGATTTTGTCTCCATCCTGACGCCCAACAACATGCATTACCCGATTGCCATGGCAGCTCTTGACGCCGGGTTTCATGTCCTCACTGAAAAGCCCATGACGGTCAGCATGGAAGAGGCACTTAACCTTTCCAAAAAAATTGAGCAGACCGGGCAGCTTTTCTGTGTTGCCTATCCCTACATTGGCTACCCAATGGTGCGCAGGGCGCGAGAGCTTGTAGCCGCCGGAGACATTGGCAAGATCATGAAGGTGGTGGTGGAATATCCGCTCGGCTGGCTGGCAACGCGCCTCGAGGCAACGGGACACAAGCAGGCCGGCTGGCGTACGGATCCGCGCAAGGTCGGCAGGGCCGGCTGTCTNNTCGAGGCTATCAGCGCAGACCTGACCACCTTTCTCAAGGGCCGTTCCCTTGATGACGACGTGAGCATGCTTCTGAGATTTTCCAACGGGGCGCGCGGCATCATGTGGGCCAGCCAGGTCAGCCTCGGGCAGGGCGAACGTCATGCGCTCGCTATTCGGGTCTTCGGGGACGCCGGCAGCCTGGAGTGGCGCATGAGCAGACCCGGAACCCTCATGGTTCACAGGCTCGATTCGCAGGCCGAAATTCAGCGCCTTCCCCAGGAGGAATCCGCCTCCTTCTCCCCGTCGGATGAACAGGATCATTGGTTGCAGGCATACACGAACCTCTATGCCGCATTTGCGGACAAAATTTTAACCCGCAATTCAGGCGGCATGGAAAACGGAAACCATGCGGTGCCCGGAATCGGAGAAGGACTGCGCAGCCTGCGCTTTATCGAAGCCGTCCTGCAGAGCAGCGCCAGCAGCCAGAAATGGACCGAGGTCTAGGAACGGCCTGCCTGCCGCTGTGCCGGCACCTTGCCAGTTTTCGGTCGACAACCGCCTATCAAGCACGCATAACTGTCGACGAATACCTGATAGGAGGATGACCATGGCACGACCCGTCACACTGTTTACCGGACAATTTGCGGATATCCCGCTGGAGGAACTTGCGGCAAAGGCCGCCAGCTGGGGATATGACGGACTTGAACTCGCCTGCTGGGGCGATCATGTGGATGTTGCACGCGCGGCCCGTGACCGCAAGTATGCCCGCAGCCGGAAGGAAATTCTGGCCCGGCACGGTCTTGAACTTTACGCCATCAGCAACCACCTCGCCGGACAACTTGTCTGCGACCCCAACGACGATTCACGCTCGGACATGTTTGCCCCGCCGGAAACGCATGGCGATGCCGAAAAAAAGCGCAAGTGGGCCATCCGGGAAATGAAACTCACCGCCCGCGCCGCACAGAACATCGGCGTCAAGGTGGTGAACGGGTTCACCGGGTCTCCGATCTGGCACATGATCTACAGCTTTCCTCCCGTCAGCGACGAAATGATTGCAAAGGGCTTTGAGCGGTTTGCAAAGTTGTGGAACCCCATCCTGGATGAATTTGACAAATGCAAAGTCCGGTTTGCCCTCGAGGTGCACCCAACGGAGATTGCATTTGATATCATCACCGCCCGTCGGGCCCTGAAAGCGCTGAAGAATCGCAAAGCGTTCGGCTTTAATTTCGACCCCAGTCACCTGCACTGGCAGATGGTCGATCCGGTGCAATTCCTGAAGGCGTTTCCCAAGCGCATTTATCACGTGCACATCAAGGACGCGGCGGTAACGCTGGACGGTGAAACCGGCATCCTGGCCTCGCACCTTAATTTCGGCACGCCCGGACGGGGATGGGACTTCCGCAGCCCGGGACGCGGCGGTGTCGATTTCGAAGAAATTATTCGCTGCCTCAATGATCTCGGCTATAACGGCCCCCTCTCGGTTGAATGGGAGGATGCCGCCATGGACAGGGAGTTCGGCGCCGCAGAAGCCTGCGAATTCGTCAAGGGGCTGGATTTCCCGAAATCCGACCGTGTTTTTGACGAGGCCTTCAGCGAGTAGCCTGCACCCCTGCGGAAAGCCGGGCGGGATTTCCCGGAGAATTTACACCCTACTGCCGGCGGGATGATGGCACCGGGAACCGATATGCCGACCGAGATCACGGCCAATGCCGCCGTTTTTGCAGGCCTTCTTCTCGGGCTCGGCTGCCTGGCCGGGCTTGGATTCCTGCTGCGGTTTCGTGACTTGAAAAGCCGCTTTCACCCGGGATGCACGGCACTGCGTGCTTCCGGCCTTTCCCTTCCCGATGCCGGTGCAGTCCTGGCCCTCATGATTGGCGCAGAGCTAACCGCGGTGTTTATGGGCGAAATGGCGGCGCGGATACCGGGGATGGCGGATGACACTGCCCTGCAGTTATCCCTCACCCTGCAGGGGCTTGTCGTGCCGCTGCTTACTGTCATCGCGGCGGTTGTACTTTACCGAAGCCGTGACTCCGGGCAACCGCTGCTCTGCATGCGCAAACTCTCCCCGGGCAACGCGCTGGGAACCGCACTCGGCGGCTACCTGGCCATGATGCCGGGCGCCATGCTGATCTCCACCGCGGCGCTGCTACTCTTCACCCGCCTGGGGTTCGACATCAATCCGCAGCCGCTGGTCGAACTGCTTGGTGACGCGGAGGCTTCCCCGGGCCTGCGCCTGCAGGTCGTTGTGATGGCGCTTTTCTGCGCGCCCCTTTTTGAAGAGTTCATGTTCAGAGGACTTCTGCTGCCGGCCCTGCTCAGGCATTATGCACCGGGCACGGCCATCACGGCGGTTTCGCTGCTTTTTGCGGTGATGCATCTGCATCTTCTTTCAATGCCCGCACTGTGCTTCATTGCAGCAGTTTTCTCCCTGGCCTACATTCTGACCCGCTCTATCCTGGTTCCGGTTCTGATGCATGTTTTCTTCAATGCGGGCACACTGGCAGCCGTCTACCTGCTGGAGACCGGCTAGCCCTCGTGCCTCAACAGGATTCGGACTTGCTTTACGGGGCGGTCCGCTCCTATGATGCGCGCCATGAAACTATTGACATCTCTACTCGGCGCGACCCTCCTCTTTGCATTCACGATTAACAGTCAGGCAGCACCCCGATCTGCCACCCAGATCAGCGAATATTACCTGGTTCCCGAGCGGGACCTCGCGGGCTGGAGTGCCGGCATCTTTGTGCGAGAGCGCGAGCGGGATATCCGTTTTGAGGACAGCGCCCTCAGCCTCTCCCTTGAAGAAACCCGTACCGCGGCCTATGTCGGCTACCAGTTGATTAACTGGATCACCGCCTACATCTATGGAGGCGCGAATGACACCAAACCGGCCGAATCACGGATGTCCGGCAGCGGCGGCGGCACGGTGTTCGGTGCCAGCATTGAATTCAACCTGCTGTCGCACATGCTGAAGGACCCGGAGCTGGATGAGGACCGCATACGGATACACAGCACGGTGTCCTACACGCGGGCCGAGGCTGAAGCCGGCCTGCTTTCAGGCAATTTTTCAGAGGTCGAAGCCGACATCACCCTGAGCCTCGTCAACGAGATCGAGGGCAACAAGCGATTTCTTCCGCAGGCCATTGCCCTGTATGCAGGCGGCCTTGTATCCTCCCTCCAGGGCGACCTGGACGAGACCGGGGATTCTTCCGGGTTCAAAGGCGGTGTTGACATTCTGTTTACCAGGCATATCACGCTGTCGGCCGGTGTCGAAAATCTCGACAATACCGGGGTCACCGGCAGTCTAAATGTTGCATTTTAAGTCGGGCACTGACTGCGCCTGCCAGACCGGCCCGGGAACCCCGTCTCACTCGCGCCTTCTACCGGCGTGAGGATGCCGTCCACATTGCGCGTGACCTGATCGGGAAGCGCCTCGTGACCCGGCTCCCTCCTGATCCCGAAACCGGTCGGCTTACCCCGGTTCGCACTTCGGGCATTATTGTTGAAACCGAGGCCTATTGCGGGCCGGAGGACCGCGCCTCACATGCCTACGCCGGCCGACGAACGGCGCGGACAGAAATCATGTACGCTGACGGGGGTGTGGCCTATGTGTTCCTCTGTTATGGCATGCACCATCTTTTTAACGTGGTCACCAACCGGTCCGGCACCCCGCATGCTATCCTTATCCGCGCAGTTGAACCGGACGAAGGCATCCCCCATATGCTGCATCGCCGCGGGCATACGCGCCTGACCCCCCGCCTGGCCGCAGGGCCCGGCGCCATGACCCGGGCCCTCGGAATCTGCGGGACCCACAACGGCATCAGCCTGGCGGGCACGCAGATCTGGATCACCGGGGGCCCGGCAGATATCCCCACCCGCGCGATTTCCGCGCGGCCCCGCATCGGCGTCGACTACGCCGGCCGGGATGCCCGACGCCCATGGCGCTTCATTCTCAGGGGCAGCCCATGGATTTCACGCCCCTAAGGAAACACATTCTGATTGCAGTGCCGCATTCTGTTTATGTAGCATTCGGGCGGTTTAATAGTTTGTAGAGACGTAACCGCGCATGAACAGAACCAAAGAAATCGTAGAATATTTCAGCCAACCGGATTCTGCCCGGCGCATCATCCTGGCTCCGAACGCACCTCCGGTGACCCGGCGGCACTCCGGTGTTGAAGTGGCCATGAACCTGGTCACCGATGCCGCCGATATTTCCGACACCCTCGATCACCTTCTGGATGCGGCGGGACTCTCAGACCGCAATGCAAAGGAGCAACCCTCCGGCTCGTTTTCCTTCAGCCAGAAAGGTCTTGGAAGGGTACGTGTCAGCTATGCGACCCAGCGCGGCTCGCAGGTTGTTTCGATCTCCGTCATTCCGGTTGAGATCCCGGCCCCCGAGGCGATTTGCACAACGCCCGAGGGAATTGAAACCCTGATCGAAGCCCTGCAATGTAACGACGGCTGCCTGATCGCCGTCAGCGGCCCCGACATTCCCGGCTCCAGTTCGATTGTTTATACGGCCCTGCAAAAAATTAACGAACATCAGCACCATATCATATACATCCTTGAACGTTCCCTCACCTACCTGATGCCCCACGGCAACTCCATTGTGATGCAAACCGAGCTCGGGTCTGACACGCCTACCTTCGAGGCGGGCTTGCGGGGAGCATCGGAATTCAACGCCAACATCATTTATGTCAGCGACATTGGGGAGACGGATGATCTGCCTGCTATTCGGGCCCTGGTAGCCGAAGGGAATGTCGTGATCGTCAATTCCAGCATCCTGGGACCGGAAGAACTCATCAAACGGTACGCCTATCCCGTCAGCAGCCTGCTCGGAACCCAAACCAAATGTTCAACCCTGGCCATTCGCGTCCGGCCGGAAGCGGACATGAAGTTCTCCCTCAACATCCAGCTCTAAGCGCTGCCGGAACCCTCCCTATGTCCAATCCAAATGCCCATTCTGTATTTCGCAGCAAGCTTGGCGCCCGTATTGATACCCTCCAGGCCGCCACGGAAGCCCTCGAGACCCGGGATGCCGAGGCAACCCTGACCATCCGGAGGCTGGCAAAGTCCCTGATGGGACCGGCAGCGGCCTATGAGGTCCCGGCGATTGCCTCTGCCGCACAGGGTGTACTCCAGGCGCACGACGAAGGCCTTGCTGCAGCGGCGGAAACGCTGATTGATGCCATGCGTACCGCCGCCGGCGAAGCCGACGGCCGGCGCTCGTGGGTGATGCTGGTCGGCCTGGAGGCGCAAACGGTGGAAGCGCTTCAGCAGGCTTTGCGCATTCCCTCGCGCGGCATGCTGGTTGCACAGGACGGCGCCGAGGCCCAGGCACTCATCGGAAAAGAATCCATCGCGTGCCTGGTTATGAACCCCGTTCTCTCGGACATGGACGGGCGAACACTTTTTTCCCGACTGCGGGAAACGCCTCACTCCGCTACGTTGCCGATTCTTTTTGTCGGATCACGCATCGCCAGCGATATCCGCGAACAGTGCCAGGTCCATCATGCCGATGGATATATCGAAGGATCAGAGCTTGTTCCCGAAATCGTGAAATGGATTGAATCCAGGCTGAGAAGAGGCCCGGATCATCTCAAAACTTCACGGCGCGACCACCTGACCGGGCTGCTCAACCGTGCCGCCATCGGTGATGCCTTTGCGGAGAGCCTGGCTGAATGCACTAAAAACGAAGAACCGCTGGCGCTGGCGCTGGTGTCTGTCGACATTCATCAGCACCTGCTCAACCGCTGTTCCGATGATGAACGCGAACAGGTCCTGCAGACCATCGGACACCTGCTCTCATCGGGCCTCAGGTCTACGGACAGCATCGGGCGCTGGAGCATGTACGAGTTTGTGGCTCTGCTTCCCGGGGAAGACGCCTTCGGGGCCAAGCGGGCCATGGAAAAACTGCTCGATGTGATTCTCGGTTCAGGCGGCGGAGGGGACATGCATATCCCCGAGGGCGTCACCGTCTCCATTGGCGTTAAGGAAGTTGACGAAAAGAGCGCGCTTGAGGACGTCATCAGCGATGCAGAAAGCCTGGTATACCGCTCATCCTCACTGGGGGGCAGCATGGTTGCAACCGAACGCCAGCAACCCCTGCCGACCCGCATTCACCGTGTGATGGTGCTGAGCAATGACATGGTAACCCGCAAAGCCCTGACCGGACTTTTCCAGAAATCGGGACTGCCGACGCACGCCTTTTCCAACCTGGACGAAGCACTCAAATCCGGGCTTAACAACCGGCGCTATCATCTGGTAGTGATCGACGAGGCGATGCCGCCCCGGGGAGGCATTGAGGTTCTCAAACAGCTGCGCGACGACCCTGCAAACAACAGGCTCCTCATCCTGATGCTGATTCAGAAACACCACGAGAAGAGCATCGTGCAGGCGCTGGAATCGGGCGCAAATGATTATGTCATCCGGCCCTACGAACCCAACCACCTCGTTTCCCGCTTACGGCGACTTTTATCGCGCAGGGAACAGGAGCGGACCGACATGACCCGCCTCAGGGTGCACGTGATCGGCCCGGATCCGAGCGCACTGGTGCTCGCCGGCACCATCCTGCATGAGCAGGGACTCAAGGTTTACCTCTCACGCTCTGCGCAGGATGCCGTCGGGCGGTTTGAGGATATCATGCCCGACATTTACGTCGTTGACTGCAGCGCTTCCGGAGACCTGCTGAACGACCTCCTCAAAGGCCTTCCGGAAACCGCGGAAACAGAACAGATTTCGCTGATCGTGATCAAGGATAAGAGCGAAGCCGCCAAACCCATTAAAGCCGCCCCGCTAATTTACCAGGGCTCCATTTCCAAGCCGAAGGACCCCTCGCTTTTCCGAGACCAGGCCATGGCGCTGATTGAACTGCCTAAACATGTCTCCACGGGGAAACCGGATGCGGAATTGCTCAACGCCGAGATCAAGGGCATCCTCGGAAACGGATCAAAGTGACCGGTCCGCTGGTGCAGGCGCAAGCCGGATTGTTTGGCGGCAGTCTGTACACATTCAGCACGCTCCCCTCCACCAACCGCCACGTTCTGGATCACCTCGGCGATTATGGCCACGGGGATACGGTTTTCGCCCTCTCCCAAATCTCCGGCCGGGGCCGGTTCGAACGTACATGGCATGCACCTGAAGGCAAAAGCCTCGCCTTTTCCACGGTGCTGGTTCCGGACCAACTGCCAGGCGCACACATTGAACTCATGGGCACTGCCACGGCATTGGCTATCATGGACACGCTGCACGAGCAGGGAATTCCGGCCCGGGTGAAATGGCCCAATGATGTCCTCGCCAGGGAACGGAAAATCTCCGGGATCCTGATCGAGCGGCGCTCCCCCTCCTCACCGCTTGTCGTGGGCGTTGGGCTGAACGTCAATACGGATGCCAACGACTGGCAGGGGATCGAACTCAGAACGCCGGCGACATCGCTCCTGGAGGAGTCCGGCCAAACGCAGGATATCGGCAGCGTTCTGAAATCGCTGTTGCGATGCATGGGGGACCGGGTCGACATGCTGTCATCAACCGGGGGCAGAGACCGGCTCATTGCGGACTGGCAGGCGCATGATTCGCTTAAGGGAAAACAGGTGCGCGTCGATGCGCCTTCTGAATCCGTCACGGGCCTGTATGCCGGGATTACAATAGACGGCCGCCTGCTGCTGAACCTTCCCGGCGGCCGCACCGAAACCGTTCATGCGGGAGACGTATCCGTGCAGGACAGCGGCAAGCCTTATTCGCCCACCAGCACATAAATATTGTCTTTGTCATATACGTTTCGGCCCACGCCATTGGGCCCAAACGAACCGACAACCATCTTGATCTCGGAGCCGATTGTGTANNAACCATCTTGATCTCGGAATCGATCCAGTAGTCCGGATCAAAGAAGTAGGGATTGCCCCAGGGGTCGAGAGGAATTTCCCGAATGTAGGGCCCCTTCCAGTTTGGAAAATCTCCGTCGGTTCCCAGCAGACCGGCGTCATCCGTTGTCAGGTCCCAGCATTCGGGATTGCTCTGCACCGCACGATTCAACGCACGCGGCATCATCCCGGTGTCCCAGGCCAACTGCTCAACCGCATTGGAAATCATCTCCAGTTGAACAACGGCTTGCTTGTTCTGTGNNATTATCAGGACGACCACCAGGATCTCCGACAGGGTGTATCCGCCGGCCTGTTTGCGTCCTGCCAACAATTTTTGCCTGACTGTATGTATCATCATGCCTCTCCAAGTACGGGGTGCATTGAATGTATTACCTCTAATTCAGGATAAATCAAAGCAAGAGTTGCGCCAGATGCATCAGGTTTCTTTGCGCAAAACGCGGCAAGCGCTTCTTTAGCGTTTCGCATTCACAAATCACCCCGTTTTCGCGGAATGGCTCCAACAAACCCCGATCCTCGCTACACCACACTGCATCTATTTTTTACACCTGTAACAATCAGAAACTTCAAAACCGTCGCATTTTTTTACATTCAAGAACCCCGAAAGGTATAAACCTCCTAAACAGAACCGCCCGCTCAGCAGTAAGCACCCCGGTTAAATGCCAGTTTCGGTCAGCTTTTAGGTTTTTTCGGGAACCGACAGCCAATTTAGCCTAAATCGTACCGCCTGTTTCAAGGTGGCCCGGTAAATGCTTATTTTTCATTGGCCCAAAAAGTATTGAACGAACAATGATTTGTTTTGTCTCGCTTGCAGTGGATGGCTTAATTTGCTATACGTTCACTAAGAATGAAATGGGTCTGGAGGAATCGATGACGGGTTTACGGAACAGGAAGAGCAAGGAGGGCCTGACCCTTGTTGAAATGCTTACGGCCCTGCTGGTTTTTGCCATGGCGGTGGGGGGAATGTGCTCGCTGGCGTTATCTTCTAAGCAAATCCTTGACACCTCGCGCGATCATTATGTGGCCGTTAACCTTGCCAAAAACCGTATCGAGCGTGTCAAAACATTCAATTTTAACGAGCTTGAGCTTTTCATCGATGCCAATACCGTCCTGGATGAATCCGGAACTCCGAACCCAAACGGTAATTATTCCCGAACGACGCAGGTAAGCAGCGTCACGCCCAACCTGAAGGAGGTTGTGGTCACCATTGCCATGCGCAACCGGAAGACGCTTGTTTTTGCACCCGCCATTCAACAGGTCCGAACCTACATAGCGAACATTCAGTAAAATGCCAAAAATCAGAAACAGGCTTTTCTCAGACCGCTCCGGTTTTACCCTGGTCGAAGTGGTGGTCACGGCATCGCTGCTGGTGGTGACCATTACGCTGGCGATGGTCGGCCTTGCCTACCTCCTGTCGGAATCACAAAAAGGCATCAAGCAGACCGAACTGGATATTGACGTGCAGAAAGCCATGGAACGCCTGAAGCGCGACCTGAGGCTCTCCTCCCTGGACCAGATGTATTACTTTCCGGAAGGCCAGGGCCCGTACACAGGCATCAGTTTCCCACTTGCCCAGGATTCAAACGGCGACGGCATTCTTGATGTGGATGCAAACGGTGCACTGCTCTGGGGCCAGCAACTGGTCTATCACATCAGGGTCGGTACCCCCAACGAACTCCGTGTCACCACCTTCAACAACCGGCTCAACCTTACCGATGCGCAGCGCCAGACCCAGCTCAACTCGGTGGTGGCCACAGGATCCGGCGCTGCCACGTTTAATTCCGCCAACTCCGCCACCCGCACCATATTTGCGAACCTGTTTGACTGGAGCCTTGCTCCGCTGGATGCGGTATTTGACGGATATTCCCGGGTTTATGAGCGTGAAATCAATGTCATGCTCGGCTCGGTCTCGCTGACCGGCGGCGTGCATACACTCCGCTTCCAGGTGCTCGACCGAAATGCGGACAGCTCCGGCTACCGCATGGGAATCGATTCGCTTTTTGCCTCCCCCTCCTACAGCGTGCGTGAGGCGGAGGACCTCCTGCCGGCATCGGACCAGTCGGGGGCAACTGCCTCCAGGATGTACATGCCTGCCGGATCCTGGAGCGGCAATCACCACATGTATTTTGGATCCGGAAATATTGGCAACTACGTCGAACTGGAAATCTACAATGATGCATGGGTGGAAACCAACTTCCGCTCCACCGGCGAGACGCACGACAATACCGTGGTTGAATTCCATCCCGGGATCCGGGACTACGTTGTGCAGCTTGCCGGCAATACCACGAACTGGACGGCACTGAACCAGACAGGCGCCCTCAGCGGCTACTCCTCCACGTCCAATGAAGTGTCGGGATGCGCCGTGCGGGTACTTCTCCGCGGCGAGGAAATGGACTCCGGAAACTGGATTTCCGAGAGCGGCGGGCGCTGCCGCGTCAAGTTCACATCCGGCTCGGGCGACCTGCGCATTCGGGATGCCTTTATTGCCGAAGCGTCTTCGTCGACCTCCAACACCATTGACTCCATTTCTTCAACCATCACACGCATCACCTTCGGAGGAAACGACGGCGTATCACTGAGCAATGCCTCCCGG
>JABAHO010003653.1_pt1 | contig 31231 bp, 21 predicted proteins | sample 7062071 | NCBI WGS metagenome assembly JABAHO01 (sample SAMN14534356, study PRJNA622989) | marine sediment metagenome | biome: marine biome [ENVO:00000428]; feature: marine pelagic biome [ENVO:01000023]; material: deep marine sediment [ENVO:00002113] | place: India: Gulf of Kutch | collected...
TGGCCAGGCGCCGGACTACGAAATGATCAGCCGGATCGCACTCGACCGGAATCCGCACTTTGGCACGACCTACAAGTTCTTCGAATCGGAGGCGATTGGCGGGATCCTGGCCCGGGCGCCCTTCATGATCATTTTGATCGGAATTATCGGGACCTTCGCGGGATTTTACCTGGCACTGCAGCTGGGTGGAGATATCAAGGCCGGTGCCGCCGTGGCGATTATCAGTTCGCTGGTGGGTCTTCCGACTGCGCTGCTGATGGAATACATAAACACCCTTTTCCCGGACCAAGATCGATACGAACGGGCGTTCAACACGTATAAGGTCGCCCTCGAATTACTGTTCAATCACGAACAAGAGCTCTCGGGTATCAGACAGGACCGCAGAAAAGAGGATCGATTGCCATCGCCTTATTCGCCTGAAGGTCCTGATTCCTTGCGGTTCTCCAGGAAACCCAACTAGCGCCTGATCTCGCGCACTTTATTTACGATTATGGCTTCCCAGCGCTCGATGACGGCCAGGCTGCAGCCATAGATCGGTAAATTGCTGCCGGATTTTTGCCGGGATTCGCACTGCACCGTTATGCGTTTCGGTCTTGGCTGCGTTGAGCGAGCTCGTTGCGTAGCACGCCCTTGAGCACGTTTGCCGAAGGATTTCGTGGCGGGGCGTCGCGCAGGATGAGCCCCGGGGAACCTTGATACAGGCGAGACGGGCACGACGGCCGCTATCGCGAGGGGCTCAGTACTTTCGCGCGCCTGCTTCCGATGCAACGCGCGGCACCAGCGCCTTGACCAGGCTGGTCATCTCGAGTGTCCCGACTGGTCGGCCGTCGCGCATCACGAGATAGGAATGCGACGTATCGCCGCCTGAGCGCGTGATCATGCTTTCCAATGTATCGTCATGGGCGACCTCGCCATGAGCGTCTGGCGGAACGCCGCTATCGTCGAGCGGCGTCATGATCGAAGACACCCTGAGAACCCGCGCGCGGTTGATATCGCTGACGAAGTCTTCGATGTACGGGTCGTTGGGATTTAGCAGGATATACTGCGGTTCGCCCTGTTGGACGATATGGCCATCCTTCAGGATGACAAGGCGATCGGCGAGTTTCAGCGCCTCGTCGAGATCATGAGTGATGAAGACGATGGTCTTGTGTAGTTCCTTTTGCAGCTCCAGCAGCAGGTCCTGCATGTCGGTGCGAATGAGCGGATCCAGTGCCGAAAACGCTTCGTCCATCAGCATGATCGGCGAGTTCGAGGTCAGCGCGCGCGCGATGCCCACGCGCTGCTGCATCCCGCCCGAAAGCTGATGCGGATAGTGATCACCATAGCCCTGCAGGCCTACGCGGTCGAGCCATTTGTGGGCCTCTTTGAGATAATCGTGTTTCGCGACGCCGCGCACCTTGAGCGTAGTCCCCGCATTCTCGGCCACGGTACGGTGCGGAAATAGCGCGAATTTCTGGAACACCATCGACATAACCTGGCGGCGCAGAGTGCGAAGCTTCTCTTCGTCATAGGCCAGCACATCCTCGCCGTCGACCTCGACTTGACCAGCGGTGGGTTCGATCAGCCGGTTGAGGTGGCGGATCAGAGTGGATTTGCCCGATCCCGACAGCCCCATGATGACGGTGATGTCGCCATCGCGCATGTCGATATTGATGTCCCTCAGACCTAGAACATGCCCGTGGTCGTTCAGCAGATCGGCTTTCGAGGTACCGGCGTATACGTATTCCAGCGCGCTCTTCGGGTCCGGCCCGAAGATCTTGTAGAGATTGCGGATCGATATCTCGATCTTGTCAGTCATTGGCTCCGCCCCGTCCAACAGTCTGCTAATGCTTCTGCGCTGCGTTGACGCGGTCGAGGGCCGACTTGGTGACGCGGTCCAGGATGATCGCAAGCAGGACAATCCCGAGACCTGATACCAGGCCAACGCCCAGTTCCAGATTGCGGATGCCACGCAGGACAAGCACACCAAGCCCCGGCGCCGATACCAGGGAGGCGATCACCACCATGGCGAGGCTCATCATGATGGTCTGGTTGATCCCGGCCATGATGTTGGGCAGTGCCAGCGGGATCTGGACGCCAAAAAGTTTCTGCCGATCGGTCATGCCGAAGGAATCGGCCGCCTCGATGACATCTTTGTCAACAAGCCGGATGCCGAGATCGGTCAAGCGAATCACGGGCACGATCGCGTAAAGGATGATGGCGATCCCGTACAGCTTGGGTTCGGTGACAGAGAACAGGAAGATCAGCGGGATCAGATAAACAAAGGGCGGTAATGTCTGAAGCATGTCCAGAACCGGTATCGTCATGCGTTGCAACCTGTTGCTCCGGGACATGGCAATACCTATTGGCACCCCGAACAGCACGCATAGCAGGGCGCATACGAATATGATCGCCAATGTCTGCATCGCATGATCGTAGTGATCAACGAAGGCTAGAAACAGCAGGCAAGCGGTGACGAAGATCACCAGGCGCACCGATTTGGACGCGAAATAGACCACGATCATCAGAAGCGGGAACATGATCCACCACGGGGTAGCCTCGAACACCGACAGCGTCGATTCGAGCAGCCAGCTCAGCGGCTGTGTGATCGGATCGAGCACGAAACGCAGCGCGTCCTTGGCAGCGAGGAAGCTATTTTCGACCCCCTTGGTCAAATCGCGCGACTGAGCAATCGAGCCGCAGGCCTCGTTCAACTCGTCGAGCGAGGGAAAGGGCAGGTTCCAAGCGGTCTGTTCTTCACTGACGCCCGTCTTGGCCAGAAGGTCCGCCATCGACACCGGCCCGTCACCGGTCTTCCCGGTATCGCACCAGTCGCGCAGGCCGGCCCCGTCGAACAGGAAATCATAAGTTGCCATGAGGGATGCACTTTCCGGATTCACGGCACGGAATTAACTCCGTGCCCTTATATTTTGCTCACTGCAGCAATCGGTATTGCCGTCGGGCCCGCAGGCGCGCGCCCGACGGCAATTGCGGCTTACTTGATTAGTGCTGACAATTTTTTACGTGCAGCGTCATTGACCCACTTCGACCAGACATCGGAATGGTTGTTCAGGAAGTACACGGCTGCCTCCTCGGCTGAGGCGCCATTTTTGTCCTGCCAGGCCAAAACGCTGTTCAGGATGGCAATATCGAAGCTGACTTTGCTCATGAGTTCGGCAATCTCCGGCTCACGCCCGGTCAATGCCTTGGTGGCAACCGTCAACACCGGTGCCGGCGGGAAGTCGGAAACTCCGGGATTCGGGTTATCCTTGTTTTGGTTGCCCGTATGAACAGTAGTGTCGATGTTGCCAATCTTTACCTTGGTCAGCGGGTACTTACCGAGGACCGCAGTCGGCGCCCAGTAGTAGCCAAACCACGGTTTCTTGTCTGCATAGGCCGCCGCGATTGAGGTGCCCAGGGTTTCACCTGAGCCATGGTCGAAGACCTCCATCTTGCCGCGCAGTCCCAGCGCCTTGACCAGGTTGTCGTTGACGATCCGGCAACCCCAGCCGTCGGGGCAATTGTTGAATCGTCCGCCGACCAGTTTCGGGTTGGCCATGATGCCTTCGATGGTTTTCAGCTCCGGATGCGCTTCCGCCAGATAGCTGGGAATCCACCAGCCTTCTACACCGCCCGGATTGAACACTTCGGCGAGACGCGAAACTTTGCCTTCGGCTTCCAGCTTGGCATAGACGTCGCCGGTCGAGTTCAGCCACAGTTCGGTCACGATGTCGGGTTCCCCATTCTCGGCCAGAGAAGCGACCGACGTGGTGGTGGCCGATGGCACTTTCTCGACGGTGCAGCCGTAGCCCTGCTCCATTAAGAACTTGGACACTTCCGTGATGATCTGGGAAGAGGCCCAGTTCATCTCGGTAATGGAAACCTTGCCGCAGTCGGCATAGGCCGCAAACGCGGATGAGAACATGGCAACCGCTGCCATGCCTCTCACGAGTCTCATCATCTTTTTCATTTCATCCTCCGATTGATGGTTTTGCCGCCCCTTTGCTTTGGATACGCGAGGCCCGGGACGCTTGGACTCGCGGTTAAGCCAGATCGTGGCCTGGCCTCATACAACTCGAAAAAAAGTTGTAAATGACAGCCGGGCTGAAAACGCGACGACGTCGCGGAGTGGTTGGGTATCGAGCATCATATCACCTGCAGCTCCGGCGCGGCGCGGGTTGTCAAGAACCGGGCGCCCTCGGGGCGCAGCACGATGTTCTCCTCATGCACCATCATCAGTCCGTCGCCATAGGACAGCGAAGGTTCGAGTGTCAGCACCATATTTTCACGCAGCACGGTCCGGTCGAACGCCGCGTTCGAGGGTTGTTCGGTCAGCTGCATCCCGAGCCCGTGGCCGAGCCGTCCGATATCGCCGGCTGAATCATCCATCTCTGCGATTACCGCCGACATTGCAGCAAACAGATCACGGCAGGTATTGCCAGGACGCGCCGCTTCGATGCCAGCTTGCGTCGCGCGCCACAGCACATCATAGGCCCGCCGCGCCAGGTCGTCGGCGCGGCCGATAGCCCAGTTGCGGTCGAAGTCGCAGAAATAGCCGTCCCAGGTGCAGCCGGTGTCCATCATCAGCACATCGCCCGCTTGTAGCGGACGGCGCGAGGGCGGCGAGATGACGTCGGCATAACCACCTTGATCGGCGGCACCCGCCAAATAGGGCGCGTCATCGGCGCCAAGCCCGATGGCCGTGCGACGGAATTCGCGAAAGACCTCTTCCAGTGGCTGGCCTTCCTGGACAAACGCCGGCACCTCGGCGAAAGCGGCCGAGCCGATGGCGCAGATATGCGCGAGTTTTTCGATCTCGGCCGGCGATTTGACCATCCGTAGCCCCTGCACCAAACCGGTCGCATCGGCAATCGCCAGCCCGGGCAGCGCGGCCATCAGCCGTTCCCAATCGCCCAGCGACATGCGCAGCGAGGTCTCGTGCCCCTTCATCAACCCCAGCTGCTGCCCGCTCGCGGCCAGGGGTGACAGAAGCTCGACCAGAAGGCTGATCCCGTCATCATCTGGCGCAGGTGCGCTCCAGGTGCGGATGTCGTCGAGCCAGCTTCGGCGCATCAACTGGGCGCCGATCGAGGGGATCACGGCGACCGGCTTGCCCTCGGCCGGGACGAACAGAAACCACGGCCGCGTCGGGCTTTGCCAGAACAGCGTGTGAAAGCCGCTGAAATAGCGGACCTCCGGTTCGGTCATCAACAAGAGACCGGCGAGATTGGCCTCGGCCATGCGCGACTGCGCCAATCGCGTGCGCGCGGCAAATTCGCTGTCGTCGAATCCGCGGCTGGGGGCTTCAAGCGGCATTTCGCGCCTCCGGGTTGCACCGGACGCAGTCACGTGAGGCTTCCGGCACGGTCGCCCTCATCCCGCATTCTCCGGGTTCACGATGGCGCGCGCCGAGAACTCGGCCAGCTCGCCGCGCCAGATCTGGCGGCCGAAACAAAACGGGCTGCCAGCGCCGTCGCGGATCACCTGCTCAAGCTCGATGCCAGGGTGACTGATCGCCAATCCCATGAGCGCAGCTTCCTCCGCACGAACCCCGCGCATGCGGATGACGATATCGCCGGTACGGGCAGACGTGCCGTAGTGCCGCTCCAAAAGCCTGGTGGTGGACTGGCGCAGGTCGTGGTCGAGTAAATCGGGAAACCGGCGCGCGATGACACATTCGGTTTCGAGAAAGATTGCGTAGCCGTTCGAGCGAAACAGGCGGGTGTACTCGTGTAACGGCTCGCCCGCGTCCACCGACAGCTTCTCGGCCAGTTCGGCATCCGCGGCGGTCTCTTTCACCGTGATCAGCTCGATCTCCAGATCCATTCCCCGAGCCTGCGCATCGGCGGCGAAGCTGACCATATTGCTGACGTCATAGTTCAGGCGCCGGGGCGAGACGAACCGCCCGCGCCGGTCTTCGTTATAGACCAGCCCCTCGGACTCCAGCGCCTCGAGCGCGCGCCGCGCCGTCATCCGGCTGATTCCGTATTTCTCGGCGATGCCGCGTTCCGAGGGCAGCGCGGAATGTTCGCCCAGCTCGCCCGCCGCGATCAGAGCGCGCAAGCGGTCGGCGACTTGTTGAAACCGCGGGCGGTGGGGGCTGATGCTCTGCATCGAAGACATGGACGCGGGTCGAGTAATTCTCGGGCCGTCTGCCTTGTTTATATCAACTTCGGCTGGTATATACCAGAACCCACCAGGGGAGCATTGGCCATGGGTTTTCTGACGCAGGAACAAAAGGGCAGGTTCTGGCGTGACGGCGTACTGGTAGTGAAAAACGCCGTGGACCCAGAAGACCTTGCGCGGCTGCGAGAAGTGTTTGCTGGCTGGGTCGAGAAAAGCCGCGCCTACGAGAAGGATTACGGTGAAACGCTCGATGGCCGTCCGCGATTCGATTTACAGCCAGGGCACAGTGCGGAAAAACCCGCCCTTCGCCGCGTGCAATCGCCCGAGGAAGTCTCTGACGTCTATGCCGATGTCATGCGTCGTGCGCGTACAGTGGATTACTGTGTCGAGCTGATCGGTCCGGCCATTCGCTTTCACCACGGGAAAGTGAATTCCAAGCTGCCGGGCACGGCGACTCAGGTAAAATGGCACCAGGACTTTCCGTTCGAGCCGATGACCAATGACGACATGATCACGTGTCTTCTGTTCATCGACGAGGTGACACTGGAAAACGGACCCCTCAAAGTGATCCCCGGCAGCCACCGGGGCCCGCTCTATTCCCATTGGCACAATGGGGTGTTCACCGGCACGGTCGATGACGAGATCATCGACAAACAGCGCGACAACATCGTCGAATGCACCGGGCCGGCCGGGGCGGTTTGCCTGATGCATGTCAGCCTCTTGCATGGTTCGGCGCCCAATCTTTCCGACCAGCCGCGAACCCTCTATATCGCGACCTACTACGCCGAGGACGCGATCGAACTGAGCCCCAACCACTTGCCCAGCCGCTTCACCCATGAGCTGGTGCGCGGCGAAGCCTCGGGCCGGGTGCGCTGCACGCCCTACGAGATGCAGCTGCCTGCGGTGCCCAAGGCCACCTCGTTCTTTGCCCAGCAGGAAGGAGCGGACATGGCCTAGCGCCGATCGGGCGATTGCGTTCTCGCGCTGGCCGAGCACCCGACGACACCCCCGAGTAACCGGCAGGATCGTTATCACGGATTCTCGCCTGCGGGCCATGTAGTAACATAGGCCGGCCGCGCAAACTCGATCGGGACGCCGAATGAACGGTAAAGATCGCTCCGGCAAGCTTGCCGTGATCCTGCACGCGGATATCGTGGGCTCGACCCGGCTCGTGCAGCAGGACGAGCAGCAGGCCCACGCGCGCATCCAGGAAACCTTCCAGCGCTTCGGATCCACCATCGGCAAGTATCACGGCCAGNNAAGCCTTCCAGCGCTTCGGATCCATCATAGAGAAATATCACGGCTACGTGCGCGAGCTGCGCGGCGATGCCCTGCTCGGCGAGTTCCAGCGCGCCTCAGACGCGGTGACCGCCGCGCTGGCGTTCCAGGCCGAGCAGGCCGAGTACAACGCGGGACTCGAGGGCGGCATCAAGCCCGAGGTGCGGGTCGGCATCGCCATGGGCGAGGTCATCATCGCGGACGATACCATCACCGGTGCTGGCGTCGTCCTCGCCCAGCGCATCGAGCAGCTGACCGCGCCCGGTGGCGTCGGCATCCAGGGCGCCGCCTACGAGACCATTCCTGGTCGCTTCCCTTACGAGTACGAGAACATGGGCGAGCACGTGCTCAAGGGTTTCGACAATCCCGTGCGGCTGTTCTCGGCACGGCTCAGACAGAACACCGAGCTCCCTTCACCGATCCCCAAGGGCCGCAAACGGCGCCGCGTGTCGATCTGGGTGGCAGCCGCGGTCGCAGTCGCAGCGGTCATCGCTGCGGTCGTTCTCGAGCACTGGTATGAAACGCGCGAGGTCACTACGCCTGCCGAGACCGTGGCACCGGTCCGGGACAGGCCATCCATCGTGGTGCTGCCCTTCGAGAACCTGGACGGTGATGCAGCAGAGGACGGTTTCGCTCGCGGCATCACCGAGGATCTTACGACCGCCCTCTCCGGCCTCCCGGGGCTTTTCGTCGTCTCCCACGAGACGGCTTTCAACTTCAAAGGAAAGTCCGCCAGTTCCACCGACATCGCACGCGAGCTGGGCGTGCGGTACCTGCTCGAGGGGAGCGTACGGCTGGCGGGAACCGTGCTCCGCGTCAACGTGGAGCTAGTCGACGGCTCGACTGACGGTACTCTCTGGGCCATGCGCTATGACGGATCCATCGACGAGACGCTCACCTTCGAGGACAAAGTCATTGAGAGCGTCGTCGAACAGCTGACCCGCGAGCTCGGACTCGAGAGCGGGGATGGGTCAGCGAAGGGATAGGCTCACCGGGTCCGCCGGCGACCGGATCGGCGCGAGCGCTTCCGCGGAAGCGCCCTTGCAGCGCGCACGCTCCCGCCGGGGTGACTGTCACTGACCGCAGCGCCGTCGGCCGCCTCAGTTTTGCTGCTGGCCGAGCGCCCGACAACACCCCCGNNCGGTGCGATTGGGTATCGCCGATTCGAGTGTCTGCTGCGTCATGGGCCCAGGGTCGTGATTCCACGTCCGGTGCTGTCATGCAATGCCTCGACAGCGACCAAAGGCACGTCTTACACTCCACCCCCCCGACCGACCCGGAATCCCGTTCATGAGCGATCGACGAGGGACACCTTCGGACTACGCGCCACACGTGCGCGCGCAGTACGAAGACTATCCCTTTCCGCTGCGGGATCCGCGAGACGAGGCCAAGGGACTCATCGTCACCGAGCAGGATTCCCTCGGCAAGATTAACCACTATTGCTTCGGTGGGCGCGAGGCCTTCGGCAACGGATTCCGGGTTCTCGTGGCCGGTGGGGGGACGGGCGACCATACGATTTTTCTCGCCGAGCAGCTGCGCGGCTTCGACGCCGGGGTGACCTATATCGACATCAGCGAGGCGAGCCTCGAGATTGCCATGGAGAGGGCCCGGGTGCGCGGGCTCGACAACATCGAATGGCACCACGGTTCCATCCTCGACATCGGCTCCCTCGGCCTCGCGCCATTCAATCTCATCAGCTGCACCGGCGTGCTGCATCATCTCCCGGAGCCCGAGCGGGGGCTCGCGGCACTGCGCTCGGTCCTGGCGCCCGACGGCGCCATGAGCTTGATGCTGTACGGACGCTTCGGGAGGCTCAGCGTCTACGCGGGGCAAGAGCTCATGCGGCTCGTCAATCGGGGTGTCGACGATCGCGCCGCCCGGGTGCGAAACGCACGCGCCGTGCTCGAGAGCTTGCCCCAGACGAACTGGCTTCTTCGCGGGGGTGATGCGAAAGAGGTGCTGAGCTCTTTCCTCGACGACGAGAGCAATCTCTACGACACGCTTCTGCACGAGCAGGACCGCGCGTACAGCGTCACGGAGATCTATGAGTTTCTGGCGGGGGCCGATCTGGAGCTGGTCGAGTTCGTATCATTCCTGAGCAACGTCCCGAGCTTCCGCTATCTCTACGATCCCATGGTGTGGATCACCGATCCGGCCCTGCGCGCTCACGTGGCGTCCCTGCCCAGAGCGAAGCAGCAGGCCATCGCGGAAGCCATTAACTGCGTGATCACCTGCCATTCCTTCTATGCCGCACCGAGCGCTGCAGGGCGCATTGCAATGCCCAATAATCCGGAAATGGTGCCGTCCTTCCTCTACTTCGATCCCGCTGCGCTTCCCGGTCTCCTGAGCGAAACGGTTGGTCGTGAATGCGCGATTAACTATCGGCATTCGACCGTGCGCTTCGTGCCGGGCCGGTTCAGCGCGGACGTTGCCGCCGAGATAGACGGCAGGCGCTGTCTGGGCGAGATCGTTGAGATTGTGCGACGCAGGGCCGGCGGCGATGTGACCCAGGAGGGGGTCTGGCACGACTTCATGACCTTCTACGAGCCACTCAACAGCCTCGACGTCATGCTGCTTCGTCATCGCGCGATTCCGCCGTTCCCGGAGTTTCCGCTAGACGCGTTCGCTTGATCCGTGCGAGCGTCCTCGCACGCTGCTGACCAGCCCCCTGAGACGAGACCAGATCCAAAGTTGGAGTTCATTGAAGTTTCTGGTTNNCCCGAGTAACCGGCAGGGCCGTTGGATCTCCTATGCGCTTGAAGGGACAGCGTGATCGCAGAATCGGGGGGGGCGTCGTCGCGAAAATCCCGGAGCGGGTCGAGAGGCGCCTTGCCCGGCTCGCCGACCAGGGGTCTGCGGCACTCTCGTGTTTATTCGAACCGTGCGCTCGCTGCGCCAGACTTCGGCGGTGTGCGGCCTTTTTTGCGGGCCTTTCCCTGTCGAACGCAGCTTCCGCAGTCTAGACAGCCTTGAGCTTCGCCTTTTTTCTGGTCGATTTCGGCGCCGCTTGCTGCAGCTCGCTGATCTTGCGGTTGACCGGAACTTCGCAGAGAAACACCTTGCGCTCGGCCTCGTCCTCGATGCGCCCGGCCTGTTCGGTCATGGCTGCGAACGCCTTGTCGAGGACCTCGCCGGCTGCCGGCTCGCCTGCGGCGGACAACACCAGGTAGTGATTCAGGTAGATCTGCTGGACCTCTTCGACGTCTTTCTGCTCGAGCAGAAGAGTCATCGCTCTGTCCGACGTGCCGCGGGCAGCGTCCGGCGAGCCCACTGCGAGCTGCGCCAGGGCCAGATTCGAGAGCGTCTCGATAATCTCCGCGGACAGGTCGAGCTCGGTGAACATGCCCAGCGCCTGCTCGAGTTGTGTGCACGCGGCCTCGTTGTCGCCCGTTGCCAGGGCGTGCAGCCCGAGTCCATAGTAGCTGTACGCGATGCCCCGCTTGTCATCGGCGCCCTGCCACAGCGCCAGGGCCTGATCGATCGCCTCCTGCGCGGCCTGTGTGTCGCCCAGGTTCAAATTCGTCAGACCGATGAAGAACCGACTGAAGCCCTGACCCTTGGCGTCGTTGGCGCGTATTTTCATCTCCAGCGAGCGGCTGAACTGCTCGAGGGCTTCGGCGTATTGGCCGAGTCTCAGGGACACCCGCGCAAGATTCGTGATGTGGATTCCTTCCTGAAACTCGTCTTCTCGTTCTCGCGCGAGCTTCAGCGCATGGGTGTGGTGAGCACGGGAGGTCGGATAATCGCCCTGCTTGAGCGCGATCATACCGAGGTACATCACGCTCCAGGCCTCGTTCTGTGGATCGTTCAGCTCGCGCAGCAACGTGACCGACTCGTCGAGCCAGGATTCCCCCTGGATGTAGCTGCCCATCTCGTAGGCCATGGAGCCCAGCGTGTACAGCACTGACGCCTGACCCGGCAGGTCTTTCTGGTGTTTACGAAGGGCGAGCAGCTTCTGGTAGTGGGCGAGAGCGGTCCCCAACGCATACTCCCCGCGCGCCTTTTTCCCCGCCATTTCGAGATACTGCGCGGCTTTTTCCTCGTCGTCGCTCAGATGGAAGTGATACGCGAGCAGCTCACATTCGCTCTCGATCTGCCCGGTGCCTTCGAGTAGATTTTCCAGCGTCTCGCCCACCCGCCGGTGCAATTCCTGACGCCGGCGCCGCAGCAGGTTATCGTAAGCCACCTCCTGGACCAGCGCATCGGGAAAGAAGTACGACGGATCGCCCGAGATTGCTTCCGGCTTGACCATGTCGCCGCGCTCGAGCTGGGCCAGCAGCATGCCAAGCTCGCTGTCGGCCTCGGTCATGTTCTTCAGCACGTCGGTCTGAAAGCGCCGCCCGATTACCGACGCCATCTGCAGCGCCAGGCGCGCCTCTTCGGTCAGCCGGTCGATGCGCGCGACGATGGCACCCTGCAGCGAATCGGGAACGCTGATGGCCTCGATCCCGGCGGACACCAGCCACTGGCCTTCGTTCTCCTCGTCGGGAAATACTGCGTTGCTTTCAATGAGCGAGCGAACCACTTCCTCGAGATAGAACGGGTTGCCCGCAGTCTTGCCGAACACCTCTTCGTACGTTGCCTCGGGAAACACGGCGCCGGGCAGCAGGGCATCCAGCAGCTTCCGGCCCTCGTCCTCATCCAGGTTTGTGAGAGAAATCTCCGTGTAGCGATGGGGTAAAGCGTTGGCGATATGCTCTCGCAACCGCCAGCACCCCTTATCGCGCTGAGGTCGAAACAGCAGGAGCAGCATCAGCGGAGCCTGGACAGTGGTCTGCAGAAGCTCTTCGATCAGAGCCAGCGAGCCCTCGTCTGCGAAGTGCATGTCTTCGATCACTATCAAGGTCGGCTGACGCTTCGCCAGGGCAGCGAAAAATTCGCGTGCGGCCCAGAAGGTCTGCTTGCGCCTGACCTTCGGGTCGAGCTCCGAGACCCAGCTGGCCCATTCGCCTTCAAGCTCGAGGTTCAAGAGGTGAGCGAGAAACGGAATCGCCTCGCGCGCGTTCTCCTTGCCGAGCAGGTCCTCGCCGAGTTCCCACAAGGCGAACAGCACGTCGTCCTCTGTGGCGTCCGCCTTGAGCTTGAGCGAGGCTCGCAGGATCTGGGCGGCGAGCCAGTGGCTGACCTGCTCGCTGAAGGAGAGGGCCTGGGCCCGGAGGATGCTCACGTTGTCGCCGCCGGACTGCTGCGACAACCAGCTAAACGCCTCTCTGCCCAGTCGGGACTTGCCCAGTCCGCCTTCTCCGATGACACACACGATCTGTCCGCTGCCGTCCAGCAGGCTCTGGATANNCGCTCGCTGACCGCCCATGGCCGCGCTGCTGCGCCCGAGTACCTCGAAAGTCGGGATCAGGATCTCCTTGCCCTTGACCTTGAGCTCGCCGCGATCCTTGACGTCGACCAAAGCCGCCACCCGATCCTTGGTGCGTTTGCTGACGAGAATCTCCTGCCAGTCCGCAGTCGACATCAGGCGCGCAGCCATGTTGATGTCGTCTCCCATGAGCGTGTATTCCTGGCGCAGATTCGGTGCGCCGGCATTGCCGGCGAACACGTAACCGGTGTTGATGCCGATGCGCTGGCGAAATCGATAAACGCCCCCAGGTGTCTGCAACGCGGAGAAGTTCTCACGCACGGCCTGCTGCATCTCGAGGGCGGTGTAAACGGCCCTGACCGGATCGTCCTCGTGTGCCCGTGGCGCGCCGAAAAATATCACCAGCCGGTCTCCCACGGCGTACTGGTCCATGCGCGCGATGGTGCCCTCGTATCGTTCCACCACCTGGGCCATATGGCAGAAGTAGCGGTTGAGCTGCTCGGTGACGATCTCTGGATGGCTTTCGCCGAGATCGTCGATGACGTCACTGATGCCGACATAATTGACGAAAATGATGCTCACCGGCCGATGGTCCGGTGACATACTGACGTCGTTGGGGTTGCTCACAATCCGGGCGATCAGCTCTTCGGGCAGATACGGCGCCAGGCGGTCCAAGCGCTCGACCAGGTAAGTGATTTGCGCCTGCGTGTCGCCCTCGGGCGGCTCCTCCGGGACCAGGCGGTCGAGCGGCTGCTCGAGCGGCGGCACGTCGCGCACTGCCTGGAAGCCTTCCTCGACGGGGTCTGCACTGACGATGCCGCCCAGCAGATCGAGCGTCTCCTGGGTGATGATGGTATCGCCGGGTTGGGCGTGTCCCTCTGCCTGCTCGGCGCGGTTGACCGTGTGGCCGGTGGTGACGTAAGCCATGATGCCGCGCCGCCCGGCTTCGGATTCCGACTTCATGCCGATGTGGGCGCCGAAATAGGGTCCGGAGGAGATGCCGCACTTGATNNGCCATCGCGGCCTGCACCGCACGCAGGGCGCCCTCGGCCATCTCGTCGTCAGTATGTGCAGGAAACACGCCGATCAGCGCGTCGCCACCGAACTGCAGCAGGCTACCGCCGTGATTGAACAGCACCGTGACGAGGTCGAAAAACAGCTCGTTGACAATTTCCGCAATACGCTCGGCGCCGGCCTGGCCGAGCTGCTTGAGCTGCTCGGAGAGCGGCGTAAACCCCGCGACGTCGCCGAACAGGAAGACCCCGCGACTGAGCCCCCCGGCCGGCTCCCCGACGGGCTGCGGCGAGAGCACCACCGGCAGGGGCAGGTAGGTCTTGGTGATCCGCAGCAGCGAGGTGAGGTGATCGCGTGTGCTCTCGATGTGCTTTTCCGTCGGTCGCCGCTCGAGTGGCTCATAGATTGCATCCGGGAGATAGCGCCGCAGCGACTCAAGCATCTGATTTATCGGGATTGGCGCCGGCAGGGTCTCGAGGGCAGATCCAGCGGCCGTTTCGAGTGCCGGCGCGGACTCGGGTACCGTCGACTCAGCCGGCTCGGGAGACACGCGCGCCGCAACCGCCGCGTGCGGCATCGCCGGCGCCGGCGTAACGGCGGCCACGGCGGGAACGGCGGGAACGGCGGGAACGGGTTGTGCCGGCGCGGCCGCAGGCCGGCCGACGGCCTGGCCGCAGCCGCCGCAGAACGCCTGTCCGGGCGCGAGCGGCAAATTGCAGTGTGCACAGGCAGCGGCCGGGGAGGCCACGTAGCCGCCGCACTGCGAGCAGTAGCTTGCCTGGGGCGGCAACAGGGTGTGACAAGCGCCGCAGACGACGCCGTGCACCAGCAGATGGCCGCAGGCCAGACAAAACCGGGCCTGCGAAGGGTTTGGGACCTGGCAGATCGGGCAGTTCACGTGAGCGTTACCACCGTTCCCGTCTCTGGCTGAGCAAGGTGCGTTGTTTGAACCGCATTGCGCCGTGCGCTGCGTCGAACCCCCATATTATACTGAATATTTTCCATATGGACTCTTCATACGCGGGTCCGGCCGTAACGCGATCACTGCCGACACGCTGGATGTCCCTCACCGCACCGGGCGCAGCGCCGTCGGCCGCCTCAGTTCTCATGCTGGCCGAGCAGCCGACAACATCCCCGAGTAACCGGCAGGGCCGTTGGATCGCCTATGCGCCGATGCCCAGGCAAATGCTCAGCCATCGCCGGCTCAGATGTCGACGCCGAAAGTCAGCAGCAGCTGAAAATCATCCTGCTTGGGAACGGTTCCGTCGGCTCTGGGCTGAGGACTCTCGGTTCTATCCCACACGAAAGAGACATCGAAATCGAAAATATCCGTGATCTCGATTTCGAACGTCGCGATCGCATGATGTGTATACCTGCCCGATTCCGAGTTGACGATAGTCAAGTCATATCGCCCGATGAAATCCACCGTCTTGGTCAGCTCCGTGTCATAGAACGTGCCGAGAACCAAGCCAGGCGTCTCGACCTTCTGAGAATCTCCGGGTTGCACACTCTCGTATCGGGTTCCCCGAATCGACGGGCCGCCCGATACGTCCCAGGTGGTCTCCGGTGTATCGATGATGTGATAACCGGCACCGGCGCCCAAGGTGATCCGGTAGTCGAGGTTCTGAAACGGGTCCCGGTAGTACTCTGCAAAAATCGGGCGCCAGAAATACTTCCTGGATGCGAACAGATCAAAGAATGTATTCAGCCTGTGATTGTTCACCGTTTCCACGTCACTCACTGTGGAGTAATTACCCAGGTAATCGATGACGAAGCGATTCTCCGGTGTCTGGCGTTTGATATTTGCTTTGGCCGTGAAGTCGGTCTGCTGGGTGTTGCCCTCCAGGAAACCCAGCCCGAAAGTGATCTTGAAAGACCAGTTGTCCCATTCGGTTGACGCGCCCGGCGCAATCGCGACCAATTGACTGCGCTCGAACTCCCGTACGCCTTCCTCGGTTTCGACAGTGACCGTATCCCTCGTCACCGATACCTTGCCGACGACCGTCTCCAGCCCTTCCGGCGTTTCGATGCTGAGTCGCTTCGTGCCGTGGCCGTGAAGCTGGGCTACGTCGTCCCAGTCGAGCGTCTGCAGGTCGAACTCGTCGCTGTCGAATTCGAGGCTTCCGTCGTACATCACGATGAGCTCGCCCTTGAGCCACTCGCCGGAGGTGGTCTGAATCCAATCGAACTCGTCGGTGGGCGGCAAGGCCGACTCCCAGGCCTTGCGGATTTCGGCCGGGTCGGAAGCCTGAGCCAGAACGAGAACCTCTGGATCCTCGCTGAAATCGAGGTCCGCGCGCGTGACCCGGAAGACGTCGCTGACGGCGAGGCTCAGGCTGCCCGCTTCGACGGCATCCGCCCGAGCCCCTGCCAGCATCAGAATCAAAGCGATAACGATCGTTGCGGGCAGTCGGGGCACTGCAGCGCCGGGATACTGCTGAAGACCGCACATGGTAGTTGCTCCTTCTATTGAGTACGGCCCAGCCAGGGTCGAGCCATTTGATTATTCCGAGCGAGTTCCGGGCGACATATTCGCAATGCCACCTGCGCGATTCAAGTTGCGGAAACGTGTCCTGGAGCGGTGTCTCTCCAATCGCTAGGATCGATGATAGTGGGTCATCAAACAAGCAATGACCGTGCGATGCCTGCACGATCGCGACTCATGCCATATAAAGCGCTACTCAGCCGTAAGGCGAGCAACAGCGTCACGAGCTGGCCCCACGCCCGTCAGGTCCGCCCAGAGCCCTCATATCGGATTGGCTCGATTGGGAGCATCGTGGTACTCGCGGACGGGATTCTCCCTGGGGCGGGTCGGCCGAATCGCATCCGTCTGGTTGTTCGCTATACTGTCCCGGTCAAATTTTTCCTGATCGGTTGAGCGTCCGTCGATGAGACCAGGTGATGAGTCCGACCCGCCGTTGTTCACGGTCACGCCGATGTTTCCGACTTTCCTGTTCGTGCACGATCATCCGGATCCGTCAGCCATGAATCAGCAGCTCACGGCGTTCAGCTACGGTGCCCGGGCAGCCGATCCGGAGGGACGCTCGGTCAGCGGGCGTAACAGCTGGCAGAGCCAGCCCCTTCGCCCGCACCCAGAGCTTCAGCCCTTGATGGGATTCGTCGAAGAGACCATCGCCAGAGTGAGGGTCTATCTCGATATCGATGCGCGTTTCAGTTTTCGTATCACGGATACCTGGATAAACATCAACGGCAAGGGCAGCTACAACGCGACCCATATTCACGGAGGCGTTTACTTCGGCGGTGTCTACTACGTGAAAACCCACGAAGGCTGCGGTCACATTCAGTTTCATGAGCCTTCTAACATCCGCGAAAGTCATTGTCCGCCCTATGCACGGATCACGCCCCGCAACTGCTTCGTGCAGCAATGCGCCGCGAAGGCGGGCCGTCTATGCATCTTCCCCGCCTACTTGCCCCACGAGGTGACAGAGAACACCGTCGACGACGAGCGCATCAGCATCGCCTTCAATGTCGCCGGGGAGTGACGCCGGCGCATAGATTCTCCGTAAGCAGATCTTCGAAGTCTGCAATCCCCGCCCATCACCGCGGTGCTGATACACAGGGGCGAAACAGGCAGCGGGAGGCGGCGCCAGGGCATGATGCTCGAGCAGCGTGCCTGCGTCTCTCGATCTCGGGCGGCATGGTTGCGGCTCTATTTTCTGAAAAGCCAGAAGATCAGGGTGACGACGAGGCTGACGAGGACCGCCGGGTGACGGAGAAATAGAAGCGGAAATTCTCTTTCTGCCGGCCCGACCACTCCTGGCTCGACGTGCCCGTGCTGGATCGCAAGGGCCGCCGAGCAACACCCTACCGCGCCGTGGCCTCGAGCTCCTCGAGCAGCCGGCGCGCGTTAGGGTCGCCCGGCGCGATCTCCACCAGCTTCTCCGCCCAGGCGACCGCCTCGTCGGCCCTGCCCACATCCCGGCTCATGGTGGCGAGCGCCAGCAGAATGTCGCGATCCCGGGGATGTATCGTGTGGGCTTGCGTCAGGATTGCGATGGCCGCGCTCCGTCCCCGTACCTGCTGCACGGCCAGGCCGTGCACGTAAGCATAACGGGCGCTCTCCGGCGCGAGCCGCGCCGCCGTCTCCAGATGATGCGCGGCGTCCTCGTAGCGTCGCCCGCGGATCAGGGCAAGCCCCAGCGCGTGATGTGTGGCGGCATCGGCCGGCGCCGTCGCGAGCGCGCGTCGGAGGATCTTCTCCCCCTCGCCGTCGCGTCCCGTGGCACGCAGAAGATCCGCGAGGTTCACGTAGGCCGGCGTGAACCAGGGGTGACGGGCGATTGCGCGTCGATATTCCGCCTCCGCCCGACCGGTGGCGCCACGGGCGTGGTGGAAGTTGGCGAGCGCCGTCAGGGACTCGGGGCGGTCCCCGAGGGAGACGAGCGTGCGCTCGTATTGGGCGAAGGCCTCCTGTAGCCGTTCCGCTTGCTCGGGCGGCACCCGGTCCAGGGGAACCGGCGCGAGCAGTCGCGCCGCCTGCAGGCGCACGGCCCGGATCGGGTCGTCGAGCAGCGGGTAGGCGACCTGGTAGCGATCCGCGACCCCGAGGGGCTCCAGCGCCTGCGTCGCTGCGAGCCGCACCAGCGCCTCGCCGTCAGCGAGCCCGCCGCGCACCACGGGGAAGCTCTCGGCATCGAGCGTGCCGCCGAGGATCTCCAGCGCAGTGGCCCGGACGATGGAGGGCCGGGATCGGTCCCCGGCGAGGGCCATCAGGCGCGCCCGGGAACCCGGCTCCCCGGCCCGTGCGGCGGCGATGGCCTCGCCGTAGTGGGCCTCTGGCGGCCGGTCCGCGCCGTGCCATCGGTCCACGGTCGCCGCCGCCCAGGCGTCGTTGCGTTTCTCGTGGCAGCCGGTGCACGCGTTCGGCACTCCGAGCTTCACGGAAAGATCCGGCCGTGGGACCCGGAAGCTGTGGTCCCGGCGCGGGTCCACCACCATGTAGGTGGTTTCAGGAGCGTGGCAATCGACGCAGCGGCTGCCGGCTTCGCCGGCAGCGTGAAAGTGATGGGCTCGCGTATCGAAGGCTTCGGGGAGGTGACAGCGTGTGCACAGATCGTTGCCCTCGGCCCTGAGCTTCAGGCTGTGGGGCATGTGACAATCGCTGCACGTGACTCCGGCCCGGTACATCTTGCTCTGCAGGAACGAGCCGTAGACGTAGACCTCGTCCCTGATCTGCCCGTCGGCGTGATAGAGCGGTTCGGTCAGCAGAGCTACCCGATAGCTGTCGAGAAGCGGCTTGCCCTGATGGACGGTATCGCCCAGGGGCGAGCGACGGGCGTGGCAGCGACCACAGGTTTCGACCTCTGCGCGAAAGCTCGCCGGTGGCGCAGAACGCGCGGCGGTGACGGCATCGGGCTTCAGCGTCCATCGGATGTTCCTTCGCTCGTCGAGTCGGGTGTCGAGGCCCGTGGCTGGTGGCGGCGGCGTGCCGGCCGTTTTCGCGGCCTCGGCCCACGTCACGTGGGCCGATCCGGGGCCGTGACAGGCCTCGCAGGAAACGTCCATCTCCGACCAGGTCGTCTCGTAGCGATCGTTTTCCAGGTCGAAGTTGCGGCGCAGATTGGTCGAATGGCACTCCGCGCACATGTAGTTCCAGTTCTGATTGAGTCCGGTCCAGTGCAGCGGGTCGCCGGGGGTGATGTGCTCGTGCGCATAGAGGTGAAACCAGCGCTGGCCTCCCTCATCCGTCGGCCGGGTATCCCAGGCGAGGGCGAGGGCCTGGTAGCGACCATCGGGAAAGGCGATTAGATACTGCTGCAGGGGATAAACACCGAACGTGAAAGCGATCCGGTAGTCCCGCAGCTCTCCGTCCGGTCCCTCGGTATTGACGTAATAGTCGTCATCCTTCGTGAAGAAACGCGACGTTACGCCGTAGGCGGTGAAGGTGGTATCGTCGAAATCTCCGAGGACCGTGGCGCGGGTCGCGTTCTGCATTGCCAGGTCGTGATGGGAGCCGGACCAGTCTCGATAAGCCTGCTCGTGGCAAGTGGCACATGCCCGGCTGCCGACAAACGAGGCTGCGCAAGCGGTTTCAGCGGGGATGCCGGCAAGGGTCGCCGCGCCCAGGATCGCAACAAGGCAAGTAAGCTTCGCGCGAATCATCAGGATAACGCTGAGCTCATGAGTGGGTCAGAAGATCCAGGCGAACGCTAATGAGCTGGCGGCGTCGCTTGCGGGTCAGCTCCCGGAACATGGAGGCTTCCCAGGTCTGGTAGCAGACGAAAAGCATGGACCGCATTTCCAGGTCGTCGCCGGTGAATCCGAGCTCGCGGAAGGCCCGTCTCACGAAATCGAGCCTCATTCGGTCGACTTTGCGTACGTGGCGTGCTGCTCCGGCATCGCGCCGGGCCCACTGGCGAACGGGGACCTCGTAGCGATCGAGATTGTATTCGAGAACCATTTCCGCGATGCGGGCCAAACGGTCCCTGGGCTCGAGAGCGCTCACCCGTGGATTCCTGGTGACCACCTCCGTCAGCTCATGGGCCCAGTAGTCGAGAATCTGGCGCAGCAGATCCTGGCGGTTTTCGAAGTGCCAGTAGAAGCCGCTCTTGGCGATTCCCAGGGACCGGGCCAATCCCTCCACGGTGACGCTGTCGATGCCGTCGCGGGCCAGGGCCTCGAGGCCCGCCGCCAGCCACTCCTGCCGGGATACCCCGCGTCGCTTGCTTTTCGCTTTCACGATGGCATCATATAGTGCGCTAGACGGAAGCGTACAGTTGTGTGCCGGTCCGGCTAGCCGCTAGTTCAAACCATCATAATAACGTTGTCTATGCCGCTGAGTTTGCCGTCGAGCAGATGATTCTCAGCATCGCCCGACGGTAGGAGGGACGTACCTTGAAGGGTCTTGGTAAGCGATTTCAGATCGCGGTGGCCGCAGCCATCGTTGCGTGGCCGATGGGTGTCAATGCGATCCAGCCCGACGGTCCCTACCTGGCCGCTGAAGAGCGCTTCGGCGAGCAGTGGAAAAAGAATGACGAGTCCGCCGATGCCAAGCTCGCCGCCCTGCGGGGGAAGTTCGGCAAGCGGCCCAATATCGTCTATATCCTCACCGATGACATCGGCTGGGGAGAGCTCGGCTGGCAGGGCGGCGGCAAGCATCGTGGCACCCCGACTCCGAGTCTCGACAGGATGGCCTTCGAAGGCATGCGTTTCTGGTCCGCCTACGCCGAGCCTTCCTGCACGCCGACGCGCATTGCCATCATGACCGGCCGCCACCCCGTGCGCACGGGGCTGCTGTCGGTGCTCTGGCCGGGACAGGACGACGGGCTGTCGCCAGAGGAGGTCACGGTGGCGGAGGTGCTGTCCACGGCCGGCTACCACACGGCCATGTGGGGCAAGTGGCACCTGGGAGATTTGCCCGAGCACGCGCCGGAGAACCAGGGGTTCGACTACGCCTACTACGGCCTCTTCAACGGCGCCCCGGATTACTGGCAGGCAAGCCACGATGATCAATCGGGCACCTTTCCGTTCGCCGACTTCCCCGGCTACGAGGAGTACAAGGCGCGCACCGGTATCGACCTGTCCGTGGCCGGCTATATCGGCGAGAAAGGCAAGAAGCGCAAACCGATCCCCGGCCTGGCCGGCAATCTGAGTCCTGACCGCCAGGAAGCGTTCGAGAACGAATCCATTGCCCAGATCACGGACTGGATCAAGGGCAAGGCAAAGTCCGACAAGCCCTTCTTCATTTATTGGGCCAGCTATGCCCTGCAGATGTCCGCCTCGAAGGAGTTCCTGGACGCGCCCGGGGTCGACAAGAACAACCGCCAGGCGTCGTTCATGGTATTGCACAACAAGCACGTCCAGATGCTGCTCGACACGCTGCGAGGTGAGGGCATCGCCGAGAACACCCTGGTTGTATGGATTTCGGATAACGGTCCCATGTACGCGTTCTGGCCGACGGCCGGATACACGTTGCTGACGGGCGCCAAGGGCGACGTGACGGAAGGCGGAGTCCGGGTGCCGGCGATGGCCTGGTGGCCCGGCATGATCGAACCCGGTCAGGACCCGGATGATTTTCTGCATGTGACCGACCTGTACACGACGGCGGCGCGCATCGCCGGTGCCACGAAACACATTCCCTCGGACCGGGTGACGGACGGCATCGACCAGACCGCGTTGTTCCTTCTCGGCGAAGGCAACTCGAAGCGGAACTACATGTTTCACTACGGCGGCTCGGTGCTCGGGGCGATTCGCTACGAGAATTTCAAGGTTCACATCAAGGCCTCTCATGGCGGGCTTCCCGGCATGGACTTCTTCAACATCAGGCGGGATCCGGGGGAGAAGTACGGCGCCATGTACCCCGGACTGTTTGCGGTGACTCCGGTGCAAATGCTGCTTCGCCAGCACATCGGCACGATCAGCAAGTTTCCCCATCGTCCGCCCGAGACGCCGGGTAGCGGCGAGCTGACACCGCACGACTGACGGTCGTTCTCCGTCCGTGACGGGTTCATCGTTGTCGCCATCGTAAGAGGGCGTAGGCGAGTCCAGGTCTGCGCCGTCCTTACCTTTCCGCTGAGAAAGTGGAGGGATCATCGGTCCACCGAATTGCACGTCGGCCGCCGGGCCCACTTGAAAGTCCGCAGCGAAACTGATACAGACAGAGCTCGCGCACATACGCCGTGACGGAAAGCTGCACTTTGCCTATGCGGATTGTATGGTCTGCGAACGTGTTTATGTCGGCACCGAGGCCGCTTATCAGCGCTACCAGAAGCCCGCGCTCAAAAGAAACATTGCAGAGATGCAGAGCGAAGCTGCCGAGATGAGCTGGAGACCTTGGGGCGGCTGGGGACCATGGTATTGATGATCCGGTGGCCGTTTGGGAGCTGCGCGTAACGGACTCCCGGCGCCACTTCGAGAACTCTCTATCACCCCGACGCGAGGGCGTGATGATTCGTGTGAGAGCTCGACGCTGGGGGACATGCGTATGAAACGTTCATTTCTGGCTCTGTTGTTTTCATTCTCGCTGTTCGTGGCTTTCGGCGCACACGCCCAGACCTTCGTCTGCGGCCAGTCTATGGTACAGACGGGTGAAGGCACCACCAAGGAACAGGTTCTTGCAACCGGCGGACCACCGTCGGTGGACGAGGGCGACCGGTGGTACTACAAAAACCAGCCTGGGCAGGTGACGGTGGTGTTGGTGTTCGAAAACGGCATGCTGGAGCAGATCCAGCACATCCAACAGCAGTGACTTTCGCCCGAGCCCGACAACGGACGGCGAGACAGGCAGTTATTGACGGCTGACCACTCTGATGTACGCCACGTCGAGTTCCATGCCCTCGACGTACTCGACGTCGACATTGCCGATAACGTCGACGAGGGTATTCTCATCGACCTTGGCCGATGGAAACACACCCGGGTCGGCATCGATACGGATGGAGCCGGATGTATCCTCGAACTGGTAGCGGTCAGGGCCCAGCTGCTCGACGATACGGCCGCGGAGCACGATGGGACGATGCAAGCGTTCATAGACCGAAGCGTTTTCTTTCACGCTCGCGACACTGTCACCGACCCATTGAAGATCCTCCCACTTTTGCCGGGTGACACGGTGCTCGGCAGAACCAGAGCCCTCATAGTCCGCCGGCGTTGGCGAGGGGAAAACCAGACACAGTACGGTCACGGCCGTGGCCACTGTAATAGGAACCGGTCGCACGTTCGGACCTCCCTCATCGAGTTTCGAGGAGCGCAGCATCGCCGAGCTGCTCGCCGTGCGAGGGTACAGGTGTGATCTTGGTTGTCAAGGGGTGCGCCGATGAGCGCCGGGCGGGGTAGCTCCTTCCGGTCGACGAGGCGCCGACTTTCGGAGGGGGACGGTGACGCCGTTATCGCTTTGCCGCGGGTGGACCGAGCCGAAAGGCGGACACCAGCACCGGCAGAAGCGGAGACGAGGGACGATCGTTACCATCCCTGGATAACACGTCGTGCGGACGGACCGCGTCGCCCGGCGATTAGGATTATTAAGATTATAAGGGGTGCTCACATGTCAATATCGATGAACTTAACGAGATTGGTGCTGATGATTTCGCTGGCGACGCTGATAAGTGCGTGCGGCACTCCCGGGGAGAACAGGATAGTCGGCTCCGTCCTTACTGGCGACGAGGTCAAGAGACTCATCGGTGGAAATACCATCGAGGGCCCGGCGGGTGGAAGGGAGTACCGCTGGTATTATGCCACCAACGGTAACGTCACCGGGGTCATAGGCAGAGCCGATGACGACAGCGGTAAATGGTTCATCAAAGGCGACAACACGTACTGTCATCAATGGATTGATTTCTTCGGCGGTGTCGAGCACTGCTACCAGTGGTACAAGCGTGAACGAAGCGGACGCTACGTGATGGTGAACGTTGACACCGACCGTCATGCCAACATCGAGGTCTGGAAAGTCATGCAGGGTAATCCCCTGAACATGTGACGTCCATCGCTCGGCAAAGCAGGCTCGATTCTGTCCGCCGCGCGGAGAAGATTTCGGCGTTTCGGCCGGTTCGAATCCGGTCACAGGGGCCGGGGGCTGTTCAAATCGAGCGGATAGGAGATCCAACGGCCCCGCCGATTACTCGGGAATGGCGGATGCTCGGCCAGCACGAGAACTGAAGCGGTCGACGGCTTTGCCCGGGCTCGCTCTATTGCGCTGCCCCGGGAAAGCACATTCCAATCGGGAATGGCGCGCCGTCCCTGTTTAGAACAATAGGTTTCACTCGTACCGTGGGAGCACGTGAGCGCTTCGTCTTGCACGTTTTACTTTGGTAAGCTGCTTACGATGTCCGCAACGGCGAATTCACGTCAGCCAGGCCGTAGATCAATCTTCGCTGCGTTCGGCGAGCTCGTCGCGTAGCACACGCTTGAGCACCTTTCCCGAGGGGTTTCGTGGCAGGGTGCTGCGCAGGATGAGCTCCCGGGGAACCTTGAAAGCGGCAAGATGCCCGCGACAATGCGCTTCCAGCGCCGGGTAATCGAGCTGCGTGCCCGGGCGCAGCACAATCACGGCGACGGGGCGTTCGCCCCACTTCGGATCCGCCACCCCTACCACCGCCGCTTCGCTCACCTCCGGCATATCGTAGATCACCCGCTCGATCTCGGACGACGCGATGTTTTCACCGCCCGAGATGATCACGTCCTTCTTGCGATCGGTCAGGTAGAGAAAACCGTCCGCATCGAGGTAGCCGACATCGCCCGAGCGCAGCCAGTCCTCGTGAAAGCTCGCTCTGGTGTTGTCGGGATCGCGCCAGTACCCCTTCGTCACCTTCGGACCGCGAATGGCGATCTCTCCCTCGGTTTCCGGCGCCAGTGACCCTCCTTCCTCGTCGAGTATGGCGATCTCCACGTGTGCGAGTGCCCGGCCCGTCGAGCCGATCTTCTCGATCTCCCGACCCGCCTCCATCAGGGTGTCACCGCTCACCGTTTCCGTCATGCCGTACGCGTCGATGTATCGCGCTCGCGGGAAAACGCCGGCGAACTCGCGGATACGTTGCTCCGGTGTGCGCTCGCCGCCACCGATGAGCCATTGGAAGGAGTCGAGGTCGTGACTTTTCGTGTCGCCGAGTCCGAGCACGGCGTTGGTCATCACCGGCGCCATCCAGCCACAGGTGAGCCGGTGCGCGGCGATGGAGGCGAGCGCTGCTTCCGGGTCGAAGTCGCGGTGCACGCACATGCATCCGCCCATCCACAGCACGGCGAGGCCCGGCAGGTCGAGCGCGCCGACGTGATAGAGCGGACCGACGGTGAGCAGTCTGTCCTCGCGTCGAATGCCGAGCGCCAGCACGTGGTCGATGCATTTCCAGTAGAAGTTGCCGTAGCTGATCATCACTCCCTTGGGCCGGTCGGTGGTGCCGGAGGTGTACATGAGGCGGTACAGATCGTCCGGCGTTCGCGCTGCCGTTGGCGGGGTCTCCAGATCCGGCGATGCCAGCACGCTGGCATCGCGACGCGCGTCGTCGTCGAGGACCAGGTGCTCGGTACAAAGATCCCCGCCGCCATCGAGCTCGTCGTCGACGGCAACCAGCTTCGCACCGGCGTGTCCGGTGATGTAGCGCACCTCGTCCGCTGCGAGGCGGAAGTTGATGGGCAGCAGCACGGCGCCGAGGTGACTGACGGCGAAGGAGAGCTCCAGAAACGCCGGGCTGTTCTTCATCAGCAGCGCCACGACGTCCTGCGCACCCACACCCCGGCTGCGCAGCAGCGCGGCAACCCGCAGCACGCGGCGATGAAACTCGCGCCAGGTGATGACGGCGTCCTCGAAGATGAGGGCCGGCGCGTCGGGCGTGCACCGGGCATGGTAGGCGGAGATGGCGCTGAGGTTGATCAAGAGCGCTCGTCTCCCGGTATCGAAACCTACGCCCGTGCTCCTGGCGCGGCCTTCAGCACCGGCATCCGTGAAACTCAGGCGCCGCTGGGACCATCACGGGTTCCCTGGCGTGTGGCCCTGGCAATGCGATTGGCGATGGCCCAGCGGTGCACCTCGTTCGGTCCGTCATAGATCCGAAACGGCCGGATTTCGCGCCATATCCGCTCCACCAGGGTGTCGCTGGTAATGCCCATCCCGCCGAGGATCTGCATGCAGCGATCCGCCACCCTGAACTCGGCCTCCGAGCAGATGACCTTTGCCATCGATGACTCCTGACGCGCCTGTCCACCCTCGTCGATCACCCACGCGGCCTGCCAGATCGCAAGGCGCGCGACGTGCATGTCCATCTCGTTCTCGGCCAGCATGAAGCCCACGCCCTCGTGCTCGACGAGCGGCCGGCCGAAAGCTTCCCGGCGCACCGCGTATTCCCTGGCGATGTCGTGGGCGCGCTGCGCCGCGCCGAGCCAGCGCATGCAATGCGTGAGTCGGGCCGGTGCGAGGCGCACCTGCGCGTACTTGTAACCCTCGCCAATCTCGCCCAGCACCTGATCGGCGGTCACCCTGAGATCGTTGAAGCGCAGCTCGCAGTGTCCACCGACGAAGCTGCTCTCCATGGTGTCCTGGACGCGCACGCGCTCGATGGCCGCGTCGTCGTTGTCGACCAGAAACATGGTTGCGCCGTGTCCGCGCTCGATGCGCTCCGAGGTGAGCGCCATGACGATGTTGAGCTTGGCGCCCTCGAATCCGGTGATGAACCACTTGTGTCCGTTGATGACCCAGCCGTTTCCGTCCTGACGTGCGGTGGTGGCGAGCATGTTGGGATCCGACCCGGCGCCCCCCGGCTCGGTCATGGAGAAGCAGGAACGAATCTCGCCGGCCGCGAGCGGGCGCAGCCATTGCTCCTTCTGATCCGCGCTCGCGACGACCTCGATCAAGTGCATGTTGCCTTCGTCCGGCGCATTGCAATTGAGCGCGTGGGGTCCGAGCAGCGAATAGCCGGCGGCCTCGAATACGATGGCCATCTCGCGCATGTCGCAGCCGAGCCCGCCGAAGTCCTCGCCCACGTGCGGGCTGAGCAGCCCGGCCTTTCTCGCCTCGGCCATGAGCTCACGGCGGAGGCTGTCCTCGAGGCCGTGGGGTGTCTCTCGGTGGTCGCCCTCGCGGGGTATCACGACGTCGCGGATGAAGGTCTCGGTGCGCGCTTTGAGATCCTGCATCCGATCGGTGAGGGCAAAATCGATCATCGCTTCGAACCTCGTCAGGGATAAACGGAGTGGCGCTTCGCGGTTGCGCCAGGCCGGGCCAGTGATGATAGTCGTGTTCGCCACCGCGCGGCCAGCCGTGCGGATTTCGCCTGTCGCAGGCGACGATCCGGTCGAGAGCGCTTCGAGCCGCCCGCCGGGCGCGACCACCTGGGGGCGATTGTCCCGGGTGAAGTGTCCACCGGCCGGAAAACGGAGATAATGACCGGGTCGAAACGGGGGAGCTCGATGGAAATCGGTATCGATATCGGCGGCACATTCACCGACTTCGTGTGCAGGGTCGCCAACCAGCCGGATCACGTGTTCAAGATCCCGAGCACGCCGGCCGACCCCTCGCGCGCCGTGCTGGAAGGGATCGCTGAGACCCTGGAACGCACCGGGCTCGCCCCGGATCGCATCGAGCGCATCGTGCACGGCACGACCGTGGCGACCAATGCGGTGCTGGAACGAAAGGGTGCGGTCACCGGCCTCATCACCACCGCGGGGTTCCGCGACACCCTGGAACTGGGCCGCCAGATCCGCACCGCCATCTACGATCTCGAGCTGGACGCCGAGACTCCGGTATTTCTCGCGCCGCGGGCACGGCGCATGGAGGTGCGCGAGCGCGTCGCCGCCAGCGGAGAAGTGGTGGTGCCGCTGGTGGAAGCGGACGTTGCCGACGCCGCCGACGCGCTGGTCTCCCAGGGTTGCACGGCCATCGCCATCTGTTTCCTGTTCTCCTATCAGAATCCGGCGCACGAGCGGCGCGCCGCCGAGATCGTCGCGGCGCGTCATCCCCACGTGACGCTGTCGCTCTCGAGCGAGGTCGATCCGGCGTTCCGCGAGTACGAACGCACGGCGGTCACCACCTTCGACGCCTACATCAAGCCGGTGCTGACCAGCTACCTGAGCCGCATGGCCGGGCAGCTGGCGGCGGCGCGCGTGCGTGCGCCGCTTCAGGTGATGCAGTCCCTGGGAGGCGTGAGCGCCGCCGGAACCAGCACCAACCGTCCCGTGCGCCTGTTTCTCTCGGGCCCCGCCGCGGGCGTCATCGGCGGCGGCGAGGCGGCGCGCGCGGCCGGCGTGGAGGATGTCATCACCGTCGACATCGGCGGCACCAGCTGTGACATCGCCCTGGTGAGCGCCGGCAAGCCCCTGGTGCGCCCGGACGGACGCATCGACGGCTATCCGGTGCGCGTTCCCATGGTGGACGTGAACGCCATCGGTTCGGGCGGTGGCAGCATCGCCTGGATCGACGCCGCCGGAGGACTGCGGGTGGGCCCGGACTCTGCGGGCGCCGATCCCGGCCCCGCCAGCTACGGGCGCGGTGGCCGACGGCCCACCGTGACCGATGCCTCCCTGGTGCTCGGCTTCCTGAATCCCGACTACTTCGCGGGCGGCAGCGTGCCGCTCGATCCGGATCTCGCCGAGCATGCCATCCGCTCCCGGATAGCCGAGCCCCTGGGGCTCAGCACGATGCAGGCCGCCCACGGCATTCATCGGGTGGTGAACGCCCAGATGGCCGAAGGCATGCGCCTCGTGTCCATCCGCCAGGGCTTCGACCCGCGAAACTTCGCGCTGGTCGCTCTCGGTGGTGCCGGGCCCGTGCACGCGGTGCCTCTGGCCGAGGAGCTCGCCATCGAGACCATCGTCGTGCCCCGTCATCCAGGCGTGCTGTCCGCCGCAGGCCTCCTGTCGGCACCCATCGAGCACGAGGTGGCCATGGGCTTTCCCAACGATCTGAATGACACCACCATCGATGTTCTGCGCCGCGCCTTCACGGAGCTGGACGTGCGCTGCACGCGACTGATGGAGGCCGAGGAGGTGGCAGCGGGAGAGGTGCACGTGAGCCACGCCGCGGACATCTGCTATGTCGGTCAATCGCATTACCTTCAGGTGGAGGTGAACCTGGACGCGCCGGACCCCATCGCGGATCTCTACCGGCGCTTCATCGCCACCCACGAGCAGGTCTTCGGCTACGCCGCCGAGTCACCGGCGCGTCTGGTCAACCTGCGAAGCGCGCACCGGGCGGGTGGCAGCAACGCCGCCGCGTCGCCCGCCGCCGCTGCCGGCGCCAGCCCGCGCGGCGCGCACGAGCGTTCCGTGGTGCTGCGCGATGCGGCGGCGCCGCAGCGGGTGCCGGTGCTGGACCGCACGGCACTCGCTCCCGGGCAGTGCCTGGAGGGGCCGGCGGTCATCGAGCAGACGGATACCACCACCGTCATTCACGACGGCTGGTCCGCCCGGGTGCACGACGGCGGCCACCTGCTGTTGACCCGAAACGGGCGAGGCCGGTGAGGCCGAGGCCATGAGCAAGACCGCCGACAAGCCCGCCATGGACCCGATCACCCTGGAGGTGGTGCGCAACAAGCTCGACGGCATCGCCAACGAGATGCAGTCGACGCTGCTGCGAAGCTCCTTCTCAACGGTGGTGAAGGAAGGGCTGGATGCTTCGGCGAGCCTGTTCACGCCCGAGGGCGAGACTCTGGCCCAGGCGCTGGCCATCCCCATTCACCTGGCGACGCTCATTCCCGTGGTGCAGACCGTCATCCGCGAGTTTCCCGTCGACACCGTGCGCGAGGGGGATCTGTTCATCATGAACGACCCCTACCGTGGCGGCACGCATCTGCCCGACATCGCGGTGGTGATGCCGGTATTCCACGACGGTCGGCCCATCGCCTACTCCGCGGCCATGACGCATCACCAGGACGTAGGCGGCATGTCGCCCGGGTCGGTGCCGCCGGTGGCCACGGAGATCTACCAGGAAGGGATCCGCATCCCGCCGCTCAAGCTCCGCGAAGCGGGAACCTTCAACGACACCCTGATGAAGATGCTCGAGCTCAACGTGCGCGTGCCGAAAACCTTCCGCGGCGATCTGGGCGCGCAGATCGCGGCCTGCACCGTGGGCGCCCGGCGCATCGGCGAGGTCGCGGCACGCCACGGTCACAACCACACCCGCGCCCTCTTTGCCGAGCTGCTGGACCGTTCCGAGGCGCTGACGCGCAGCGCCATCCGGGAGATCCCCGACGGCACCTACCGGTACGCGGACTACCTGGACAACGACGGCATCGATCTCGAGACCCCAGTGCGCATCCAGGTGGCGGTGACCATCGACGGCGACAGCATGCACTGCGACTTCGAGGGCACGGCGCCCCAGACGCGCGGCCCGTTCAACGCCGTGCCCTCCGGCTCACAGGCGGCTGCCTACTATGCGGTGCGCGCCCTCACCGATCCGTCCATCCCCACCAACGGCGGCTGCTTCCGCCCGGTGACCCTGAGCCTTCCCGAGGGCAGCCTCGTCAATCCCGTGGAGCCGGCGCCGGTGAATTCGCGCACCGCGACGCTGAAGCGAATCGCCAGCGTGATCGTCGGCGCGCTCAAGAATGCGCTCCCCGACAAGGTGCCCGCCGACAGCGCCAGCGAGCTGCTGGTGCTCATGTTCGGTGGCACCCGGGACGACGGGCGCCGCTACGTGGTGGGCGAGTTCAACTCCGGTGGCAGCGGTGGCGGCCCGCACAAGGACGGCGTCGACGTCATCGAAACCGACGTGACCAACTGCATGAACCTGCCGGCGGAGGCGCTCGAGCTGGAGGCACCGATCCGCGTGCATCGCATGGCGCTTCGCGAGGACTCCGGCGGCGCCGGCGCCTGGCGCGGCGGTCTCGGCTGCGTGCGCGAGTTCGAGTTTCTCGAAGGCGAGGTCACCCTGACTCACCGGGGCGAGCGCCACCACCACGCCGCGCAAGGTTCCCAGGGCGGGCTCCCGGGGGCCAAGGCGGTTTCGCGAATCGTGCGCGCCGACGGCAGCGAGGAGATCATTCGCTCCAAGCTGTTGACGAGAGTCGGCAAGGGCGATCGCCTGGTGGTGGAGACCGCCGGCGGGGGTGGTTACGGTCCACCCACGGAGCGCGATCGCGGCGCGCT
>JABAHO010005119.1_pt1 | contig 30982 bp, 21 predicted proteins | sample 7062071 | NCBI WGS metagenome assembly JABAHO01 (sample SAMN14534356, study PRJNA622989) | marine sediment metagenome | biome: marine biome [ENVO:00000428]; feature: marine pelagic biome [ENVO:01000023]; material: deep marine sediment [ENVO:00002113] | place: India: Gulf of Kutch | collected...
AACTACTCGTCGTGGCTCGAGCAGAAGGAGCAGCGCCTCGCCCAGGAGGCGCGCGAGGAGTCGGCTCACCGGCGCGCCATCAAGGCGGAGCTCGAGTGGGTGCGCGCCAACCCGAAGGGACGGCATGCCAAGAGCAAGGCGCGCCTGGCGCGCTTCGAGGAGCTTTCCTCGCGCGAGTTCCAGAAGCGCAGCGAGACCAAGCAGATCCACATCCCCGCCGGGCCGCGGCTCGGCGACCAGGTGGTGGAGGCCAAGGGTCTGCGCAAGAGTTACGACGGTCGGCTGCTCATNNGCGTCATCGGACCGAACGGCGCCGGTAAGAGCACGCTGCTGCGCATGCTTGTCGGCGCCGAGAAACCCGATTCGGGAGAGCTCAGCATCGGTGAATCGGTCGTCACCGCCTACGTCGATCAAAGCCGCGAGCACCTGGACGGCAATCACTCGGTGTGGCAGGAGATCTCCGGGGGGCAGGACGTCATCACGGTCGGCAAGACGGAAATCCCGTCGCGCGCGTACGTGGGCCGGTTCAATTTCAAAGGCACCGACCAGGAGAAGCGCGTCGGCGATCTGTCGGGCGGCGAGCGCAACCGCGTGCACCTCGCCAAGCTGCTGGTCAAGGGCGGCAACGTGCTGCTGCTCGACGAGCCGACCAACGATCTCGACGTGGAAACGCTGCGCGCGCTGGAGGAGGCACTGCTGGATTTTCCCGGCTGCGCCGTGGTGATCTCGCACGATCGCTGGTTTCTCGACCGGATCGCCACCCACATGCTGGCATTCGAGGGCGACAGCCGGGTGGTGTGGTTCGAGGGCAATTACGCGGACTACGAGGCCGATCGCCGGCGGCGTCTCGGCGCCGAGGCCGATCAGCCGCATCGGCTCAAGTTCAAGCGCCTCGAGGTGTGAGGCCCAATTGTCGCTATAATCGCCGCATGCCGAGCAATGACAAATTCGATCGCCTGGTCGACCGCATCGAGGGGCTGCTCGACCGGGTCGAGACGCTGGCGCCGTCGAGCGCGCCAGAGCCCGATTGGTCCGGCGCTTACGCCTTCCGCTGGCGCAAGCACCGCGGCGGCGGCTACATCCAGACGGTCGCCCACCCGCACCACATCCGGCTCGACGATCTCCAGGGCATCGATCGGCAACGCACCGAGCTCGAGCGCAACACCCAGCAGTTCCTGAAGAGGCTGCCCGCCAACAACGCGTTGCTGTGGGGCTCGCGGGGCACGGGTAAGTCGTCCCTGGTGAAAGCGCTCGTCAACGAGTATCACGCCGAGGGGCTGCGCGTGCTCGAGGTCGACAAGCACGACCTCATCGATCTCCCCGACGTCGTCGAGAACATCCAGCATCGTGCCGAGCGTTTCATCGTCTTCTGCGACGATCTGTCCTTCGAGGCGGACGACTCGAGCTACAAGGCGCTGAAGGCGATCCTCGACGGCTCGGTGCACGCGCCGCCCGAGAACGTGCTCATCTACGCGACCTCGAACCGCCGCCATCTGCTGCCCGAGTACATGAGCGAGAACCTCGACGCTCACCACGTGAACGGCGAAATTCATCACTCGGAGGCTGTCGAGGAGAAGATCTCGCTATCCGAGCGTTTCGGACTCTGGCTTTCCTTTTATCCGTTCAAGCAGGAGCAATATCTGCAGATCGTCAGTCATTGGCTCAAGAGCTTCGACGTCGCGGCGCCCGAGAGCGAGGCGGTGCGCGCCGCCGCCTTGCAGTGGGCGCTGGCGCGCGGTTCTCGCAGCGGGCGCAGCGCCTATCAGTTTGCACGCGACTGGGCCGGGCGCCAGGGGCTCGACTGAACCCCCATGACCGATATCGCCATCATCGGCGGCACGGGCCTCAGCAATCTCATTGGTCTGACCATCACCGGTCGCGAAGTCGTGCGCACGCCCTGGGGCGAGCCGTCCGGCCCGGTCACCCACGGCACCCTCGGCGGGCGCAGCGTCGCCTTTCTCCCCCGGCATGGCACCGCGCACACCATTCCGCCGCACAAGGTGAACTATCGGGCCAACATCTGGGCATTGAAGGAAATCGGCATTCGAGAGATCGTCGCGGTGGCGGCGGTGGGAGGTATCCATGCGGATTTCACCCCCGGCGTCATCGCCGTTCCGGATCAGATTGTCGACTACACGTGGTCGCGGGGTCACACGTTTTTCGAAGACGATCTCAGCCACGTGGTGCACGTGGACTTTACCGAGCCCTATTGTCCACAGCTGAGGGCGTCATTGATTGCGGCGGCGGCCGAGGCGGGCGTCGAGGTGCGCGATTGGGGCACCTACGCCATCACCCAAGGACCGCGTCTCGAGAGCGCCGCGGAGGTCGACCGACTCGAGCGCGATGGTTGCCACATCGTCGGTATGACGGGCATGCCGGAGGCGGCGCTCGCGCGCGAGGCCGAGCTGCGCTACGCGCACTGCGCGGTGGTTTCCAATGCAGCGGCGGGTCGGGGGCAGGGGACCATCAGCATGCAGGACATCCTCGACAATCTCGAGACCGGCATGCAGTCGGCACGCGCGCTGCTCGCTCAGCTGCTGAGCGGCCGCTGAGCTCAGCCGCCGCTTCGATTGGTCGCCGGCTGCTCGCTGTCGATCTGCTCCGAGGGCGTCTCGCCCTGCGACGGCAACACCGCTTCCAGCGGCATCTCCGGCAGCTCCAGCGGCACGATCTCCACGAGCATGCCGAACAGCGGGTGGTCGAGATAGTGAAGCTCGCGCGAGCGCATGCGCCGACTCTCGGTCAGGCGGAAGAGTCGCGGATAGCGGTTTTCCTCGGCCATCAGCTGCTCGATGAGGCCGGTATCGGGGGAATCGGGCACCGGGGACGCGCCGGCTGCGCTGTCGGCTGCGGCCAGCGGCGAGTCGCCCGGCAGCGGCCGGTAGTAGAGCAGGTCCGCCGCGACGTGCAGGTAGCGTGCCCGGTGCACGCGCACGGTGCCATCGAGCGCCGCCCTGGAGGGGTCCCGGGCAACGATGACGCGCGAGGCCAGCGTTGCCCCTGAGCCCACCGGCTGGCTGCCGGGTGGGGGTGTCTCGATGTCCGCGTCGACGGCCGGTGCGACGGTACCCAGCGCCGCGTTGGCGTTGCGTAGGTGCACCAGGCGCGCCTGCTCTTGCGGGTAACCCGGCTGCACCCAGGCAATGTGCAGCAACGGTCGGAACGCGCTCGAGGCATCGAGCCGTTTCCAGGCCTCGGCCAGCCGGTAGTCCTCCTCGGGCAGCAGCTGAAAGGCCTGCGGCAGGCCCGTGGGCTCTGCCGCGGCCATCGGCGACTCGGGCAGCGGCTCGCTCTGCGCCGGCGCCTCGCCGGGGCTGTCGGTCTGTTCCCCTTCGGCGGCCGCGGCGGGTGCCTGGCCGGCAAGCTGCTGCGGCGACAAGCCGTCGCGCGTCAGCTCGAGCGCATCGGCGAGGGCCGGGATTCCGGGCTCCATCGGCCATGCCTCGGCATTGCGCCCGACTTCGCTGCTGCGCTCGAAGACGATGATCTCGACGGCGTACCAGGTGAGCTCCTCCTGCTCGGCGCCGGAAGCGGGCGGCAGCGCAGCACAGAGCGCCACCAGTGCCGTCAGCGGGGTGCGAAGCCACCGAATCATGGGGCTCATTCTACACGTGCCGGTCATGCGGCATCACGCAGGCTGAGCGCATCGAGCAGATGGTCGAGCGCGTCGATGCGTGCGCCACCGGTCTCGAGCTGCATGGAGAAGCGCAGCCTGTCGGTGCCGTCGAACTTGTAGGTGGTCGGCTCTTTCTGTATCAGTCGCACGATACTCGCGGGGTCTACCTGGGGCTTGGCGGCGAACACAATGCGCCCGCCGTCTCGGCCAACGTCGATCTTTCGGATGCCGAGCGGCGTCGCCTTCAGCTTGAGCTCGGTAATGTCGAATAGATTACGAACGGCTTCCGGCAGTAATCCGAACCGGTCGATCATCTCGACCTTGAGCTCGTGGAGCTCGTCGCTGTTGCGGGCACTGGCGATGCGCTTGTACATGATGAGGCGCGCGTGCACGTCAGGCAGGTAGTCCTCTGGAATGAGGGCGGGGACGCGCAGGTCGATCTCAGCGCCGTGATCGAGCGCGCGGTCGAGCTCCGGGGTGCGTCCGGCCTTGAGCGCTTCGACGGCGCGCTCGAGCAGCCGCGTGTACAGGGAGTAGCCGACCTCTTGAATCTGTCCGCTCTGCTCCTCGCCGAGGATCTCGCCGGCGCCGCGAATCTCCAGGTCGTGGGTCGCGAGGCTGAAACCGATACCCAGATCCTCGAGTGACTCGATGGCCTCCAGTCGCTTGACCGCGTCGGCGGTCATGGCGCGCTGCTGCGGCACGATGAGGTAGGCGTAGGCGCGGTGGTGGGAGCGGCCGACCCGGCCCCGCAGCTGGTGGAGCTGGGCGAGGCCGAAGTGATCCGCCCGGTTGATGATGATCGTATTGGCGCTCGGCACGTCGATACCCGTTTCGATGATGGTCGTGCAGACGAGCACGTTGAATCTTCGGTGATAGAAATCGAGCATCGTGCGCTCGAGCTCCCTTTCGCGCATCTGGCCGTGAGCGATACGCAGGTCCACTTCGGGCACCAGCTCACGAAGCTCCCGCGCCATGCGATCGATGGTTTCGACCTTGTTGTGGACGAAATACACCTGTCCGCCGCGATGTATTTCGCGCAGGAACGCTTCTCGGATGAGCGCGTTGTCCCACTGGCGTACGAAGGTCTTGATGGAAAGACGCCGCTCCGGCGGCGTCGCGATCAACGACAGGTCCCGCAGCCCGGACAGCGCGAGGTTGAGCGTGCGCGGAATGGGCGTTGCCGTCAGGGTCAGCACGTCGGCCTGAGCCCTGAGGGATTTCAAGCGTTCTTTCTGTCGCACACCGAATCGATGCTCCTCGTCGACGATGACCAGTCCGAGTCGCTTGAAACGGATCTCGGGCTGCAGCAGGCGGTGGGTGCCGATGACGATATCGATTTTACCGGCAGCGAGATCCTCGACGACCGCATCGCGGTCTTTTCGTGAGCGGAAGCGCGACAGTTGCTCCACCCGCACCGGCCAGTCGGCGAAACGATCGGAGAAAGTCTGATGATGCTGCTGCGCGAGCAGCGTGGTGGGCACGAGGATGGCGACCTGCCAGCCGTCCTGGACGGCCACGAACGCGGCGCGCATGGCCACCTCGGTCTTGCCGAAGCCCACGTCGCCGCACACCAGCCGATCCATGGGCCTGTCCGACGCCATATCGTCCAGCACTGCATCGATGGTGGCCTGCTGATCGGGCGTCTCCTCGAAACGGAAGCCCTGAACGAAGCTTCTGAGCTCGCTCTGGTGCAAATCGAAGCAATGGCCGGGGCGGGCCGCGCGGCGAGCTTGAATATCGAGAAGCTCGGCGGCCACGTCGAATGCCTTTCTGGCGGCCTTCTTGCGCGCCTTCTGCCACTGGGGGCTGCCGAGCTTGTGCAGCGGTGCGTGGTCGGCGTCGGCTCCGGTATAGCGCGAAACCAGATGCAGCGAGGACACCGGCACATAGAGCTTGTCGCCGTCGGCGTACTCGATACAGAGAAATTCTCCGCTCATGTGCTCGGTGCTGACGGTCTGCAGTCCGCGATAGCGCCCGACGCCATGGCTCTCGTGCACCACCGGCGCGCCGAGGTTGAGCTCGGAAAGGTCGCGCACGATGCTCTCCGCGTCGCGGCCGCCCGTGCGTCGTCGGCGCCGCTGCACGACCCGCTCTCCGAAGAGCTGCGGCTCGCTGACAATGGCGATGGCGGGCTCGAGCAGGACGGCGCCCTCTTCGAGCGGCGCAACGGTCAGCCCCAGGCGCGCTTCGTCGGCGAGGAAGTCCCGCCAGCTGTGGTAAGGGGACACCTCGACTCCGTGGGTCGTCAGGGTGTCGTGCAGCGCTTCGCGGCGCCCCGGGGTCTCGGCTACGAACAGCACCCGACCCGGAAACCTTTCGAGGAAGTCCTTGAGCACGGCCAGCGGCCTTTCGGCGCGTGCGTCGACGGGGAGTGCCGTGGGCACGCGAGTGGCAAAGCGATCGCAAGACTCGTCGGCATCGAATCTACCGATACGGATCTGCGCATAGCGCTCGAGACCGGCGCACACGGTATCCACTGGCATGAACACCTCGGCGGGCGGCAACAGCGGGCGCTCGCGATCGTGGCGCCGCTGCTCGTAGCGCTCACCGATCTCCTCCCAGAAGTGCGTCGCTGCGTCGTGCGTGTCCTCGAGCGTCACCACCAGCGTATCGTCGCGCAGGTAGTCGAAGAGCGTCGCGGTCGTCTCGAAAAACAGCCCCAGGTAGTACTCGATGCCGGCAGGGGCGAGATTCTGACTGACATCCCGATAAACCGGGCAGGCCGTCGGATCGCCCTCGAAGTGGATACGCCACTGGCTGCGGAACAGGGCGATGCTCTCCGGCGTCAAAGGAAACTCGCGGGCCGGGAGCAGGCGGATCTCGTCGACGGTTTCGACCGAGCGCTGGGTCTCGGCATTGAAAGTGCGGATGCTGTCGATTTCGTCGTCGAGGAGATCGATTCGCAGGGGGAATGGGCTGCCCATCGGAAAGAGATCCATAAGCGAGCCGCGAACCGCGAACTCTCCGTGCTCCATCACCTGGCTGACGTACCGGTAGCCGGCGAGCTCGAGCCGGCCGCGCATCTCGGTCAGATCGAGCCTGTCGCCCCTGCCGAGGAGCAGGCAGTTGGCGTCCAGATAGGTGCGCGGGGCGATACGCACCATGAGCGTGGTGATCGGTACGATGAGCACGCCGCATTCCAGTGTCGAGAGGCGGCTGAGCGTGGCAAGACGCTCGGAGACAATGTCCTGGTGCGGCGAGAAAGTGTCGTACGGAAGGGTTTCCCAGTCCGGAAAATTCACGATCGGCGTCTGCTCCACGGCTGCTCCGAGAAAGAATCGGATCTCCTCCTCGAGGCGCTGTGCGCAGGCTGCGTCGGGCGTCACCACCATCAAAGGGCCGGCGTGGTTGCGCGCGGCCCCGGCGATGGCAAGTCCGCGACTGCTGCCGTAAAGCGACGTCCAGCGTCGGCACGCGCCCGCCGCCGGCGGCAGCCGGGGGTCGAGGACGCTCAGGTTTTCGTGCTCGGACACTGGGGTGATGGGCTTCTGCTGGGCGGCAGCGTCGCCCGCTCATCGTCGCGGGCGGCGCAGACGCGCGCGAAATTCTACCGGTCCGCCTGACGGCGCGAAAGCGTGCCCCAGGATGCCACACGCCGGTGGTGCAACTGTGACTGGCTTCTCAGACGCCGCACGCGGGGCCAGGAACCTCCCCGGCGCGGCGCCTGTCCCATGTTAAGGTATCGCCGTCGACTGCTTGCGCGGGTGCAATATGGCTGCCATGGGAATTCTCGAGCCACCGGGGCGCGCTGTGATGATTATGGCCGCGCTGCTCGGCGCCTGGTTGCTGCCGGGACCGCGGGCCGAAGCCGGCCAGATCGAGTCCTCGGCCTATTTCCATCTGCGCAGGGGCATGTCCGAGAGCGAGGTGCTGGTGCGCGCGGGGGCACCCGACCTGGTGACGTCGCCGGGCCTCGAGGCGGTGGAAGTCAAGCGCGGCATGGTCGATCGCGGGGTCGACGGCGAGATGAGCTTCGACACCTTTCGCCGCACGCGCATCCCGACTATCGCCCGGTGGCACTACGTTCCCGGTCCCGAGGAGACCGACCCGTTCATCACCATCATCACGTTCCGCGGCGGTGAAATCTGGGAGATCGAGCGCACCAAGGTGTTTTCACGCCATCGCTCCGAGGTCAGCGCTTCGCCGTCGCAGCGACAGATCAGCGACGCCGAGATCCGCCGCGAGCGTGCCGACAACACCCTGAAAGCGGCCGAGGCGTACGCGGCCACCCGCGCGCGGCTCAAGGAACAGGCGGGGCAGGCGGGCGAGCAGGCGGGCGACGATTCAACGACGGGCCGGAGCAAGACCATCTACAGGAGCGTGCAACCGGACGGCAGCACCTATTTCGGCGACGCCCCCCCGGGGGAATCCTCGAGGGTCATCGCCGTCGACTGAATGAAGGGCTCCTCGACTTGCTCGATGTGAGTGGCAGGCAGGAATCGAGCGGCGAGGCGGGCAGCGCCTCGGGGCCGTTCAAACGTCGAACCGCGCCCGCGATCCTCAGCGCAACACCGCGTCCGGGCCGTGACGCCTGAACATCTCGCCGAAATACGTCCTGTAATACGCGACAGCGCTCGCCCCGTTGGCCGACACGTCGAATATCCGCCAGCCGCGCTCGTTCCAGTAGAAGCGAAAGCTGAGGCGGGCCAGCACGCCGTCGGAGCCCACCACGCGTGCCGGAACCGTCGCCTGGCTGCCATCGGCGGTGGCACGCGCCGGGTACACGTCGACCCGCGGCAGCGGCCGGGTGAAGGTGCCGAGATTCCTCGCCAGCGCCGACAGGAAAAGGTTCTTGAGCACCTCGGTCATACGCGCCTGCTCGGGAGGGGTCAATCGGCGATGCATGGGTCCCGCGGCCCAGCGGGCCATGTACGTGAAGTCGAAATGCGGCGCGATCTCGCGATCGAGGAATCCGCGGATGACATCGGGTGAGGGGTTCTGGACGCCCATGAGAAACCCGCTCAAGCGATCGATGCCGCTTCTGACGACTTGATCGGGGGTTGTCGGCGCAGCTGCGTAGCCGGGTGTGAACAGAGGGTCGGGCTGACCATAGCCGGATTGCGCTGCCAGCTGGCTCGACACGAGCAGCAGGACGCCAGCGAGCACGGTTCTCATCGATTTTTTCCCCCTCACACGCATTCAAGGGGGCCGCTACCCCCTTGAATGAATCCTCGGCGCTTTGCTGATACGGCCGTCAGCGCTATTCGACGTCGTCGGTTACCGCTTCGTTTTCGAAGTCGAACGACAGCTTGTCGTCGGTGACGCCGATGCGAACGCGCCCGCCTCCCTCGAGCCGCCCGAACAGCAGCTCCTCTGCGAGCGGCCGCTTGATGTTCTCCTGGATCACCCGCGCCATGGGTCGCGCGCCCATGAGCTTGTCAAAGCCGTGCTCGGCGAGCCATGCGCGCGCGTTCTCGTCGACCTCGATCGAGACCCGCTTCTCTTCGAGCTGAGTCTCCAGCTCGATGATGAACTTGTCGACCACGTGGCCGATGGTCTTCTCGTCCAGTGGTCCGAACTGGACGATGGCGTCGAGGCGGTTACGGAACTCCGGCGTAAACATCTTCTTGATGACTTCGCCGCTGTCTCCGCTGTGATCCTGCTCCTTGAAGCCGATGGACGGCCGGCTCATCTGATCGGCGCCCGCGTTGGTGGTCATCACCAGGACGACGTTGCGGAAGTCGGCCTTGCGGCCGTTGTTGTCGGTCAGCGTGCCGTGGTCCATGACCTGCAGCAGCAGGTTGAACACGTCCGGGTGCGCCTTCTCGATCTCGTCGAGCAGCAGCACCGCGTGGGGATGCTTGGTGATGGCCTCGGTGAGCAGGCCGCCCTGGTCGAAGCCGACGTATCCCGGCGGCGCGCCGATGAGCCGCGACACCGTGTGGCGCTCCATGTACTCGGACATGTCGAAGCGAATCAGCTCGATGCCCATGATCCGGGCAAGCTGCACCGTGACCTCGGTCTTGCCGACACCGGTCGGTCCGGAGAACAGGAACGAGCCGATGGGCTTCTTGCCTTCGCGCAGCCCCGAGCGTGCCATCTTGATAGCGGCCGAGAGGGTGTCGATGGCTTCGTCCTGGCCGTAGACCACCATCTTGAGGTCGCGGTCGAGGTTGCGCAGCACGTCCTTGTCCGAGGTGGAGACGGTCTTCGGCGGGATGCGCGCCATCTTTGACACGACCTCCTCGATGTCCGCTACGCTCACGACCTTGCGCCGTTTCGATGCCGGCAAAAGCTTGTGGCGCGCGCCGGCCTCGTCGATGACGTCGATGGCCTTGTCCGGCAGGAAGCGCTCGTTGATGTAGCGGTCGGAAAGCTCCGCGGCGGTACGCACGGCCTGGCGGGAGTACTTGACCGCGTGGTGCTCCTCGAATCGGGACTTGAGGCCGTTCAAAATCTTGATGGTCTCTTCCACCGACGGCTCGGTCACGTCGATCTTCTGGAATCGGCGCGACAGCGCACGGTCCTTCTCGAAGACGCCGCGGTATTCCTGGTAGGTGGTCGAGCCGATGCAGCGCAGGTCGCCCGAGGCGAGCATCGGCTTGATGAGATTCGACGCATCCATGACGCCGCCCGAGGCCGCGCCGGCACCGATGATAGTGTGGATCTCGTCGATGAAAAGTATCGCACCCGGTTCCTTGTTCAGTTGCCCGAGCACGCCCTTGAGTCGTTTCTCGAAGTCGCCGCGGTACTTGGTGCCGGCGAGCAGGGCGCCCAGGTCGAGCGCGTAGATGGTGCTGTTCTCGAGCACGTCGGGAACGTCGCCGTCCACGATCATCTTGGCGAGTCCCTCGGCAATCGCCGTTTTTCCGACGCCGGCCTCTCCGACGTAGAGCGGGTTGTTCTTACGACGACGGCAAAGGATCTGAACCGTTCGCTGCACCTCGTTGCGCCGACCGATAAGCGGATCGATCTTGCCGAGCAGTGCCTGCTGGTTGAGGTTCACGGCATAGGCTTCAAGGGGCGACTTGCCGGAGGCTTCCGAGGGCTTGTCGTCGTCGCTGCTGGGCGCGAAGGCGTCGCCTTCCTCGTTGTCGTGCACCTTCGATATGCCATGAGAGATGTAGTTGACGACATCGAGCCGGGTGATGTTCTGGCGGTTCAGAAAATAGACTGCCTGGGACTCGCGCTCTCCGAATATCGCCACCAGCACGTTGGCGCCCGTGACCTCTTTCTTGCCGGAGGACTGTACGTGAAAGACCGCGCGCTGAAGCACCCTCTGGAAGCCAAGGGTGGGCTGCGTCTCACGCTCGTCCTTGGCCGGCAGCATCGGTGTGCTGTCGTCGAGATAGTTCGCCAGCTCCTGCTTGAGCTTGTCGATTTCGGCGCCGCACGCGCGCAGAACCTTGCTCGCGGTCGGGTTGTCCAGCAGCGCAAGCAATAAATGTTCGACTGTCATGAACTCGTGGCGCTTCTCGCGCGCGTCGCGAAAAGCAGAGTTCAATGTCGATTCCAGCTCTTTACTCAGCATGCGTGGGGCTCGCTTTAGTGCCTTTTCCTAGGCAAATTCCATCGTGCAAAGCAATGGATGGTTGTTTTCTCTCGAGTAGTCGTTGACTTGTGAAACCTTTGTCTCGGCAATTTCCCGCGAATACACGCCGCACACGCCACTACCCTGGGTGTGAACCTGTAACATCACGCGTATGGCTTTCTCTCTGTCCATGCCGAAGAAATACTCTAAAACATGTACCACGAACTCCATCGGCGTGTAGTCGTCGTTCAAGAGCATCACTTTGTAAAGCGGCGGCCGTTTTAGCTTCGGCTTTGCTTCTTGAACTGTCAGGCCACCGTCATCGTTGCCATGCGGCTCGTCAGCCATAAAAAGATTCTAGCTTATCTCTTGGGCCCTTCCAGACGGCGCCATACGGTACCGTGACGACGGTCGCGTCGATTTCACGGGCCGGTTAACGGGATCACATTCGACCTGTCGCGCCCGCTAAGGGAGAGCCCGACGGGCCGGAGTCCTCGGCCGGCGCACCACCGGGGGCGCTCCCCCCCCGGTCACCGGCACGCCACCACTATACCACTGGTTGTGGGACTCCGGGCCCTGCCTGGGCTCTCTCGGCCCCGCGCGCGCCCATCAGGTCGATGAAGCGCTTGGCCGCGGGGGAGAGGAACTTTCCGCGACGCAGCACGACCCCGTAGGAGCGACTCGGGAAGTACCTTCCCAGGGGCCGGACGCTCAGGCGGTCGTTGACGGTGAGACAGATGGCCGAGACGATGGACACGCCCAGGCCCTGCTCGACGTATTTCTTGATCACTTCCCAGCCGCCGGCCTCGAGGGTCACCTTGTAGTCGAGGTTGTGCTGTCGGAATACCAGATCGACGAGTCCCCAGGTGCTCAGGTGCCGGGGCGGCAGGATCAGGCCGTGGGGGCTGATGTCCTCCAGGTCCGGCTCCGGTTTCTCCGCCAGCGGATGGTCACGGGGTGTTATCAGCACCGTGTCGTAGTCGTAGATGGGCTCGTAGGAGATGTCGTCGGGAACCTCCAGCATCGAGCCGACGGCGAAATCCACCTCGTCGGCGCGCAGCTGGGCGAGCCCGTCGCGGCCGGTGACGTTGTGCAGACGCAGGCGGATCCCCGGATGCTGGCGGGCGAAGTCGGCCATCAGCTCCGGCAGTATATAGAGGATGGTGGATTCGCCCGCGGCGATGTTGAGCTCTCCCGAGTCCAGGTCGCCGCGGCGCTCCGCGAAGGCATCCGGCAGGTGGTCGATGCCGTCCACCAGCGGCAGGGCCAGCTCGTAGAGCACCTGGCCCTCCGGGGTCAGCGCGATGCGCGGGCCCTTGCGCTCGAACAGGGTGATATCGAGCTCCTGCTCGAGGGCGCGCACCTGCAGTGACACCGAGGGCTGACTCAAAAACAGGCGCTCGGCGGCCTTGGAGATGCTCTGGCTCTGGGCCGCGTGGCAGAAGGCGCGCAGCTGCTTGAGGCGGTTCTGCTTGTAGTAGAAGCGGCGCGAGCGCGTGGCCATGGCGGGCATTCCGGGCTGCTGAAGGACAAACATTAATCTAAGCAATAATAATCGCTGAGACAATTGGATTTTTTGGATACTGGGCGGCCGCAGGCGGCGCCGCGGCAGGTGGTCCGGGGCCGCCCGGCCGGGAATGGCCCGGGTGGGCTAGGCGAGCAGCTTCTCGAGAATGCGCTCGTAGATGCGTGACAGGATCTCGAGATCGTCGACGCCCACGTGCTCGTCGATCTTGTGGATGCTGGCGTTGACGGGGCCGAGCTCGACGACCTGGGCGCCGGTTTTGGCGATGAAGCGTCCGTCGGAGGTGCCGCCGCCGGTCGAGGGCGTGGCATCGACGCCGCCGATCTCGCGCACCGCCCCGCGGGTGGCGTCGAGCAGCGCCCCCGGTCGGGTCAGAAACGGCTCTCCCGAATGCCGCCACGTGAGCGTGAAATCGAGGCCGTGGTCGGTGAGCACGCGCTCGACCCGATCGCGCAGCGCCTCGGCGCTGAGCGCGGCCGAGTAGCGGAAGTTGAACATCGCCTCCAGCTGGCCGGGGATGACATTGTCGGCGCCGGTGCCGGCGTTTACGTTGGAGATCTGAAAGGAGGTGGGCGGAAAGTCCTCGTTGCCCGTATCCCAGACCTCCGCGTCCAGTGCCGCGAAGGCACGCGCGAATGCGTGGATCGGATTGACCGTCCCCTCGGCGTAGGCCACGTGTCCCTGGGTGCCCGCGACGACGACGTGTCCGTTGAGGGAGCCGCGCCGGCCATTGCGCACGCAATCCCCGAGCCGCTCCTGGCTCGATGGCTCGCCCACCAGGCACCAGTCGATGCGCTCACCACGACGCTCGAGCACCTCGAGCACCCGCACCGTGCCGTCGACGGCGGGTCCCTCCTCGTCGCTGGTGATGAGCAGACCGAGCGCGCCCCGGCGCACCGGGTGGGCGGCGCAAAAGCGCTCGCAGGCGGTGATGAAGGCGGCGATGCTGCCTTTCATATCGGCGGCGCCGCGGCCGAAGAGGTATCCGTCGCGCACGCCCGGCTCGAACGGCGGCGAAGACCAGCGATGCACCGGCCCCGTCGGCACCACGTCGGTGTGACCCGCGAACACGAACAGCGGGCCGTCAGCGGCGTCGCGTGCCCACAGGTTACTGACCTCGCCGAAGGGCAGCGACTCACAGGCCAGCCCCAGCGGCTCGATGCGCGCACGAATCAGATCCTGGCAGCCCGCGTCGTCGGGCGTGACCGACGCGCGCGCGATCAGGTCCATGGCCAGCTCGAGCGTGGGGGTCACGGAGAGATCGGGCGCATCAACCCTGTTCCTCGCCGTCCTGCTCGGGAATCATGTAACGGACCAGGTAGAGAACCTGCGCGAAAACGAAGGCGAACATCAGAGCCGTGAGGCCGAACAGCTTGAAGTTCACCCAGGTGTCGGTGCTGAAGTTGTAGACCACGAATAGATTGAGGGCGCCGATGGACAGAAAGAACAGCACCCAGGACAGGTTGAGCGCCGTCCAGACGGAGGCGGGCGGCTCGAATTTGGAATCGAAGAAACGCTGCACCAGCGTCTTGCTGCCGACGAAATGGCTGCCGAGAAAGGCCACGGCCAGAAGCCAGAAAAAAACCGTCGCTTTCCACTTTATATAGATTTCGTCCTGCAGCAGAAGCGTTACGCCGCCCATGCTGACCAGCAGCGCAAGGGTGATCAGATGGACCTTCTCCACCCGTCGCTGGCGCCACCAGGTAACGCTTACCTGCACGCCGGTGGCGACGATGATCACCGCGGTCGCGGCGAGGATGCCCTGCTTCGGATCCGGGTACGACTTGAACGTGATGAAGAACAGCAGCAGGGGGAAAAAATCGAACAGCAGTTTCATCTGACCAGGGCGTCAAAGGGACGGTTCATCGACCGGCAGTATACTCGATCCGCGCCGGGCTCGATGCGGCCGGCGTCGCGTGTGGCGCAAGCCGACGTCGTCATTTAGAATGCGCGCGGCCGAACGAGACCTAGCCGATTGTCCGAATCCGCCCGTCTTGACGCCGACGCCGCGCCCGCCCCCGGGCCCCGAGCCACCGTGAGCCAGTATTTCGAGATCCATGCCGCCAACCCCCAGCAGCGCCTGATCAGCCGCGCCGTGGCGGTGGTCCGCGCCGGCGGCGTGATCGTGTATCCTACGGACTCATGCTATGCCCTCGGCTGCTGCCTCGGCGACAAGGCTCCGATGGAGCGCATACGGCGTATTCGCAAGGTCGACAGCAGCCACAACTTCACCCTCCTTTGCCGCGATCTCTCCGAGATTGCCAACTACGCACGCGTCGACAACCGGGCATTTCGACTGATGAAGTCGCTGACCCCCGGGCCGTTCACGTTCGTCCTCCAGGCGAGCCGCGAGGTCCCGCGGCGCCTTCAGAATCCACGTCGCAAGACGATCGGGCTGCGGGTGCCCGCAAACGCCATCGCCCAGGCCCTGCTGGAGAGTCTCGGAGAGCCTCTGATGAGCTCCACGCTGCTGCTTCCGGGCGACGACCTGCCGCTCACCGATCCCCACGAGATGCGCGAGCGGCTCGGCTCCTCGGTGGACCTGGTCATCGACGGCGGGTATTGTGGCCTCGAGCCCACCACGGTGCTGGATCTCACCGGAGAGACGCCGAAAGTGCTCAGGCGCGGTCGTGGCGATGTGAGCTTGCTGTCGCTATGAGGGCAGGCGCACGACATCGGTCGGTCCGGCCGAGGGCTGCTCGCTGCGCACGGGGAGGCCGGCAGCTTTGAATACCGTCCCCACGCAACACCAACGCGTCCTGTCGGGCATGCGGCCGACCGGCCGCCTGCACCTCGGTCACTACCACGGCGTTCTCAAGAACTGGGTGAGGCTGCAGCACGAGTACGAAAGCTATTTCTTCGTTGCCGACTGGCACGCGCTGACGACCCACTACGAAGATCCCAGTGTCATCGCCGAGAGCGTCTGGGAGATGGTCATCGACTGGCTGGCATCGGGGATCAGCCCGGGGGATGCCACGCTCTTCATACAGTCGCGGGTGCCGGAGCACGCAGAGCTGCACCTGCTGCTGTCCATGGTGACCCCGCTCGGCTGGCTCGAGCGGGTGCCGAGCTACAAGGATCAGCAGGAGAAGCTCAAGGAGCGCGACCTGGCGACTTATGGCTTTCTGGGCTATCCGGTCCTGCAGAGCGCCGACATTCTCGCTTACAAGGCGGGACTGGTTCCGGTCGGGGAAGATCAGGTGGCGCACATCGAGCTGACCCGGGAGATCGCCCGGCGCTTCAATTTTCTCTTCGGTCGCGAGCCCGGCTTCGAAGAGAAGGCCGAGACGGCCATCAAGAAGATGGGGAAGAAGAATGCGCGCCTGTACCGGGATCTCAAGCGACGCTACCAAGAGGAGGGCGACGCCGAGGCGCTCGGGATCGCTCACGCGCTGCTCGAGGACCAACAAAACATCACGCTCGGCGATCGCGAGCGCCTGTTCGGCTACCTCGAGGGCGGTGGCAAGGTCATTCTGCCGGAGCCGCAGCCGCTGCTGACCCCGGCCTCGAAGATGCCCGGCCTCGACGGCCACAAGATGTCCAAGTCCTACGACAACGTCATCGCGTTGCGCGACGATCCGAATGAGGTGACCGAGAAGCTGCGCACCATGCCCACCGACCCTGCGCGCGTGCGTCGTAGTGACCCCGGCGAGCCCGAGCGGTGCCCGGTGTGGCAGCTGCACCAGGTCTACTCCAGCGATGAGACCCGTGAATGGGTCCAGGACGGTTGTCGCGGCGCGAAGTTCGGCTGCCTCGACTGCAAGCAGCCGGTGATCGACGCCGTGCTGGCGGAGCTGGAGCCGCTTCGCGAGCGGGCGCGCGAGTACGAGGATAATCCGGACCTGGTGCGCTCCATCATCACCGAAGGGTGCGACCAGGCGCGAGACATGGCGCGCGAGACCCTCGAGGACGTGCGTCAGGCCATGGGACTCGAATACCGATAGCGGAATGCAATCATGATCGACAGTGACGGCGACACGCGCAGCGGAATCGACAGCGAAGACACCACGCTCGCCAGCGAGCCGCGGCAGGAGGAGCTTCCCTTTGCAGTGGTCGAAGGTGTGCCGATGACCGAGCTGCCAAAGGATCTGTACATTCCACCGAATGCGCTCGAGATTTTTCTGGAGGCCTTCGAAGGCCCCCTCGACCTGCTGCTTTATCTCATCAAGCGGCAGAATCTCGACATTCTCGACATACCTATCGCGGAGATCACGCGCCAGTACATGGAGTACGTGGATTTGATGAAGGATTTGCGCCTCGAGCTTGCCGCGGAGTATCTCGTGATGGCCGCCATGCTCACCGAGATCAAGTCGCGTATGCTGTTGCCGCGTCCGGAAGCGGAATTCGAGGAGGAGGGTGACCCGAGGGCCGAGCTCGTGCGCCGCCTGCAGGAGTACGAACGCTTCAAGCAGGCCGCCGAGGATCTGGAGGGTCTGCCGCGGGTCGGGCGAGACGTGCTGGTCACGGAGGCGGATACGCCACACGTGAAAATCGTCAAGCCGCAGCCCACCGTACGCATCGAGGATCTCGTCATGGCGCTTGCGGACGTGTTCGAGCGGGCGCGCATGTACTCCCATCATCATATTCAGAGCGAGCCGCTGTCGGTGCGGGAGCGCATGTCCTCGATCCTCGCCGCTGTCGGTCACGATCACTACACCGAGTTCACGAGCCTGTTCACCGTCGAGGAGGGCCGGCGCGGCGTTATCGTCACGCTGCTGGCGGTTCTGGAGCTCGTCCGCGAGATGCTGATCGAGCTGGTGCAGGCAAAACCCCTGGGTCCAATTCACGTCCGAGCACATACATCATGAGTCAGCAAGAGCTTAAGAACATTCTCGAGGCGGCGATGTTTGCCGCCGAGCGTCCATTGAGCCTCGACGATCTCGCGGGCCTGTTTGAGAGCGGCGAATGGACACCGGAGCGCAAGGAGATTCGGGAGGCGCTCGACCGGCTCGCCGAGGAGTGGCAGGAGCGCGGTATCGAGTTGAAGCAGGTAGCGAGCGGATTCCGCTTTCAGGTGCGTAAAGAATACTCGGGCTGGCTGGCTGGACTGTGGTCGGAGCGTCCGCCCCGTTACACGCGGGCGCTGATGGAAACGCTCGCACTGATTGCGTACCGCCAACCCATCACGCGCGGTGAGATCGAGGATGTGCGCGGCGTCAGCGTGAGCCCCTCGATCATCAAGACGCTGCTCGAGCGCGAATGGATCCGGGTGCTTGGTCACAGAGACGTCCCGGGTCGGCCCGAGCTTTTCGGAACCACCCGCCAGTTTCTCGACAGCTTCAATTTGAAGAGTCTCGACGACTTGCCACCGCTTTCCGAGATCAAAGACCTGGACAGCATGCCCGAAGATCTGTTCTCGACCGTGCCGGTGCTCACGGTGGTGGAGACGCCGAAGCCGGAGTCGACGCCGACCGAGGAAGAGCACGACGAGAGCCGTGCCGAGGGAGAGCCCGTAACCAGCGATGCCGGCTGATCGGCAGCAAACACTGGCGCGGCTTTAGCGCGAGCCAGAGTGCGCCGTTTCGCGGGCACGCGCGCACCTCGCGCAGCCATGGTCCCGATGAAAAGGCAGGTCGCCAGCGAGAAGTTGCACAAGATCCTCGCCCGGCTGGGCTACGGCTCGAGGCGTGAGCTGGAACGCTGGATCGCCGCCGGTCGCGTTCGGGTCAATGACGAGCGCGCGATGGTCGGGATGCGGGTCGGCCCGAGAGACGTCATCCAGGTCGACGGCAAACGCGTCGAGCGGCGCGCCGCCGAGCCGCAAACGCCTCGCGTTCTGCGCTACCACAAGCCCGTGGGCGAGCTGTGCAGCCGCCGAGGCGACTCCGACGGACCGACCGTGTTCGACCATCTACCGGCGCTGAAACGGGGGCGATGGATCTCCATCGGCCGCCTCGACGTCAATTCGAGCGGCCTGCTGCTCTTCACCAACGACGGCGAGCTGGCGCACCGGCTGATGCACCCGTCGAGCGAAATCGTGCGCGAATACGCGGTGCGTGTGCACGGAAAGATCTCTGCGCAGAGCCTGCGCGCGCTCAGGCGCGGCGTGCAGCTCGAAGACGGTCCAGCGAAGTTCGAAACGGTCGTCGACAAGGGTGGTCGCGGCGCGAACCACTGGTACCACGTCACCATTCGCGAGGGCCGAAATCGCGAGGTGCGCAGGCTGTGGGCTTCCCAGGGAGCGCAGGTCAGTCGCCTGACGCGCGTGCGCTACGGGCCGGTAAAGCTTCCGCGCCGGCTGGCGCGCGGGCGCTGGGACGAGCTGTCGAAGCGCCAGATCGGTGAACTCATGCAGGCGCTCGATGCGGGATCCGGATCGAACCGCTGAGGCCGCCTTCTTGCGTCTCAGTCGAATTCGGTCGTCTCGCGCAGCAGCGGCGTTCCCACCTCTTCGAGCATGCTCGCAGGCAGCTTTGCCGAAGCCGCCTGTGCCGCCTCGGGCGAGTCGAATCGGCCGAACAGCAGGCGGTATCGGGCATTTTCCCCGTTCGCGGTATGCACCCGCAGATCGAGTGCGGGATAGCGATCCACCAGCCGGTCGATGTTCTCTCTGCTCGAGGATGCGAACAGCTGCAGGGTATAAGCCGGCGGCGGCTGCGCGGCCGCCGGCGTCGTCGACCCCGGTTCTGCGCGTAGCTCGCCGCGCAGCGCGCCGATTCGCCGCACAAACGGCTTCGGTGGCTCGCCGCGCAGCTCCTCGGGAAGCGCCTCGTGGGCTGCGCGCGCCTGCTCTGCATTCGGGAACGCACCGTAGATCAAACGATAGCGCGGCTCACCGCCCTCGAAGGTGATCAGCTGAAGGGGTAGATTCGGATTGCCCGCTATCAGGCGCTCGAGCAGGTCGAGGCGGTTCACGGCGAACAGCTGGAGCGTGTAATCGTCGTCGCTCTGCGCGGCCAGCCACTGGGACGCGGTGAGAGCCTGCTGCTCTGCGTTCGCGGGCGCGACACCGCGATCGGGCGGCACCATGTCGGGCATTTCCGCGCCGATGCCGAGAAACTCGCCGAATGCGGCCAGCCGCCGACCCGTTATCGTCGACAAGCCGCTACCGTCGAACTCGGCGAGCGCCTTGTGAGCATTGATCTCTTCAGCGAGGGCGTCGGCGAGGCGCCGGAACCAGGGCGAAGAGCGCGCCTGCGCCTGGTCGTTCGGCGTCAGTGCGTTCCAGCTCTCGCGGAACTCCGCAAGGCTCTCACCCGACCAGTCCCTCGTCGTGAGAAATTCCTCGACCAGAGCCCGGGCCGCCGGTACCCGCTGGCCGGGTAAATGCTCGCCAATACTCGAGGCGCTCTCGTCGGCGACCTGTTTGGGCGTGGGGGCGAGAAAGGCCCAAAGGACGGCGACGACGACGCCTGCACCGATAATCAGCGGCAGCGGCGTGCGGCGCACGCTTTCATCGGGGAACCGATGCGGGGCGGTAGGCGTGCTGACATCCGCGCTGGCATCGCAGACCGATTCGATAGCGATGGATCCGGCAACGATGCCGTCAATCAAATCCGCACGCTCGCGCACGTAGTCTTCGTACTCGAGTCGACCCGACGCATAATCTTTCGCCAGGCGGCGCAGCTGGGATTTATTCATCAGCGACCCCGACCCGATATTCGACGCGAGTGTAACTGCACATCGGACTCGAAAACCACCGGCTCATCCGAGCTCGCGCACCAACCGGAATCCGGTCAGCTCGTCGGCCTGCCCGGAGTGCGTCTCGTCGAGCTCCGGGCCACACTCGGTCAGCGGATCGTCATAGGCGCCACCGCGCACCGAAAGTTCCCGGCCGATGCGCACCCACTCCCTGGCGTTGCCGGCATAGTTGGCCAGTCCCCAGCCATTCTGCTGACCGGAACGCGCGTCGACCAGGTCGTGGCCGGCGATGATCTTGCCCGCTACCAGCACCCGGCAATTGAATTTTTGCTCCGGCTGCTGGCCATTGGCCGCCGCCGCATGCATCCATTCCGCATCGCTCGGCAGCCGATACGCGGTCGGTTGGCCGCTCTGTCGCGAGGCCTCGGCCGAGAGCCAGCGCGCGTACTCCTCGGCTTCGGCGATGGAAATCCCGGTGATTGGCAGCCGCAGCTCGGCGCCGGTGCGGGTGGAGCACCGCCCGCTCGCCTGGCAGAAATGATTGAACTCGCTCACGCTCACCTCGTACTTGCCGATTGCAAAGGCTCCGGCGAAGCCGTTACCGGCGGGCACCACGACCATCTCCGGTCCCTTGCGGCCGGCCACCAGGTCATAACAGCTGCCTCCGGGGCGTGCGCCGTGGCCCGCAAGGCCATCGTGGCATTGGCCTTTGCGCGGTGCGGGTATCTCCAGCCTCTGGAACTCGGGGTTGTCGCTCCAGAGCGAGACGATGTCGGCGTGGCGTTGATCGAGCTGGCGCTGCTCCCGGGCTTCGGCCTTCGCGACATCGTCGACGTATCGCTCATAAGCCTGTTGTGCAGCGCCCATGGCGGTTTCGAGCCGCGCGCGCAGCGCCTCGATTTGCGGATGGCCGGGATCTTCGCGCGCGCCCGCATCGAGGTCCCGCACCGCCGCGCCGAGCGCGCCTGCCTCGAGGTGGGCCCGTGCAAGCTCGATCTGCGGCATCGGCAACTCGCGAGATGCCATCACGAGGCTTTCGTGCGCTGGAAGAAGCGTGCGTGCCGCCGCAAGCAGCTGGCGGGCGCCGTCGGGGTCCTGCGCTGCACGCTGGCGAAATCCGGCAATGATGATCTCGGCGATGACTGGCTCGAGCCTGCTTCGTTCCGACGAAGCAAGCGCATTCAAATTACGCACCACCGGGCGCAGCGCCTCGACGTCTTCGACTCTCGCCGGCGTCTGTGCTCGAAGCCGTTGTGCGACGATGGCGATCAGCTGATCGGCAAGCTCCCCGCGGTACTCGGGAAACAATGCATCGTGGGCGGAAAGCTGCTCGACCATGCGATCCGCAATCGGCTGCGCCGAGCGCGCGTAATCGAGCACCGCAAGGGTTCGAAGCGCCGCGAGCTCTGCCATCATCTGCCGGTAACGGTTCGGGAAGCGCGCCTCGAGACGTGCCAGATCGGCTGCCGTTGCGCTCACGTCAAGAGTCACCGCATCGGCGAGACGCTTTCTCAGCGCCCGTTCGAAGCGCTGGTTCTCGCGTGCAATCTCGTAGCCGGCCAGGCGCGCGCGAATCTCCTCTTGCTCAGGCCACTGCCTGAGTCCGGCCTCCGCGAGCGAGATGGCGCCGTCGAAGTCCTCGCGGGCGGCGCGCGTGGCGGCGAGCCGCGCGTACGCGTCGGCCAGCAGCCGCGGCGCCTCCTCACGCAGGAACGGATCGTCGTCGGCAAGCCCCCGGGCGCGCAGCTCCAGCAGGAGGCTTTTTGCCTCCTGCACCTGGTTGGTTTCGGCCTTGCTGCGAAGCTCGGCTTTCAAGCTCGCCCTGAGCGCGGTCACCCTCTCAGCCTCGCGCCGGGCGCGCAGCTGCGCCTGCGCCTCGGCGAGCGACTGGTCCTCCGCATCGAATGCCGGCAAATCCGGATGAAACAATCGTCCGGACTCGATGAACGTGAGCGCCTGTTTGAAGCTTCCGTCCTGGCGGGCGCGTCGTGCGCGCGACAGGAAGTGATCGGCGATGCGGTCGCGTTGCTCGAGTACGGCAGCGTGGCCTGCAGGCAGCAGCAGGACGAGCTGCTTGTACTCCTGCTCGAGCACGGCCTGGCTAGCGTTTTGCTCGCGCGGCTGCGAGAGCAGCTCGTTTATCGCATCGATATGCGCATCGATTCGAATGTCGTCGCGGCGCGCTGCCAGCGACGCCTCCCAGGGCAGGCGTTCGCGCGCAGCTTGCAGGTATTGGAGCTCGAGCAGCGGTGCGTGTTCGAGTAGAAGCCGCCATGCTGCGTCGTAGTTCTCCGCNNGCGATCTCGGCGAGCTCCACCAAGTCACGACGATGCGCTTCATAGTCGCTCATGCTTGCGCGCTCGGGGAGATCCGATGCGAGCCGCGCCTCGATATCGGCAACGCGCTGCCGGTTTGCGATACGCGTGAGCTCAAAATTAATTTGATACTCCAGGTCTCTGAGGGCCGAATCGTCAGGTGCGTAGGCGAGTCCGGCGCGCACGAGCACTGCGGCGCGTTCGTAGTCGCCTGTGCGCCGCGCCACATCGGTGAGCTCACCGTAACGAAGTCGCAAGCGGTCGTCGTAAAGCAGATGGTGTGTCGGGTTCATTCGCCGAACGGCATCGAGAACATCACCGATATACTCGCGTCCGTCCTCGGGTGTCAGAAGTCCCGCATCGAGGTAACGATTGAACCGATCGCCGAGGCGATCGAGCGCGTTGTCGCGCCGGGATTCCAGCTCGTTTCGTATTTTGAGCGCCGCGGCCAAGTCCGGGTACAGCGTTTCGAGCGTGCTGACGTGCTGGTGGGCAATTGCGAAGTCGAAGCGCCGCCGCACGGGATCGAAAGCTGCGAAGATGCGTCGCTCGAAATCGTCGACGATCGAGCTGCGTGCGCGTTCGTCGTCGAGGATGTCACGCTGAAGATCGACGGGAAGCGTGCGCACGAGCTCGAGCCATTGATCGAGGCGATCGCCGCCCGTCAGGCCGATGTGGGCGATGAAGGCGTGCTTTGTGCGGTCGTCCTGCATAATTTTTTGCAGCCCTGAATCGCCCAGGGTGGCTGCGCTGGCGAGCGCATCGCGGATGTTCTGGATGCCCGGGCGTTCGAGTGCCACGATGACCGTCTCGTGCTGGCGACGGTTGTGGAAATCGGTCACTGGCCTGTATGCCAATACCGCTATCAGCAACGAGCCTGCAACTGCGCCGGTTACCACGTAGGTTGCGGTACTGTGCCGGCGCCGGATGTCGTTGAGGAACGCTTCTACGGAGGCGGTGCGCCGATCGCGCTCGAGCGCAAGGCCTTTGGCGAGGGCGCGGTTCTGGCGATTGGAAAGCTTGCCGATGCGCGCCGGCCGTAGTCCTAGGGCCTTCGCCTTGGGAGCGCTCTTTTTGCCGTACGGGTGGCGCCCGGTGAAAAGCTGGTGAGCCAGAATCGCGAGCGCGAAGATGTCGTCCCGCGGATCCGGATGCTCGCCCTCGAACATCTCCAGGGTGGCGTAAGTCGGCGTCAACGCGCCGAGGTCGGCGGGATCGAAGAGGGTTGTTTCACCTTCGGCGTCACTCTTGGACTTCGATGCGCGCGCGATACCGAAGTCGAGCAGCTTGACGGTTCCATCGCTGGTGATGAAGCAGTTTCCCGGCTTCAGATCCGAGTGCACCAGCCCGTTTGCGTGAGCGTAGGCAAGGCCCGCCGCAAGCTGTTCGATGATGCGCATCGCTTCATCAACGGGCAGGCCACCGGGGGGAAGCGCGCGGATGAATGCATCGAGCGGCTGGCCCTCCATGACCTCCATGCTCATGAAGACGGTCTGGGTGCGCTCGTCGCGGTCGAAGTCGTAAACGGTGGCGATGTTCGGATGTGCGAGTCTTTGCTGCTTGGAAGTCTCGCGCTGCAGTGCGATGAAGGCCTCCGGATGCTTCTTGAAATCGGCCTGAAGCAGCTTGATGGCGACGTAGGGATTACGGTCCTTGGCTTCCTCCTTGAGGAGGTCCTTGCCTTTCCAGACCGCTCCCATGCCGCCCTCGCCGAGCTTGGAGACGAGCTTGAAGCGTCCGCGCAGAATCTCGCCCTGTTGAAACTCCCGCTCCGGGATGTCGTCACCGTACAGGCCCGGCCACATGGTGCCGGTGGGCTCCTCGCCGCTGGCGGCGACGCCCATGTCGGTGATGGTGGTGTCGGGCCGTTCCGCGCGCGCGACTGCGGGCCGCTCGGGGGGCGCCTCGTCCATCTGCTCGCGGCGTCTGGCCACCTCCTCCTCGCTGTAACCCGCGGCCGGGTTCAGCTCGGTGGGTCCCTCGGGCTCGCCGAGGCCGCGGTACATGGCCGTGGTGCTGTCGTCGAGCGGCGCGCTCTTCGGAGCTCCCAGCACTGTCGGACTGTTTTCCGAAACGGCCGTGAGCTGCCGGCGCAGCGCCCGGTACGCGGCTTCCTGCAGGCCGTCGGCACGCGCTGCCTCCAACGCCACCAAGGCGTCAGTGGTGGTGCCGTTGGATCGCGCCACGAGCCTGTCCACATCGGCCTGCATGGCTTCGAGATCCATGCGGCCGCCACGGTAGGCAGCGAGTAAGCGCTCGAACTCCGTCACCGATCGCAATCCTCAGACCGGCGGCTGCTGAGTGTTCCGTGTGGTATCGGGATCTTCATCCCCGTCGATAGAGAGTGGGTCATCCACTTCGGCGTAAAGATCCTCGGTCTGGCCTTGTATGCCTACGGTGATGACCGTGACGTTGTCGCGTGCGCCGTGGGAAAGCGCCCGGTCGAGCAGCGCCCGGCTGAGGCGACTCGCGTCCCAATCTCCTCGTATGCTCGCCATTTCCTCCTCGGCGACTTGCCTTTCGAGGCCATCGCTGCAGAGTATGAACAGGTCTCCCTCCTGAATTGTGATGATCTCCACGTCCAGGAACAGCTCTTCGGAAGCGCCGACGGCGCGTGTCACCAGATTTCCGTGCGGATGGTCGATGGCCTGCTCCGGCGTCAGCACGCCGCGTTCGACCAGCTCTTCGACCAGTGCATGGTCCTGGCTGATTTGCTCCAGCCGCCCGTCGCGATACCGATACATGCGGCTGTCACCGGCCCACAGGCACACGGCATGCTGGCCGCGAATCAGAAGCGCGACCACGGTGCTGCCGATGGTGTGGCTCTCTTCGCGATCGGCGTAATCGCGCAGGCGCTGATTTGTCTCCACCAGGCGCCGCTCCACTGCATCGACGAAGTGGCTGAGCGAGCGCGGCGGCTCGAGCTCTTGTACCGCCGAGATCACCATCTGGCTCGCGACGTCCCCGGCGAAGTGTCCGCCCATGCCGTCGGCGACCAGCCACAGGCCGATGTCGGGCCGCTCCAGATAGGCGTCCTCGTTGAGCTCGCGCACTGCGCCCACGTCGCTGCAAGCGCTCGATGTCCAGCTAAGCGGTGATCGATCACCCATGGCAGCACCTCCGTCCGCGCTATCCCACGGCATGCNNACGCGCATGGGCGCGCCGGGCGTGCCGGCCGGGCCAGCGGATCCCAGGCACGCCTCGAGCGGTCCAGGCCTCGGCCGCAGGGGGCGCTGCATCCTGGATACGGCGCCGGGCATGCGCCAGAATTAAGAATTCACATGGAATTGCCCCGTTAACTTGTTGAGATCCTGAATCACGTGCATCCTCCGAGGCCAGGCACCCGGCGCCCGTGGGGCATCACCGAGGCCGTCTGCCGGCGGCTCGTGGCCGGCGTGATGGCGTGCCTGGTGGTTTGGTGTCCGGCGCTGCAGGCACAGCTTCCCGCGCTTCCCGGAGGGGCGACGCCGGGCGGTGCGCTGCCGGTCGCGCCGACCTCGCCGCCGCAGGCGCCGGGCCCCGCCGATCTCGAGCCGTTCCCGGTGCCGCCCGCCATCGAGCGGCCTCTCGACACCGAGGCCGGCGAGCGGCTGTTCGTCGAGAAGTTCGTGCTCGACGGCGTCGGCGATCATCCGGATCGGGGCATCCGCCGCGCGGACGTGGAAGCGCTGGCGGAATCCCTGCGTCAGGAGTACCTCGGTCTCGTCGACGTGGACGAGAACGGATTCACGCAGGCCGAGCGTAAACAGATCAGCGGCGTCATGCGCGAGCTCGTGGATGCCGAGAACCCGGATGCAAAGCTGGCCGAGGTCCGCAAACTCGTCGAGGGACTGCGGGACCAGCGTTTCCGGCGTCGTGCCGGTATGACCATCGGCCAGATTCAGGAGGTGGCTGCGGCGGTCACCGAACGCTATCGCAGCGCCGGCTTCATTCTCGCCCAGGCCTTCGTTCCCGCTCAGGAAGTGAAGGACGGCGTGGTCACCATCGAAGTGTTCGAAGGCCGGCTCGGTGCGGTCGTGATCCAGGGCAACGAGATGTACCGCGAGGCGGTTCTCGCCGCGCCGTTTTCTGATCTCATCGATGCGCCGGTCTCGGCCAACAGCATCGAAACGGCCATCCTGCACGCGAGCGATCTACCCGGCGTCAGCGTATTCGGGGTCTTTCAGCCGGGCACCGAGGTCGGCGAGACGGATCTGGTCGTCCGCGTTCAGGACGAGCGCACCTGGCAGGGCAGCTTGCGCGGGGATAATTACGGCACGCGTTTTACCGGAGAGTATCGGGTGTTCGCCGATCTGCAGTGGAACAACCCCACGGGTGTCGGCGATCGCATCTACGCCGCCATTCTGCGACAGTTCGATCCCACCAACGGCCGCTACTGGCAGCTCGAGTACGAGCGCCCCATCGGTCCGCCGGGGACCACCATCGGTATCAGCGCTCAGCGTAACCCCTTCGACGTGGGCGCCGACCTGGCCGCGTTCGGACTGTCTGGCGAATCGGAAATCTTCCGCCTGTACGGGCGTCACTCGCTGATTCGGTCGCGTCAGCGCAACGTTTCCACGATCGTCTCGTGGCGGCGCAGCAACGCCGTCACCAGCGATGCCACCGGTCCCATTTCCGAGGACGATCTTTCGGTGCTCGAGGTCGAGTTCGATTTCGACAGCATCGACAGCCGTGCCCGCGGACTCAATCTGGGCGCGCTGGGGTTCACCTTCGGTCTCGGCGATCTGTTGGGAGGCGTCGGTGATGGCAAGGCCGCCGACATCGTCGCCACAACGGGGAGGTGTCCGGGCCGTACCGGCGCAAGCGGTGCGTGTGCCACCAACAACTTCTTCAAGGCTTACGGCAGCTATTCGCGCTTGCAGACGATTGCCGAAGACATCTCGATTCTGTTGCGCACCGAAGGTCAGTTCTCCTCCGACTTGCTCACCTCCCTGGAGCAGTTCAATATTGGCGGGCCCGCGAGCGTGCGCGCCTACCCGGTCTCGGAAGCGTTGTTCGACAGCGGCGTCTTCGGCTCGCTCGAGTTGACCGTGAATGCGCCGGGCTTCTCGCGCGTGCCGGCATTCGGGGGGTTGACGTGGGGGCAGCTGTTGCGCGTGTCGTTCTTCACCGATTTCGCCTACGGGCACCTCAACGACGCGCTCGCCAGCGAGCGCGCCAACGCCACCTTCTACGGCTACGGCGCCGGCATAGGATTCGGAATCCCGGGCACGCTGCAGGGGCGGGTTCAGTACGCGCGGCCGTTCGCCGGCTCGGGCAACGCCAGCGACGGCGACGAGGACCGCTGGTGGTTCGAGCTTACCTATCAGTTCTGAGGGGTCCGGGACCGCGGTTCTGTGACGGCGCTCACAGTCCCGGGCGGCTCCCGCGGGTTACTTAGTGCAGTTGCCAATCTGATCACGATGGGGTAACTGCGCGCCCGCTGCCGGTGGAGGAGGGAGGGGCGTGTGCGCCCCGTCAGCAATGGCGTGGCGAGGGGTGTCGGGGGCACCCCCGCGCCCCAGGGTACGCCGAATGTTGAACAGACCGATGCCACACGCCCGCCGCGGGCGGCTGCCGCGGACGCCCGTCGCGCGCGTCGGTGTCGTCGGCGTATTGCTGTTGCTGGTGGCGATTCCCTGCACGGTCCCCGCCGGCCCCAGCGGCGGGCAGGTGGTGGCAGGCAGCGGCAGCGTTCAGCGCCCCGACGCCAGCACCACGCTCATCCAGCAGCAATCCCAGGCATTGACCCTCGACTGGACCGGCTTCAACGTGGCCGCCCACGAGCGCGTCCAGTTCCAGCAGCCTTCGTCCTCGGCGGCGGCCCTCAACCGCGTCTTCGACGAGCTGCCGAGCGAGATCCACGGTCGTCTCCAGGCCAACGGCCGCATCTTCATAATGAATCCCAACGGCGTCGTATTCGGTCCCGGCGCGCGGGTCGAGGTGGGCGCGCTGGTGGCTTCGAGCCTGGATATCCAGGTCGACGACTTCATGAGCGGCCACTACCGTTTCGCTGCGCCCGAGGGAGCCGAGCCGGGTCTTGTCGCCAATCGCGGCCTCATCAGTGCCTCCACCGGCGGCGGTGTCACCCTGCTCGGTGGCGCAGTGCGCAACGAGGGCGTCATCGTCGCCGATCTCGGTCACGTCGCACTGGGCGCCGGTCGTGAGGCGCTGGTGGATTTCGACGGCGACGGCCTGATCCGCTTCCAGGTCGACGGCGCGCTGCTGCGGGACGTGAGCGGCGACGGAAGTGCGGTNNAGTGCGGTTGCCAACAGCGGCGAGATACGCGCCGACGGTGGCCAGGTGCTTTTGAGCGCCGCCGTTGCCCGCGGCATCTTCGACCGGGCGATCAACAACGAGGGCGTCATCCGCGCCGTCGGCATCGATCGCAGCGCGGGTACGGTGCGACTTTCGGCGATCGGTGGCAGCCTCTCGAACACCGGCACCATCGACGTGTCGGCGTTGGCAGACGGTGAGGCCGGCTCGGTGACGCTGCAGGGCAACGCGGGAGTCGTGCAGGCAGGTCGGGTTCACGCGGACGCGGCGCGGGGCGGGGGCGGCCAGGTGAGCATCGAGAGCAGCGGACTCACGCTGCTCGACACCGGCAGCGAGACCACGGCGCTTGCATCCGAAGGCCGCGGCGGCTCGGTGCAGGTGCTCGGCGACTCGGTGGTGATGCGCAACGCCGCGCGCATCGACGTGTCCGGAGATCTGGGCGGCGGCACGGTGCTGTTGGGTGGTGACCATCAGGGTGCCAACCCGGCCATCGCCAATGCGCGGCTGACGAGGGTCGACGCCGAGGCAAATATCCGCGCCGATGCCATCGGCACCGGCGACGGCGGCCGCATCATCGTCTGGTCCGACGAGCGCACCGATTTTCTCGGGCGCATCGCTGCCCGTGGTGGTCCCGCCGGCGGCGACGGCGGCTTCGCGGAGGTCTCCGGCAAGGCCTCTCTCGCTTTCCGCGGCAGCGCCGATCTCCGTGCCGCCGCCGGCAGCCGTGGAACGCTGCTGATCGATCCCGAGGAGCTGGTTATCACTGGGGGCTCGGGGGACGGCGACGACGATGACGATTCGCCCACTAGCCTGCAGGGCAGCAGCGGNNCCGAGATCGAAGCGCAGAGCGCGCTTTCGGACATCACCCTGCAGGCCGGGCGAAAGGTCTCCACCGCCGGCGAGTTCAATGACGGCGAATTGGTGCTCGCGCAGGACAGCAGTCTCGTCATCGAGACCCGTAACATCGGTGACATTAATGCAGAGAATCTCATCGATTTGACGACGAGCACGGAAGGCGCGGGATTGAAAATCGTCACCTCGGGCAGCGGCACCATCAGCGTGCGGTCCGGCGTCGGGGGCAATCGCCAATCGGAGATACGCCTGCCGAATCTGATGTCCGAGAGCGACATTCAAATCTCGGCCGGCAGTGGCCCGAACTCGTCCGTGATCGTCTTCGGAACCGTNNCCAATGTCGACGTCGACGCCGGCGGTCCGGTCACCGTCGTGAGTGGCGGCCGCGTCGTCGCCGGCGGCGACGGCACCGCCCTCACCATAGATGCCTCGGGCATTACCATCGGGAATGGCTTCCCCGGGGTGGCGACGGTCGCCAACAGCGGCGCTGGTACGGTTTCGCTCGTGTCCAGCGGTGCGGCCAACATCGTGCTCGGTGAGAGCGCCATCGAGACAGGCGTGGGGCTGTTGTCCCTCGGCTCCGGGGGCAGCATCGTCGCCGTCAATCTCACCGACGTGAGCGACACGGTCAACGAGATCCTCAGCACCGGCACCGTCTCACTGCAGGCGTCCGACGACATCGGCAGCGCCGACGCGCACATCGAGATGGCCGGCGTGACCGATCTGATCGTGGACGTGGGAGAGGGGAACATTTTCCTCTCCGGCTCCGACGGCCTGGGCGGCGCGGGGGCTCCGCTGTCGAGTCTGACGCTCAGCCTGGAGCCGGACGAGGCCGGCCAGTACGTCGTCGGGAACTTCGACGACCAGACCTTTGCGTTCGAGCAGGGTGCGTTCGGCGACGATCTGGTTATTCGCGAGATCACCAGCGCAACGCGCCTCGATTTGACCGTCACGACGCGTGACGATGAAGGCATACGTGTCGGAGGCGGCGCCGGTATACAGTTTGCGGATGGCAGCGTGCGTCTCGATTCCGCAGGCGCGATCAACGAGGCGGTTCCCGACGACACGGTCCAGGTGAGCGCAGAGATCACCACCGACGGTCGGGTGACTCTGGTGGCGAGAAATGGCATCGGCAACGCGGGCATGCTGGATGTCGCGGCAGGGTCGGACGGTGTCTCGTCGCTCGAGGCGGCATCCGCGGCGGGTGCTGTACGCATCAACGGGCTCGATGCGCTGCACGTCGAGGGCAGCGGCATCGACGCTGCCGATGGTGCCAGCTTGATGGCGGCGGGCAATTTGACTGTTGACGCCGATGTCGACACCGGTGCCGGTTCGCTGACGCTGACCTCGGGTGCGGCCATCG
>JABAHO010003957.1_pt2 | contig 30758 bp, 34 predicted proteins | sample 7062071 | NCBI WGS metagenome assembly JABAHO01 (sample SAMN14534356, study PRJNA622989) | marine sediment metagenome | biome: marine biome [ENVO:00000428]; feature: marine pelagic biome [ENVO:01000023]; material: deep marine sediment [ENVO:00002113] | place: India: Gulf of Kutch | collected...
GAGCGAGCCGACGTCCCGCCAGTAACCCTGGGCGTGCGGGTTTTGCCCCGGGACTTCGAAGTTGGCGAAGTCATGGACGTGGGCGAGGCCGGCCTCGACCAAGCGGGGGATGATGTCGCCCCCAACGTCGTGGTTGGAAGATTCGTCGGCCGCGTCCGTCGTTACGGCTTCCACCATCACGTCCCGGTCGAAGATGTAATTCCCCATCGAGACAAAAGCCTGGTTGGGGTCGCCGGGGACGTGCGGCGGGTCCTCGGGCTTCTCATGAAAGGCGACGATCTTGCCCGACTCGTCGGCCTCAATCACTCCGAAGCCGCCAGCCTGCTCGATGGGAACCTTCACCGCCGAAATTGTTATCCCGGCCCCGGTTTCGAGATGCTCACCCAGCATGTTGCGCGGGTTCATGCGGTAGATGTGGTCGGCTCCGAAAACGAATACCACGTCGGGTTGTTCGTCGGAGAGCAAGTTGAGGTTCTGATACAAGGCGTCGGCCGAGCCGGCGAACCAACGCGGGCCTCGGCGCATCTGGGCTGGGACCGTTGCTACGTAATGGCCGAGGATGGGCGACAAGCGCCAGGTCTGAGCCAGGTGGCGGTCGAGACTGTGGCTCTTGTACTGGGTCAGCACCACGATGCGGACGATCCGGGCATTGACGAGATTGGACAGAACGAAGTCGATCAGCCGGTAGCGCCCACCGAAAGGAACCGCCGGCTTGGCCCGATCGCGGGTCAAGGGTGCCAGACGCTTCCCCGCACCACCGGCGAGAACCATCGCCATGAGTCGGGGACGCGCTGCCATGGCCCCCAACATAGTTGACACCGCTGGGACTAGCTTGACCCGGATGAATGAGATCCCGACCTTTTCGGCGACCGAGCTCCCGGCCATCACGCGCCGGCAGATGGAAGAGGTCGACCGGGTCATGATCGATGAACTGCACATCTCTCTGGTGCAGATGATGGAAAACGCCGGCCGCAACCTGGCGATCTTGGCCCGGCATCGCTTCAAGCCGTCCACGGCGGTCGTCCTGGCCGGATCCGGCGGCAATGGTGGGGGAGGGCTGGTCGCGGCTCGTCATCTGTCGAACTGGGGCGTCGAGGTGACGATCATTCTCGGCCAACCGGCCGATTCGATGGCCCGGGTGCCGGCCCATCAACTTGATGCTCTGGCGCTGATGGGGGTGGCGATTAGCCAAGAGCCCCGCGCGGCCGAGCTCTGCATCGACGCGCTGATCGGTTATTCCTTGCAGGGTGATCCGCGCGACCGCAAAGCGGAGCTGATCGAGTGGCTCAATCAACAGAAATCACCGGTGCTGGCTCTAGACACGCCGAGCGGTCTAGACGTCACCACGGGTGAGGCCGCCGATCCCTGCGTTGCGGCGACGGCAACCATGACCCTGGGCGCTATTAAGAAGGGCCTCCTCGATTCCGACCAGGTTGGTGAGCTGTATCTGGCCGACATCTCCGTGCCCCCCGCGGTATTTGCCGCGCTGGGGGTTGCGATGTCCACGGTATTTGCCCAATCGCCTCTAGTCCGCGTCCGCTGACACCCGTAACCTCCTGTTAGCGGGAAAGGGCAAACAATGATCATCGTCAACACTGAAACGGTGACCGGGAAGGAAATCACCGCCTTCCACGGGCTGGTTCAAGGGAACACGATCAGGGCCAAACACGTCGGGCGAGATATCGGCGCGTTCTTCAAGAACCTCGTCGGCGGCGAGCTGCAGGCCTATACCGAACTACTGAGCGAAGCACGCCGTGAAGCGATTGAGCGGATGACCGCCCAGGCTGAGGAGCTCGGGGCCAACGCCATAGTCAACGTTCGGTTTACCACTTCGTCGGTAGCCGGTGGCGCCGCCGAGCTTTACGCCTATGGCACCGCCGTCACGGTGGTCTGAAATGGGTTCCCTGATCGGATTGCTCATCTTTGTGGGTGTTATTGCGCTGGGCTTCATCGTGGGCAGCGCCCGGGAGCGCCGTCATCTTGCCGATCTGGACCGGCGAGAAGCGGAAGTCTCATCGATGATGCTGCTCGATGTGAAGCAGCCACCGCCCGGCATCCAGGCCGCGGGAGCAGCCCTGGTAATGGGAGAGGTGGTGATCGCCGCCGACTATTTCAAGACCGTCGCGGCAGGAATTCGCAACCTCCTGGGAGGAGAAGTCAGGACCTATCAAACACTGCTGATCCGAGCGCGCCGTGAGGCCAAGCTACGAATGATCGAGGAAGCGCGGGCTCTCCACTCCAATCTCGTGATCAACGTCCGCTTCGAGTGGTCGACGGTAGGACCCCGGTTGCCGAGTGCGGAAATCTTCTGCTACGGCACTGCCGTTATCCCCACTGGCTCGTAGCCGATATTTGACCGTTACTCCTCTACGGTCCGCTCCCTGGGGTCGCGTCGCGTCATCCAATCAGGTTAAGTGCAGTCCCCGTAGGCGTTTACCCTTTAGCGGTCTTCGACGATGGGGTCCGCTTGGCCCTCTTGTTACCGGAGCGGCGGCCATTGGTCGAAGTGACGGCTTTCTTCTTGGCCGGTTTGGGTTTGGCCGCGTGAACGATCTCACGAAATGACTCGTCCAGGTAGTCCATGAAGCGATCCAGGTCGTGGACGGTGTCTGAATCGCACACGACCCCCCAGGCCACCTCCCCGTTGTATGAGAACAAAGCGATGCTGAGGCCGTGATTAGTCCACAACGGCACCATCGGGTACTGAACTTCGAGAACTGCGTCCAGCAGGTAAATAGGGATTTGCGGTCCGGGAACGTTGGTGACTGTCATGTTGAACGGCCGCACGCTGGTTCCCGCCAGTCGCATGGCCATGGTCAGAATCGTGGAAGGCGTCCAAGAGGTGGCCTGTACCAGCAGCGACGCCCCCAGCGCCTGATTGCTCTCTTTCAATTCCTCAGTCGACTTGGCGACGGCGCGATAACGGGAGCGAGGTGTCTTCTTGGCGATGGGAAGGTCGGAAAGCCACATGGCCACCTGGTTACCCAGGCTGGTATCGCCTTCCGCCCGGACACTGACCGGCGCCATTACCCGGAACTCCAGGTCGTTGACAGGGGTGTCGTGACTCAGGAGGTACTTACGGACCGCGCCGGCGGTGATTGCCAGCACCACATCGTTGACGGTCCCGCCCCATGCATTCTTGACCGACTTGATCTCGTCGAGGTCGACCCGCATCCACTCAAACCGCCGATTCGGCCCGATCCGCCGATTGAGTGGTGTCGGAGAAGCGTTGTGCAGCCAGCCTGAGCCGAGGGCGCGGGCCATGGCGCGTAACCGCAGCTCGACCTCGCTGGCGACGCCGGCCACAGTGTCCCCCAAATCACGGATGCTTCTCAGAGCCTTCAGCGGGGAGCGGATCCGCCTTTGCGTCTCGTCGGTGAGCAGTTGGAACCCGCTGGGAGCTGGGCGCGGTTGATAGGGCTCGGGGTCCTCAATTTTGTCCACCGGGAACGGAGCGAGCAGCACTTTGAGCAAGTCGACTCCCGCCATGCCATCAATCATGCAGTGGTGGACTTTGGCGATGATTGCGAATCGCCCATCGGCCAAACCATCAACCACCCACACTTCCCACAAGGGTCGAAAGCGGTCGAGTTTCTGCGAAAAGATCTTTCCGGTGAGTCGCTTCAGTTCCGTTTCGTCACGTTCCTCGGTGAGGGTGGCTTGCCGCACATGAAAGTTGAGGTCGAAGAACTCGTCATCGACCCACACCGGGTGCTCCTCGATCGGTATCCAATTGAGCACCTGGCGGTAGCGGGGTATCAGGTGCAGTTTGGATTCGATGTGGGCCTTGAGCCGATCGATGTCGACTGCCCCGTCGGGAGTCCGCAGGCCGCCCGGCGCGAAGATCATTACCCCGGCCACGTGGAAGTGGGCATTGCGGTCTTCCATCGCCAGGAAAGTGTTGTCGAGGAACGACAAGCGTTCGTAGTGCGTCTCCATTATCAAACCGAGAGTAGTGCGCCTTCGGCTTCACAACTCGTGAAACCTCGATAGGGTTGTATAGGAGTAAGCGATGACAGAGTTCACCATTCAACTCGCCAACCGTCCCGGCCAACTCGCCGGCCTGGCCAAGATGATGGCCGATGCCGGGGTCAATATCGAAGCGCTGGCTGCCTTCGGTATCGAGGATCTCGGTGTCGTGCGAATGCTGGTCGATGATCCGAGCGCAGCTCGCGAGGTGCTCGACGAAGGCGGACTGGTCGCCCAGGAGAGGGAGGTCATCACGACCGTCATCAGCCACGAGCCGGGAACCCTGGCTCAACTGACGCAGTCACTGGCCGATGCGGAAGTCAACATCGATGGCCTCTATTTCTTGCACGCCAACTCGGACTCGATTGAGCTGGCGTTGGCAGTCGACGATCCCAATACCGCCCGGACCCGGATCGCGTAGTGGTCATCTGAGGTGGAGTCGCGAGTTCGCCAGGCTATCGATGATCTGCTGGCCGGCCACGATCCCAAAGTTGTGCCCGAGGAAGAATTCTGGGAAGCGCAATATGACGCCGGCCTGGCCTGGGTTCAGTTTCCCGAAGGTCTCGGCGGGCTCGGTCTGAGTCCAGGGCTGCAACAGGAGATCGACGAAGCGCTCGAAGCCGCCGGCTCTACGCGCAACAATATTCGCCGCAACATCATCGCTATTGGAATGGCCGGTCCCACCATCATCGCCCACGGCACCGACGAGCAGAAGCGCCGCTACCTGCGCCCGATGTTTGCCACCCGCGAATACTGGTGCCAGCTCTTCTCCGAGCCTGGCGCCGGGAGCGACGTGGCCGGCCTCGCTACCCGAGCCATCAGAGACGGAGATGAGTGGGTCGTCAACGGACAGAAAGTGTGGACCACGATCGCCCATCTCTCTCGTTGGGGTTTACTCGTCGCCCGCACCGATCCCGACGCGCCCAAGCACCAGGGAATGACCTACTTCATCCTCGACATGCAAAGCCCCGGCGTTGAGGTCCGTCCCCTTCGCCAGATCACAGGTGAGGCCGAGTTCAACGAGGTCTATCTGACGGATGTGAGGATTCCGGACTCCAACCGACTGGGCGAAGTCGGCGACGGCTGGCGAGTCGCGTTGACGACTCTCATGAACGAGCGCGTTGCCATTGGCTCTCAGGTGACTCCCAAAGAAAGCGGAGCCATTGGTGAAGCGGTGGCGTTGTGGAAGGAGCGTGGTGGCGGCGATGCTCGAGCCCGTGATGAGTTAGTCAAGTTGTGGATCGAGGCTGAGGTCAATCGGCTCACCTCGATCAGGGCCGGACAGAACCGCGACAAGGGCACACCAGGACCCGAAGGCTCCACCGGCAAGCTCCATTGGGCGGAGCTCAACAAGCAGATCTATGAATGGTGCGTGAACTACCTGGGTCCGGAAGGAATGCTTTATCCATCGTACGAATACCGTGAGACTGAAGACGTGGTAGAGCGCGATATTCGCCATTCCTTCCTCCGCTCCCGCGCCAACTCAATCGAGGGCGGAACCTCCGAGATCATGCGCAACATCCTCGGCGAGAGAGTTCTCGGCCTCCCCGGTGAGCCGCGGGTCGACAAGGACCTTCCCTGGGCCGAGGTTCCAAGGAGCTAGGACTGGCCACAAGTGGATAGCTCCCAGCTGGCGGATCTGGTAGAAGCCAGCGACTCCGACGGCTTGATCAGGTTCATCGATGGGATCTGCGCCGCCCGTGATTGGAGCGGCCTGCTTGAGACACGCGACCGGTGCCGTGCGGCCGAAAGTCGCGGCAAGCAGCTATTCGGGGTCGTTCATTTTGCCGAATACCGACTGGCCTTGGAGGCACCTGGAGACCTGGCCGCTTCCGTGCTCACGGACGGTGCCGGCCGTTTTGCCTTGGGTCCCCTGTGGGAGGTGGCAGCTTCGACCCACGAGTGGGCTGAGCTCGGCCCCCACCTGGACTCTCCTCGCATGCGAGCGCTGGTCGGCGCCGAGCGCGCCGTTCGGGGCGAGAGTCTCGATGGAATTGGCCTCGATGACGAGATCCTTGGAGTCCCGTTCTCGCTGCAACAGTGGGAACCCAGCTATCCGGTGGCGATCTATCGATCGGACAGCGCCGACTTCCCGGCGCCGGCCAAGCCTCGGCTGCGGAACGTCGAGCTGCCGTCTGATCCCGAGTACCTCGAGGATCTAGACAGTGAGGATGCCTTGTACAGCCTGGTCGGACCCTGGGTGGAAGAGTCGAACGGAGTTGCCGCGGCCGCCAGCAGTCATGGTTCGGCACTGGCGGCGATCGCACGGTTGGCAGAGCCGCCGGTGCGTGCCGGCCAGGTGCGGTTTTCCGAGGCGCTGAGCCACATGGCCTGGAGCGCGGCCAGTGGAGGTGCCCACGGTTCACGCCGGGGCACGTCGGTCGGGCGTTCCATCGCTTGGGCGGTAGTGGCGACCCTGGCCGACCTGGAAAGGCCCCAACCCGCCGCCGTTTCGGCAGCCGGCGAGGCACTCGATTGGTGGCTGTGGCACGGGGTCGAAACCGAAAGCGGCTGGCAACTGCACCTGGCCGTGGAGGATACCCGGGCGGGCTATGCCTGGGCCCTGAGTGCCGTCGACGTACGAGATGACGCCCTCATTGGGCCGCCTGGCTAGATTCCTCACGACCGCGGTAAGGATTTCATGGATTCATCTCCGGACCCGGCCGACGACAAGGTTGCTTTTGACCTGGCCCCGGCTTCGGCTCGAATCATCTCTCGGGCGATCGATCTGGTAATGCTCTTGGCCGTCGCCACAGTCATTGCCATCGTCCTCGGGGCCATGGGAGTCCTTGATGTTGAAGAGCTGCGAGAACAGTCGGAGGACGAGTCGAACAGAGTGGCGGTGGCGCTGCTGCTCGGTGCCGGATTCCTTTACGAGGTCCCGCTCAGCGCCTGGAAGGGGAAAACCCTCGGCAAGACGATCTCGCGGTCCAAGCTGATCTCCGCGGCCGAAGACCGTGCTCCCGGCCCGGGAGCCTCCTTGATTCGGGTCGCGGTATGGCTCACGCCAATCTTTCTGCTTCCGGGGGTGGGCTTCATCATCACCGTTGCCGTGTTCGGCTGGGCGTTCTTCGACGCCAAGAGCCAGGGCCTGCACGACAAGCTCGCGGGCACGTACGTGGTCGTTGACGATCCGCGCTCGGTCTGAGTTGGCGGCCGAAACCGGAGGTAGGGTGGAGGAGTAATAGATGGACATTTTTGACCGGTCGCACCTCCAGGACCTTCTCAAGGCGCAGGATCCACCCTGCGTCTCGATCTTTCTCCCTACTCATCGAGCCGGCCGGGAGGTTCAGCAGGATCCGATCCGCCTGAAGAACCTGTTGCGGCAGGCCCAACGACGGGTCGAGGAGCTGGGGTTTCGGTCGTCCTGCGATATCACGAGGAAGGCGAACGGCCTCGTCACCGATAGCCATTTCTGGCGCCACCAGGGTGATGGGCTGGCGCTGTTTCTGAGCCCGTCCGAACATCGTCACTACCGATTGCCGGCTTCCTTCGAGGAGCTGGTTGTCGTCGCCGACCATTTTCATCTCAAACCCTTGCTGCCGGTAATGAGCTCAGCCGAACACTTCTATGTGCTGGGTTTGAGCCAGAAGTATGTGAAGTTGTTCCGTGGCGGTCGCTTCTCGGTTGGCGAGGTTCAGCTCGAAGGAGTTCCGGAAAGCTTGGCCGATGCGCTTCGTTTTGATGACAGGGAAGCCTCTCTGCAATCACACGGTGGACGGACCACTGCCATCTTTCATGGCCACGGCCTGGGCAAGGACGATCCGAAAGACGATATCCGACGCTACTTCCGGCAGATCGACGCCGGGTTGCACGACATATTGCGTAGTGACGGGTCTCCACTGGTGCTGGCCGGCGTGGACTATTTGCTTCCGATCTACCGCGAGATCACCGCGCACCCAAATGTGGTGGCAGGAGGAGTTGTTGGCAGTCCCGAGCGCGTGAGCATCAAGCAGCTGCATGCCGAAGCCTGGAAGCTAGTAGCCCCCCAGTTTGACGAAGAGAGATCCGCAGCCAAATCGCAATACCTGTCCCTGGCCGATACCCCCCGGGGATCCGCCGACGTCAAGCGGGTGATCCGTGCAGCCCATCAGGGCAGGGTGGATTCGTTGTTTGTCGCAGTCGGCGAGCACTTATGGGGGCGGTGGGACCGGCAGACCGATGCGATTACTATCGACGAACAATCTCGGGCCGGCGACATCGACCTGTTGGATGCGGCAGCAGCCCAAACCTGGATGCACGGTGGGTCTGTATTCGTAGTCGCACCAGGCGAGGTGCCCGGCGAGGGCAAACTGGCCGCGGTCCTTCGCTATTGACGGCCTCGTTTGCCGACTCGGTTATTGAGGTTCTTTCTGGTCTGGGACGCGGTGAGGTGGTCAGCTACGGCGACGTGGCCGAGCAGGCCGGGTTCCCGGGGGCGGCTCGAGCGGTGGGCAACATCCTGGCGGAGGTGGACGGCTTGCCCTGGTGGCGGGTGGTCACGGCCACCGGAAGGCTGGTTCCGGGGCACGAACGTCGCCAGGCTCAGCTGTTGCGCGCCGAAGGCGTCACCGTCAGGGCAGGGCGGGTGGTGGCTTAGGTTTTCTGCGGTCGCCAGAAGGCCACGACTTCGGCCGCCGCCATCAGCACACCGCCCGCTACGAGCACAACTCCAATCCAGGCGTCAAGGTCGTGGGCGATGTTCAAGCCCTCATCAATCGACCAATCGCCGGGGCCGGCTATCGCTATGGCGGATGCCGTGAAAGCCAGAGTGAAAACGTATTCCCAGCCCTCCACCTCTACACCCTCCTTCATGAAGGCAGTGATGAAAAAGCCGGCCGCCCGGTGGACCGTCCAGAAGGCCACGACCATGATGCTGACGACGCCGGCCGCGGCGACACTCGTGAGCAGGCCGAGGATTAGAAGAAGGCCGGCCCCGATCTCGGTGGCGGTCGACATCAGCCACTGAAACGGAGCGTATTTGAAACCTATCGAGGCGAACCAGTTGGTGGTCTTTTCACGGCCCCGAGCATGTTTGATGCCGTGGGCCAGGAAGATGACACCGACCCCCACCCGCAGCATCAACATCGCCAGATTGAAAGCATCGTCCGCCATCATGTCCTCCTGGCAGGGGCCTATACAACGGCAACGGGCATCCGACCGGTTTTCTTCCCACAGTCCGGGAACATGAGGCGCAGTTTTCGGGTTGGTTGTCAGCAGGAATAGAGGAGGTTGTAACTAGATGGGTGATTTTCTGCCGGCGCTCCCTGCCAACTGGGAACCAACCCGAGCGACATTGCACGCCTATGCCCATGGGGTGGGGGCCATACCCCGGGCCCATGCCCGGGCGCATCCCAAGTGGTGGCATGTGAGCCTCAATGTGCAGCCTGGTGGGCTCGTCACGGACACGATGTCGCTGCCTGCGGGGGGTACTTTCAACGTGCGCCTCGACCTCAAATCGCACTCGGTTGTCGTCGAGAGCAGCGGAGATGATTCAGTCTCGCTCTCGATGACCGAGGGAGCCACCGGAACAGAGATGGCCGACCAGATAATCGCCGCGGTAGCCGGCCTGGGTCTCGAGGGTGAATACAACCGCGAAAAGTTCGAAAACGATGAGCCGCGCGAATACGATCCGGCCGTGGCCGAGACCTTCCTCCAGGCAGCCATCAACGTGGCCGGGGTGTTCGAGGACCATCGGGCCTCGATCGGGGGCGATGTTGGCCCGGTGCAGCTTTGGCCGCACGGCTTCGACCTGGCGACTGAGTGGTTTGGCACCCGGGTCGAGACTTACGAGGAGGATGGAGAGGTCACCGAGTACCCGTCGCAACTCAATCTGGGGTTCTACCCGGGAAGTGAGCGCCCCTACTTCTACTCCAACCCCTGGCCCTTTGAAGGAGAGAAGCTGACTGGTGAATCACTCCCGCACGGTGCCCAGTGGCACACCGAGGGATGGGAAGGCTCGATTTTGTATTACGACCAACTGCAAGGCGACCCGGAGGCAGCCGCCAAGCTCACCGCATACGCCAAAGCGGTTTTTGACCTGGCCGCACCCACGTTGACCGGTTAGCTCACAGCTGCCCGATCGGTACATCGAAGAGCTGGTCGGCGCCGGCATTGACCATCGGGAGCAGCGATCGCGCCTCAGGCAGCAATTGGTCGATGTAGAAGCGGGCAGTAGCGATCTTGGCGTCGAGGAACTCGGGGTCTCCGTCGCCCTTCTCCAACAATTCAGTGGCTGCCAGGGCCGCCCGAGCCATCACATAGCCACCCAGGACGTTGCCCATCAGGCGCAGGAAGGGAGTGGCTCCCGCCAGAGCGTCGTTGGGCTTGGTCGGTCCGTGCTCGGCCAACCACATGACTGCCTCAGTCAGAACCGCTACTCCCTCTGCAAACCCCGCCCGAATCCCGTCCAAGCTCTCGCCGGCCTCGGCGAGCTCGGCGTCGAGCCCGCTCATGTCGGCGATCAGATCACGTATCGCTCCGCCATCCCGCATCGGTAGCTTGCGTCCGACCAGGTCCATGGCCTGGATCCCGTTGGTGCCTTCGTAGATCGGCGCGATGCGGGCATCCCGATAGAGCTGGGCGATTCCAGTCTCCTCGACGTAACCCATGCCGCCGAAAACCTGGAGACCGATCGACGAGAGCTCCACCCCGAGGTCGGTGCACCAGGCCTTGCTGATCGGCGTCAGCAGTTCGAGCAACTCTTGATTGGCCTGCTTGGTTGCCTCGTCGGGATGGTGGTGGGCGAGATCGAACGCTTTTGCGTTCAGATAGAGCAGCCCCCGCATTGCCTCGATGTATGCCTTCATGGTCATCAGCATCCGTCTCACGTCGGGGTGTTCGATGATCAGCGAGCTTTCACTGGTTTCTTGACCGATCGCTCTTCCCTGGAGGCGCTCTTTCGAATAGGCCAATGCCCGCTGGTAGGCGGCCTCGCTTACGGCGAGGCCTTCGACCCCTACCGCCACTCGAGCTGAATTCATCATCGTGAACATGTATCGCATACCGTGGCGCTCTTCACCGACCAGATAGCCGGTGGCGCCGTCGAAGGACATGACACAGGTTGGGCTGGCGTGGATGCCCAACTTGTGTTCAATCGAAACCGCTTGCAGCGAATTGCGCTCGCCGACTTCGCCCTCGGGGGTCACCAGGAACTTGGGTACGACGAACAAGGAGATTCCCTTGGTCCCGGGCGGGCTTCCCGGAGTTCGGGCCAGCACCATGTGGATGATGTTTTCGGCGAGGTCGTGCTCTCCCCAGGTTATGAAGATCTTGGTTCCGGTGATTGCCCAGGTTCCGTCCTCGTTGGGCTCGGCTTTGGTGCGCAATGCCCCGACGTCGGAACCGGCTCCCGGCTCGGTGAGGACCATGGTGCCGGTCCACTCCCCGGTGCTCAGTTTGGGCAGGTAAGTCCCCTGTTGTTCTTCTGACCCGTGGAAGAGGATCGCTTCGACCGCTCCCATCGTAAGCATTGGGCAAATCGAGAACGCCATATTGGCCGTGGTGGTCAGCTCCTGAACTGCCATTCCGACCAGATAGGGCAGCCCGGCCCCTCCAATGTCCTGTGGGTAGGAGATGGCGCCCCACCCCGACTCGACGAACTTGCTGTAAGCCTCTTTGAACCCGGGGGGAGTGGTGACGCTGTGATTGCCGTCGTGGACGCTGCCCACCTCATCGCCGATTCGATTGGTGGGAGCGACGACTTCCGACATGAAGCGCCCGGCCTCTTCCAAAGCGCTGCGGACGGTTTCCGGCTCCGCGTGCCGGAACGTATCGAGCTTGGAAAGAGCCTCGAGGTCGGCAATGTTCCGGAGAACGAACTCAATGTCCCCCAGAGGAGGTGTGTAATCAGCCATACCCGGATTTTAGGGGTTGGGCGGAAGGGCCTTACAGGCCGCGACGGGTTTCTTCGATCAGGAAGTCGACAACCCGATTCAAAGCACTGGCCTCGTCCCGATTGGCGATGACAGCTTTCTCGTAGACATCCAGCTGCTTGTCGGCACTCGTGCCGTGCTTCATGATTGCGCGCATGTGTTCCACCTCGGCCACGCAGTCGAGTGCCTTGGCGTCTTCGGTCAGCAGGGTGATCAACTCCTCGATCAGGATCTCCATAGAAACGAGCTCGCCGCGACCGAAATCCATCAACGGTTCGCTGATTCCGTAGCGCTGAGCCCGCCAGACGTTCTCGGAGATCAGGAAATTCGAATACGTGCGCCAGCGCTGGTTGTTCTTCCGCTTCCGAAAAAGCATCGCCAGCAAACTCAGGTAGATCGCCGCGATGCTGATTCCGTCTGCGATGTTGGTGCAGATATCGGGGATCCGCATTTCCAAAGTGGGGTAACGGGCGCTGGGACGAATATCCCACCACACCTTGGTGGCGTCCTCGAAGATCCCCGCTCCGACTAGCACGCCGACATTGCGTTCGTATTCGGCCCAGCCGTCGAAGTGCTCCGGAAGCCCAGTTCGGGGCAGGCTGCGAAACACCGACATGCGATAGCTCTTGAGACCTGTGTCCTTCCCGCCCCAGAACGGGCTCGATGTGCTGAGGGCGAGAAGATGGGGCAGGAAATATGAGACCTGGTTCATCAGGTCGATGCGGAGGTCGGCGTCCTCGATCCCCACATGGACGTGCATACCGGAGATCAGCAAACGGCGGACCACGCCCTGCATGTCCCGGGCCAAGAGGTTGTAGCGCTCTTTGTCGGTGTGCTTTTGGCGGTCCCAGTCGGCGAAAGGGTGGCTCGACGCGGCAATCGGCGCCAGGCCGTGGCTCTCGGCCACCTCGCACACGGTCCGTCGCAGGTTGCGGAGGTCGTTGGCCACGTCGGTGATGTTGTCGCATACCGCAGTTTGGATCTCCACCTGGGAGCGCATGAACTCGCTACCGACCTGCGGTCCGAGAGCGGACTGAAGCTCGTCCCACAAGTTCGGCGGGGGATCGCGAACCAGGTCGCGGCTTTCCTTCTCGACGAGGAGGTACTCCTCTTCGATTCCGACCGTGAACGCGGGGCGGCGAATCTCCATTTCGTCGCTCACAATACTCTCGCCTCATCGTCCCGCCGCGCAGGCCGTGAATGTTGGAACCCGCCCACCGGCTCGGTGCGTTCGATCCCTTCTACGGGCTAGCTTCTCAACCATGGGCGAAGTTCTCGAATATCGACTGGAGGGTGCGGTAGCGGTCCTGGTCCTTGATGACGGCAAGGCCAACGTTCTCAATGATCAATCGATCGCGGAGATGCACACGGCTCTGGACCGTGCTCAGAAGGAAGCAGCCGCCGTGGCGCTCGTCGGCCGGCCGGGACGTTTCAGCGCCGGATTCGACCTTGCGGTAATGGGCTCGGATGTTGAGACGATGCGGAGCCTGGTGAGGTCCGGTGCCGAGCTATTCCTGCGAATCTGGGAGTTCCCGCGGCCGTTCGTGGCGGTCTGTACCGGTCATGCCGTGGCGGGCGGCGCGATGCTGTTGCTGACTGCCGATTATCGACTGGGTGTCGAAGGCGACTGGAAGATCGGTCTCAATGAGGTGGCCATCGGCATGCCGCTTCCAGTTTTCGCAGTCGAGCTAGCACGGGCTCGACTCGATCCCAGGTTGTTCACCCGGGCGACGCTGCTTGGCCAAACCTTCGGCGGACAGGAGGCTGTGGAGGTCGGTTATCTCGACGAGGTGGTTCCGGCTGATGATCTTCTCGATCGGGGAATGGAATTGGCAACCCAGGCGGCCAATCTCGAGACCTCCGGGTTCGGCCCATCCAAGGCCCGGGTCCGAACCGCGTTGGCCGACCAAGTCAGGTTGTCTCTCGACGAGGACATGGCTTCGATAACGATGCCGAGCGCGTGAGCGAGACTCCGGCATGGTTCACGGCTGCTATCGAGGCGCCCCGCCGCGAGGACACTGTCGAGGTCGACGGCACCGATATCCACTATCTCGAATGGGGCGACCGGACCAAGCCCGGCATTGTGCTCGTTCATGGGGGGAGCGCTCATGCGCATTGGTGGGTCCACCTGGCCCCAATGCTGGCCGAGCGGTACCACCCGGTAGCTCTCGATCTCTCCGGCCACGGCGATAGCGGTCGACGGGACACATACAGCTTCGAGCAGTGGGCCGAGGAACTGCTGGCAGTGTGTATGGAATGTGGCATTGATGATCCACCGGTTCTTGTGGGTCATTCCATGGGCGGCCTGGTCTCGATCGTGGCGGCGGCCCTGCACGGTGAGCGCCTCCGTGGTGTCATCATTGCGGACTCTCCGGTGCTGCGGCCGGAGCCTGAGCAGGAGTTCACGCTGACGGGCTCAACCTTCCGCCGACTGAAGGTCTATCCCGACCTGGAGACGGCACTGGGCCGTTTCCGGCTGATCCCACCTCAGCCGACCTCCAACGAGTTCATCCACGATTACATCGCCCGCAACTCTTTGCGCGAGGTCGAGGGTGGATGGACTTGGAAATTTGATCCCAACATCCGCGTCAACCGGGCCACTATCAACGATTTCCTGGCCGGGATCACGACGAGAGTGGCTCTGTTCCGCGGGGAACTGTCAGAGCTCGTCACTCCAGATGTCAGCGACTACATGCACGAATTGCTCGGGCGCAACGCACCCGTGGTTGCCATCCCCAACGCCTACCACCATCTGATAATCGATGAGCCGCTCGCGTTCGTGGCCGCGCTGCGGGCAATTCTGGCCGATTGGGAGCACTCGATACCTCGCAAACGGACCGCGAGCTGACCTCACGCTTCCGTGGCGGTTGGGTCAGTCAGGGCCTCGACGATAGATGACACGGCCCGCGACGCCACAATCGGATCCTCCAGGCCACGGACCCAAACCAGCGAGCGGCGCCCCGGTCCGCGGCCCTCGGTTACCGGCTCTACCGCCATGACGTCGTCCGAGCGCACAAACTTGTCGTATCCAAGGCTGACCATCCGGCCTGATTGAACTCGCATATTGCGAATCTACCCCCGGAGGCCGACATGTGCTGTGTCGCCTAAGATCGCCCATCGTGGATGTGCCCGACATTTGGCAACTAAGCGAGGCGGTTGTCGAGGAGCTCGCGACCTTGAGCCCGGTCGACGCAACCTTTGCCGGCGTCACCGGACACGATGCCGAATGGACCGACTACGGCCCAAACGGGATCGAGGCGTTTATCGACTACTACCGGTCCTTGCAGAAGCGAGTGGCCAACCTGGCTGAGCCGGAGGAGAAATTCGCGGCTCGAGCCTGGCGAGTCGCTGGCGAGTTTGCCGCGACCCAACTCGACTGGGCAGAGGACGAAGACAGGTATCGCCACTTGAGGATTCTGGCAGCACCTCTCGACGATGTCCGATCGATCTTTGACATCATGGACAGCGATAGCTCTGAGGGGCGTGCCAACATCATCACCCGCCTGCAATCCGTGCCAGATGTGGTACAGGGGATCATTGCATCCCTCCAAACGGGCCTGGGGCAGGGTTTGGTGGCAGCTCGACGCCAAGCGGTCGCCGTCCTTGAGCAATGCTCCACCCACAGCGGCCCCGATTCGGCATTCCGGGCCATTCCGGCGACTCTCGCCGCCAACGGCGCCGATTCGTCCGAGGTACGCGCTGCTTCTGAGGCTGCCGACTCGGCGGCGGCAGCCTTCGGCGAGGCCGGGGCATGGCTGGAGGCCGAGTATCTAGCCCGGGCGACAGAAAAAGATGCAGTCGGCAAAGATCGTTATGAGAAGGCTTCCCGCCACTTCCTCGGTATGGATATTGACCAGGAGGAAACTTATCTTTGGGGTTGGGACCAGGTCGAGCTTCTTCGTTCGGAGATGGAGTCGTTGGCGGATCAGATAGCGCCGGGCGCATCCCGCCATGAGGCGATCGTCCTTTTGAACAGTGACCGCGAGCGCATGGCTCACCGGGAAGAGTTTGCCGCCGTGATGCAGGAACTTCAGGTCCGCGCTTTGGACGAACTGGCCGGATCACATTTCGACATTCCCAAGCCGCTTGAACGAGTGGAAACCAAACTGGCACCTCCGGGCAGCTTCCTGGGTGCTTATTACGTCGGCCCCAGTGAAGACTTCACCCGGCCTGGCTCGGTGTGGTTCTCGATCGGAGACAACGAGTATGTGCCGCTGTGGGAGAACGTAACCACTGCTTACCACGAAGGTTTTCCCGGCCACCACTTACAGGTCGGCATCCAAATGAGCCACCAGGAGCGCTCCAGCCGTCTGCAGCGAGTGTGGGTGTGGAACAGCGGCAGCGGTGAGGGCTGGGCGCTCTACTCGGAGCGGCTCATGCGGGAACTCGGCTATTTCGAAAAGCCCGAGTTCGAGTTCGGCACCATGGCCGCATCGATGATGCGAGCTTGCCGGGTGGTAATCGACATTGGTACCCACCTCGAGCTCTCCATCCCGGAGGGCCAGCCGTTCCACCCGGGAGAACCATGGACCTTTGAGACCGCAGTTGAGATGATGGAGGACTACGCCGGACAGTTGCCCGACTATGCCGCCTCCGAAGTGACCCGCTACCTGGGATGGCCGGGACAAGCGCCTTCTTACAAAATAGGGGAGCGGATGATTCTCGAGTTACGGGAGGAGGTCAAACGCCGCCAAGGAGCTGATTTCGATCTCAAGCAGTTTCATTCCGACGTGCTAGAGGCGGGTGCGATCGGCCTCGATCTCCTACGCGAGTTCGTATTGGAGTAAGTCGGGTCTGCCTTCGGTGGCCCGGTAGCCTCGTCCCATGCTCAGCCTCCAAGAGATCGAAGCCGCGATTCCTCGAATTGAGGACTACGTACATCGGACTCCGATGGTGCGCAGCACCACCCTCAGCTTGGAATTCGACCGCAACGTCTATCTGAAGCTGGAGCTCTTTCAAAAGACCGGGTCTTTCAAGCCGCGCGGCCTGTTCAATCAGATCGCAGGCCTCGAAGGGCTGGAAGGCTCGAAGGGGGTGGTTGGCTTCAGCGGCGGCAACTTTGCCCAAGCCGTTGCTTATGCCGGAGGGCTGCTGGGCATACCGGTACGGATCTTCATGCCCGAGGGCACCCCCAGTAACTACGTAAACGGGACAAAGGGTTATGGGGCAGATGTTCGCTTGGTGCCAACCATGAGCGACTGTATGGCTCGGGCGGCCGACTCGGTCGCGGAGGGATTCTTAGCGGTTCACCCCTTCGACAATCGAGACATGATGGCGGGCAATGGCACTCTCGGTCTTGAGGTTATGGCCGACGTGGCCGATGCCTCCGACGTCTTTGTGAGTATCGGCGGGGGCGGCCTAATCAGTGGTGTTGCCTCAGCGATCAAGGCCTTGAGCCCGCAAACTCGAGTTTGGGGCGTGGAAACTGAGGGAGCGGAAAGCATGAGCGCGGCTCTGGCCGCCGGCGAGGTGGTCGACGTGGAGTCAACTTCTCTGGCTCGCACGCTGGCTCCCCCCAGTGTCTCAGCCGCAACCCTGGAAATCGCCCAACAAACCCTCGAAGAGGTGATTGTTGTTCCCGATAGCGATGCGTTCCGGTCGCTCGAGTTCCTCCTGGAGCGCACGAAGCTGCTAACGGAGTTAGCCGCCTCCTGCACACTGTCTGCCGCCCGGGCTTGCGGGTCGCAGCTCGGGGAACACGTCGTTCTCATCCTTTGTGGGGGCAATGTCAGCGTGGCCGATGTGTGCGAATGGCGGGTTCGTTTCGGCTGACGCCCGCCCGCCCTCTTTTAGACCACTTTGGCCCCGGCTGGTCAAGTGACGGGCGGCCAGCGTCGAAACACCCGTAATCGACGAAGGCAAAACGTGACGAGATGGGCCATGGTGTTGGTAATGGCGCTCGGCTTGCTCGGGTCTGGTTGTGCGACCGATACCGAGCCCGAGCTGAGGGTGTTGTTCGTGGGTAATAGCTACACGTCGGGCAACGGTCTTCCGACCGTGTTCGCCGAGCTCGCTGCCGCCGGTGGCCATCCCGTGGAAGTGGGGATGACCGCAAGGGGATCGTGGCGGTTGGCGGATCATCTGGAGAGCGAATCGTTCGCTACGGCCCTTCACAGCAATAGCTGGGATGTTGTGGTCCTGCAGGAGCAGAGTGTGATCCCATCCCTGGCGGACCTGAGAGAAGAAGAGATGTATCCGGCGGCCTTTCGCCTGAGCGAGCGTATTACTGGCCGGAACGCCGCCGTTCTGCTGTTCATGACTTGGAGTCGGAAGGATGGTTCGGCGGTTGAAGAGGTCGGATTCAGCTCATTCACTGAGATGCAGGCGGCGATTGAGGATGGCTATCTCGGTTTGGCCCGGCTCATCGACGCCCCGGTTGCCCCCGTAGGTCGCGCTTGGGCCAATGTCCGTATCGCGAGCCCTCTCAATCTCTACGCGGCCGATGGCAGTCACCCCAATCGGGCCGGGACCTATCTAGCGGCCGCAGTGTTCTACTCAACTGTGTTTGAGGCCAGTCCGGTCGGGCTCGGCTATCACGGCGGGCTCCCCTCGAGCGATGCCGAGTTCCTGCAAAGCGTGGCGGCTGAAACCGTGTTCAACGAAAGGGCGACCTGGCGCCAAACCGACAACCGGACTGCCTGGCCCTCGCTCGACTGAGATCCCATTTCTTAGTGCTAAAACCAAGAAGACGGGCTATCGTGGCGGCCATGAGGGCCATTTCGCTACAGGAGGCCGCCGAGCGGCTCGGCGTTCACTACATGACCGTCTACCGCTATGTGCGCCTCGGCCGACTCCCGGCCCGCAAAGTTGGAGGGGTTTGGGAGGTAGAGGTTGCCGATCTGGCCGGCTTGCGCCGTGGTCTCGATCGAAGAGCGCGAACTCGAAGGCCGGCAGCCTGGTCGAAGCGCTTGGAAAGCCGGATGATCGGCGGCGATGAGGCGGGTGCTTGGGGCGTCGTCGAGTCTGCTTTGGCGTCGGGCTCCGATCCCGGCGAGATTTACACAAAGCTGCTGGGCCCGGCACTGCGATCGATCGGTGAGGAATGGGCAAAGGGCGAGCTCTCCGTTGCGGATGAGCATCAGGCGAGTGCCATCGCCCAGCGATTGATTGGTCGGCTCGGCCCTCGTTTTGCCCGTCCGGGACGCTTCCGTGGCCGGGTATTGATCGCTACCCCCCCTGGCGAGCGCCATGCTATTCCCGGGGCCATGCTGGCCGACCTCCTGCGCGGGGCTGGATTTGAGGTAAGCGATCTGGGAGCCGACGTACCGGCCGAGGATCTCGCGGCGAGCGTTGCCTCCGCCGATGGGCTGGTGGCCGTTTGTNNGGCCGTTTGCATCGCAGCTATAACACCGAACTCCGATCGTGCCATAAAGCGATCCATCAGAGCCATTCGCAAGGCATCAGAAGTTCCGGTGTTGCTGGGAGGTGGGGCCGTTGCCGGTGCCGACCATGCCGAGGAGCTGGGAGCCGATCACTTCGCTCGCTCGATGCCAGACGCGGTCGCCTGGCTGGCCGGCTTGGTGGAGGTTGGAGAGTAGTGGTCGATAAGGCGATGGACGCACTCGTCGTCCCGGGATTCTCGAGAATCGGTTACAAGGTGCGGAGTCGAGGATGGGCTCCGGTAACGGATGACATGACCGGCAAGACGGTCGTCATAACCGGCGCCACGTCCGGCCTGGGCAAAGCTGCGGCCGCCGGTCTGGCGGGACTCGGGGCTCGACTGATCCTGGTGGGTCGGAACCCAGAGAAAACCGCCGCGGTCGTTGATGAGCTCGGCCAAGTCAGCAAGGGCCAAGAGCTTCGATCAGAGATCGCCGACCTGAGCCTGATGTCGCAGACCCGGGCTTTGGCGGAGGGACTCCTCGAATCCGAACCGGAGATTCACGTGTTGATCAACAACGCTGGGACGCTCTTCCCTGAGAAAGCGGTTACGCCGGAAGGGATTGATCAGACGCTCGCCACCAATCTGCTCAGCCACTTCTTGCTGACCAACCTCCTCATACCTCGCCTGATCGAATCCGCGCCGTCACGGATCATCAACGTTTCGTCGGGCGGCATGTACAGCCAGAGACTGTCAATTTCCAATTTGCAAAACGATCAGGGCGAGTACAAGGGCTCGGCCGCTTATGCCCGTACCAAGCGAGGTCAGGTGATACTCACCGAAATGTGGGCCGAGCAGCTGGCAGACAAGGGCGTCACCGTCAGCTCGATGCATCCCGGCTGGGCCGACACCCCCGGGGTGGCGAAATCCCTTCCCGGGTTCTACAAGCTGACCAAGCCGATTCTTCGAACCGCCGCCGAAGGCGCCGACACCATCGTCTGGCTGGCGGCGGCGGCCGAGGCGTCGGAAACAGGCAGGTTCTGGCACGATCGGCGAGCTCGTCCCATTCACAAGACCAGGCGGACCCGTGAAGGGATTGAAGCGCGTCGGGAGTTGTGGGAGGCGCTTACCACACTCACCGAATAGTCGGTAAGCCGCCGCTCCCCACTCGGTCCTATAGCCTCCGGGGTATGCCATATCGCACAATTATCGAGCCGTTCCGAATCCATTCGACAGAGGCAATTGATTTTCCAAGCAGGGAAGCAAGGGAAGCCGCCCTAGCCCGCACGGGTTACAACTTGTTCGGGCTTCATGCCGATGAAGTCATCATCGACCTGCTGACCGACTCGGGAACCGGGGCGATGTCCTCTCGCCAGTGGGCCGGCATGATGATGGGTGACGAGTCTTACGCCGGCAGCAGGTCCTTCTATCGGCTGCGCAACGTTGTCTCCCAGCTCACGGGGCTCAGTGAAATCATTCCGACCCACCAGGGACGGGCCGCCGAAAGGATTCTCTTCTCGGTGACTGTCAATACAGGCGACGTGGTGCCGAACAACACCCACTTCGACACCACCCGGGCCAACGTCGAGTATCAGGGGGCCGAAGCTCGAGATCTGGTTGTTCCCGAAGGCCATCAGCCGCAACTCCAGCACCCTTTCAAAGGCAACATGGATGTCCCAGCGCTGGAGGCCACCATCGAGCAGGTTGGTCGGGATCGGATTCCGATGGTCATGGTGACGGTTACCAACAACTCCGGCGGAGGTCAGCCGGTTTCGATGGCCAATCTGCGGGAGGTGCGTGAGATTTGCGACCGATATGAGCTGCCGATGTTTCTTGACGCCTGCCGCTTCGCCGAGAACGCCTGGTTCATCAAGACTCGCGAGGATGGTTACCAAGACAAGGATCCGAGGACGATCGCCCAGGAGATGTTCTCCCTGGTCGACGGTTGTACGTTCTCAGCGAAGAAGGACGGGCTCTCCAACATCGGCGGTTTCGTTGCTCTGAACGATCCGGAGATCGCCAGTCGATGCCGCAATCTGCTGATCTTGACCGAAGGATTCCCAACCTACGGCGGCTTGGCCGGCTACGACATGGAGGCGATAGCTCGGGGGTTGGAGGAAGTGCTGGAGGCCGAGTACCTCCGGTATCGCATCCGGTCCACCGCCTACCTGGCTGAGAAAGCGATGGCGGCCGGGGTTCCGATTGTGGAGCCTCCCGGGGGCCACGCCGTCTACCTCGATGCCCAGGCGCTGCTGCCCCACATCCCCCAGGCTCATTATCCAGCCCACTCGCTAGCCGTGGAGCTGTACCGGGACGGCGGCGTGCGAGGAGTTGAGATCGGCTCGGTGATGTTTGGTGTACCCAGGCCCGACGGCACCGAGGATCCGGCGCCGATGGAGCTGGTCCGGTTGGCGATTCCCCGTCGCACCTACACCCAGAGTCACGTCGACTATGTCGGGGAGGTCATCGCCAGTGTCGCCGAGCGGGCGGGAAGTCTGGGCGGCTATCGAATTGTCGAGCAAGCTCCTTGGCTGCGGCATTTCACGGCTCGCTTCGAGGCAGTCGAATAACTCGAGCTGAGGAAGCCGTCGTGTTGGGGTAGGACTCCTTGTCCCCTGGAATCAGGGATGCGAGGTCGGGCGCTCCTGTGTTCGGCGATGTCACTCCTAGTGAACTGTGGAGTTTTTCCAGGTAACATGCCCACCACGGAAGCCCCGCGGGGTAACCGGGCGGACGAAAGGCGGGATAGGAATGCAAGCGATTGGCGCACTTCTGGGGTTCCTCGGAGACGGGCTCATAAGGGCTCATAAGGACGAAGATGGCCTGAGCACTGCAGAGTTGCTGGGCAATGCCGCGCTGGCCATCGGTGCTCTAGTGGTTATCTGGGGCGTTCTCGAGGCGGCCGGTGTCGAGATCGTCGGCTGGATCCGAGACCAGGTCACTAACTAGATCCTTCTTCAAACGGGGCAACTTATGAGCGCTGGGCGGCGCCGCGAAAGCGGCTACGTCTCGATTGAATTCGTAGCAATCGCCGCGCTCTCGTTACTGCTGTTGGTAATGCTCGCCAACCTCATCGTCATCCAATACGGCCGCGGTGTGCTGCGAGCTGCAGCCGAGGAAGGCGCCCAAGCGGGTTCTCGTCTCTTCGCCAGTGTCGTGGAATGCGAGCAGAGGGCCAACGAGGTGGTGGATGCCGGCTTGGGGGGCCCGATGGGAGACGAGGTGGCGGTGAGTTGCTCGACGGGCCCGGGCACGGTCATCGCCACAGTTACTTACAGCTTTGAACCATGGTTGCCGCTGGTCCCGGTCTTCAGCGGCGCCGAGGAATCGGTCGCGGTCAAGGAGGAGCTGCCGTGATCCGGCGGGACAGCGGTGCGATCCAGATTGAGTTTCTGTTTGCGGTCGGGATCCTGCTCTTCCCGATCGCGGTGTTCGTTCTGACGATCGCCCCGGTTGTCGAACGCCGTAATGTGGCCGGCCGAGCCGCCGCCGAGGCAGCCCGAGCCTATGCGGTCGCTCCCAGCGAGTCGGAGGCGGTGTCGGCCGCCCGCGCCATAGTCGACCAGATCGACTCGAACTACAGTTTCGATCTCGATTTGTCTCTCGCCGGGGATTTTGATCGGGGAGGGCTGGTGACGGCGACCGTGCAGGTGACGCTTCCGGCGATCGTTTTTCCAGGAATCGGCGAGGCTCCCGGGTTCAGCTATTCGGCGAGCCATCGCGAAAACCTCGACTTGTACCGGAGCTTGCCGTGAACGAACGCGGCGCCGCCATGCTCTGGGTGCTCGGTTTATCGGTGATTGTTCTCTTCCTAGGCGGGATTTCCCTCGACCTGTGGCGAGCATTCGAGGTGCGCCAAGACCTGGCGGCGATGGCCGACTCGGCAGCCGCAGCCGGGGCGTCGCAAATCGACGTGGAGGTGTTTCGAGGCTCGGGCGACGTCGTCCTCGACACGGCGGCTGCGGAGGCTGCCGCTCGGACCAGCCTCGCCGGTCAACAGGATGCATCTCGGATCACGCTCGACCCCACCATCGGTTTCAACGACCCGTCGGCTCCTACCGAGATCTCGGTGACACTCGAAGGCGAGCTGCGTTTCACTCTTCTGAAGATCCTGCCCTTTGATGACAACTCGATCCCTGTGCGAGCCACGGGTACTGCCGGGGCCTTTGCCATCCCCTAGCCGGCACGGAATAGAGTTGGCGGCATGAACAAGAACCCCGACGTCGAAGCCTGGTTCGACGCTTATGAACATCCGGCCAAGGACGCCATGCTGCGGGTTCGCGAGCTAATCCTGTCAGACAAACGAATCACTGAGACGATCAAGTGGAAGAGCCCCACCTTCATGTACGAGGGGAACATGGCGAGCTTCAACCCCCGCACCAAGGCCCATGTGAGCCTGATGTTCCACACCGGCGCCTCAATACCGGGGAAGCACCCGCGTCTCGAAGGAGGGGGAGAGACTGCACGCTACATGAAGTTCACCGACCTGGCCGACGTTGAAGAGTCCGCGCAAGAGATCCAGGCGGTCACTGCCGCCTGGTGTGATTCGCGGACCTAGCCGGTGGTGACGCTCGTCACCAGACTCGCCGACAATTAGTCGCCGGCGATGAAGGACAACCACTCCCCATCAGCGGCGATCACGTGTCGCCAGCCCACGTAGCCGCCTATGCCGTTGAACATCTCCTCCAGATCCTCCAACGAGTAAAGCTCGAGCAATGCCTGATATTCGTCTGCCGGAATCCCGTCACCATAAGGAGACGTGAGGTTGTGGAAAGCGGACGGCCAGGCGTAAAAAGCGGCACCTTGCCCGTCCTCGGACATCGCGTACGGCAGGTTGAGGTGCTCGACGACAACACGGAGCAGAGGAATACCCTCGCTCTCTCGCTCCCAAAACACCTCCGGTCCTGACCCCCCAAACGATGTTTCAAGTGGAGAATCGCCTACGTCGGAAAGGCTCACGAGACGGGCGAAGTCGCAGCTCATAGCAGCTTCGAATATGGCCCGCCGGGTCGCAGCCACCTTCTCGGGTAGGCCGGGCTGCGGAAGCAAAGACACCTCCCACCCTTCAGTTGAGCAAGACGCCGGGTAATCGGCCGTTGCCACCTCTAGATCCAACTGGTAGCCGATCTCGTCGTCCACCGCCATTCGAATCCAATCGATCGACACCGAAGTTGGGTAGCCCAGCTGAGGGTGGTAGGTGACCACCACGTCGTCGGCTTGCTCAATGGCTTCTCGAACAATGTCGAATAAGGCATCCGGATGGGGTGCCACCTCGTAGTAGGGCCGGTCCCTGAGGAATTCGATCTCGGCAACATCCCGCCCTTCGAACGTCACCAGGGTTATCTCACCGTCGGTAACGGTGCCCGAATATGGACCCATCGACTCCTGAGGGCAGAAGCAGTGACGGGTGAGGGTGTAGTCGTACGTTGTGAGGCCGGCGAACTGCCACATCGTCAAGGCGGCATCGAGCTGGGCCAGCTGAACAGCCATCGATTCCAGGTCGGGGTTGTCGTCAAAATTACGAATCTCGACGACGTAGCCGGCATCTGACGCGAGTCCCGGCTCATTGAAGATATAGGACACCGGTACTCCATCCCCGTTGTACTCCGCAAACACCGGGAATTGGTCTTCATCGATGGCCTGGGCGATCTCATCGAAAATGTCGTCGATGGTCTGGTACCACTGGGCGTCTTCCGGTCCGGCGATCAGGGCAGCGTCACTACCGTCGACGTGGACGGTCCACGGGCCGGGCACACACTCGCATATGACGTCGTAAGTGAACAGATACTCGTCGGGCCGACTCTCGTCCCATAGCGCCCTCGCTTCGGTCAGCAGCTCCAGTTGGGTCGGCTCGGGCTCAAACGCGGTCGTCGTCGTGGGGTCGGTGCCTCCCACCACCTCGCCGCTTCCACAGGCGGCCGCGACCAGAGCCAGGGCGATCAGCAGTGGCTTCATGGCCTTTGGACGGTAGTTGGCCGTTCGATGGTTCCCGAGGAGATACTCAGTAGTTGCGCCCCGATCAGTTGAGGTAGTCGCTGAGGTATCCCGCTACAGCCAAGCCGTCGAACACTTGCCGATCTCCCAGCGGCTCGGGTAGGTCAACGACGACTGGCTGCTCGGGGTTGCTGGGACAGTTCTGACCTCCGCGTTGGGCGGTTGCCGCGAACGCGATCAAGACAGTGTCTTCGGTCATTACGATTTCCGGGCCGAGCAGGCGATCGCCCATGGCTTGGCCGCTGGCGCAGGCTCGCTCGGTGACCAGCACGTTGATCCTCGCGCTGGCAGCGGTCAGGGGGTCGGCCGAGGGGTCGATGCGCCAGTCAACACGATTGAGGTCGTCGGGAAGGCTGGTTTCGAGCCGGCATGGCCCGCCCGATTGGGCTCCGGCCCATCTCCACTCGCCGTCTACACGTTCGAAGTTCATAAAGGCCACGCTCGTCTCGTCGAGCGGCTTGCCCGAGTCGTCCATGACGCGCAGGTTTACCAATAGCACGGCATCCCCGGCTTCATGGAGAATTAGCCAGTCATTCTGCGGCCAGTGTTGGCCCTCTCCAGTGTCGAGGAAGCCCCTCATCTCAGCCTCCACCTGGCCGAAGCCGCTACCGATTATTGGTTGAGTTCCTGATAGAGCCGATGCGGGGAATGTGGGCCCGCAGCCAACCAATACATCAGGCGGAANNCTGTTGAGGGCGGAGGCTGGGAATTTAGGAGTCGAGCACTCAACCAGCACATCGGGGGGCAGCTGACCCGATGAATCGGGCTGGACGATTATCCGTAGGTCGCCGGGGACAATCATCGATGATGGCTCGTCGGCCGGGGTGTTACTGGGCTGGCCGATGGTTGTGGGTGACGTTCCCGGCGGGAGGTCCAGCGTCGGTGCAGTATCGATAGTCCCAGTTCCACAAGCGGCGGCGACGAGAGCCAGGGCGATCAGCAGTGGCTTCATGATATTTTTGACGGTAGCGGCCTGGCTGGCGGTTCCCGGGGAAAGCTCAGACGGGCTAGCCCTCGAGCAGCTCCTGAATTGTGGGCCGCAGGATGTCCGGCAAGCTAGAGAGTTCTTCCATGGCGCCGGCCTTGGCATCGGCCACCTTTTCTTTGAGCTCATCGAGCTTGTCTTGCAGGATCTCGATGGCCCCTTCCAGCTCGAGGATGCGTTTGACCCCCTCCAGATTCACTCCTGCCTGGGTCAGGGCCTGGATGGCGCGCAGGCGTTCGAGGTCGGATTCGGAGTAGCGGCGGGTTCCCCCCGGGGTTCGGTAGGGGGAGATGAGGCCCCGTCGCTCGTAGATCCGCAGGGTTTGGGGATGGATCCCCGCCAGCTCGGCGGCAACCGAAATGATGTAGACCGCCTCTTCTTGACTCATGAACGCTCTCCCAGGTGGGCCCGAACGTCGCTGGGCTCCTTTGTCTTGAGCTCTTCGAGCAGCCTGCGGGTCTCTTCGTCCAGCTCATCGGGGACCGCCACCTCGATGGTGGCCAGCAGATCGCCTCGGGTGCCGTTAGTCGATTCGACGCCTTGGCCCTTGATGCGAAAAGTCTTGCCGCTGTCGGTTCCGGCCGGCACTCGCAACGTCACTTGTCCGTCGAGCGTCGGCACCGTGATATCGGCTCCCAGGGCAGCTTCGGTGAATGTCACCGGAACGGTGACGCGAAGGTTGTTCTTGCGCCGGGTGAACAGCGGGTGCTTACCGACGTGAACCCTCACGTGGAGGTCTCCGGGCGGTCCGCCGTTGCGCCCCGGGGCTCCTCTACCTGGGATCCGAATCACCGCGTTGTCCTTGACGCCCGCCGGGATCTTGACGTTGATGGTTCTGGTGCGGACTTCCGTCCCCCGGCCGCCGCAGGTGTGACACGGGGTCGTGACCGTGCTACCGGTTCCGTGACAAACATCACATGTCTGGCTGATCGAGAACGGACCCTGACCGACTGCGATCGCTCCTGATCCCCCGCAGCGGGGGCACGTCTGCAAAGTGGTTCCGGGCTCGGCCCCGTTGCCACGGCAGGTGCGACACACCCGGGGACCGTCGATCGATACCTTGGTAGTGGTCCCCTTGACGGCTTCGGTAAAAGCCAGGTTGAGGTCTGTGTACAGGTGCTCGCCCTGTACCGGCCCAGTTCCCCGGCGGGCCCCGCCGCGTCCAAAGAGGTCTCCCAGTCCGCCGAAACCGCCCAAGAGGTCGCCGAGATCCTCGACTCGGAATCCCTGTCCACCGAACCCCTGGGGACCAAATCCTCCCCCGGAAGCGAACATCTCCTTGGCCTGGTCGTATTGCTTGCGCTTCTCGGCATCGGAGAGGACGGCGTACGCCTGGGATATCTCTTTGAACTTCTCCTCCGCGGCCTTATTGCCCGGGTTGGCGTCCGGGTGGTGCTTTTGAGCGAGCTTGCGATACGCCTTCTTGATCTCTTTGGCGGAGGCGTCCTTGGGTACTCCCAGGGTCGCGTAGTAATCGCTCTCGAACCACTCTCTATCGATTGTCGGCCTCGTTCTCTGCCGAACCCTCGCCGACAACGACCAGCGCCGCCCGGATGACGCGATCGCCCAGGCGATAGCCTCGACGCATCTCATCGACCACCACCAGCGGCTCGGCCTCTTCGATGACCCGGGCCGCTTCGTGCACTTCCGGATCGAATAGCTCACCGACGCTGGGAATCGGCTCGAGGCCCTCCTTGGCCAGCGTGTCCAATAGCTGCTGGCGGGTGCTGAGCATTCCCTTGAGCAGGTTGGCCTCGGCGTCGGTTGTCGCCTCGTGGGCCACCGCCAGGTCGAAGCTGTCCAGGACCGGAAGCAGGCTTTCAACCACCCGTTGGCTGGCCCGGGAGACGGTCTCGATCATGTCGCGCTCGGTTCGCTTGCGATAGTTCTCAAAGTCGGCCGCGACCCGCTTTAGGTCGTTGAGATACTCATCGGCTTCTTCCTTGGGCACGGCGGTCGCACTGAGCGCGAGAAAATCGGCCCGGGCCTTTTCGAGCTCGGCGATGAGGAGGTCGCGTGCCTCAGCCGGGTCCTCGGGCAGGTCTTCCTCTCCCACCGGGAAGTTGAGATCTTGGGCCGAGCCTTCGGGAAGCTCGCTGTGGGCCATCGCTTCGGTATCGGCCGAACCGGGCTCGGGCATTATTCGCCCTCGTCGACGATCTCAGCGTCGACGACTTCCTCGTCATCGCCTTCGTCGGCCGCCTCGGCGCTCTGGGCCTGGGCTTGAGCGGCCGCCTGCTCGTTGATTCGTTGTCCGAACAGCTGCGATGCGGCAATCAGGGCATCTGCTTTCTCACTCAGCTCCGATGCCTCAGCGTCCTCGTTGCCGAGCACCGCCCGCAGCTCGGTCAGCTTGGCCTTGATTTCGGAGGATTCTTCCTCTGAGAGCAAGTCCTTGTGCTCCTCGAGCAGCTTGTCGGTCTGGTAGGCCACGTTGTCGGCGTTGTTGCGAGCCTCGACCGCTTGGCGCCGGGCGGCGTCCTCTTCGGCATGGGCTTCGGCATCGCTCACCATCCGGTCGATCTCATCGCTCGAAAGCGCGGTGCCTCCGGTGATCGTCATCTCTTGGCTCTTGCCGGTGCCGAGATCCTTGGCCGACACCGACACGATGCCGTTGGCGTCGATGTCGAATGTCACCTCGATCTGAGGGGTGCCGCGGGGAGCCGGTGGAATACCGGTGAGCTTGAAGCGGCCCAGCGATTTGTTGTCCGACGCCATCTCGCGCTCGCCTTGCAGCACATTGATCTCAACCTCCGGCTGATTGTCGGCGTCGGTTGTGAAGACCTGCGACTTGCGCGTCGGGATGGTCGTGTTGCGCTCGATCATCTTGGTGAAGACGGCGCCCTTGGTCTCGATGCCGAGCGTCAGCGGCGTGACGTCGAGCAGCAGGATGTCCTTGACGTCGCCCTTGAGCACGCCGGCCTGAAGGGCAGCGCCGGCCGCAACGACCTCGTCCGGGTTGACTCCCTTGTGGGGCTCCTTGCCGGTCAGCTCGTGGACGAGGTCCTGGATGGCGGGCATCCGGGTGGAGCCACCGACCAGGATGAAGTGGTCCAGTTTGTTGACGTCGAGGCCGGCATCCTTGATTGCCTGCTGGAAGGGCTTCTTGGTGCGCTCGACCAGATCCTCCGTCATCTTCTGAAACTCGGAGCGCGCCAAGGTCTTCTGCAGATGGAGCGGCCCGGCATCCGAGGCCGTGATGAACGGCAGGTTGATTTCCGTGGTCTGAGCGCTCGACAGTTCGATCTTGGCTTTCTCCGCGCCCTCCTTGAGTCGTTGCAGGGCCATCGGGTCGGCGGACAGATCGACTCCGTTTTCGTTCTTGAACTCGGTGACCAGCCAGTCGATGATTGCCTGGTCCCAGTCGTCGCCGCCGAGCTGAGTGTCGCCGGCTGTGGCCTTGACCTCGAACACTCCTTCGCCAATCTCGAGCACGGAGACGTCGAACGTCCCACCCCCCAGATCGAACACGAGGATTGTCTGGTCATGGGCTTCCTTGTCGAGGCCGTAGGCCAGCGCGGCGGCGGTCGGCTCGTTGATGATGCGCAGCACCTCGAGGCCGGCGATGGTGCCGGCGTCCTTGGTGGCCTGGCGCTGGGCGTCGCCGAAGTAGGCGGGGACGGTGATGACCGCCTCGGTGACGGGTGCACCCAGGAACGCCTCGGCGTCTCGCTTGAGCTTTTGCAGAATGCGGGCGGAGATCTCTTGTCCGGTGTAATCCTTACCGTCGAGGGTCACAGACCAGTCGGTGCCCATTCGCCGTTTGACCGATTGAACGGTGCGGTCGGGGTTGGTTATGGCCTGTCGCTTGGCAACTTCTCCGACGAGGACCTCCCCGTCTTTGGCGAAGGCGACAACCGAGGGCGTTGTGCGGTGCCCTTCGGCATTGGCGATGACCGTTGCCTCGCCCCCTTCCATGGTTGCGATGACGCTGTTGGTTGTACCCAGGTCGATTCCTACGGCTCTAGCCATGTTTCTCCTCAAAACTAAGTGTCTGTGAAGAGTGTAACATGAGTGAGGTATTGTCATATTCCACCTCTAGGATCTGATAATGAAAGACTCAGATTTGGAAGTAAACCCGGCCGGTTTGGGTTGAGATGAGCATGGACATCAACAGTTTCACGCAGAGATCACAGCAAGCCATCCTCGCCGCGCGTGAGGGCGCATCGCGCCGCAATCATCAGCAGGTGAGCCCGGCTCACCTGGCGGAGGCGCTGTTCGGACAAGCCGACACGATCGTGTACCCGCTGCTCGCCAAGCTTCAGATCAACCCAACCGACATCAACGGACCCATCAGGCGCATGCTGGAGAGCATCCCCCAGGTCTACGGCGATGCCTCCGAGGTGGGCTTCGCCCCCGACACCATCGCTGTTTTAGAAGCGGCCGAGACCGAAAAGGGATCAATGAAGGACGCCTACGTGTCGGTCGAGCACATCTTGCTCGCGCTAGTAGCGGACGGAGAAGAAGTCGGTGAGCTGTTACGGGGCGTTGGGCTCACCAAAGAATCGGTGCTGAATGCCCTCGTTGAAGTACGGGGGGCGCAACGGGTTACTTCTCAGAATCCCGAAGACACTCTCGCCCCTCTCGAGCAGTTTGGTCGCGACCTCGTCGAGATCGCCCGCCAGGGAAAGCTGGA
>JABAHO010014829.1_pt1 | contig 30639 bp, 50 predicted proteins | sample 7062071 | NCBI WGS metagenome assembly JABAHO01 (sample SAMN14534356, study PRJNA622989) | marine sediment metagenome | biome: marine biome [ENVO:00000428]; feature: marine pelagic biome [ENVO:01000023]; material: deep marine sediment [ENVO:00002113] | place: India: Gulf of Kutch | collected...
TTAGGCTTATACCGCTGTATTCACTATCTTTATAAATGATTATACGAAAACTTTATAAAGGGTAATTACAATAGGTTATATATAGGTGTTTACACCCGAACTAACGGAGTGAGAGAGATGGCTGTTATGCAACTTAGAGGGAAATCGATTTGGTTTATTGATGAGGAGGGTAATCAGTTTTTTACGAGTATTAATTTTACTCAGGGTTTGATTAATGGTCGTAGTAAGCAAGGGTTCGTATTACTGAGTCGGGCACCTGATAAGGTAGCGAAGGGTAGATTCAAAGAATCCCCTTTGTGGGACCCTAAGGGTATATACAAAGGTGGGGCATCTAAGACGCTTACAACGACCAACGATGCTATTAGTGTTAAGAAGAAGAAAGAAACAGAGATAAAGGATGGATTCCAAGATAAGTCCGTCTGGTAAAATAGACGTATTAGGATGCGAGTATACTGTTGAAGAGAGACAGTTTGAGGATGAGACTAATGGGCTTTGTGTTGCCGATAGTTGCAAGATAATACTAAAGACTAGTTTATGCCCTGACAAGAAGAAACAGACCTTTATACACGAACTATTGCATGCTATAGAGAATAGTAATAATGCAATGGATGATTTAAGTGAGATACAAATTGAACAACTGGCAACAGGGTTATATGCCTTTATAAAAGATAACCCAGAGGTTATTAAGTGGCTGAAAGGCACCGGAGCGAAGCGATAATGGTTACAGCGGAAGACAGCGTAGATGAATACATCTTTAGAGGAACTATGGGTATTCCTGAAGTTGATATTTATGTAGATATAGGAGATATTCGATATGTATGGCTAAAGTAAGAGTAGTAGGATTATGTCTAGGACAAGAACTAGAGTTTGATGAAAAGGAAGAACTTATTGTTCAACACTGGTGTGAGGCTGGTAATGTAACATTGTTACTGGCAAGTACTGATATTCAATTAGAGTAATATGACACAGGAAATAAAAGTCGACGAATCCTTCATAAAAAATATGGAGAAGTTTAGGGAACCGGACAAGTCTGGTGGTCTTATAGAGGCATGTGAGAAGAATGTCATCGTTTTTGCTGACCATATGTTAGGATTTAAGTTATATTCATGGCAAGTATATTTTTTAAATAAAATACAACGGTCGATACAAGCTGACCCACTGGGTAAAATAAAGCCGCAGAAAGAGTTCTGTGCAATTACATCACGACAGATTGGTAAATCGACTGCTATTGCCATTGTATCCTTGTGGTCGGCTGTGTTTAATAAGTATCCCGGTACATTGAGTAATAATACCTCGGTCTTAATCTCCTCTGCCTCCGATATTCAAGCAAAGAAGTTGCTTTACGAAATGAAGAAGCTTATTAAACTGGGCGACCGTTATATGCGTAATACTTATAAAGATGAGAATGGGGAGCCTCTTTTTGGTAAAGAGTTCTTCTCGGAGTTATTAGATGACAACGAACCAAACAACACAACAACAATCACCTTCAGACCCCACGATGCAGAGTTACATGGACCGTATTTACTTAAAGAGTCAAAGTCTGGAAGCACTATTAAATCGTATCCACCCACGTCCTCTGTACTTGGAGAGACAGCTAGCGTGGTTATTATAGATGAAGCTGGTAAAAGCGATAAGATTACAGACCAGTTCTTTTACGACTACTTATATCCTACAGGAAACAGCACTGACGCTATACGTATTTATACTAGTACACCTTGGGTGTCGAGTGGTTTCTTCTACAGAATGGTTGACCCAGATAGTAATTATGGTGGTAGTCCTGCTGATGTTGTACTTTTCACGGTGGACGCCATAAAGGAAGAAAACCCAAAGTATTACGAAACAGTAATTCAGACAGTAGACCAGCTTAATGCTGATGGAAAGAGTGATGAAGTGCAACGTGCATACTACTGTCGGTTCGTTAAAGGTGAGCAAAGCTACTTTGACCCAGAGAGTGTTATACAGATGTTTACCAATGACTATCAACCAATCTTTGCATATGGCAAGCCGTGTGATATGGGAGTAGACTTTGGTGGGCAGGTAATCAGTAAGACAGTAATTACAATCTCAGAAATGAATGAAGATGATGAAGTACGAAGATTATTCCATCGTTCCTATGAGGTTGGTAAAGATAATACCTTGGTTGAAGACATTGCTGCCTTATTAAAGGATTTTAATATTCAACGTATTGTTGTTGATGATTGCCCACAAGGCGATTATATGATTAGAGAGATGATTGAGAGAGGGTGGAATATTCACCCAATGAATTTTAGGTCTGAAAAGATTAAGAAGTACGGAGCATTCCGTTCTACTTTGAATAGGGGAAAGATACAAAGTTACGAAGACGATAAACTCAGAACAGAAATGTTGGCTCTTGAGTTTGGAAATACATCCCGTAATTCCGTTATTCAACACGCACCTGGTTATACAGATGACTTGATTGACAGTTTTTTAATGAGTGTGTATTTCTATGTCCAGGAAGAAGGAGGTATAGAGTTCTATGACTGGCAAGAAGAAAAAATGGATTCCGAAGAGCGAAATCGTTCGAGATTACCGCACAGAAAAAGTGCCCAATCCGAATTTACGCCTTTTCAAATGTGATTATGAAGAAATAGAGAAAGAAGAAAGAGAGGCTGATAATGGCTGGTATAAAGATTAAACTAGCGGATAGAACTAACTTTTTAAAGACCGCTGGGTATACAATTGAACAAGAAGAGGAGATTTACAACGCTATTCTTGAAGATGTCTACCTTAATGCTAGATGGTACCTTGATAATTTGGACTATATTCCCGAATTTAGAGTGTCCTGGCAGAATTATAGGAGTAAAAAGACTCTACCAAGACAATTTATTAAGAAAGATTTATAAATAAATTGACACCCTTATTAGATAGGTGTATTTAAAAAGATACGCCGGTATTCTATACTGGGTAGCAGATGCATCCAAAATGACGAATTCTAAAACTAAATATATTAAAAGGGCAGACAGTAAGGGCCCGTTAACTAACTTCACTTGGGGTAAAGTTGGGGGCACTGTGTTTCCCAATTTCTCATTTAAATATGTAGTTGACCTGTTAGAGAAAGACCCTGTTGCAAGAGGAGCTCTAAACCACTTTGTTGATAAGTGTATGGAGGGAGACTATTCTATTGTCGATAGAAAGACATTAAATTATAACAATACAAAGGAACTATCCTTAGAGGAAAAGTACAGGTTCCGTACAGAAGTATTGCGTAAAATCTACCTTACTGGTAAATTGTTTAATAACGTCTTTATTGAAATTGTTAGAACAGATGATGGGCAAACAAAAGCATTGAATGTTTTAGATACTATGTCCGTTGATGCTAGCACACAACCTAATGGTGACCTTATTGAATTGATTAGTAAAGTTAGAAACCCAGAAAACGGTAAAGAAATCAGATGGAGCGAGAAAGATATTGCATGGATTAAGTTTGGCGACCGAACAGTAGGTTGGGCTCCAGTCGATATGCGTGCGTTATGGGAAAATCTTTTATTAAAACAATACATCCGGAATTACTCAGCTTGGCTGTGGAAAACTGGTCAGTATAGATTACTTTATAATTTTAAGAGTGCATCGAAACAAGATATCGAAGACTTCTTAACCTTTAATCGAAGATATGCAGAGAACTTTGATGTTCCAGCAATCGCTAAAGGTGACATGGAAACAAAGATGCTTCGAGACATGAAAGAAACCGACAGCCTTGTTGGTATGCTTAAATATCTTGATAACCAAACATTAATTCTTTTGAGAGTACCTCCAAATGATGCAGGTATTCCAGACGCTTCAGGAAGAAGCAATGCAGATGCACAGGCGGATAACCTTTCTACATCCGTTATTTCATTTAAGAAAACAGTTGAAGATTGTATCAATTATGACCTATTCCCAAAAATGAACATGGGAACATTCTTACTTCGATATGGTCCAACAGACCGATATGAGGAAAAACAAGTATTCGAAGTTGTTCAAATCATGCAGTCCCTTAATATGGACGATGAGGTTATGCAGGAATATATCAAAGATAGGGGACTCTTTTTTAAATCAAAAAAATACTTTAAGGAGCCAGAAGTGGATGCTCTAACTGCAGCAGTTGGAAACCCACGAAATAATGATATGTCACCAAGCCGTGTTAGTAAAGGCACTGGTGAAGGTAATCAACCACAAAGCGCTCCAACAACACGACCAGACCAATTAGGAGGTAAATAATGCCAACAGCAGTTGCTCGTAAATTAGTACATAAGGAACGAGTATCTATTGATGGTCAAGCATATTTTAGACTTTACTTCTATGATGAGATGTCAGGTCAAACAATCCCTGTTTTATCGCCAATCAGGGAAGATAAGGCAGTTCAATTGCCGAGGTCAGAATAATGGAATTACCAAGCTATGTTAAAAGTCGAAGCCCGGAGACACAAAAGAAATGGGTAGGTATTGTACAGTCATCAGAAACACCTGTTAAAGGAGTAGCTGTTGCAAACACGTGGTTAAAATCACAAGTAATAATTAAACCAAAGACTGTTGTAAAAAGCGTTTCACTACAAGTGAACGATAAAGAGGGGTTTATTAAAAGAACAGAAACAGGTGAAGAATACATCGAGTTTGTTCTAACAGACAATCTGCCAGATTCAGAAGGAGTACAGTATCCTGATTACTTGCTTCAAAAATGGGCAGATGAAATTAATTCGGGAAAATCCCTGGTTGGAGATATTGACCACCAAGAATACGATAAGATTCTAGCGGGTGGATATACCAAGGATGAAATTTTAGATTTACTAGGTACGAAGCGTGGTATTGCTACAAGTTTAAAAGCAATATATGATAAGGGAAAGCTCTGGATTAGAGCATTGATTGACAAACGATATAAGAAACAAATTAGAGAAAGAGCTAAGGGTGTATCCTTAGAAGCTTTATTAACATACGATGACAATGATAATGTTGTTGATGGTACTCTAGCTGGTTTCACTTTTGCTGTAGAAGATAACCCTGCTAACCCTAGGGCGGCTATTGTATGAGACTACCAAGAGTATTAATGTTTACACCGACATACGATAAGAAGGATTATTGTATGGAAGAATGGGCAGATAACGTGGATAAGTTCACCTACAAACATGTGGACAAGATTATAATTGACAACACAAATGATGGTGGCAAATATTACGAATCTCTCAAGGAACGTATGGAACCCCGTGGTTTTAGTGTATACCGTGTTGAGAGGGGTAATACAACAAGAGAAGCGTTAGCACGTGCTCAAAACCTTGCTAGAAAATTATTCCTTGAAGGGGATTATGATTATTTATTTTCATTGGAAAGTGATATCTTTCCGAAACCAAACATATTAGATGCTCTGGTATCACACAATCTTGATATTGTGACAGGACTCTATATGATTGGTAATAAAGAGGATGGTACAAGAATGCCTTGTATCACTATTCCAGACTACAAAGAGGATAAAGGAACATGGGGAACCAGGTTGCTATACCCTGAAGAGTATATGGAATATATGAACAAAGGTCCCAAGCAAGTCGCTGCTGGTGGTATGGGATGTTGCCTTATGTATCGAAAGGTACTGGAACAATTAGGCTTTACATACATACCAGGAAATAGAGCTCACTCAGATGTGTTCTTCTTTTTGAATGCACAAAAGAGAGGTTATTTCTGTATAGTAGATACAGATTTGTTATGTGGCCATCAGAACTCCGATTGGAGTCTCGTAGAAGATAGATGAGGTAAGACTATGGAATCAGAAGAACAACTAAATAAAGGGCTAGGTGTCACAAATGACGACTTAGCAGAAATTACACAAGACCAGTTACTGGAAAACTTAGAAGCAGACGTAGATGCCTACGAAACAGCTTTAGAACAAGCTGAAAGTGAAAAGGAAAATTATGTTGAGCAACTAGAACTGGACAAAAGATTATGGGATAAGTTATCTAAACCAGGAGCTCTCCGAAAACTTGAACCTAGTATCGAAGTTGAAAAGGACGATGAATACTGGGAACTTCAAGAAGCTAAATATGCCTTTAAAATCCGTATGGACAAAGCAATGGCGGAAGGGCAAGTAGAGCAATATAATATTCGTATTGAGAAAACAAAAGAGGCGTTAGCAGACGCAAAAGAGAAATTAGAACGGTTCGCAGGAGGCGAAGAAGATGAGTGAGGATACTCAAAAGGAACAAATCTCGGCTGAAGAACTCGAAAAGCTGAACAAGGATATCGACGATACAACCAAAAAGCTTGTATCAGACGAAACCGCAGCACAAATCCAGGAAGCTAAAGAGGAAGCAAAAAAAGAAGCTGAGAAAGAGTTTGCAATTAACCAAAGAATCAAGGAATTAGAAGATGAAAAAGCTAAACTTGAAGAACAAAGAATTGCAAAAGAGAAAGAAGCTGCTGAGCAGTTAACTGCTTTGAAATCAAAAGTTGATGAGCTTACTTCTAGTAAAGCTGTGGTTCAAGGTGATAGTCCTTTTAAAGAGGAATCACAAACAGCACCCTCTGAAATTTCAGAAGAAGTTGCTGATGATATTGAAAGACAAAGTTTTGAAATGTTCTGGGAGGAGTCCAGAAAACCCCAATACGATAAGTAAGTATGAGGAAATAAAATGAGTTATAAAACAGAATTTATTAAAAGAGCTGTAGATGCAAACGCTTTCATTTCAAGCGACCAGTACGCTACAGTAGTGAACCCNNTACGAAGAAAAAAACATTATCTTCGCAAACCACGCTGAGCTATTCGACTTCCGAGGCCCAGGACGAGATTACACAGTAACAGTAGATGCTGCTCCAACAGCTGCTGCTGCAGTTGCTGAAACTGACGCTGTTGCGATTCAACCAATCACTAACAGACAAGTTGTATTCACTCCTACAGAGTACGGAAGCGCTATGCAAACAACTCGAAAAGAGTTAGCACGAGCATTCTTCTCAGTTATGGACAACATGACAAAAAAACTAGGTTACGCTTTAGCTCTTAAAAAAGATGCTTTAGGTGTTTCTGCTGCTGAAACTGGCGCTACAACTAATTTCACTGTAAACGATGTTGTAAGTACAGATATTGCAAGCACAGATACTTTAGCTCTATCAGACTTCACACGAAGTGTTCGAGCAATTAAAAACCTATATTACAACCCAGTGAAAGCTATGATTTGCCCTTCACAAGAAGAACAAGTTTTAAACATCACTCAAGTACAAAAAGCTAACGAGTTTGGTACACGAGATGCTATCGACAAAGGTTTAGTTGGTCAATTATTTGGTCTAAAAATCTATGTTACACACAGTATCGCTGTTGATTCAAACAAAGCTAAAATGATTGTATTAGGTGAGTCACAAACAGGCGAACAAGCTATGGGACTAGCAGTTAAAAGAGACCCTCAAATCGAAAGAGATTATGACCCTTTCTTCCGACAAGAATCTTTAATTGCTCACGAAGAGTACGACTGGCAAGTATTACACCCTGGTGCAATAGTTACAGTTGAATCATACGCTGCATAAGTATAGCGTAACTTTTTAGTGGGGCTTTGCCCCCTTCTTTTTATTTTTAATTATACAAAATGGCACAAGAAAGACTAACTGAGGAAAAGGACTATTACGAAACAAACCTTGTAGCTGCTGCTCTTAGCGATAATCGTAAAGACCTATTTAAACAATACTATGAAGAGCAGGCAACCAGTGATAAGGATAATGCTATTGACACATTTAGAAACTGGTTAATAGAACAAGGTGAAACAGCTTCCAATCTTACTGACAAGTGGTACCAATACTTGCAAGGTCAAGGGTACACAGGACAGTTACACGATATGGAACGACAATTTTATATTGATAACTCGTAAGCTGGCACTTACGTTTTAGGGGTTATGGTACATGGCAAGGATTCAAAATAAAGAGTACAATGTTGCTCAAACAAACAACTTCGAAAAGATAAACGGAGACTATTTCTTAAAGGTAATTACTGCTGATGGTCAAGGGAACTTTAGTNNAATTTAATACAAACGATATTGAAGAAGCAACTGCAACAGTAACTTATATTGGTGCTGAAGATAAAGCAGGTAACTGGTATATTAAGAAGATTGATACAACTAGCGGTAATAGCTTCACTCACGCATCTGAGAATAATAATAATTCATATACTACCTATGACACAGCTTGGGCTGCGAGAGCAAGTTTAACATATGGTAATTACGGGGACGCTTTTTAGATGGCTGCAAAACTAAGGGTTGATAAACTAGTAGAAGGCAATGCTGTATGGCATGAGCACAAGATAGAAGATATTGTTGATTTAAGTAGCCCTTGGCAATACAAAGGAGACATCTCTGTTGCAGGTGACTTTCCTACTTCTGCGGAAGTACAGAATGGTTGGGTATATCGTATACTTGCAGATGTAACGGACAACGACCCTACTAAGACTAATACTGGTGATTCTTTTGATAATGGTGACGAGATTGCTTGGAATGGTACAGGCTGGACTATTATCGGAAATGAACTAATTTATGTTCCTTACATCGGTGCCACACAAGATGTTGACTTAGGTACGAACGCATTAACTTTAGGTACTAAATTAGAAATTAATACAAAAGTAAACCAATCTCTTACTGTAGAAGCTGAAACTTCAACGGGATTTAATCTAGGTCCAATTATATATGCGGGTGATGAAGGTGATAGCAACATTCCTTTAATGGATGGTGGTTTATATTTACAATCCTCCCCTGGAGCAACACCAAACCCTGGTGCTTACTTATATTTCTTTAGAACTGATTTTACACAATTAGGTTATTTCTACTTTGACCACAATACTGGAGATTTAGATATTGCTGATTTTACTTCATTCAATTTCACTAATGTCGATGTGACTTTAGCTGATAATCTTACTATGACTTTTGGGGACGGCTCTGATTTAGTTATTTATTCAGATGGAACTCAAGGTATAATTGATGGTGTGGGATATATTGATTTTAACTTAACTCCTACTGTTACTGCACAAGAAGGAAGGTTGCATTGGAATGCAGATGATGGTACTTTAAGTTTAGGTATGCCTGGGGGCAATGTAGAATATCAATTAGGTCAAGAAGAATTATTAAGAGTTCGTAATATAACTGGTGCTCAGATTAATAATGGAGCTGTTGTTTATATAAGCGGTGCTTCAGGAAGTAGACCTACTGTAGCTCTTGCGGATGCAGATGTTGAAATTACTGCTAATACAACAATAGGTCTTGCTACTGAAGATATACCAGACGCAAACACTGGTTATATTACAACTTTCGGTTTAGTAAGGGATTTAGATACTTCTTCTTTTACTGAAGGAGACCGTTTATATTTATCTCAGACTCTTGGAGGTATAACTAATGTTAAACCCACTCAACCAGCACACGGAGTACAAATAGGTTTTTGTATATTTAGTAATCCTTCTTCAGGGATTATTTTTGTTGAAATAGAACATGACGGGGATTTAAAAAACCTTGATGATGTCCTTCTTACCAGTGTTGCGGATGGAGAAATACTTAAATATAATTCAACAAATAGTTTATGGGAAAATCAACCTGTTACTGCTTCACAAGGAGTTAAACTAGAATTAGCTTTTAATGATGCTTATAATACTGCTTATTCTGAATTGACATATTCAGGAAATAATATTACTAATGTAGATATATGGGAAACTGCTGCTAAAATAACTAAATTATTTTCAAAAGTTATAAATTATACAGGTAGTAATGTAACTAGCACTACTACAACTGATGAACTAACTAGTGCAGTATTAACTAAAACTCTTACTTATATAGGGAATAATGTAGATACAATAACTACTACTATAACATAGAAAAATGGCTATAAAGAAAAAAACTACTAAAAAAAAGGAACAACTTCCTGAAGAGATAGAACTTAAGATTCTTGCTTTAAAGAAAAAAGAAAAGTATTACAAAGAAAGAATAAAAGACATAAAAAAAACAATAGAGGAATTAAAATAAAATGGCGATAGTTGCAACAGACTGGACAATAGATAGAGGCACCAAGGTAATTGCTTATACAGGTGATGACCATGGTGGTACAGCTCCTTCTTATGCTACTGTGATTGAATTCCACAGATGGCTTCAAGACTTAGCTGACGATGCAGTAGCAGTGGCTTCTTCAAACGATGAATTAGACATTACTAACACAGACCCTTCCCGAAGGTCAACGGATAACATTATTACTCTTATTAATGGTTATACAATTGGCGATACGGAAGCAGAACACTTATATGATGGTTCAATCATTCAAAGTAATGGAGATGAAATTTACGACGGAATTGTTAATTTTGGAAACCCTGGAGTAATTATTCAAATCCATCAAGATGGTGCTGTTCTTTCAGACGACTGGTGGAACTACTCAGATGGTGGGACACACACAGGTGCAGCAGACGCATCAGTTCTTACTGATTCAGCTCAATCCTGGACTACAGATGAGTATGTAGGATACTTCATTTATAACACATCAGATGGTAGTTTTGGTGAAATTACAGCTAACACTGCAACAACTATTACTGCGACTTTAGTTGGTGGTACTGAAAATGATTGGGATAATACTGACGCATATTTAATTGCTAAAGGTCTTAACTCAGATTCAACTTCAGGTATTAGTCATAGATTCATGATTAAGACTAGAACTGCTGGCGCAGATATTGATAACAGAAAATTAATTGGTACTACACGAAGATTCAGTTATACTTATTCAGAGTTCTCAATTAATGCAACTTCAAGAGGTAACAACGTATTGGCTCTTACAGATAGTTCTGACTTGAACAACCAATCAGCTTACGCAAGTATTAACGGGTGGACAGGTATTACTAACGTAGAAGGATACGCAAATATTGATGTAGATAATAATGGTTCTGACGAATTCTATTATTCAGAGTGGAACACTAACCAGCCAACACGAACTATTAATGAGTTTTATGAAAGATTAAAATTCTTAACTCGAGATGGTAGCGGATCTACTCTTTACGGATTAAATGGGGAACTATTTAGAGGTATTACTCACCAAGTTGCTATTTCAGGTGGTGTAGGTACTTGGGTAGAACCTGAAAGTCTATCTTGGGGTTCAGGTGCTACAGCAGGAACTGGTCAGTTATTAGCAGTAGATAACACTGCAGCTGCTTCTTCAACTGTTTTATATATGCAGTTATTGACAGGAGTTGCTCCTAACGCAAACACTATTACAGGTAACGGTGGTGCTACAGCAACAGCAGGAACTGTGACTGAACGGACTATTAGTACTCCATTTGTAGGTCAATCAACGGGGTCAGCAATTATTGGTGCTTACGGTGTAGGTATTGAAGCTGCAGATTTATCTTCAACTGATAAAGTAACTGNNGTAACTGACTTAGATAATAATGTAATTACTCCTCCGAACAATGTTACAAACACAGTAGCAGGATTGGTTTCAGGAGAAGACCGAGTTTTAGTTGCTCCTTGGGATGGTACATCAACAGATACTAACGGAGACCCAGCTATTAATAAGAACCAGTTTACTCTAAGTACTTCTTTAACTACAGATAACATCACCTCAGTAGTTATTGCGGCAGGAGACGAAGGTCCAACAATTCCTTCAGATACTCCTAACGACGGTTACATTAGAGTTACTGACGATAATGGGTACGAAAGAAGATTGCATTATTCAAGTTGGACGGGTTCAACATTTACTATCGATACAACTGATGGTAACGAGGACTTTGCAACAACAAATGCAACATCAGGTAATAATGTTTGGTTAGCTTATATTGATGAGTTAGCGTCAGCGACTACAGCAACTTATACTAGTGTTCAGACTGGTACAAGAGATTTAGTTGTAGTTGTTAGAGATGGAGATACAACGCCTATTAAGCAGTTTATCTCATCTTGGTCTCAGACATCGTCAAACCAGACAATTACTGCAATTAGGACAACAGACGAATAAACAAAGGTGGCAGGTATTATTTTTTATTTTGAAGATAATGATAAAGACGTTTGTTCGGGAAGATACGCTGATTTAGATTTGTGGAACTATGCTTGTAAAATAGCAGGCATAGAAAAAGCAATCATAATCAACAAATCTTCTTTGAACATAACTTCTTTTGATTCAGATATGGATATTATTATTATTCAAGATGAAAAAGAATTACCTAAGTTAGAAGGAAATATTGTTCAACTAGTTTGTCCTTGGGAAGAAACCCCTTTAAAACCTATCGAACTGTGGGATACTAATCATAATTTTGATTGGTATTTCTTCGGTCCGAGTTCAGGTTGGAAGGGTAACTTTCCTCAAGGGCATTCTTTTTTAACAATCCCTCAAAAAGGGATGGGTGCAACCCATTCAATACATGTTGCTACTGCAACAATGTATCATAGATATAATATTAAAGGTAAATAATAATGGCGGTGACATTAGTTGGTGAAATAGTAAATAGTTGTGATGCAACTACTGGTTTTAACCAGGGGAATATTTCAGGAGATGATGATTTTGTAGAAGGCACAGGTGCTATTGGTCTTAAGGCCTCAGCAACTACTGCAGAAATTTATACTACTACTTTAGGAGCTACAGCTCCTTATGATTTTTCAAGTACTGGAGCAGAAGATGGTTATCACATTATTCTGTGGTTTAACACAAAGACTCCTGTAAATGCAACAACTGGTTTAAGAATAGTTGTAGGTAATGGTACAGACAGAGGTAATTGGTATGTAGTTCCCTCTGGTTTTTATAAAGGAGGATTTATTACAGCAGTAGTAGATAGTGCTAGAGATTTTGATGTTATTCAAGCTGGAACTTGGACTACTACAGGAAACCCTGCTCAATTAAGTAATATAACAGAAGTGGGTGGCGGGTTTACAACAACAACATCCATTATGGGTTCTTTTAACAATGTACAGTTAGATCAAATAACTATTGGTGAAGGTTTAAGAGTTGATGCTGGAACTGTTGGAACTCCTAATACTTTCGAAATAGTAAGAGCGGATGATGAAGATACCAATTACTATGGTTGGTGGTCTTCTTCAGTAGGAGCTGTTGTAGGTAAAGGTAAATTATATATAGGTCCTTCAAGCGGTTCTGCTACTTCTGTTTTCACTGATGAAGCTTTTGCAGTTATTTTTGCAGATGAGAGAGTGGCTACAGGATTTTATGAAATTAATACTAGAGGTGCTGGTACTGACGTTACTTGGTCTTTAGGAAACATTTCTTCTGCTGACTCATCTAAGGTTAGATGGAATTTAACTGTTCAATCTGACACCAATACTTTTGATGATACTAACAGTGTATTATCAGGAGCAGGAGATATAGTGCTTAATGCTAATACTACTTTAACTGGTACTACTTTTATTGATTGTAATTCTATGACAACAAATAGTGCTACTTTAGATGGTGTAACTGTTTTAGAAGCTAATGTTGCTGCGAATACTGGTTTTATTACTGCAACTACTTTAAATGATTTTACTGACTGTGTTTTTGAATCAAAAGGAACAGGTCATGCTATTGATTTAGGAACTGTTGCTGCTTCAACATCTATGAATTGGGCTAATGATGACAGTGGTTATGCTGCTTCTGATGGTTCTACAGGTAATGAGACTTTAAGAGTTAGCGTTAGTTCTGGACAAACTCTTACTATTAACGTTTTATCTGGATATACTACTCCTACTGTATATAACACAGGGGCTGGAGATGTAACCAAAGTAATTAACCCAGTTACCACTAAAATAACAGTTAAAGATACTTCTGGAACTGTTATTGAAAATGCAAGAGTTTTAGTGTATGTTACAGATAATTCTAACTATTTCTTCGAAGCATCTGTTTCAATAACTGGCTCAGGAACTACTGCTACTGTAACTCATACATCTCATGGTTTAACAAGTGGAGATAATGTTATCATATCAGGAGTAACTAATGATGATAATTATAATGGAGTCTTTTCAGTAACTGTTTCAGACGCAAATACTTATACTTATACTACTAATGAGACAATAGTTAGTTCTCCTGCTACAGGAACTCCTGTTTCAACTTTCGCAGTAATTAACGAGTTAAGTGCGGCTGTAACAGGTATTGCTGATGATACTCGTGCTTGGTCTGTGGACCAACCTATTTCTGGGAGAGTTAGAAAAAGCAGTTCTTCTCCGTATTATCAACAAGGAAGCATAACTGGAACAATAAGTAGTGGAACAGGGTTTGATGCAACAGTACAAATGGTGAGTGATGAATAATGGAAGCTGGAGAAAGAGAAGTCAAAAAAGCATTTGAAGAAGTAACTACGAGAAATGTTAAAGCTAATATTGAATTTAGTAATGAGACTCGTAATATTGTTAGAAATATGGAAAAGAAGATAGAATTGTTGGAAAGTATTATAAGACAATATGATGAGAAGTTTTCCAATATAAATACTCAGTTAAGCATTATACAAGGTAAACTATATGCTGGAGGTACTTCATAATGGCTTTTACGGTTGATCCTTTAACTTTCGTTATAAAAATTCCTAAAGCAGATTTAACTTTAATTCAATCCTCCCCAACAGAAATAAGAGAATTGAATATTAATAATTTCAGGTTGGACTTAAAAGATTGGGAAGATTCTGCTGATGGAATGGGTTTTCTAAAAACACATACTCACAATACAGAAGTAACTCTTAGTGGGGTTACTTATTCCCGAGTTGTTGAGATTCTAGATCCTTACACTATTACTTTTGAAGATGGTCAGTATGCTGTTAATCTTGTAGCTGCAAACAGTAATATTGGTGATAAAGTCAATGTTAATCAAGTATCTGTTCGTAGTAACAATAGTGCTGGTTTGATTTCATCTCCTGATATTGAGTTCTCTAGTTTCAATGGGGGCGTAACTATAGACACTGTTAATGGAGTTATAGGGACTATATTCCCTAGAGGAACTGAAAGATTAAAAAGCAACAATATTTCTGATGCTAAGTTAATCGCTGACTTTAGAGGTTTTAAGAAATTTTATTTCCAGAGCGATATAACTTTAGACACTTCTGCAGATATATCTGATTTCATATTACAAGGACAATCAAGTGTTATGACTACTGTAATAGTTAATACTGCTGCAGATGTTGCAAATTGTATATTTAGAGATTGTAATGTTTCAGGAGTTCTTGATGGTAATAATTCATTAGAAGACTGTGTTGTCGGAAACATTTCTTATATAAATGGAAAGATATCTCGTTGTTCTTTAGAAGGTAATTTAACTCTTCAAGGTAATGTAGATAGTTGTTTTACTGACTGTTATCAAGGTGATTTTGATACTGTGCCTGAAATAGATATGGGTACTGCAGGATATGATTTAATAATGACTGATTACTCTGGTAAGATAAAAATAGTTGGAGCACAGGAGAGTAATTCTATAAGCATTGGTTTAGATTCAGGAGAGATAATTCTTGATTCTGCAACTGTAACTAATTGTACAGTTAATGCTTCTGGTTCAGGTATTTTAGTGGATGAGAATGGAGACTATATTCAATCAGGTACTTGGAATGGTTCAGTTACAGTAAATAATGATTTAGTTAATAAAGATAACGTCCAACAAGGTTTAGCGACTAAAGGAGATGTTTGGGCAAGGTAATATTAAAATGGCAGAAATACACACTATTGTAGGAATAATAACGATGTTTATGTCAGTGCTAGGAATGGTTCTAAGCACTAGACATTATCTTTTTTATAGGAGAGCTAGGAAAAATATATTGTCTAAACGTTTAAGAAATGTTTTTATAACTGATGCGATGATATATGGTATAACTCTAGTTTTTGGGTTATGGGCTTTATTTGACTGGGGGTTTTCAGCAGCTATAACCTTTCAAATAATAAGAATCCCCATTCTCCTTTTAAACATTGTCGCTTCCTATAGATTATTTATATTATACAAACATATGTTGAAGGAAAAATAAATGGTAGATATAACAGCAATTATAGATGTATATGGACTCCCTGTAGCTTTTTTAGTAGTAGTTATATACTTTTATATTAGTTCAACTAAAGTTCATAAAAGAGAAAGAGATGAGTGGAGGTCTGATATGAAAGATACCACTTCTCGCTATGATGAACGTCAAAAAGAAGCAACTGAAGTATTAAGACAGCTTACTGCAGTCATAGAACGTATTGGCAAAAAGTAAACCTATAATGTAAAAAGGTGAAATAAATGAAAAAAGAAGAAATGAAAAAGGAAGAAAAGGTTATTGAACAACCGCAAACGGTTGAATTGAAAGACGCAAGTAATGAACAACTAGAAGCATTTGCTTTTAGAATTGACCAACAAATCAAGGTTTTACAAAGACAGTATAACACCGTATACCAGGAATTAGCTAGTAGAACTAAGGAATAACGAGTACATTTATAAAAGAAATGACACCCGTATAATGGAGTGTAATTAAAATGTTTAGAAAGAAAAAAGTTGAGGAAAAAGCAACAGAAAAGAAAGTTGTAAAAGCTAAAGCAGTTAAAAAAGAACCTGTCAAAGCTGAAAAGAAAGCTCCTGTTCAAGATGAACGAGAAGCTTTAACACAAACTAACGTAAGATAAAATGGCAAGCGCATATACAACAGCAGCATTAGTTCAAGCTGAGTTGGCAACAACAGAGGTATTTTCTACAAGTACTCTTCCAACTGCAGATCAGGTAGCTACTTGGATTGCAGAGGAATCTGATAAGATTGACCAATTGGCTGGAAGAACTTTTACTTCTACTGCGTATTCTGAGGACATAGACTATGATGGTGAAGATATCATCGCTCTAGCTAATGCTCCAGTTATCACTGTAACATCTTTATTATATAGTACTTCTAAACTAGGTTCAGATACATATAGTCTGAGTGATACTAAAACAGAAGATACTGATTATACAGTGTATAAAGATGCAGGAGAAATCGCATTATTAGAAGGGTGGAGTCCTGCTTCAGGGCGTAAGAGAATGCAAGTTAACTATACTGCTGGTTATGCAAGTACTCCTTTACCTGTCCAAAATTTAGCTACAAAGAAGGTAGCAAAAAGAGTAATTGATACAGTTATGCAAAAGAGTGTAAACGAGTCAAAGAGTGGTAAATCAATCAGTGTAGGTAGTGTGAGTATTGTCAAAGCAGCAGACTTTGGTGTTAGTCAATATACTACATTAAAAGATGATATTGCTTCTCTTGAAGACGAAATTATTAATGGTACATCCGTTTACAGATTGCATTCACATAGGTATTAATTATGGCAGATTTAAATATACAGAACGAGTTTAGGTTAGATTTAGACGAAGAGTTATTCAATGTTATTGGTAAGAGCGTAACTCTAACTAGAAAAAGCTCTCCTGTATATAATGTACGTGGTGAGGAAGAGAATGTAACAGATACGCCATCTAGTATCACTATTGTACCGTATAATATTATTGATGCACGTCAATCATATCAATCATTTGGTAATCTAGAAGAAGGTGACTTAGATGCTGCTGTACCTTACACAGTATCTTTAGATATTGATGACGTTATAACAATGGAATCTGTTGATTATAGAATCAAACAGGTTGACAAAAATTACCTTCCGGATAATGTAGTAACTATTATTCGATTAACAAAGGACCAAGATGCGTAGGCATTCTGGTGTAGACCTATAAAAGCTGTAGAGCACNNACTACCACTGCAACTACAGCTGCAGGTATTGAAGGTGTATACAACGATAAAAGCCCTACAAAGCCCCAAATTATCATCAACCCTATAGATACTGATGAAGGAGATTTTAAATTTGGAGGGAAGTATGGGGCTACAAACATCAATGTAACAGTTGATTGTTATTATAAGAACACATTAGGTACAGACCAGCTAGCAGAACAAGTATCAGAATCTATCAGAGATGCTGTAGATGATGGTACAATTGTAGGGGTAGATTTAATTGCTGTCTCAACAGACCAAGCATTTGTTGACCCTAATCAAAGTAAGTTCCAGCTAAAGTCAGTGACCTTTACGTTCCTACGTGAGGCATAAGGTGTGTTACACACCGGAGCGTGAGCAACATGGTAAGATTTCAAGCTAAAGTATTCACACAAAGAGCAGAAGCTCGGCTAACTAAAGCTATTAAAAAGATAACTAAACAAGCTGATATCTCTGCTAATGATATGAAAAATCTTGGTAAGGAGACTGCAAGAGTCTTAGTACCAAAAGGCCGTACTGGTTGGTTGTACAAATCCATTCAGGGAAAAGTACAAAAAGACCGAGACGGACCAAGAGCGGTTATATTTTTAGACCCGCAGATAGTACCAGTTGATGGAGTACATCGGTATTCAAAAGGTAACTATCCAAACTTTAATTTGGCTAGATGGGGACATACCTCACAGAAGGCCAAGTCTCATTTCCGTAATGGTAATGGTGACTTCATGTATAAGACAAGAGACGTCCTTGAAGGGATGGGAGTTGAGAAGGTCAGGAAGGCCTATAATAAATTAAAACTATGAGGAAATAACAATGGTAGCTATATCAAGAAGTAAAACAAAAATTTACATTGTTGCAGCAGGCACAGCGCCAAGCGCTCTAGCAGCAACTGATGTTTATAAAGGAGATATCAAATCCTACTCCAAATCAGGAGGGGAAACTGACGTAGAATCCGACCCAGTATTCGGTGGATTCATAGACAAAGAAAAACCAACTAGTCAAGTTGAATTATCATTAGAAATCATTCCAAAGCTAGACACTGGCGAAGCTGATCGATGGGATGCTATGGCATATGCTGAAGATGTTGCAAATGCTGGTATATACACAATGGCATCAGAAACATCAACTTTACCTGGTGACCGAATGGTAGTTATTCAAGCAGATGATGGCTCAAACTACAAGTCAATCGCTTTCAACAATGCTAGCGTAACAGTACTAGACTTAGAACACAACGCAGATGACAACAGAACTTACAACATGACACTTAAGTTCTCACCTACAGATGACGATGGTGTATCTAACTTTATGACTAGTGACATTGTAGCAACAGACTTACCTGCATGGACTGCACTAGACAACAATTAATTAGATTTTTAGTGGACTAGCCCACCCAGGGTAGCTATGCTACCAACGGGCCTTTATTTAAAAGAGGGTTCGCCCTCAGAGCGTAAGCGAATGGTAGACAAGGAAGTGAAAACAGATGTAGGCGATATAGGCCTAAGAGAAGTTGCACCGGGACATGTCCGGTTCAGTATTAAAGCAGAAGACACACTTGAGAATTTACAAGTGCACTCAGCGTTCAAAGAGTTTTGTCGTATTGAAACAGATAACAATTACACACTAGGACTTAAAAAGCTTTTGGAATATTACCAAGGGGATTTCAAGTTAGAATTGTTATACAATAAGATGGAAGAATTAAATATGACACTGAATGCAGTACAAGGAAGTGTGGTAGAACTGCAAAAGAAACCACAAGAAGATGAGGACGAGGAGGCCTTTTAAAATGTTTGAATTGAGAAAAGAAGCGGTAGAAATCGTTAAAGAAAACGGTGATAAAGATGTTTATGAAATCGGACCACTAACCGGTGAATACTTAGAAGACTTATACTATGTTATGGATAAGTTTCAAGGAGCTGGTCAAGAGGAAGCCGATATATTAAAAATACTAGGTACAGATGCTACAGAAAGATTACACAAGTTAGTGTTTGTATCACTAAAGAATAGCTATCCGGATAAGGATGATAAGGCTTTAGACCAGTTTGCTGCACAGAATTTAATGCAATTTATCGAAGTAATACTAAAGGTTAATGTNNAACTAAATAATGGTTAATTTTAGTATACTTGATGATATAGTAACTGACAAACAAGACAAACCAAGTAATTTAGATATTATATATTTTTTGTTTTGGGAAAAAGGTATAGATTATAATCAAATAAATAAACTACCCATACCTTATATATTTGCCATGTTAAATACATTAAACTGGTCCAAAAAAGAAGAAGAAAAAGCCTACAAGAAAGTTAAAAAGAGATAAAGGTATACAATGGTTAAACAAAATGATATATTAATTAGAGTAAAAGTTCTTGTTGAAAGAGCTAGAAAACAGCTAACTGGAATAAAAAAAGACATGCAAAATTTAGCCGAAGAAGCAAAAAAAAGTAAAATAGCATTCTCTGGTTGGGCTCTTTCTCTTATGTTTGCAGGTATGGCACTTAAACGTACCTTTGATACTATATGGAAATCTTCTACTAAAACTTTCCAGGATGTTATGCACTCAGTTGAAGGGACAGTAACTGGGTTTGATATACTACAAGGTTCTCTAGCTTTCTTAGGCTTTACAGTTGGTTCTGCATTAGAACCTTTGGCTATGTGGTTAGCACCTATCATTGATGGTGTTTCCGATTGGGTAATGCAAAACGAAGATTTAGTTCGTGGTTTTGTAGCAATGTCTGGTATTATAGGAACGGTGCTTACTACATTTGGTATGCTTAAATTAGCAGGCGATGGTTTTGCACAAGCAATGAAAGCTTCAGGTGTATTTAGTGCTACTGCTGGTACAGGTATTTTATTTCTGGCAGCATTAGCTGCTGTTGGTATGGCATCTTGGACTGCTTTTAGTAAAACCCCAGATGCATGGAAAGCAATGAAGGATTCTTTTGCAAGTATTGCCGATTCAGGAATCATAGATACTCTTGGAGAGACTTTCCTAGATTTAATAGATAGTTTATTACCTGGTACACAAGAATCTCTTGAAGATATAGCTTGGACTTTTGCTTGGTTAGGTACCATTGGTGTTGAAGCCTTTAAATTAATTGCTAGTTCTGTTACGCAACTAACCAATTTATTTCTTTTAGGTATAGAAGTTATAAAAAAATACTTTGCAGCACTTAGAGATGATGAGGAAGGTGCATTAAAAGCTGACAGAAAAATAGCAGCTGCTAGGGCAAGAGTTGATGCAGCGAATGCAGACATAGTGGACGCAGCACTTGCTTTAAAAAGATTAGTAACTGAGACACCTGATGAGTTTAGAACAAGAATGGAAACTCAACAACAATATGAAAGAAAACAGGCCGAAGCATCAATGATTGGTGGTAGTGGTGTCTTATTTGATGGAGAACAATTCCAAGTACAGCCTATTGAAATAATTATGGACAGTGAGAAAGTAGCAGAAGCTGTTATCCCTTGGGGCTCACAGAAAATTTTAAGTCAAATGGAGGACACACAATAAAATGGCAAACGAAGAAGGACCAATAGTTAAATTAACACACCCTGAGATTAATTCAGGAAATCCTGTACGAGTTATGTGCCAAAAGGTAACAGTTGGTGGTAAAAAGAATGTTGATTCTAAACCAAATGCTAATATTGATGGGCCAGTAGAAGTACAAACACTAGCATATGAGAATCTAAGCATAAACTTAACTGGTGTTAGGTTTATGAATATTACAACTAATGATTTATCATCAACTACGGCAAATCCTAGAAACACTATTCAAACACTAACCTATCCACACTTATTGACTTTATATAAAGAAGCATATGATGGTACATCAGGTACACAGATAGTATTAAATGTATCCTATGGTAGAAATGGTGATATAACAGACTTAGTTGGATTATCTAATAGTGCTAATATCCCTGTTGTTATAGAATCATTTTCACTCCCCATTGATACAGCAGCTACTAAAGGTGGATATTTACCAATTGGTAATATTATTTTAAGAGAAACACTATGACGTATGTGAAATGGCATGTTGACTATACTCCTTATGTAAGTGAGGCATGGGCAGCAACAGATACAGTAGCTTTGACAAGCTTTTATGACCCTATTATGTCTGTAAAGCTTGGAGAAGGACGTGATAGTTTCTCTATGAAAGTAAAAAATTTTAACAATAATTTTGATAGTTATTTTAATCAGAATGATAAACTTACGATTTATCGTTCAGTAGACACAGACACTAAACCAGCAGACCCTTTGATGGTAATTACTTTAAAGGACACACCTGAATCATATACATTTAATAATAATATGATTAGAGTTGAAGGGTATAACTTTTCAGAGAGTGTTCTAAGTGCTATGGTATTCGTGGACGTTACCACGAGAACAATCCCACAAGCATTCCAAGATGCCTTATCTGATGCTGGTCAGGACAATCCAAACTTCGAAGTAACTTGGTCATCAGGTAACCCTACTACAAAAAAGGGTGGTGGTGCTTTCCCAACAGTTGGTCAGAAATGGTTCTATAAACCAATCCGACGATTAATTGAAGAGTTTAGTACTTCATCTAAAACAGAAGATGGTAATTATTACTGGTATGTAGATAAAGATAATGAACTTGTTTGGAAGAGTTCTGAATCATTTAGTACATATACTTTTAATTATGCAACAGACGCTGTAAAAGCAATGAAGCTAACAAAGGATACTAAGGATGTTCGTAACTACTTTATATTAAAGGGTGGTATGGACCCAGAAAACCATCAGATTACAGTTCCTTATGTTAACTGGACATCTGTAGCTGGTAATGGTAGAAAATATATGATTGTTGCTGATGCACAAACACAAAACACAGCAAAGGAATTAATTGACGAAGACCTTGCACAATCCTACAGTATTGAAGATAAAGGTTCCTTAACTTCAAACTACCCTTCAGAAATAGATGCTGGTAGTTCATTTACTACGGCTTGGACAGCAAGTGCTACATATACAACAAAGAAAGAAAGCATTTCCGTAACAAAGGGTAGTACTGTAACAATTAATACAGGTACAGCAGCTGGTAATAAACGAGCTTATGTTGAAGTTATTCGGACCGAGGTTAAAGAGAGACTAAAAGTAATTGGTGCAGCATATGCAAATAACTTACAATATGGTAAGCTTAGAGTTGATTTAGAGTTTGAACCAGGAGAAAAAGCTTGGGGACTTGGTGATGTTATTACTTGTACTATTGGAACAATTAACAATAATGAACCTACTGAAATGAGAATTAATCAAATTCAGTATACAACTAATGCAGACATATACTCCTTAGAAGAAGACATAGGAACAATAGGTAGATAAGATGACAATATACGATAATTATTTGAAAGAAGTAGCAAAATCGACTAACGGTGAGTCGTTTGTATATCCTACACACGATTTATTCAGTACTGATGCAGTTACTGTAGACGTAACAGCAACAAGCGTAACAGGTGAGATTGGTTCACGTAAATCTTTAACAGGTGCACGTGTAGATAACCAAGTTCAATGGTCAGCATTACGAACGTCAGCAGATGTTGTAGACACAAGTAATGGTGATACATTAAAGTCCATTGGTATGATAACAGCTTCATCTGGTGGGACACTAATGACAGTACAGTCACCTTTCCAGATTTTACATACAACAAACTTTGAAGTTGAGTTTATCAATAACGTAATAATTAGAAGACCAAATTAACATGAGTGTTAACCCAACAAAGGAATTAGGTACAGCTCTTGGTAAGATGTCCAAGACACAGGATGAGACCCAAGATGCTATCAACCCTAACGAGGAAGCAGCACAACGTCAGTTCTATATGACTGATAACATTGTAGTTGAACAGCTTCCTTTAGTAGCTAAACGTCGTAATATTGTTAGTAGTTTTATTTGGGGTAATGATGATTGGAATACTAAGTTCTGGAATGGAACATATGGTGCTGGGTTTATATTAGGTAATGTCACAACAGGAGTTTTAGGTGAGAATTTATTAGGTGACCCAGGAACTACAGCTGAGGTTGTATTAGTATATAATGATAATAATGTGTATAAAGAATACTTTAAGACTGACTTACTTGAAGACAGTGCTAACACAACAGCAACGTGGGGTACAAATGGATTAGTATTTTCTGGTTCAGTTGTACAATATGGACAAAGTTTAGCAGTAGCTTATAGTGCTGATGACCCACAAACATATACTGCAGCAACAATAGCTTTAAGTGGTACTAACACGGCAGGTGCTGATTTATACCTGAGTGCTGATGCGGGTAGTAATTGGGAAGCGGCTACAGCCGATACCAAACATACATTTACAAATACAGGAACAGATTTAAGATTTAAAATTGATAATAATACTGGAGGTGAATTCCCAACAGCTTTTGGAACTTGGGGAGGAGGGGCTAGTGCAGTTACAATTACTAAATTAACAATAACCTATGAGGTAGCATAATAATGGCAAAAATAAACTTAACAAGTACAACAGGAAGCGGGTTTTTAGAAACTGACTTCGACCAATTAAAAGACGCACTGCAAGATGGTGGCGTTGAAGTAGACACAATCACAATTCAACCTGCTGCTGCAAGTACATCATTAACACTAGACCAAGATAACAACGCACGAGGATTATATATTGATTCCGAAGCTACTAGTAACTCTGCAATCTATATTGACAGTGTTCAAACTAGTGGTAACGTTATTGACGTTCAAGCGGTAGGGGTTACATCTGGTTTTGTTTTAAACCTTAATCAAGATTCTGCAGGAGCTAGCGGAGGAGTAATTAATGCTAGAAACGACGGTACGGGTACAGGTATAACGATTGACCAAAACGGTGATTCTATAGGTCTTTTGATAGACTCAGAAGCAACTACTAAAACAAACTATGGGATTAACGTTGTTACAGGACAAGGAGCAATTGCTGCTAACTTCCAATACGATGCTAACAATCTAGCTGCTTTTGGAAGACCTGCTGATGATACAACTGCGTCTAATAATATTTATAGAAACAAATCGAGCGTAGATACTTCTTGTCCCGTTTTCCTTATCGAACAGGACAATGCAAGTGATGACCAGAATGCTTTGAATGTTCAACAAGACGGTACTGGTAGTTCTATTTTTATCGACCAAAACGGAGTTACTCCTTCAAATAGGGCGGCTTTACAATTAGATAACACTGGCAACACAAGTCTTGGTGCTTGGCTATATACTAATGAAGGAGCATCAACACAACCTTTAACGTTTATTGAAGCAGATAATACTGCTTTTGACCAAGAAGCTCTTAAAATACAACAAGATGGAACTGGTTATGCTTTTAATATCGACTATGACGGAACTCCAACAACATATGGTGTTCAAATTGAAAAATCAGCAGGGACTCAAAATGTAAGACTATTAGATAATGCTCAAACAACCGGTAGTAACTGGTTTTATAGAAGTGAAGCAGCAGCTACAACGGCTGGTCCAGTAGTCTTTATTGAACAAGATGAAGCTACTGATGACCAAAATGCTTTAACTATTCAACAAGATGGTACTGGGCAAGGCATTTTAATAAATAGTGTTGGACCAGGTTTTAGGTTAAATCAAGCAGGGGATAATGTAGGGGTACTGATTGATTCAGATGCAACAACAAATACAAACTATGCTTTAGAGGTTGAAGCGTTATCAGGGGCAAGACCTGTTAAGTTTACAACCCAAGCAACAGATTATTACGAAAAGAAGCAACAAAATAGTGGTGATGGTGCAAACTTATTTTATAGAAATGAGGATTCAACAACAACAGCTGGTCCCGTGGTTTGGATTAGACAAGACCATGCAACCGACNNACCGATGACCAAAACGCATTAAGTATTCAAAATGACGGTACTGGATATGGATTATTTATAGACCAGAATGGAAACGAAGAGGCGATTAGGGTTGACCACGAAGGAACAACAACTGCAATAGTTAATCTGGACGGTAACGCCCTTACTACTGCTCCTGGTCTTTGGGTAAACTCAAACAGTGCATCTTTCGTTGGAACTTTATATGATGGTAGTGGTGGCTTAGTTACAGCAAAAGTACAGAATGCTTCTGCAACAGGAGTTGCTTTAGCGGCAATTCAAAAGGGAACTGGTAATGCATTAAGTGTATTAAATGATAATACAGGTAATGGTGTTTTTATTGACCAGAATGGTAACGGTATTGCGATGCAAATAGATAATGATGGAGCTAATTATGGAATTGATGTTGTAAACTCTGGAGGAGAATGGGCTGCACGTTTTGATGATGATTCACAAGGGGCGGATACTATGTACGCTCGACTTGCAAAAGCAACAAATGGAGGGGGAAGTGTACGAATTTATAGGAATTTAGATAGTATAACAACCGCTGGACCAGTTGCATACATTATAAATGACCACGCAAGTGATGACCAAAACGCATTAAGTGTTCAAAATGATGGTACGGGTAATGGAATTAATATTGACCAAAACGGAGCAGGGGTGGCATTAAATGTTGACCAAGACGGGGATGCTCAAGCAGTAAGAATTGATACAACGGCTAGCACAAACACTTCATATGGTATGTACTTAACAGCCGGTAGTGGGGCAAGACCAATAAGAGTTCAAACCAGTAATAATGCAGTTCTTCAAATGTATCCTGAGAACGATTCAACAGGAACGTTATACTTATATCGTAATTTAGACTCTGCATTTACAGCAGGCNNGACCAACCTGCTTTAGCAATTCAACAAGATGGAACAGGTCCAGCAATTGATGTTAACGGTGGTTCATTAGTAATGACTGCACAATCAGCTACAGGAGATGGAACAACAACTATCGACTGGGACCAAGGTAATATGTTTAACTTCCAGTTTGGTGCATTTAATGAAACATTTACATTCACAGCACCAACAAGGCCAGGAACATTTATACTTAAATTAGTACAAGACAGCGTAGGTAGTAGAACAGCTACATGGCCGGCATCAGTTAAATGGTCAGGTGGAACAGCTCCTACTTTAACAACAACAGCTACAACAGGAACAGATATTATAAAGTTTTATTATGACGGAACAAGTTACTTTGCAGTAGAGACATTAGACTTTAGTTAGGTGAAACAAATAGAATTAGAATTATAAGGAGAATAAAATGGATTATACAAAAGTTGGAAATAGATATTATAAAGTGGAAACACGAGACGAAGTAGATTGTGTTGTGAAAGCAACATACAATGAAGAAGATGATGTTTACGTTGAATGTGGTTGTTGGGGTGTAGAAGAATTTAATGCTCACGCAACAACAATGGATGGTAACACTGAAGAAGAATATGATAATATTGTTTCAGAGTTATCAATATAAGGAGGTTTAAATGGTAGTTAATGATACAGATGGAGCAGTGCTATATGGTGCAGATATAAGAGGAATGGGACAGATTAAAGAGATTTACACAGGAACAGGATTTGATACTGATACTACTACTTCTGAAAACCAAGACCACGAACTTACAGCAATAACTTCTTCAGAAATAGGTAATGCTGATTATTTAGTTATAGAAATTTCTTTATTTTCTGAGTTACAACAAGATGAAGCATCCGAGTCAAATAATAAAATACAGATTCAAACAAAAGAAGTAGGGGGTGGTTATTCGGATAGTTTAGCAGAAACAAATATCCATCGAATTGCATGTAACTCCGTAAGTGTTCCAATATATGATGATGATATGTGGTTATATATGAAATGGGTTCATACATTAACAGCAGGAGAAAAAAGCAACGGAGTACAAGTTAAAATATTAGTTGAAAGTAATGCTAGTGCTACAAATGGAAGAGCTGCAATTACTAACAAACAGACAATTTTAAGCACGGGGTATTAAAATGGTATTATATAAATTAACAAATGGAACGTTAGCAGACGCAGATGAGGTTATGGCTAACTTTAACTCTGGTTGGAGTATTGCTTTAAAGAATCACATTAGACAATTAATAGATAGAACGGGAGTTTATTCTGCTGATGAAACAGATTTATGGGGGGAAGCATATACTGCAGCAGCAGGTAGAAATAATGGCGTAGACACTACTGCAACACTAACAACAGCGGTTTTTGACACAGATAAATATGTCGTAACTGTTGATGATGAAGCTAGCGGAGATACTACTCACGACCCTGATACTTGGACAAGCCCTGAGAATGCTTTCGATAATGATAGTACTACCTCGGCAACAGAAGTAGTTGAAAATGCAACAAAAGTTCTTGGTAAAACATTTGGTGCAAAGACAGTTCAACGAGCATTTGTAGATTTTTATTATTATTGTGGAAGGGTTGGAGACGCTGGAGAATTAATTGTAAAGTTACAAAGTTATAATGGTTCAACTTGGGATGATGTAGAAACGTTAGTAAATTTAACATCGACCCAAGTAGCAGAAGGAAGAGTCACACAATTAGTAGACATTAGTTCTTCAGTGCAAGGTGTTCGTCTTAGTTTTAACAGCACTAGTTCAACTGGAATGTCTGCTCAAACAATTTATAGACTTGAGTATGGTGATAGTGCAGAATCACAAATAACTCACGATATTCCAACAGGAACATTTAGCTCAACAATAAGTTCTGCTATTGGAAGTTTTATTGCAGCAGATTGGGAAACAGGAGCAGATGTTGATTTTAAATTAACAGGGACTGGAGGAGCAGAAGATACAGGATGGTTGAATACAAATGAAGTATCAACATTTACAGCATTTACTGCAGAGCCAGACACTTTAATCGTGAAACTAATTCCGAAGATAACAAGTCCAACAGCAGGTTATCCAAGTATTAAAGGATTTGCAGTGAGGGCAGAATAAAGATGGTAGCAGACTTTCCAAAAGAAGCATATGATTACTACGACCGAAATGCTTTGCTTACACGGGTCGTTCGTTATATGGTAGACCATAAGTACCGGAAAGTAGTTTCTGTTACACCTTGGCTAAAAGAACAGCTCTCAGAGGCATCTGATGAATTAAAAGCAGAAGTTAAGAAGATTATCAAGGGCAAAAGAGCTGATGATTATGATGGAAAGGCTATTGCTATACATAAATNNAATGTGTATGAAACACGAATTGGTGACTGCGAATCAGGTGCTTTATTAATGTATGTTATGCTAAGACTAGCAGGCATTCCTGAATATAAAATATTTATGTGTGCAGGCGATGTTCAAGGTGGAGGTCATGCGTGGATATATTACAGAGCACAACCACACTGGGGTGTATTCCTAGACTGGTGCTACTGGCCTAACACAAAATCAATTTCAACACGACCAAGGATGTTCATATCAAGACAGAAGATTGGCGGGGATGATGACAGATATTACAAAGTATGGTTTGTATTTAATGAAGAAACATCAATAACCAGCTTTGGAACAACATTTGATTAAATACGACAGACGGTTGCTACAACAACCAAGAGGTTATAAAATGAGTAAATTAGACTTTTTAAATGAAAAAGAATGGTACAAAAGTAAAACAATCTGGGTGCAAATGATTACTATGATACTAGGTGTATCATTAATAATTGCAGAGGATTATGCGATGGGAGGAGCACTAACAACAGCTGGTGTTCTGAATACAATATTAAGATTTCTAACTGAAGAGAAAGTTACCCTGAAATAGGGTACTTTTATTTTTCGTAAAATATATAACATATTATACTCATATAGATACTTCTATGCTATGCATAATGTATCGGAGGACTAAAAACAATGAATAAAAAATTAGTTGCAGCAAGTATGGCTGCATTAGCATTAGGCTCAGGCCTAGTTGGTGCAGGCTTGCACGATGTACTGGAACAACCAGAAAAAGAATATATTGAAGTAAACAACACAGAAGTAATTACAGTAGTTGAAGAAGTAGTTAAAGAAGTACCTGTGAATGTGACAGTTGAAAAAGTTATCGAAGTTGAAGACGAAGCTCTTTTAACAGCACTTTGTGACCGACTTGTTTATGATGATTTAGCTGAATGCCGAGAAGAAGTTCAAGCTGAAGACTCTGCTCTAAAAATTGCTATTGAGAAAATTAAAGAAGAGTTTGCTGACGAAGACTTCCTAGAAGAACTAGAAGACGATAATATCATTGAAGATAAAGATGAAGTAAGTGTTGTAAGAATCTATGATGATTACGAAGACATTGAAGTAACAGAATCTGACTTTGATGATGAAGAGTACGAGTTTGAAATTCGAGTTAAGTTAGATGATGATGAAGCTGAAGAAAAAGTATACGTTATTGCTACTGTTGAAGTACAAGACGGAGAAGCTGAAATTATCGACGTTGAACTTGAATAAATAAATTTGGGGCTTAGCCCCTTTTATTTTTTACTTTTTTATTGCAACTATTTCTGTTCCTATCATGGCAAATTCATCGGGAGATACTGCATTACCAACAGGACTAGTCTCAATTGATATTACTTTCATGCCAGCATCATTTAGTATTCTACTCATATAATCTTCATTGTAGGCAACTTTGTGTACATCATACTGATCTTTTTGATTACCATATACCCATCTACCGAACTCTTCCATAGGTATACGACTTCTATTAGCAATATAATAGTCTATATATAAATCTAAATTAGGAAAATTTAAAGTAATCTTTCCTCCAGGTTTAAGTAAAGAGCACCAGTCTTTTATGATTCCAGGTGCTTCTTTTCTAGGAAAATGTTCTACTACATGCCGAGAGTATATCTCGTCCACACTGTTGTTTGGAATTAGAGAGGCTAACTCAGTTAAATCACAAGTTACATCTTTTTTGTTTCCTCCTAAATCTACTCCTATAAATCCATGTACCACTCTAGCTCCTACACCTAGATTTAATTTTATGGTTTCTCCTTTATCTATCTTTTCCTTTATTAAACTAACATCGTTCATTTTTTATTCTTTTGAATTTTACCCATAAGGATAGCATTGGCCCGGGGGAAGGGTTTATTATACTGACACCTAATAACGTCAGTAAATGGTTGCTCTTCCCATTCATTGGCCTCGTTGATTCTTTTATAGGTTTGTACCTCATCA
>JABAHO010005685.1_pt1 | contig 30528 bp, 30 predicted proteins | sample 7062071 | NCBI WGS metagenome assembly JABAHO01 (sample SAMN14534356, study PRJNA622989) | marine sediment metagenome | biome: marine biome [ENVO:00000428]; feature: marine pelagic biome [ENVO:01000023]; material: deep marine sediment [ENVO:00002113] | place: India: Gulf of Kutch | collected...
AGCTCAGGGAATCGCCCTCTTCGGACTCCCAAGCTTGGTCGGCGGTGACAACTATTGTATCTTGATCGTCCAGCGCGGGCAGCTCGCTGCCCCAGGCCGAGCAAGGTAGCTGGAGCGACGCCAGCGCGATGGCCGGCGCCAGTTCCGCGGCAAAAAATCTTTTCAGCATGGTGCTCGGCCGGGGTGGCGATGAATCCGGGTCGATGATATCAGGATCCGGCAACGGACTGGCCCGGTGCTCGGTAGAGGGTTAACGCTCTGATCATCAACCGGTATCTCGTTCGCGAGCTTCTGCTACCGTTTTTCGCGGTAGGCGGGGTGCTGACGGTCATATTCACGACCTACAGCATGACCCGGTTCCTCGACAAGGCCGCCGACGGGCTGCTGCGGACTTCGGAGGTGCTGCAGCTCACAGCGCTAAAGTCGTTCATCGCCCAGGAAGTGCTGCTGCCGGTCAGCCTCTTTGTCGCCCTGGTGATCGCCCTCGGGCGTTTGTACAGCGACTGGGAAATGACGGCATTGCGCTCGTTCGGGTTTGCAGAGCGGCAGGTGCTCTTTCCAATCATGAGCGTCACGTTGGGCTTCGCGCTCGTCGTCGCCGCGTTCTCGTTGGTGGGCAGGCCCTGGGCTTACGAGCACCTTTACAGGCTGGAGGTGGAAGCCGAAGCGACCTCGGAGCTGGAGCGGATCAAACCGGGACGCTTTTATCTGTATGACGAGGACGCCCGTACCGTCTTCATCGAGGAGCTCGAGGCCGAAGAGGACGAGATCCGGGGTCTGTTCGTGCGCTCGCTGGTTGGTCACGATCTGGAGATCATCTCCGCGCCCATCGGTAACGTGCGCGAGTATGTGAGCGACAACAACCATCAGCTGGACCTGCTCGATGCGCAGATCTATCGAAAGTCGGGAGAGGGGGCGGACTTTCTCGGCATATTCGGCGAGCTCAGGATATTCGTCCCGGTGGCGGCGGTGCAGCCCGTGGGCTACAAGCCGAAATCACAAAACTCGTTCGTTCTCAGGGAGTCCGATGCGCCGGTGGATCAGGCCGAGTACCAGTGGCGCCTGTCGGCTCCGGTATCGACGATTCTGCTTGCCCTGCTGGCCGTTCAGCTGGGGCGATCCAGGCCTCGACAGGGACGCTTTGCCCGGCTCACGGTCGCCGTCGTCATCTACGCCGTGTACTTCAACGTGCTGGGCATCGGCCGGACCTGGGTGGAGCAGGGCACCGCATTGACGCTGTGGTGGGTACCGGCGTCGTTCGCGGTCGGCATCGTGCTGGCCTACGTGCCTTGGGCACGATGGTTCTGGCGATCGAGCAGGGCTGCGTGAAGCGCATCGACCGGTATCTGGTGGGCATTCTGCTGCTGGGCGCCGTTCCTGTTTTGTTGCTGCTGCTCGGCCTTTTCGGTTTCGTCACGCTGGCCGAGGAGCTAGAGGACGTCGGCAAGGGTCAGTACGAGGAAGCGGATGCCATCCGCGTTGCACTGCTGACGCTGCCGCGAATCGCCATCGATCTTCTGCCGGTGGCGGTTCTGCTCGGCGGCGTCATGGCTCTTGGCAATCTCGCTCAAGAACAGGAGCTGACGGCCCTGCGGGCGGTGGGTCTGTCCCAATGGCGAATGGCGTACCCGCTCGCGCTGGCGGCCATCGTGCTGTCCTATTTCGTCCTGCTGGCGCAGCAGTTCCTCATCCCCCGGTTCGAGGAAGAGGCCAAAGCGCTGCAGGCGAAATCCCTGGTCAACACGGTGCTGGGCGGCGAGACCACCGAGTTCTGGACGCGTGACGGCACGCATTTCATCAGGGTGGGGGACGTGCGCTTCGGCATGGTTCCGGCGGATGTCGAGATCTACGATCTCGGCGATCGCGGCGTGGTGCAGCGGGTGCTGCAGGCCGACTATGCGGACGTCATCGGCCCGGGCCAGTGGCTGCTTCACGGTGTCGAAGAGCGAAGCATCATCGAGAAGCAGGTGACCCGGGCCCGGCACGATGCCTACGAGTGGGAGAGCTTCCTGTCGCCAGAACAGATGGCTTCCCTTATCGCGCCCATGGAGACGCTGACCCTTGGCGATCTGTATCGATACGTGGGCTACCTGGAGGCAACGGGGCTGAACGCTCATCGATACCGGTTTAGGCTCTGGCAGGTCCTGAGCTCACCAATCGCGCTGATGGCGATGTGCCTGCTGGGCCTGCCGTTCGTGCTGGGTTCGGTGCGGGCCCGGCCGGCCGGTGCCCGAGTGTTGTTCGGTGCTACAGTGGGCATCGGCTTTTACCTGATCGAGCAGACCTCGGCCCAGCTGGCCATGCTCTACGAGCTGCCGGTGATTCCCCTGGCCATGCTGCCGGATGTGGCCTTACTGGTTGGCAGCATCGTCGCGCTCGGCCGGGTCGAGTGAACGGCCCGCCGTCCACATCTGCTCATCAGCCACCACCAGATTTTCGCCAGCGTGTTCACTGGCGTGTTCGCTCCTCAGCGACTTCAATTGCATGACGACCCGGCAACCGCCCGCGTCCCGGGTGACGTCGAACACCCGATAGGAAGCCGGCGCCCGAGGGCGGATGCTGGACGGCGGCGCCGTGCAGTAGATGCGCATCGGCCCAAGGATCCTCTGCTGGTTGGCGTGCAGATGGCCGTGCAGGACCACGTCGGGCTGGCGTTCCTGGAGAATCTCTGCCAGAGCAGACGCGTCGCGCAGGGACTTGCGGCGTGGCGCCATGCCGGGCAGCGGCGGATGGTGGAGCGCCAGGAAGGTGAATGCCGGGCGCGCCTCGCTCAGCATGGTGTCGAGCCGGGTTCGCTGGGCGCTGCCCAGCGAACCTGATGCGGACCACCAGGCGGTGGGCTCGGCGGTGCCGGAGGCCACGATGGCCGCCTCGCCGCAGCGTCGCAGGAGCGGGTAGGCGTCGCGCGGGTCGTCGGTACCTTTGCCCAGCGCCAGATAAGGGCCAAAGGCCTCTTTGACCAGTGACCACGACCGGGGATGGTAACAATCGTGGTTGCCCGGAACGACGAGCACCTGGTCGGGGCTGCCCAGCGTTTCGAGCCATTCCCCAGCCTGGTGAAGCTCCTCGGCCATGCCCAGATGCACGAGGTCGCCGGTGACCACGATGATGTCAGCTGCTTCGCTGCGCACGGCGTGTGTCACCGGTCTCAGCGCGTCCTTGGTGTACTGGTGACGCCGTTTCCGATACCAGGACTGGTAGCCGAGCAAGCGCTTGCCTCGGAGGCTGCGAAGCTTGACGCCGTGCAACGAGGCAAGATGCGGATCGCTGAGATGGATTAGACGCATGGCCGCCCTTTGCCGAGCAACTGGGGCATGCCTATAATCCGCGACCGGTTGCGGCTCGGCCTCTAGACGCCGGCTGCCAGTCCCAGGATCCCCAAGTGCGCAGTGAATTTCCAACTATAACATGAGCATTTACGCACACCTGCTCGGCGACTCCGACATCGAGCTGTGGGGACTGACCTCCCGCGAGCGGCTGCGTCGGCAGGTTGCGGAGATTCCCGATGCGGTGCTGGTCGACACGCTCGATGCGGTGCCGGACGGCGCGACCTTGCTCTGCATTCGCGCAGACTATCTATTCGAGACGAGAACGATCAGAGCACTCGCCGAGCGTGGGCGCGCGGCGCTGCGATGCGCGAGGAACGGCGGCTTGGCCGCGGCCGTGAGCGCGGGCAGCGAAGCCGGTCAGCTGCCTTCCCTGCTCGAAGGCGCGATGACGGACCACGACCTTCCGGTGCTCGCTCCGGCCGAACTTGCCGCTTACGAGGATCGCTTGCGCAAGGCCGAAGAGCCGCTGCTGTTGCCGATCAGGGACGAAGATCGCGCCGACCTCGAAGATCGGCTGTACGGCCGTTCGTACAAAGGCATCACCGACCTGGTGACGAAGTGGCTCTGGCCTAGACCCGCGCGTCACGCGGTGCGGGTCTGCGCGCAGCTCGGGATCACGCCCAACATCGTCACGCTGACCGGGCTGCTGCTCGTCGTCTATGCCGGCTTTGCGTTCTATCAGGGCGACTACTGGCTTGGCCTTGCGGCCGGATGGTTCATGACGTTTCTCGATACGGTGGACGGCAAGCTCGCCCGTGTCACGGTGAGCTCGAGCCGCATCGGCCACGTCCTCGATCACGGCATGGACATCGTCCATCCGCCTTTCTGGTACGTGCTGTGGGGCATGTCGCTGGACGACAGCGTTTTCAGCGTTCCCCTGGTGGAGTACTACTGGTGGGTCGTCGCCGGCTACGTCGGCGGGCGGCTCGTTGAGGCGGCCTTTCACGGGCTCGGGTCCTGCAGCCTGTTCGACTGGCGCCCGTTCGATGCTTACTTCCGCCTGGTCACGGCCAGACGCAATCCCTGTCTCATCCTGATGCTGGTGGCGATGCTGCTGGGAAGCCCCGCCGGGGCCTTTCTCGCGGTGGTCTTCTGGACCGTGGGGACGACCATCGTGCTTATGGTCAGGCTTCTGCAGGCCACGCTCGCTCGCATGAGCGATGGGCCGCTCTCCTCGTGGCTCACCGAGCCGTCGGCGGCGACCAGCTATCCCGGCGCGTTCCGAACGTTTTCGCGGACCCGCGGAGCCTATGCGCAGCGCTAGACGGCTCGTTTGATGCGCGATGCCAGGTCGGTCATCGTAGAGCGCACCGCCTGCGCAGATCTCGAACACGACCGTGGCGTCGAGAGCCTGCTGTGCGAGCTGCGTGCCCGGTGTGGCGATCACATCCAGGGGGTGCTGCTGTACGGGTCCTACCTGCGCGGCGTGCGCGATACCCTGCTGGACTTCTACGTCGTCGTGGACGGTTATCGCGGCGCGCTCGGCTCGCCGCTTTCCGCCGCGGCCGCTCGAGCCCTGCCCCCTAACGTCTATTACCTCGCGGTGGGCGAGGGCGCCGATCGGGTTCGGGCCAAGTATGCGGTCGTTACCATGGGGCAGCTTCGGCGGCAGGCAGCCTCGGGCCTTAATCCCTACTTCTGGGCGCGGTTCGCCCAGCCGGCGCGAATCGTGTTTGCGCGCAGCCCGGCTGACGAGGCGCTGCTGCATCAAGTTGTGGAGGAATGTGTGCGTACATTTGTCAGACGCGTCGTGCCGACGTTGACGGGCGAGTTCACGAGTCGCGAATTCTGGGCGCGCGGCTTCGCGCTCACCTACCGGTCGGAGCTGCGGTCCGAGTCGACCGGGCGCAGCAACGCGATCATCGAGCATGACCCTGGCTACTACGACGAGATGCTGGCTGCGGTGGCAGACGGCAGCCATCTGGTCAAGGCTGGCGAGGGCTACCGCGCGGTCAAGGCGCGGCGGTTGGCCGTCATGAGCTGGTGGGGCGTGATCGCGCTGGGCAAACTGCTTTCGGTGGGTCGGCTCGTCAAGGGGGCACTCACCTTCGACGATGCGCTCGACTACATACTCTGGAAGATCGAGCGGCACAGCGGGGTACGGGTAGAGGCGAGCGAGCGGCAGCATCGTTACCCGCTGATCTTTGCCTGGCCGCTGGTCTGGCGGCTCTATCGCCGGGGCGCCTTCCGGTGATGGGCCGGATGGTTCGGACGGCCTGGCTGGCGCGGCCGGGTGCGCACGCGTGAACGAAGCCGTTCCGGACTCGCCGGTTCGCCAGGCGCTGAAGAATTTCTCCGTACTGATGAGTGGCCGCGCGGTGGCGGGCGTGCTGTCCGTGGTTTCGCTGACCCTGGTGGCCCGGTTTCTCGGACCGGTGGACTTCGGGTGGCTCGTGCTCGTGCATACCACGGCGGTGGTGGCGCGAGGCCTGCTCAACTTCAAGCCGTCCGACACCGTGGTCCGCTATGGGGTGGCGCCGTTTGACGACGATGACCACGGGGAGTTGGTCCATCTGCTGCGCTTTACCCTGGCCCTGGATGTGGGCACGGCGAGCCTCGCGGCGATTTCCATGATGCTGGTCATGCTGGTCGCGGGGACTGCCCTGGGACTGCCGGAGGAGCTGGCGATTCCGGCCGTGCTTTACAGCCTGGTCCTTTTGGCTTCCGGCTCGGGAACGGCCCGGGGGGTGCTCCGCGTGGCCGGCCGCTTCCACGCCATAGGCGTTCTGCAGAACGTGGGGCCCCTCATCCGGCTGGCTGGCGTGGGCGTCGTATATCTCGCTGAGGGTGGGTTGCTCGAATATCTGCTGGTTTGGGCTGCTGCCTTTGCCGCCGAGCACCTCTTCGTGATCGCGCGTGGCTGGCTCGAGCTCAGGAGGCGAGGGGTCCGGCCCGGGCGCCCCAGATTTGCCGGTGCCAGACGCCGCTTTCCGGGGTTGTGGAGCTTCGTGGGCACCCTTTACTGGCAATCGAACCTGGATCTCGCCCAGCGCCACGGGCTGATCCTGCTGGCTGGCGTGCTGCTTGGTCCTGCGGGTGCCGGAATGTTTCGGGTCGCGCGCGAGTTTGCGGACGTGCTGGCGAAGCCCGTGGTGGTGGTGCGCCAGGCCGTGTTCCCGGATTTCGCGCGCCTGTGGCGGGAACGCGACCCGCGCTTCAAGACGCTCTACTGGCGTCTCGCGCTTTACGGCGGGCTCATCGCCGCCGTGGTCGTCGGCTTGGTGGTCGTCTATGCCGGCGAGCTTCTCGAAGCGCTGGTTGGCGAGGAGTACGTGTACGGCGCTCNNGATGGTGGCGGGCGCTTTGGAGCTCATCGGTGCGGCTTTGCGGCCGGCCGCCTATGCCATGGGCGCGGCGACCGGCGCGCTGCGGGTACAGATCGTCACGGCCGTCTGCCACATCGCCGCCTTCGCCGTCCTCGTGCCCTGGCTCGGGCTCACCGGCGGCGGCATCGCGGCGGCCTGCTCGGGGGTGATCGGGCTGGCGGGGATGGTCGCTCTGGTGCTTACTCGCGCTGGCCAGGATCCCGGGGCAGCTGCCTGAACGCTTCGATGATGCGGTCGATCTGCTCCGGCGTGTGGGCGGCGCTGACGCTGCAGCGAAGCAGCGCGGTGCCGTCCGGGGCGGCCGGAGGCAGGATGAGGTTGATGTACACCCCGTTGTCCAGCAGCTGCTGCCAGTTCGCCAGCGCCTGTTCCCGGGAAGTCATGCGCACCGCGACCACGGGGCTGGGCTCAGGCCCGAGGGTGAAGCCCAGCTGGGCCAGCCCGCTGTAGAGCCTTTCCGCATTGCGCCACAGAGACTCGCGCAGCTCCGGTCTGGCCCGCAGCTGAACCAGGGCCGCCCGGGTGGTGGCGATGACGGACGGGCAGGGCGACGCGGTGAACATGTACGGGCGGCTGGCATAGCGGAACAAAGTCAGCGCGCGGTGGGGGCTGACGCAGAAGCCGCCGGTTGACCCCAGGCTTTTGCTGAAGGTGCCGACGACGAAGTCGGCCTCCACCTGGTCTTCCTCCACCCGTCCGCGTCCGGTTTCTCCGAGCACACCGAGGGAGTGGGCTTCGTCGACGAACAGACAGGCGTCATGCGCGCGGGTCACCTCCGCCAGCTCTTTGAGCGGGGCGCGGTCCCCCAGAATGCTGTAGAGACCCTCGACGATCACCAGCGTGCGGCTGGCGACCTCTCCAAGCCTGCGCAGGCGCTTGTCCAGGCTTTCGGCATCGTTGTGCTTGAATCGGTACACGGTGGCACCGGAAAGCTTGCTGCCGTCGAACAGGCTGGCGTGGGCGTCGCCGTCGAGCATCACGGCGTCTCCTGGACCCACCAGAGCAGACATGGTCCCGATGTTTGCCGCGTAGCCGGTCGAGAACACCATGGCGTAGGGGTAGCCGTAAAAGTTGGCGATCTCCCGCTCCAGCTCCGCGTGCGATGCGTAATTGCCGTTGGCCATCCGCGAGCCCGTGGTGCCGGTGCCGGCCTCGTCCAGCGCCCGCTTGCCGGCGGCGATGCACTCCGGGTCGAAGGTCAGGCCGAGGTAGTTGTTGGTCCCGGCCATGATCGTGGGCTTGCCGCCGATGACGGATTCCGTTGCCGAGATGACCCGCTCGACGATCACGTCGGTCGGGTTGGTACCGTGGCCGAGGAGCTCCCGGCGGGTGGCCTCCAGGGCGTCGAACTTGTCGAGCAGACTCATTGGGCGTCCAGAATGGTTGTGATCAGGCGCGCCAGCTGGTCGAGGTTGCGGATCTCGGCCAATGCTTCGAGGCTGATGGCGATGTCGTAGTGGTCCTCCACCTCGACGATGAACTCCATGATCTGCACGGACTCCAGCGCAAGGTCCGAGATGAGATCCGTGTCCGGCGCGACGGCCACCGGCTCGGCAAGCTGGCCGGTGAGCAGCTCGGTCAGCGTGGCGATGATGTCGGTCTGGCTAGCGGACAAGAGCAGCACCTCTCAGATTTGATCAGTGGGCGAACATCGCATCGACGCCCGCGCCGAGGCGGAATCGCGGAGCCCATCCGGTGGCGGCCGTGAAAGCGTCGTTGCTGCAAGTCCAGCCCATGTAGGTCAGCTCCCGCACTTTGCCCGGCGTGAGCATGGGCGAGTAGCCCAGCAGTCGCGAAAGCGACAAGTTTACGTGGCTCAGCGCGTCGAGCAACGGGTACGGCACTTTGAGCGCAACGGTTCTGGCCGGACCGATCTGGCGCCGAATCGCCGGCCAGTCGTAGCCGCCAGGCTCGCCGTCGTGCAGCGCAAATGTCTTGCCCGCACAGGCGTCGGGGTGCTCGCTCCAGGCCCGTACCGCATTAGCCAGATCGCTCACCTCGATGAAAGGTAGGTGCTGGTCGTCGGGAGCGACCATGGGCACCAGGCCGCGCCGGATCGCCGCGAAGGTACCCTTGAGTTCCCTGTCGCCCGGTCCGTACACGGCGGGCGGCCGCATGATTGCCCAGTTGCCGAGCTCGCTTCGTCGCAGCGCGTCTTCTCCCGCTTGTTTGCTGGCCGCGTAGTGGGACAGCTCCGGAGCGCTCGCCGCCAAGGAGGAAATGAGCAGCATGGGGATGCCTGGCTCGCGGGAGGCCAGGACTGCCGCGCACAGCCTGACGCCGGTCACATTGGCCAGCGCGAAATCCTCGGGTTCCCGTCCGCGCACCGAACCGGCCGCGTAGACCAGCTGATCCACGCCTTCCAGCGCCTGGCTCAAGGAAGGTTCCGAGCCTAGGTCCGCTTCCGCAATCTGAACGCCGGCGGCAAGTCCGGGATTTGCCAGCGAGCGGCGTCTGACCAGCGCGCGCACGGCGCAGCCGGCATCCAGCAGGACTCGCTGCAGATGCCGGCCGATGAAGCCGGTGGCGCCCGTCAACGCGATGAGCGGGCGGGGGGTATCGTCAGGCAAAGATCACCCGGAGTGAATCAGCCCGCCTGTGCCTGGACTTCGGGCGCCAGCGTGGGGAAGCCGTCGGCATCCCAGTCGGTGCGGTCCAGGAAGTCGGCCTTGGCACGAGCGCGGGACAACTTTCCCGACGAGGTGCGTGGCAGGGTCCTCGGCGGCGCGAGCTCGATGTAGCAGTTGATGCCGAAGTGCTCCCGTACCATGCCAGCGAGGGTGTCGCTGAGCTCCATGCCCGCGTTGCGGGATTCCACCACCATGACCGCCAGCTCTTCCTGGTTCGGGCGGGTCACCGAGAATGCAGAGATGGCGCCGAGCCGAACTTCGGGCAAGCGCTCGGCGAGCTGCTCCAGATCCTGCGGCCAGATATTGCGCCCGTTGACGATGATGACGTCCTTGGCCCGGGAGGTCAGGAACAGACGTCTGCCAATCCGATATCCGATGTCTCCGGTATCCAGCCATCCGCCGGGCTTGATGACCTCTGCGGTGGCTACCGGATCTCGGAAGTAACCCCTCATGAGGCTCGGTCCGCGCACCCAGATTCGCCCGCACTCGCGCTCGCCGAGCTCGTTGCCTGACTCGTCGCGAATGGAGACGTCATAGCTTGGCAGGGCTGCGCCGCAGTCGACGAAGGAGAGCGTGTTGCCGCCGGCCCGGTCGCCATCGGTGGCCTCGACGGCCAAACCATTCTCGGCCATGGAGGCCTTAGCCACCTCGTCGACGAAGTAGCTGTCTTCCAGCGGGGCGAAGCTGATCGCCAGGCCCACCTCTGCCATGCCGTAGCAGGGTAGAAAAGCCTTCGGATTGAAACCTGTCGGGGCGAGCACGTTGGCGAACTGCTTCAATGGTCGCGGGTTGATGCGCTCCGCGCCGACGCACGCGACCCGCCAGGCACTCAGGTCATAGCGTTCGGTGTCCGTGACGCGCACGCGGGTCGCGCACAGCTCGTATCCGAAGGGCGGGCTGGAAGAGATGGTACCGCGGTTGTCGGAGAGCAGCTTCAGCCACAGCCGGGGACGCATCGCGAACGTCCGCGGTGATAGGAAGTCGGCTGAAATCTGCGTCGCCACTGGCACCAGCAAACACCCGACGAGCCCCATGTCATGATAATAGGGCAGCCAGGAAACGATACGATCGTCTGCAGTGATGCAGGTTCCGATCTCGGCGATTTCGGTCAGATTTGCCAGCACGGCGGTCTGGGTCATCTCGACCCCGCGCGGAAACCGAGTGCTTCCCGAAGTGTATTGCAGGTAAGCGGGCTCGTCGGCTCCCAGCGGGACCAGCTCCGCCGGTTCCGCCGGGAGAGCGTCGAAGTCGTCCGGCCTACCGATCATGCGCAACGACAGCTGGCGAGTCGCGCGCTCCAGAAAGGCGAAATGAGATTCTGGCGCCACTGCCGCGGTGGCGCCGCAGCTTTCCAGCATGCGGTGCAGCTGCTCCACATAGGCCTCGCCGCCGCCCATTTGCAGACCGGCAGGCAGGGCCACCGGCACCAACCCGGCGTATTGGCAGGCAAAGAAGAAGCGCGGGAACATGGGGTCGGTGTCGGCGACGATGCCGACGCGATCACCACGCTCTACCCCCAGCCCAACCAGGCGGACAGCCAGCGTCTTGGCGTCCTGCTTCAGCTGCGAGTAGGGCAGGGCGGCACTCAGACTGCCGGACCCATCATAAAAATTCAGCCCGGTGGCGCCTTTTGCGGCGTACTCCAGGGCATCAACCAGGCTCATAAAGCCACGTGTGCGGTGCGATATACCGCTACAACGAGTCGTAGGGCTCATGTGATAACCAGCTCAAATTGTCGTGTTTGCCTTTATTCTTGTGTCCGAACCCCTCCGAACACAGCTGCCCAACAAACCGAGGCTCTCCATAGGCCGAACTATAATCCGGCACTTATATTTCTGGGGGCGCAGTCTACCTGCAAATTCGCCTGAGAGCGATAGTGTCTTTTCAAACGAAATCAGAGACCTACGGATTGTAGACCCCCTGGAACCGACGGGTTCCCCGGAAATGGCGGGCGAATGTCACAAATTTGCAACGTCCCGTGTCGGCTTGCGGGTCGCCCCGGCCCGCGTTCTGGCGGGCGGCGCGATCACTCCGCATCCTTTGAAAATAGTCTGTCGAGCTCTGCGCGAGCCTTCTCCTCGGCGCTTTGGGGCGCTCCCTCGGCGGCATGGGAAGCGCTGTCGGGTGTCTCGCCCGGGTTTTGCGCATCGCCGAAAAGCGCATCGAGGCGAGATCGGGCATCTTCTCCCGCAGCGGTGCGGCTTTCGCGGTAGGCGTTCGCTGCGGGCCTAAACCAGTCGCAGAAATTGGCAACATCTTTCACGGCTGGCGGGTCGGCGCGCTCCTCCCGGCACTGGCCGAGGCTGGACGACTCATCGTAATGATGGCACATGCGACAGCAGTGCAGTTCGTGGAAGCACTTCGAGCACGTTGCTTGTCGGCTAATGGGTCGGGGCACGTCGTCAAGGGACGATCCGCAATTCCAGCAACTTGCGTCTGCCACGGGCGATGGTCTCTAGCCGGGACGATCACCCGACTATAGGAATCCGCATGACCCAAGGCAATGCGGGGTTCCACGGACGAGGTTGGGCTGGCTCAGTCGAAATCGATGCCAACCGGGCAGTGATCGGATCCCGTGACCTCTGGCCAGATGAACGCGTCGCTGACTCGCCGCGCCCCCGACGGGGATGCCAGCACGTAGTCGATCCGCCAACCGACGTTGTCCTGGCGAGCGGTTCCCCATTGCCGCCACCACGTGTAATGGTCGGGCTCTCCGGGGTGCTGGCGGCGGAAGACGTCCACCCAGCCGGCGTCGATCCAGCGGCTGATCTCGGCGCGCTCCTCGGGCAGGAACCCGCTCGACTTGGCGTTCGTCTTCGGGCGGGCGAGGTCGATGGGCTCGTGGGCCGTGTTGTAGTCGCCTACCACGAAGACGGGCCCGCGCCGACGCAGTCGCTGAACGAGATCGAACACGGCAGCGTAGAAGTCGAGCTTGTAGGCGACGCGGCTGTTGTCGCGATCCTTGCCGCTGCCCTTGGGGAAGTAGACGCTGGCAATGGCCAGGCGACCGAAGTGCGCGACCAGCAGGCGCCCTTCTCGGTCGAGCTCGGGCATGTCGAGGCTCGTCAGAACCCGGTCGGGGGCAGCGCGCGCGTAGAGGGCGACGCCGCTGTAACCGGGGCGCTCAGCGGGTGAGAAACATGTGTGCCAGCCGGGCGGCGCTCGCAGGCCGTCGTCCAGCTGCTCCGGGAACGCGCGCACTTCCTGCAAGGCGACGAAGTCGGCCCCGGAGCTCTCGAGAAAGCCGAGGAAGCCCTTCTTCGCGCAGGCGCGCAGGCCGTTGACGTTCCAGCTGACCAGTCGCATTTACCGAAATTCTCCCCGCTCCAGACCGGGTTCGCGCAGGGCGCACTGTAACATCCGGCGCGCGACGTCAGCCGCCATCCAGACGTGCGAGCATCCGCTTGAGGGCGAAATGCCGGTAGCTCTTCAAGGCCAGACTCTGGACCTCGTCCCAGTCGATGTCGTCTTCGACGTCCAGCTCGATCCAGCCCCGGTGTCCGACGTAGGGCGGAATCCGATACCGGGAGGCATCGTAGGTGAGCATGGCCTGCTCTTCAGGGCCGACCCAGAACTGCAGGCACAGCCGCCCCGCCCGGCGGTGAATGCAGCAGAACGTCTTCTTCCCGGCGCGCCAGACCGGCGTGCCGAACTGTTTGCCTTCCTGCGCCTCCGGCAGCGCGAGGCACAGCGCTCGCAGCTCGGCAATGACTTCCTGGGGCCGCTCGGCCAGCAGCGGGTCGACGGCATCCGGTAGCATCGCGGGCTCCGGTGACTCGATGTGAGGCGCTGGCCCCGCTGCCTCTCCCAGGCGCGCCGGAGCGACGGTGATGTAGGCCTCGCGGACGCGCTCTCCAATCTCCGCCCAGTCGAGCCCAGTATCCAGGCTTACGCCAAGCCAGCCGCGAGGCCCGACGTAGGGCGGCACGAAGTAATGCGATGTCGAGGCCTGGGCATAGAGCTCCTGGGCGCCGGGTGGTGCACGCAGCCACAGCGCCACCCGGCCGTCGCCGTGGTGGTTGACCACGAAGGTGGCGAACGTCTTGCCGGCCACCCGGAAATCGGGGGAGCCGCGGGATGGGATCTCCTCGGCTTCCGGGAAGGACAGGCACAGGATCCGAACCGCGCTGGGGATGTCCTGGCTCATGGCATGGGCCTACATCTGGCCGTAACGCCGACCCGGGCATCTTAGCCGTGTTCGCGTTCGGGTCGCCAGGACCTGCAAAATGCCGCACACTGATCCTCTCGTCAGTCGACGATGGAGTTGGTGGCAAGCATGGCGCGGATCATATCCCTGGCCTCAGGTACCCTGCCCGAATTTGGGCCGGAAGAGGTGACCCGGGCGGCCGCAGCGGGGGGGTTCAATGGCTGCGGGATCTGGTTCGATGCCGCCACGTGGACCGAGCGGACCACGCGTGACGTGGCAGCCGCCTTTGCGGATACCGGTCTGACCCCGCTGGAGATCGAGGTTATCGTTATCAGGCCCGGACCGCCGGACCCCGAACACGAGCGCATGTTGGAAAGCGGCGCCGCCATCGGTGCTACCGAGGCCATCGTGGTGTCCAGTGATCCGGACGAGGTCGCCGTGTGCCGTCGATTCGAGCACCTGTGCGAGGTCGGCGAGCGACTGAACGTCAACGCCTGCCTCGAGTTCTTGCCGATCTACGCGATCCGCGATCTGGCCTCTGCGTTGCGGGTGATCTCCCAGGTCGGCCATCCCCGCGGCAAGCTCCTCATAGATCCGCTTCACGTCGCCAGGTCCGGTGGGAGCGTGGCGGAGATTGCCGCGGTGCCCGACAAACTGCTCACCTTCGCCCAGTTCTGCGACGCGTCCCGCGAGCCACCGGACGAGCCCTCCCTGGACGTTCTTCGGGAGGAAGCCGTCGATGGCCGGTTCACTCCCGGGGCCGGCGACCTGCCGCTGCGCGAACTGCTCGACGTCCTGCCCGACGACCTGCCGCTCAGCCTGGAGCTGCGTTCCCGGCCCCTGCGCGAGCGGTTCCCGGACCCCGGGGAGCGGGCCCGACACGTATACAGCGAAACGGTCCGCTTCCTCGACGGCGTTTGATCCGCCCGGAGATGCCGCTTCGCGCCGACTGGCGTATCCTGTGGCGCATTTCGAAAAGAGGGAAAGGCCATGCAGGTTGGGTTAGTGACGGGCAAGGAAACGGTGGATCTCGTGGAGATGCCCGATCCCCGCCCGGAGCCGGGCAAGGCGGTGGTGGACATTTCCTATTGCGGCATCTGCGGCACGGACGTTCATGCCTATCAATCGGGCGAGCCTTACAACCCGGCCATCTGCGGGCACGAATGGATGGGCCATGTGTCGGCGGCCGGCGCCGGCGTGGAGGTCAAGGAAGGGGATCGGGTGGCCATCGGCATGGCGACCGCCTGCGGCCAGTGCGCCACCTGCGTGCGCGGAGACCCATCTCACTGCGAGGCCGCCTTTGCCGGCATGGTCGGAATTGGCCCCATGGCGGCGCCCCACGGCGGATTTGCCTCGGCCATCGCCATCGAGGCCGCGCGGCTTTACCACGTAGGCCCGGAAATTAGCGACGAGTCCGCCGCCATCCTCGAGCCGGTCACCATCGCCGTTCATGCGGTTCGTCGCACCGGCATCCGGCTTGGGGACAGCGTGGTGGTCGTTGGTGCCGGTCCCATCGGTCTGCTGGTTCTGCAGTGCGCCCGAGCTGCCGGCGCGGGCGCGTGCGTGCTGGTGGAGCCCCAGCCTACGCGCCGCGAGACGGGCGCGGCCCTCGGTGCGGACCACCTCGTGGACCCGCGGGAAACCCCCGACGTGGCGGCCGCCATCAACGCGATCATCGGCAAGGCGGGCGCCGACGTCGTGTTTGAATGCGCTGGCCTGGCGCGCACCGTCGAGGAAGTGCCCGCGTACGTTCGCCGCGGCGGCACGGTCGCGCTGGTGGGATACCCGACCGGCCTCTCACAGATCTCCGCAGCGCAATGGCTCGCTCAGGAGCTCAGAGTGTCCACGGCGCTCGGCTACGTTCGCGACGATTTCGAGGTTTCCAAAGGGCTGGTTGCCGACGGTCGGGTCGACTGCGGGCCGCTGCACACCGCCACGGTCGGCCTCGATGGGATGGCAGGCGCCTTNNAGCGAACCGGAGCAGATTAAGATCCTCGTAGACCCCCGCGTCTGACCGCCTGGAACTCGCGGCATCATCGAGCGGGTGGCGGGTTACCGGGCGTGCCGTTGTCGTGCGCGAGCCGTTCGAGCTCGGGCAGCGCGGAGCGCAACGCCCGGATGTGATCCGGGGTCGTGCCGCAGCAGCCGCCGATCAGCCTGGCGCCCGCGGCGACCCACTGGTGAGCCTCGAAGACGAGACGTTCCGGCGGATCGTCGGTGTCGACGCGCCAGTTCGGGGCCGCGAAGTCGCCGATCTCCGGATAAGCGCCGATAGGGCCAGGCCATCGTTCCCGCACGAGCTCGAGGGCGGGCACGGTTGCCTCGACTTCGCTGTGCATGACGCTCACCACCGCAGGGCCCAGGGCGATCAGCGCGTCCAGGGGCGCTTCGAAAGGTGTGTCGGCGAAGTCGAACGCCACGAGGTTCGCGCCGTCGGTCGATCGTCGGCAGCTGAGGCCGAGCCAGACGGGAAGCCCGGTTTCCAGCGCGGCCTGCATCGCCCTTGGGGCGTGTTCCAGATCCTGCATCATTTCCAGGGCGATGAAGTCGACGCCGCCCTCTGCCAGGATGGCGGCCTGATCGCGGAGGTCGGCCAGCTCCTCGGCGGGAGGGGGATAGTCGCTGACGTCCATGTTCGGCGGGAGGTTCGAGATTGACCCGCCGATGGCGACGTCGCGCCCGGCGAGGTCTCTAGCTTCGAATGCCAGAGCCACGGCGCGGCGGTTGATGGTCGCGAAGGCGTCGCCCATGCCGGCGGCTGTCAGGGTGGACCGGGAGGTCCCGAAAGTGTTGGTGATGATGACCTCGGCGCCGGCCGCAATGTAGTCGTGATGCACGGCGCGCACCACGTCGGGGTACGCCTGCACCGCCGCGCCCGACCAGGCGGCGCCGCTCATGGGCACGCCCCGGCGCTGCAGCTCGGAGCCCGTGCCGCCATCCAGCAGAACAATGCCGCCCCCATGGAGCTTTGCTTGCCAGTCCACTCGCTTCGCGTTTCTAATCAGATCGCAGGATTTTAGCGGACGCGGGGTTTGGGTGCCGACTGCAGGGATCGGCCGCGGGCGCCTCTGAGAAGCGTGCGAACACTTGTCATACAAAGCGCCAGCGAGCGCGACCAGCCGGATTGGCTGGCGCCGTGTCTTCAGAGCACGAGAGGTTGGGCCCGGGAGCGCGGCTACGACTACCGCCTGTGGGGCGACGAAGCGCTGGAGCTCACCCCGCCGTGGTATCGAGCGAAGCTCGGTGCGCGCTTGCCGATCGTTGCAGATCTGGCTCGGCTGCTGCTGATTCGCGATGCGTTGGCCTCGGGCTATCAGCGCGCCTGCTGGCTGGATTCGGACGTGGTCGTCTTTGCGCCGGGACGCCTCGTGCTGCCCGATGACGCGGAGTGCGCGTTCGGCCGGGAGCGCTGGGTTCAGAAGGATCGTGGGGGCCGATGGCAGGTTCGCCTCAACGTGCACAACGCGGTCTGCTCGTTCGTTGCCGGCTGCCCCGTGCTGCCCTTCCTGATCCACACGACCGAGCGGATCATTGCTCGCGCGGATCCCGAGCACATCGCTCCGCAGATGGTGGGCCCCAAGCTTCTGTCCGCTCTGCACAACCTGACCGGGTTTCGCCTGATCGATACCATAGGCGCCCTGTCGCCNNCGCTGCGGGCCATGCAGGCGGCGGCGCCCGAGCCGTTGGCTGGTGTCAATCTCTGCGCGTCGGTGAATGGCGACAGGGACCTGGCCGAGATCTGCGAACGCCTGATCGACGCCGGCAGGCTCGAGGCCCCGGGCGAAACCGTCGGGGCCTCCTGATATGATCCGGGTCTTGGCGTTGGGTCAATAAAGGCTATGGAAGAGCAATCTCGTCACGATCACCTACGGGAAAAGGCGGCCCTGGCGCCAACGACGCCCACCCGACGCCGGCGGCGGATCCCGTTCGACCCGCAACTGAACCCTTACGAGGTTCCGCTCGACGATCTCAACGTCGCCAATCCCGAGCTCTTCAGGGCAGAAGCGTTCTGGCCTTACTTCCGACGCCTGAGGGAAGAGGCCCCGGTGCATTTCTGCCGCGAGAGCCAGTACGGGCCGTACTGGTCGATCACCCGCTACGACGACATCATGCAGATCGAAAAGAACCACGAGGTGTTCTCCTCCGAGTTCTCCCTGGGTGGCGTCACGCTGATGGGCACGCCGTCTTCCGGCAGCGACGTGCCGATGTTCATCCAGATGGATCCGCCCAAACACGACGCCCAGCGCAAAGCGGTAGCGCCCAAGTTCACTCAGCGCAACCTTTCCGACCTGGAGGCTACCGTGCGGGAGCGCGCCGGCAGGATCCTCGACGGCCTGCCCCGCAACCAGACCTTCAACTGGGTTGAGCACGTTTCCATCGAGCTCACCGCGCAGATGCTCGCGACGCTGTTCGGCGTGCCTCAGGAAGAGCGTCATCAGCTGATCCGCTGGTCGAACATCATCAGCAACGCCGACAACCCTGAGGTGGTCAAGGAGAAGTCATCCTATTTCGAGGCCCTTGCGCAGTGTGGCGACTACTTCGATGCCCTCTGGCGCGACCGCAAGTCGTCAGCCCCTACGGGCGATCTGGTATCCATGCTGGCCCACGGGCCGGACACCGCCGACATGAGCTCCCAGGAGCTGCTGGGCAACGCCGTGCTGCTGACCGTGGGCGGCAACGACACCACCCGCAACTCGATCAGCGGCGGCCTGCTTGCCCTGAATCAGTTCCCGGAGCAGTACGACAAGCTCCTGAAAGACCCTGATCTCGTCCGCACGATGGTGCCGGAGATCATCCGCTGGCAGACCCCGCTCACCCACATGCGCCGCACGGCGCTGGAGGATACGGAGTTTCGTGGCCAGCTGATCCGCAAGGGTGACAAAGTGGTCATGTGGTACATATCGGGCAACCGCGATCCGGAAGCCGTGGACCGGCCGGACGAGTTCATCATCGACCGCAGGCGGCCCCGTGAGCACCTTTCCTTCGGGTTCGGCATCCACCGCTGCCTGGGGAACCGTCTGGCCGAGCTTCAGCTCCGGGTGCTCTGGGAGGAAATCCTGAAACGTTGCCCCCGGATCGAGGTGGTCGGGGAGCCTGAGCGTGCCAGCTCGGTCCTCTTCCGCGCCATTCAGAGCCTGCCCGTGCGCATCGCCGCCTAGCCCGCAACGTCCGGCCTTGGACCGTCGGCCCGCTCGGCTTAGACTGCAGGAATCAACCTGGGGGAGATAGCCGTGGCTGGGCAAGCCAGAAGCGCCGCCATCGTCGGCATTTACGAATATCCTTCGCGCGACGTCGAGGGAGCCGTCAGCCCGATGCAGATCAAAGCGGAAAGCGCCGCCCGGGCACTGGCCGATGCGGGGCTGACATGGCAGGACGTGGACGCCATCTACGATGCGAGTGAGGCCGGAGTCGTGAGCGGCCTCACCATCGCAGAGTACTTCGGACTGAAACCCAACGTCATCGACACGACGAACGTTGGAGGCAGCTCGTTCGAGTACCACGCCGCCCACGCAGCGCGGGACATCGCGGCGGGCAAGGCTCGCGTGGCGTTGCTGACCTACGGCTCCACCGCGCACAGCAACGCGTGGGCCATCGGTGTTGGCGGGCGCGGTGGCGGCGGCCTGATTCCGGCGGACAACATGGACGCCTTTGCCGGGATGACCCTGGTAGCCAACTACGCGATGGTGGCACGCCGGCACATGCATCAGTACGGGACCACCAGCGAGCAGCTGGCAGAAATCTCCGTGGCGACCCGCTATCACGCCATGCGTAATCCCGAGGCCGTCAAAGCCATGGAGGATCTCGAGTTCCTCGACATTCGCGAAACGACGGTGGAGGACGTGGTCGGCTCGAGGATGATCGCCGACCCGCTGCATCTGCTGGAGTGCTGCATGATCTCGGACGGCGGCGGAGCCGTGGTCATCGCGTCGCCGGAAGTCGCCCGGAACTGCGCGCGTCCGCCGGTGTGGATCCTGGGGACCGGCGAAGCCACCAAATACCCCGAGAATGGTGGCGACATCACGGTGAGCGCCGCAGCCCAGTCCGGGCCTCAGGCCTTCGGCGAGGCCGGCGTCTCGCCGGCCGAGATGGACATCGCCATGATCTACGATTCGTTCAGCATCACCGTGCTCGCCATCCTCGAGGATCTGGGATTCTGCGCGAAGGGGGAGGGCGGACCCTGGGTCGAAGGAGGGCGATTGCGGTTCGACCGCCCCGGGGATGGGCCAGCCCTGAACCCCGACGGCGGCGGGCTCTCGTCGAACCATCCGGGCATGCGCGGCATCTTCCTGGTGATCGAGGCCGCCCGCCAGCTGCGCGGTGATTCCTGCTCCCAGGTCGACGGCGCCCGGCTGGCCGTGGCCCACGGCAACGGCGGCATGCTCGGCAGCCGGCATTGCGCAGGCACCGTGATACTCGGACGGGATTGAGGAGGAGCACCATGAGCGAAGCGAAGAGACCGCTGCCGAATCTGAACGAGCTGGACAGCCGGACATTCTGGGAAGCCACCCGGGAACACGAGCTGCGCTATCAGGAGTGCTCGGACTGCGGCACCGTCGTCTTCTACCCGCGACGTCACTGCACGGGTTGTCTCGGCGACGCCCTGGCATGGAAAACGGCCAAGGGTGAGGGCACCGTCTACACGTTCAGCGTGATCCGGCAGAGCTATCACCCGTTCTTCCGCGGCCTGGTGCCCTACGCGGTGGCCTGGATCGACCTTGATGAGGGACCGCGGCTACTGTCCAACGTCATTGGCCCCGTGGAGGACATTCAGGTGGGACAACGGGTGCGCGTGACGTGGGAAGACCACGATGAGCTGGCCGTGCCCCTGTTCGAGCCGCTCTGAACGAGCGGACCCCGCTGCATTCGCTGCAGGCGGACCGCCCACGGGTGGGCGATGGGGATCAGACGGGGAGGCGGACCGTTGCGGTGCCGAATACCCGGGTCTCGTTGGCTTCGTTGGTCACGGTCAGGTCTATCTCGACCGTTCCGGCCTCCTCGTCGATGTCGGTGACGACACCGCTGATGGTGTGATTCGCGTCCACCAGGACCGGCGCCCTGAAAATGGTGTCCACGTTCTCTATCTGGCCGTCCGGCGCCCAGCGGTGAATCATGGCGGCGAGAAAGCCCTGGCTCATGATGCCGGGCACGAGAGCGCCGGGCAGCCCCTCCCGGCGCGCGGCTTCGTGGTCGGTGAACCTAGGCGCATCCCATCCGGCGGCTTTCGTGAATCGCTTGACGTTGTCCACGCTCGTGTCGGGCTCGAAGACCGGAAGCTCCTCACCAAACTCCACGTCGCCGATGACGTTGACGGTCATTCCTCTGGCCTCTCTCGAATGACCATGCGGGTGTCGGCGGTTGCCAATTGCTCCCCGTCGGGGTCATAGATCTCCATGCGGGTAACCATGAACGTCATGCGCCCGGACCGGCCCGTCTTGGCGTACACGTCATGCAGGTGGGTGCGCCCGATCAGCGGCACGCCGGGGCGGATCGGCTGCTTGGGCGCCACCGCCTTGCCGGCGTCCATGCCCAGGCCTGGAAGCTTCGGGAAGCCTTCAGGCAGGCGTCGGCCCGGGTGGAAGCTCGACGGCAGGGTGGGCGGAGCCTGAAAATCCGGGTGGCCGGGATCGGTGTAGCGTGGCGCCGTCTCGCCGCAGGCCATGGCATAGGCTACGCACTGCTCGGCGTTGACCTCGAAGTGCTGCTCGTCAAAGTCCTCGTTGAGGAAGCGCTCTCGCAGCGCCTCGAGGTCAAGCATGGGCGTCTCTCATTCTCGGTTGGTAACGGCTTCGAAGTCTTCGGCCAGGAGCGCTTCCACCAACTCCCTCTCGGTTCTGACGGTCGTCGGGAAACGGGTTGCGCAGCGTCCCACGTGGCTGACGATGTGGGCGTCGCTGCCGCCGATCCCCAGGTAGCCGAGCTCGGCGGCCATGGCCTGGGCTACGGCGTCCTCGTCGCCACGGCTGCCACCGTTGTAGGTCTCCACGATCCTCACCCCTTCCGGTGGGCCAAATTCCTCCAGATGAGCACTCATGCCCACGCGCCTGCGACCGGGGTGACAGGGAACGGGAACCGCTCCATGCACCTCGCAGGCCTCGATGACCCGAGCCAGAGGGAGATGGATGTCCGCGAAGTCGAACGCTCTGGTCAGCGCGTCGGTCACGCCGAACACCAGCACGTGACCGTACTCGGTCTCGACCTCGCTGCCCTTCAGGATGGTCAGCCCGAACTCGTCGGCCAGCGCGGAGTAGTCGGACTCGGCGTCGAACTGGCGGTGCTCGGTGAGCACGAAGCCGTCGATCGGGACATCGCGGGTGCGGATCCACTGGCAGTAGTTCTGCACCTTGGCACGACCATCGTCGGATTTGATGGAATGTGTGTGCAGATCGAGAATCACCGAACCTCCTTGAACGACCCAGAGCGTCGCGAGCGCGCAATGTTAACGTCGCGCGGCCGCTTCTGCGAGCGGGGGCTGCTCACGCGCTGGAGAGGAACTCGTAGTCCGCCGCGTTGACGTCCCGGGTGTGATTCCAGTACTCGAGCAGCGTGAAGGGCCAGTTCTGCGTCACCCGGCCTTTCTCGTTCTTGTACCAGGAAGGCACCCTGGCCGCCCCCCAGGCCATGTTGGCGTTGCCTTCGTCGATCCACTCGTTGTACGCATCGTGAACGTCGCCTCGGCAATCGAGGGCCTGATGACCCCCGGCCAGCACCTGGCGGATGCAGCTCAGGATGTAGCGCACCTCGCATTCCGAGAAGAAGACGATGCTGCCGTTGACGACGATGTTGGTGTTCGGCCCGTAGCAGCAGAACAGATTGGGGAAGTTGGGGATCGTGATGCCGAGGTACGCGCGTGCGTCTCCCTGCCACTGCTCGTTGAGGTCGATGCCGTTGCGACCTGTGACCTGCATGGGCCACAGGAAGCGGCTTGCCTGGAAACCGGTGCCGTAGATCAGCACGTCGGCGTCGTGCTGCTTGCCGTCCTCGGTGACCACGCCGGTCTCGTTGATCTCGGCGATGGGGTCCGTGAGCAGGTGCACGTTGTCCCGCCTCAACGCGCGAATCCAGTTGCCGTTGTCGAACAGCACCCGCTTGCCGCCCACTGGGAACTGGGGAACGACCTTGTCCAGCAACTCCTCGTCGCCCTCGCAAAGGGTCGCGAGCCACTCTGTGAACATCTGCCTGAGCATGTCGTTCTCGGCGCTGATCGCATCCTCTGTCTGGTTCCAGGCCGGGTCCTTGCGCACCGCTGAGAGAACGCCCTCGGCCATGTTCCAGAACATGGCGAAGCGGTACCACTTGGCGTAGTAGGGCACGTGGTTCAGGAGCCAGTGCTTACCCAGCGGGATATGGTCGTGATACGTGGCGACCGGGGCCATCCAGTTGGGAGTGCGCTGGAAGATCGTGACGTCTGCGGCGACCTTGGCAATCTCCGGTGCGAACTGAAACGCGCTTGCCCCGGTACCGATGACGACGATGCGCTTGCCCGACAGGTCGTGCTCGTGCTCCCACTCGGTGGAATGGAAGGAGACGCCCTGGAAGCGATCCTGGCCGGGAATGTCGGGCCACTTGGGGCGGTTCAGCTGACCCACCGCGCTGATCACCGCATTGGCGTTGAGGGTCTGCGTCTGGCCCGCACGGTCGGTTACCTCCACCTGCCACGTGCCCGACGCCTCATCGAACGTCATGGACTGCACCTCGGTGCTGAAACGGATCTTCTCGCGCAGGCCGTACTCCGTTGCGACCTTGTCGAAGTACTCGCGCAGAACTTCCTGGGTGGAGTAGTACTGGGGCCAGTCGGCGGGCCGGAAACTGTAGGAGTAGATGTGGTTGGGGCTGTCCACTCGGCACCCCGGGTACGTGTTCTGATACCAGGTTCCGCCCACGTCGGCGTGCTTCTCGACGATCTCCCAGGAAATGCCGGCTTCCTGGAGCCTGATGGCCGCGAGCAGGCCCGACATGCCTGCACCAACGATGATGACCTTGAAGTCCCGCCGCGTTTGCTCGGGGATGTCGTCGAGGCCCTGGGAGGCGTACGGATCCGAACCGTCGAGGGCGAGCTCGGCATGCAGAAAGTCGCCGTAGCCTGAAGGGACGTCCTGGCCGATGACGAAGTTGACCATCTCGCTTACGACGGCCGGGTCCGGGGGCGGAGGCGTCGCCTTGCCGTCCCGGTAGGCGATGAGCGCTTTCAGCGCCTGCTTGCGGACCTGGGCCTGGTCGTTGGGGGCGATGCCTCCTTGAGGATCACCAAAGAACTGGTTGATCGGGCGAACCTCGCCGCGGATCCAGCCGGGGTCGCCGGTGATGTGCACCATGGCCGCCATCAGCGACGGGATGTGCGCATCGGCAAGAGCGGCCTCGATGGTTGAGTCGTCGTCTGTGATGGGCTTTAGGTGGTCGAAGTTGAGCTGCCCCATGGCACGTTTCCCCTCTGGATCTGCTGCTGCATTTAGCGCAGGTGACGGCCCGGATGCAAGAGGACGAGCCGGCCACGCCCGTCTGGTATGAGTTGGCGCGCTTGAGTAGGCTGGTCGGCCAATGCCGTTCCCGTGAGGTCAGGATGGACATCGGAATCTGCGTCGCCTCCCACATTGGCGATCTTGACTACGTGGTTCGCGCCGAGGCGCTCGGATACTCCCACGCATGGCTCGCCGACAGCCAGATGCTGTGGTCTGACTGCTACGCCACTCTGGCGCTGGCCGCCGACCGCACGCAGAGGATCCGTCTGGGCTCCGGCGTCGCCGTCTCCGGCACCCGGCCGGCGCCGGTCAACGCCGCGGCCATCGCGACGATCAACGCCATCGCGCCCGGGCGGACGTTCCTGGGAGTCGGCGCCGGCAACACGGCCATGCGCGTCATGGGCCAGCCGCCTCATCGGATCGCCGAGTTCGACCGGTACCTCAGCACGCTCGTCCCGCTGGTCCGCGGCGAGGAGGCGCAAATGGGGCCTCTGACCGTGGGCGCCCAGGGCGAGGTGCCCATTCGGCACATCATGCCGGACAAGGGCTTCGTCAACTTCGACGATCCGATCCCGGTCTTCGTATCCGGGTTCGGCCCGCGATCTTTGGCGCTCGCCGGCAAACATGGCGACGGGGCCGTGCTGGGGATGCCGGCGAACCCTGCAGTGATGGCCAACATCTGGCGCATGATCGAGCAGGGTGCGGCTGATGCGGGACGGACCCTGGACCGGTCGAGTTTCTACACGACCGGGCTGACCACCATCGTCGTGCTGGACCCGGGGGAGGCGAGTGATTCGCCCCGGGTACGCGCCGAATGCGGGGCCATGGCCATGGCCTCGGTCCATTACGCCTACGATCAGTGGCGCAATTTCGGTCATCAGCCGCCCGGTTATCTCGGCGGGATCTGGGACGACTACTGCGCGCTGTTAGAGTCGTACCCCGCGGAAAGGCGTCACCAGCGGATCCATGCCGGCCACAACTGCTGGGTGATCCCGGAGGAAGAGCGATTTCTCACGCGAGAGGTGCTCGAGACCACCTGCATGATCGGCACTCGCGATCGGCTCATCGACNNCCGGGCTCAGCGAGGCCGGGCTGGATCAGGTGATGATCCTGCCCAACTTCGACACCCGGTTCGACGTGCTCGAGCGGGTCGGTCGGGACCTCGTCGGCCGGGTTCCATGAGCTGAAGTCGCGGTGCGACGTGCCTGCCGCACCGCGATGGGCCGCTGGCCCGGTCGTCGGGCGTCAATATGTTTTGCGGTAACGCATGGCCGCGTGGACCCGCTCGCGAGCGATGTCCATGGCGACCTTTCTCGGCAGGTCACCCGTGGTGGTCGCCCTGGACAGAACCTCCTTCACGTTGTCATGGATCTTGTCTCGAATCGTCGCCATGGCCTGGCTCTCGCTGCCGCCGTGATACTCCACCGCCGCGCAGATCACCCCGCCGGCGTTGGCGACGAAGTCCGGGATCACGAGGATGCCACGCGCCGCCATGATCTGCTCTGCCTCCGGCGTCGCCGGAATGTTCGCTCCCTGGGCCACCACCTTGGCCCGGACCTGGTCGGCGTTTTCCCCGTCCAGCACGTCCGGTCGGGCTGCCGGAATCCACACGTCGCAGTCGAGGGCGACGAGATCGTCCGGATCGATGGCCTCGCCCTCGTCGAAAGCGCCGACGCTGATCCCCTGGTGCTTGGCGGTGAGCAATAGATCGAGGTCGAAACCGTCTGCGGCGGCTCGTGCGCCCCGGCTGTCGGAGACCCCCACCAGCCGTGCGCCACGCCGGGCCAGGTAGCGGGCCGCGTGCTGACCGACCGAGCCGAACCCCTGGACCACGACCCGCGCACCGTTCAGCGTGATGTCCGCAAACGCTTCCGCGACTTCAAGGGACACGCTCAGGCCCAGGCCTGTCGCGCCGATCTCGTCCAGGGGGATGCCGCCGACCTCTCTCGGGAGCCCAGCGGACCGGCCCGTGACGTCTCTCACCAGCGCCATGGAGGATTCGTCCGTGCCCATGTCGGGACCGGGTATGTAGTCGCGGAGGTCGGTGATGGCGTGAGCGAAGCTTCGAATCAGCACCTCTTTCGCCTCGGCGGTCATGGCGGGGTCGGCGATGATCACGGACTTGGCGCCGCCGTGGGCAAGCCCCGCCATCGCGTTCTTGAGCGTCATCGCCCGCGCCAGCCGCGCGCACTCCTCTCGGGTGGCATCGACGGCCATCCTGACGCCGCCGATCGCCGGACCTGCAGCGATGTTGTCCACCACCACGATAGCCCGCAGGCTCGTGCTCGGGTCGTAGATCTCGATGACCTTCTCGGGCCCGAGGTCGTCGACGTTGTCGAAAGTAGCGCTCATTTAGCCTCCAGCGTCGCCCGAGCGGCCCGCACGATGCGCGACACGCTCGGCATATAGTGATCTTCCAGCCTGGCCAGCGGCATCACCGTGTCGTAACCGGCCACTCTCAGGATGGGTGCCTGCAGGCTGTACAGCGCGCGCTCGGCCACGCAGGCGGCGATCTCTCCGCCGAAACCGCCCGTGACCGGCGCTTCGTGGACGATGACGAGGCGTCCCGTGCGTTCCACGGAGGCGCATATCGTCTCGCCGTCCAGGGGTTTGATGGTGGCGACGTCGACGACCTCGGCGGCAACACCTTTGGCTGACAGCTGCTCGGCTGCGGCCAGGGTTTCCTGGACCATGGCTCCCCAGGTGACGAGGGTAAGGTCCTTTCCGGGACGGACGATGTGGCAACGATCGAGCGGAAGCGCCGCGCCGTCGTCTTGGAAAGCTTCTTTGGCCGACCGGTACAGCCGCTTGGGCTCCAGAAAGACCACGGGGTCCGGGTCCCGGATGGCCGCTAGCAGCAGCCCGTAGGCGGACCGCGGCGACGAGGGAATGACCACCCGCAGCCCGGGAATGTGAGCCAGCATGGCCTCGGCGCTCTCGGAGTGGTGTTCCGGCGCGTGGATGCCGCCACCGAAAGGCGCGCGCAGCACCAGGGGGCAGCTCTGCCGTCCTCGGGTTCGGGTCCGCATTCTGGCGGCGTGGTTAGCGAGCTGATCGATGGCGGCGTAGATGAAGCCCATGAACTGAATTTCCGCCACGGGACGGAACCCCTGCACCCCAAGCCCGACGGCGACGCCGGCGATGCCCGTCTCGGCCAGCGGCGTATCGAAGACGCGAGCGGGTCCGAAAGCCTGCAGCAGCCCGTCCGTTGCCCGAAAGACGCCGCCCACCACGCCCACGTCCTCGCCCAGAACCACAACGCGGTCGTCCTCGGCCATGGCGCGTCGCAGCGCCAGGTTCACGGCCTCGAGGAGCGTGTGCTCAGTCATCGGGCCGGGCACTTTCGAGCATGGTCGTTCTCTGGCGATCCATCTCCCCGGGCAGGGTGGCGAACAGATGGTCGAAAATGGTCTCGGGTGGTTGGGGCGGCGTCGCGACGTAGGCGGCTGCCGCGGCGGCGACCTCATCGTCGCATCGTTGCCGCAGCGCATCGTCGTCGGCGTCGGTCCATCCTTCTTGCCGGGCCAGATACGCGCCCAGACGGGTAACGGGATCGAGCTCCTGCCAGCGCGCCACCTCGGCCTCGGTCCGGTAGCGGCTGGCGTCGTCCACGGTGGTGTGGTCTCCCAGCCGGTAGGTCAGGCACTCGACCAGCCGCGGCCCGCCACCGTTGCGCGCATTCTCGATGGCGTCGCCTACCGCGGCGCTGACGGCCAGCACGTCGTTGCCGTCCACCTGGCTGCCTTCGAAGCCGGCGGCCACCGCTTTCTGTGCCAGCGTGGCGGCCGCGGACTGATCGGCCCGGGGCGTGGAGATGGCCCACTGGTTGTTGTTCACCACGAAGACCACGGGCAGCTGCCAGACGCCGGCGATGTTCATCGCCTCGTACACGTCGCCCTTGGAGGTGGCGCCGTCGCCGAACACGCACACGGCCACCCGCGGCTCGGCCCGGAGCTTGAGCGCCAGGGCCACGCCGGCGGCATGGGGCGCGTGGCCACCCACGGTAATGCTGATGGGCAGGTCGTCCCTCGGCACCGCGTAGTCGGAGCCGCGCTCGTCGCCGCCCCAGTAGAGCAGAAGCTCGACCATGCTCACGCCCCGGTACAGCTGGGTGCCCTGATCTCTGAAGGAAGGCACCAGCACGTCCCCGGGGGCCATGGCGTGACCGATCCCCACGCTTGCCGCCTCCTGGCCGAGGCAGGAGGCGTACGTGCCCAGGCGACCGGTGCGCTGAAGCTCGATGGCTTTGCCATCGAAGGCCCGGGTCCGGTGGAGCCACTCGTAGAGGGTACGGATGGTCGCAGCATCTGCCAGCGGCCTCGGAATCGGCCGCAAGAGAGAGCCGTCAGGGCCGATGACGGTGGTGGCGTGGACTCCGAACGCAGGGCTGTTGCTCATGGGCGGTTCCGATAAAAAGCGCGCGTCACCAGCGGAACTTCAGGGCCAGCTCCCACACGTCGACGTCGAAGGATTCCAGGTCGTCCTCGTCGTAGTCGACGTTGCGGTAGCTGAGCAGCAGGGCGTAGTCGCCGGGCAGCAGAAACTCGACGCCAGCCCGGACGTCGTCCCGGTCGACCTTGAAACTGCCCTCGTTGTCGTAAGCGCGGTAGCTGGCGGTGAGATCCACGCGGTCCGTGACGTGCCATCGAACGGAACCGTCCCAGAAGTCCGCGTCCGCCCCGTAGGATATTGCGAACAGATCCTGGCGGGAGCCCCCGGTCACGAGCTGATCGACGTCGCGTTCCAGCTCGACGAAGGCGGCTCCTACGGACAGCGTGAGACGCTCGCTTGCGTGGGTCAGGCGGATGTCGGATTGCCGGCTTTCGGAAATCCAACCCGTGTTGTCGTTCTCGTAATCCGTGCGCCGGTAAGAGGCGGACACCTTCAAGCCGTTGTCCCAGCGGTATGACGCGCGGGCCCTGTAACGCCGGGCGTCGGTTGCCGATGCCAGGGTGTAGGGGTCGTCGACCCGGTCGTCTTCGAAGCTGAGGCTGAGGTGCGCTCGGCGGTTCGGCCGGTAGCTGAGCTGCGCGAAGAAGCCGTCGCGGTCGGTTTCCACCGCTTCGGTGTCGTCGGCGCCGTCTACGGATTGGCTCACGACGGTCTCCCGCTGCTCGGTAGACCAGCCGCCGCTGAAGGTCACCGTCGCGGTCACCGCCAAATTCATGCCGACTTCGAACCCGGTAGTCTCGNNGGCGCACGCCGGCGTTCAGCTGCAGACGGTCGTTGACCAGGTAGGCGACGGACGCGTCGAGCAGGAAGGTGTCCCTGTCGATCTCTGCTTCCCCGGTGTCTTCACGGTCGAACGGGCGGCCGAGGTAGTCGATGCCTTTGGCACGCTCCGTTGCCGCCAGGTCCAGATCCAGATCGCCGCCAGTCACGTCCAACTCCACGATCCACTGCGACGAGGGGCGCACCTGCACGCTCAGGCGCTGGTCGCTGGACCTGAAGCCGTAGGGCTGGTCGAGAAAGAAAAGATCAAGCGACGTGGGGGCGTCGGCCTCGCTGCCGGGCGAGAAGCCGGGCAGAAAGATCTGCGAGTCGTTGTCGTACTCCTGCCATATCTGGCCCAGGGTCATGGTCACGTGATCCCAAGCGTAGGTGAAGCCGAGGTCGTATCTGTCCAGCGACTCGTCGACGGGCTTGTCGAGCTCGAACTCCTCGCGCTCCACGTCCAGCACGGTGGTGCTGTCGCCGCGCTTGTCGTAGCGGGCGTATCCCAGGCTCAGCCTGGCCTGGCTGCTCAGATCGAGATCCAGCGTGAGCGTGTCGCGATTTCTCTCGAAGTCGAAGTGATGGAAGTCGCCGCCCGTCGACTGCTCTGCGCTGGCGTCCTCGGGTGCGAGCAGCAGGTCCTCGTAGAAGTAGTCCGAGCTGCGATGGTCGTAGGTCAGCCGGTAGCTTCCGTAGCGTTGCACGCGCACCCGCACCGACTCGTAGGGGTCGCCGCCGAGCCCGCTTGCGTTGAGCTCCACCCGGTCAGGCATGGCCGGCTGGCTGTTCGCATCCCGGGCGGGCTGCACCACCAGACCCAGGTCGAACAGGCGCGCGCCGTCTTCCAGGTTGACGTGCTGCTTGTACTTTGCTTCGTCGCCGGAGACGTCGACGTCGCGATAGCCGACGCTGACGTGGCCGGTGACGGTCGCGGCCAGGGCCGTTCCGGCGCAAGCCGCGCCGGCGATCAGGGCGGTGGCAACCATCACAGGCCGACAGGTCATCGTTTGATCACCTCAGGAAAGCCGGGTCGAGGTTGGACCCATGAATGGTGACGTGACAGTTGGTGCAGACGGTTCCTTCGTCGAACCGGGGCGGTCCCCCGGGACCGAAGCCCAGATGAAACTGAGGGACGACGGCGTGGCAGGAATAGCAGAGCTCGCCCACCTGCTGGTGAGTGAGCATGTGCCGATTCGGGCTGCCGTGTGGCTCGTGGCACGCACCGCATCCATCCACCCTCGAGGCGCCGTGCTCGAAGACGAACGGACCCTCGGCGTCGGCGTGACACTCCGCGCACACCCGCTGGCCGAAAGCGCCAAGATGCCCCGAGCCTGTGGGCGCGTGAGGATCGTGGCAGGACGTGCAGGACACGCTGCCCTCCTGGAGTCGATGGCGCTCGGCGCAGGGGAACTAACCGACCGTGGC
>JABAHO010000156.1_pt1 | contig 30527 bp, 33 predicted proteins | sample 7062071 | NCBI WGS metagenome assembly JABAHO01 (sample SAMN14534356, study PRJNA622989) | marine sediment metagenome | biome: marine biome [ENVO:00000428]; feature: marine pelagic biome [ENVO:01000023]; material: deep marine sediment [ENVO:00002113] | place: India: Gulf of Kutch | collected...
TGATCGACGGCAAGCTGGTGAAGGTCGTGTCGTGGTATGACAACGAGTGGGGCTTCTCCAACCGCATGCTGGACACGACGCTGGCGCTGGTGAACGCGCCCTGAGACATCGGCGTCCGCTGCAGAACTTTCACTGACGAACTATCTAAGGATCGCGATCATGAGTTCAGAATCAATCGAAACAGTCGCCAACGCCATGGTTGCCGACGGCAAGGGCATACTCGCCATCGATGAGAGCAGCCCGACAATCAAAAAACGTTTCGACTCCATCGGTGCGGAGTGCAGCGAGGAAAATCGCCGCGCCTATCGCGAACTCCTTATCGGCGGCGAAGGTATCAACGAGTTCATCAGCGGCATGATTCTCTACGACGAGACCATCCGGCAATCGGCGGCCGACGGCACACCTTTCCCACAGCTGCTCGCATCGCGGGGCATCATGCCCGGCATCAAGGTCGACGGCGGCGCCAAGGACCTTGCCGGCCACTCCGGCGAGAAGGTGACCGAGGGTCTCGACGGACTGCGCGACCGGCTGGCCGAGTACCGCGAGCTCGGCGCGCCGTTCGCCAAGTGGCGTGCCGTCATCACCATCGGCGATGGGATCCCGAGCCGCGGCTGCATCTCCGCAAACGCCCATGCGCTCGCGCGCTATGCGGCGCTGTGCCAGGAGGCGGGCATCGTGCCGATCGTCGAGCCCGAGGTGCTGCTCGAAGGCGATCACAGCATCGAACGTTGCTACGAGGTCACAGAGGCGACGCTGCGCGCGGTCTTCGGCGCGCTGTACGATCAGCGCGTGGTGCTCGAAGGCACCATTCTCAAGGCCAGCATGGTGCTCTCGGGCAACAGGGCCGCGAAACGCGCCGGTGTCGAGGAAGTGGCCGAGCGCACCCTCGCGTGCCTGACGAACTCCGTGCCGGCTGCGCTGCCCGGGGTGGTGTTTCTGTCCGGCGGCCAGACGCCGGTGGAGGCGACCGCGCACCTCAACGCCATGAATGCCATGGCCAGCACGCTTCCCTGGAAGCTCAGCTTCTCCTACTCGCGGGCGCTTCAGGAGCCGGCCCTGAAAACGTGGAATGGCGACGCGGCGAACGGCAAGGCGGCGCAGGCCGCCCTCTATCATCGCGCCAAGTTGAACAGCGCCGCCTCCCTGGGACGCTACAGCGAGAGCATGGAAAAGGCTGCCTAGCCCGAGCGCATCAGGCGGGCGCGGCAACGCGATCGGGAAACAGGCGCGGGCGCGATTGATGCTCCGGTGTCAAAGCCTCATGACCCTTGCCGTTCTCGAGCCACGCCCACAGCGGCCGCCAGTCGTCGAGGCAGCGCTCCCGGCCGATGCCACCGAGCTCGTTCACCCCGATGCCGCGGGCGCTGGCACGCGGATAGCGGCGGGTCTCGCGCAGCCGCGTCGCGACGCTCAGGCCGACCGTCTCCAGCGCCATCTCGAGTGGCTTGAGCCCGCTGCGATAGGCGGGCACGCGGTTGACCACGGCAGCGATGCGCACCCCGTACTTGCACACCGTCTCGACCCGGCGCAGCGCCTCCACCAGCGAGAGCACCGCGTCGATGTCGATGGGCGACGGCAGCACCGGAACGATGATGGTGTCTGCGGTTCGCACCAGGTTGGGAAGATGCGGATCGGCGAGACCAGCGGGCGTGTCGACGATGACGCGCTCGGCGTTGAGCGGCACGCGCAGCTGGAAGCTGCGCGTCACGCCGATCGGATTTTGAAACGCGGCCACGCCATGGATAGCCGCGCGGGACTCGGGGCGCATCTCCAGCCAGCGGGTGCTCGAGCCCTGGGCATCATGATCGAAGAGCGCGGTCAGAAATCCCTGGCCCGCGTAGTACGCCGCCAGGTTGGTCGCGATGGTCGTCTTTCCACATCCGCCTTTCGGATTGAGAAGCATGATCGTTTGCACAGCGTCCCCCTGGCCGAGCCTGGTGCCCGCCGCACGGGCCCGCGACCGTGCCCACTGACGAGCCGTTCTAATGATGCGCGTTGCGAAATCTGCCTGCTGTCGACCCGAGGGCGGCCGCGCCATGCGGTGCCGTCGAAATCGGTTGTAATGTCGTGTCTTGGGCAGCCCGAACGTTTCTACCACAATGGTTACAGAGCGTCTAGGAACCAAGGTGGTGCCGGTTGGGCATAGCTGACAGGGCCAATTCGAGCGGCGCACGAGCCCGCTTCGGGCGGACTCGCAGCCGCCAGCGGCGCAGGTCCGGCGCGCTGGCCGCGGCCGCCACGATGGCGCGGGCTTGCGCGCTCTCACGCCTCGCCATCGACGCCGCGCTCGCGTTGCTGCTTCTGCTCGCACCGCTTGCCGCGAGCGGCCAGCAGCCGCCCCGGTCACCGAGCGCCGATCGGCTGCTCGCCGCCGTCGTCGGCCTCCGTGCGAGCGTGCCCGCGGACGCCCGCACGGCGGACACCCTCGGCACCGAACGCGAAGGATCCGGCATCGTCATCGACGCCAGCGGCCTGATTGTCACAATCGGGTACCTGATTCTCGAGGCCAGTCGCGTCGAGGTGCGCGTTGGCGAGGCGAGGGCCGTGCCTGCCGAGATCCTCGCCTACGATCACGAGACCGGCTTCGGGCTGCTGCGCGCGAGCGCACCTGTTGACGTGACGCCCATGCGACTCGGTACGTCGGCGAATATCGGCGAGGGCGATCGGCTGCTGGTCTCGGGCTTCGGCGGACCGCTGGCGGCCAGAGGCGCGGTCGTGGTCTCGCGTCGGGACTTCGTCGGATACTGGGAGTACCTGCTCGAGCGCGCCATTTTCACCGCTCCGCCCTACCCGCTTTTCGGCGGCGCCGCCCTGATCGATGGCCAGGGCGAGCTGGTGGGCATCGGCTCGCTGGTGGTCGCCGACGCCTACGAAGGTGAGCAGCCTCTGCCCGGAAACATGTTCGTGCCGGTGGATCGGCTCAAGGAGGTGCTTGCCGATCTGCTCACCTCGGGGCGCTCTTCGAAGCCTCCCAGGCCCTGGCTGGGAATCTACGCGAGCGAGATCGACGGGCTCGTCATGGTACGCCGGCTGGCGTCGGACGGACCGGCCGCCAACGCCGGAGTGCAACCCGGTGATGTGATCATCGGCGTGGCCGGCCGGCCGGTGACGTCCATGGCGGACTTTTATCGAAAGCTGTGGGCCGCCGCGAAGCCCGGCGATCGGGTGCCCCTGACGATTCTCAAGGGCGCCGACATCGAGGAGCTCGAGGTCACGGCCGGCGACCGCTACCGCTGGCTGCGCCTGCCCTAGCGCGCGACCGGCGATCAGCCGATCAGACGGTCACGGGCCTCGCGGTACTTCTCGGCCGTGCGCTCGATGACCTCGTTGGGCAGCGACGGCGCCGGGGGTTTCTTGTTCCAGCCGATGCTTTCCAGGTAATCGCGCACGTACTGCTTGTCGAAGCTCGGCGGGCTGGTGCCGACCTGGTATTCGTCGGCGGGCCAGAAGCGCGACGAGTCCGGCGTCAGCACCTCGTCGATGAGCACGATGGCGCCCTCGGCATCGAGACCGAACTCGAACTTGGTATCGGCAATGATAATGCCGCGCTCGGCCGCATAGGCGACGGCCTGCTCGTACAGCGCCACGCTCACGTCGCGGACCCGGGCGGCGGTCTCGGCGCCCACGAGATCGGCCATCACGTCGAAGCTGATGTTCTCGTCGTGATCACCCACGGCGGCCTTGGTCGAGGGGGTGAAGATGGTCTCCGGCAGGCGCTGTGCCTGTTCGAGCCCCTCGGGCAGGCGCACCCCGCTCACCTGGCCCGTCGCCTGGTAGTCTTTCCAGCCCGAGCCGATCAGATAGCCGCGCACGATGGCCTCCACCGGCAGCGGATCGAGGCGTTTCACGACGACGGCCTGCGCCGCCACCTGCGCGCGCTCCTCCGCGTCGCCGAGCACGTCCTCGAGAAGCAGCCCCGAGAGGTGATTGGGCACCAGTTCGGCGGTGCGCGCGAACCAGAAGTTCGAGAGCTCCGTGAGCACTGCACCCTTGCCCGGAATTGGATCCGGCAGCACCACATCGAAGGCGGACAGCCTGTCCGATGCGACGATGAGCATGTGCTCTTCGTCGACGGCATAAATGTCGCGCACTTTGCCGCGGTTGATCAGCTTGAGACTCTGGAGATTACTTTCGAACACGGTTTCGACTACTGCCGCCATCGTTCATCGGTCCTTTTGTGAATGATCGAGCCCGGGCATTGTACTCTGCCCGGCGCACCGACCGATACTTTCATCGTGTCTCAGCCTCACGGCCAGCGCGGCGAGCGCGCCATGCGCGGCAGATCGCCGCCGAATCCCGATGCATAACGCATGAACAGACGTTTGAGCGGCGGCAGACGGTCGACCGTCGAGAGCCCCAGGTTGCGCGCCGCGCGCACGGGCTCGAGCCGACTCGAGAACAACCACTGGAAGCCGCTGAGTCCCTCCTGCATGAGCCGATTGCGACCCTTGCGCCAGCGCTCGTAGCGCCGCAGATTGCTGCGGCGTCCCGGGTCCCGGCCCCGCGAGCAGGTGTCGTGGACAACCTCGGCGAGGGCGGCCGCGTCCTGCAGGCCGAGGTTGGCGCCCTGACCCGCGAGCGGGTGGACGGTGTGCGCTGCATCGCCGACCAGCGCAATCCGTTCGCCGACGTAGTCTCTGGCGTGCAGATGGCGAAGCGGGAACGCCGCGCGCCCGCCGACCGTCTCGAGGCGCCCGAGCCGCCACTCGAAGGCCTGCCCGAGGGCGTCGGCGAAGTCCTCGTCGGACTGCGCAAGCAGCGCCTGCGCGTGCTCGGGCAGGGTCGACCAGACGATTGAGCAGAAACGTCCGGGCAGTGGCAGGAAGGCGAGCGGTCCGTCGGGCATGAAGCGCTGCCAGGCGGTCTCTGCATGACCGCGCTCGGTCAGCACCGTTGCCACCACCGCCTCCTGGCCGTAATCACCGCCGTCACAGGCGATACCGGCGAGCTCGCGCAGCCGCGATCGGCTGCCGTCGGCAGCCACCACCAGGCGCGCGTGCAGTCTTGCGCCGCCGAGCCGCAGGGTCGCGCGATCGCGCTCGATCAGCAGATCCTCGACGGTGTCGGGCCGGAACACCTTGAGCGTGTCGAGGCTCGCCATGCGATGCTCCAGGGCGCGTTGCACGGCTCCGTTCTCGACGATGTGGCCGAGCGCTTCGGCGCCGATCTCCGCGGCGTCGAAATGCACGCGGCCGCCCCCGGTCGCGTCCCACACGTGCATCTCGCGGAATACGCCCATGCGATCGCACGGCAATGCGTCCCACACGTCGATGCCGCGGAGAATAAACTCCGAAGCCGGGGTAATGGCGCTCACCCGCAGCTCCCAGTCCTCGCCCATCGGCGGCAGTGGCTCGCTGGCCTCGATCACCGCCACGCGCAGGCCGGCCTTGGCGAGCGCGCACGCGAGGGTCGCACCGACGAGGCCAGCTCCGGCTACGGCGACATCGTAGTTCACGCTCCCAGGCCTCGGGTGAGACGGCTCTGGCGCCCCGCCAGCCCCATGGCATGGGCGCCGAAATAGCGCTTGACCGGCGGCATCAGATCGAACGCCAGCAGGCCCATGTCGCGCGCCAACACGAGCGGCGCGAAGCGGTTCGAGAACAGGCGCACCAGTGCGTCTGTGGCGCGCGCGACGACTTTTTGATCGCGGCGGCGCCACTCGGCGTAGCGCTCGAGAACCGCTGCGTCCCCCGGATCGCCGCCCTCGCGGACACAGCCTGCGACGATCTCGGCGAGCGCCGCGGCGTCGCGCAGGCCCAGGTTGAGGCCCTGTCCGGCGACCGGGTGCAGATGATTTGCGGCGTTGCCGATGACTGCGAGGCGCTCGCCCACCACCCGCGACGCGGTCACCAGGCTGAGCGCAAACGCACTGCGTGGCCCCGCGGATACGAAACCGCCGAGGCGCATGCCGAACTGCTCGGTAAGCGCGCCCAGGAAGGCATCGTCGCCGAGCGACAGCAAGCGCTCGGTGCGGTCCGCGTCCGCACTCCAGACCACTGCACAATGATTGCCGCGCAGGGGCAGAACCGCGAGCGGACCGTCGGCGGTAAACCGCTCGTAGGCAACACCGCGGTGCGCACACCGTGCTTCGACTTCGGCCACCACGGCCCGCTGTCCGTAATCACGCTCGCTCGCGGGTATCCCGAGCCGCTCGCGCAGCGGCGAGCGGCCGCCGTCACAGAGCACCACGAGCGAGGCCTCGACATGCGCATGCGCCACGTTCTGCGCCGCGTCGGTGATGGACAGGCGCACGCCGCTCGCACGCTCGCTCTGCACATCGTCGACCCGAGCCGGACGCAGCACGTGCACCGCATCGAGCGATTGCAGCTGCGCATGGAGCGCGCGCTCGAGAGAGGCTGCGCCGATGACGTAGCCGAGGGCATCCAGACCGAAGTCCTCTGCGGCGAGGCGTGCGAATCCGAAATGCCCCCGGTCGGAGACGTGGATCCGGGTGATGGGCGTGACGCTTTGCGAGATTGCCCCCCAAACGTCGAGCGCAGCGAGGATGCGACGCGAGCCCTCGGACAGCGCGATGGGACGCGCGCCGTGGCCGGAAGCCTCGAGAGGCTGCGCATCGCTGGCATCGACGAGGGTGACCGGCACGCCCGCGCGAGCGAGCGCGAGTGCAAGGCTCGAGCCGACCGGCCCTGCGCCGGCGATGGCGATCCGGCAAGTGACCTCGCTCGAGGTCGGGTGGCGGGCGCCGCGATTGGCGGGGGCGCTCACCACGGTTCAACCGCTCCCGACGACAGCCTCGATCTCGTCGACGGCTTTCGGCACGGCGGAGGTCAGCACCTTGTGCCCGTCACGGGTGACGAGGACGTCGTCCTCGATGCGGATGCCGATGTTCCACCACTTGCGCGCAACCTGCTTGTCGCCCGAGCCCACGTAGAGACCTGGCTCCACGGTCATGACCATGCCCGGCTCCAGGACGCGCCACTCGCCGTCGATCTTGTAGTCGCCCACGTCGTGCACGTCCATGCCGAGCCAGTGGCCGGTGCGATGCATGTAGAACTTGCGGTAGCGCTCCTTTTTTATGATGTTCTTGGCGCTTCCTTTCATGAGTCCGAGCGCGACGAGACCCTCGGCAAGCACCTCGACCGCCGCCTCGTGAGGCGCATTCCAGTGGTTGCCGGGTTTCACCTGCTCGATAGCGGCTTGCTGCGCCTCCAGCACGACCTCGTAGAGCGCCCGCTGCGCCTTGGAGAAACGTCCGTTGACGGGAAACGTGCGGGTGATATCCGACGCGTAGTAATCGTACTCGGCCCCGGCGTCGATGAGCAGCAGATCACCGTCGCGCAGGGTGTCGCTATTATCGGTGTAGTGCAGCACGCAGGCGTTGGCACCGCCGGCGACGATGGACGGATAGGCGGGGCGGCGACTTCCAGAGCGCTTGAACGCGTAACTCAGCTCCGCTTCGACCTGGTATTCGGTCATGCCGGGCCTGCACATGGCCATGGCGCGCAGGTGCGCGTCGCTGCTGATCTGCACTGCCCGCGTCATGGCACGCAGCTCCGCTTTGCTCTTCACCAGGCGCATCTCGTGGATCACGTTGTCCAGCGCGACGAACTCCCCGGGCGAGCTCACCCCGGCCCGTGAACGGGTGCGCACCCGATTCACCCAACCGATCATGCGCTGGTCGAATTCGGGGTAGTAGCCCATCGCGTAGTAGACACGCGGCTGATTCTCCAGCAGCCCCGGAAGAATGTCGTCGATATCGCCGATAGGAAAGGCATCGTCTGCGCCGTAGTCCTTGCAGGCGCCCTCGAGGCCGCTGCGTATGCCGTTCCAGAGCTCCATTTCCGGATCCCGCTCTCGGCAGAACAGGACGAACTCGCCGCGCTTTCGCTTCGGCACCAGCACCGCCACCGCCTCGGGCTCGTCGAAGCCGGTCACATAGTAGAAGTCACTGTCCTGGCGGTAGGGGTACTCGACGTCCCGGTTACGAATGCGCACCGGCGCCGCCGGCAGGATGGCGATGCCTCCCTCGCCCATCTCGTCCATGATTGCGCGCCGTCGCCGCGCGAAGTCTTTTTTATCCAAAGCCGGGGCGGTCTCCGAGTCGTCCTCAGTGCAGGCGGTGCACGCCGTCTCCGGGCAGCGGTCTGCCCCGCAGCTCCTCGAAAATCAGCATGACGCCGACCCGCATGTACTCGACGATCTCGCTGTAGTCAGCTTCGGAAGACTCCGATTCCTCGGCGTCGCTGCGCAGGCGGGTTACCTCGGAGAAATCCGACAGCACCTCCAGAGCGTCCTTGGAGAGACGCTTCTCCAGGTCGACGGCGCTCGCGATACCGTAAAGGAACCCGCTGCACCAATCCGCCAGCGCCTCGCTGCGCACGCCGAGACCGGCATCGTCGCCAGGAAGTAAAGGCACGAAATTACACTGCCCCGAGCACAGCGTTCTCACCGTGTCGGTAAGCACACGCAACAATTCGCTGCGGCAGGCTTCCCTGTCCTGCTGAATTCGTCCGGCCGGACCGAGCACCTCTTCGAGCCAACGCTGCGGCGCCTGCTCGTCGACACCGCACAGCAAGCCGCACAGCAATCCATGACATTCGGCGGCGCCCAGCTCTGCTCGTGCGCGCGCCAGAGCACGCGAACAAAGGTTGTAAGATGTGGCCATTGCACTCACTCTCGGGTGTTTCCAACAGCTGTCACGACGGCCCCCCGGCACCGTCTCGGGCCTGCGCAAACAGGCGCTCGGCCCGGCGTATGCTAACACCGACGCTCGGTTCCTCGAAACACGTCATCAGCGCGGTTTCCGCATGGCGTTGACCGGGCAGATTTCGCCCCCTATATTGACGAAACTTGGGCTAGAATTCATGGCAGATGCCAGCCGCAACCGGTTGACTTCGATGGAACGCGACCAGGACTCTTCGAGGATTGATCGAATGGATCTTCAGGCGCTGGAAGCCCAGGTCGATGAGCTCATCCAAACCTGTGAGCAACTGAGCGAAGAGAACCGCGCGCTGCGCGATCAGCAATCCACTCTCGTCGCCGAACGTGCAAACCTCATCGAGAAATCCGAGCTCGCACGCTCGCGTGTCGAGGCAATGATCGCGCGACTCAAGGCAATGGAAATCGGCACATGAGCAATCAGGCGGACGCAGTCACCATACAGGTGCTCGACAAAGAGTACACGGTCGCCTGCCCACCAGAGGAGAAACAGGCCCTGCTCGAATCGGCGCGGGTTCTCAACGAGCGCTTGCGAGAAGTGCGCGGCGGCGGGAAGGTCCTGGGTACAGAGCGCATGGCGGTCATGACGGCGCTCAATGTCATTCACGAATACAACCTTCTGCAAAAAGAGCAGGCGCAGCTCTCTGCCGATGTCGACGGAACGGTGAGACGACTGCGCGGCAAAATCAACGACGCAATCAGTCGACGCGAAAAGGCGGAAGCGATAGACTAATCATCGATGCCCTCTGCGGTGTTCGCGAGCGGCCTAGTAATCGCTTGAGCCTAATCGTCCACCCACGGGAGCTGACCGACGGTGTTGTTGTGCATGTCCGTCCTGGCAGCGGAAAGCCTGATACGCCACGAAAAGCTCCCTTTTGAACCAAACTGGTTCAAGGGTCATGGCGCGCCGCGGCATATGCGGAGGGTGTCACCCCTCACTGGCACGGCCGGCGCCGTAAGAGCGTTCGCCGCTCTTCTGATTCATCCATGACGTCACGCCGGGCACTGCGCGCCGAGATGCGCCGTCGACGCCGTGCGCTTTCCGCAGCCGAGCGTGCACGGCTGTCTCAATCGCTTGCCAGGCGACTCGGCGGCTCGCTGCGGGTAAGCCGCGCGCGCACGGTCGCCTGCTACCTCGCCAACGACGGCGAAATGGATCTCGGACCGATGATCGCCCGTATGAGAAGCCGCGGCACGCGCGTGCTGCTGCCCGTCCTGCACGGCGACGCGCTCTGGTTTCTGCCTTTCGAGCCCGATACCCCGCTCACGCCGAACCGCTTCGGCATCCCGGAGCCGGACGTGGCCGCCGGCAGCCGATGCCGCGCCCGGGATCTGGACCTGGTGCTGATGCCGCTGGTGGCGTTCGACGCCGCCGGCAACCGCCTCGGCATGGGCGGCGGCTACTACGACCGCACATTTGCCTACCTGCGAAGCCGCACGGTGTGGAAAAAGCCGCTGCTCGTCGGAATCGCCTACGAGTTTCAAAAGCTGCCGTCCCTGGCCCCTCAACCCTGGGATGTGCCCCTGCACGCGGTCGCAACCGAGAAATATTTGTATCGATTCGCGCAGATCTGATAATTAAAAGCTCATGGCCAATTACTGGTTGATGAAATCCGAGCCGGGCGAATTCAGCATCGACGACCTGCGTGCGCGCCGGTCGCGCACCGAGCCGTGGGACGGCGTGCGCAACTATCAGGCGCGAAATATGATGCGCGACGAGATGAGGCCGGGAGATCAGGCATTTTTCTACCACTCTGCCTGCGAGGAGCCCGGAATCGTCGGAATCGTGAAAATCGCCAGCGAAGCTTATCCCGATCCGACTGCGTTCGACCCGCAGGACAAGCACTACGACCCGAAGAGCGACCCCGACGACCCGCGCTGGTTTCTCGTGGACGTGAAATTCGTGCGCAAGCTCGGCCGCACAATCGGTCTCAGGGAGCTGAGGGGCCACGACGCCCTCGCAGACATGGTGCTGCTCAGGCGCGGCAATCGTTTATCGGTAATGCCAGTCAGCGCCGAGCACTGGAACTACATTCTCGGGCTGGAATGACGACCCTCAGCTGAGGAACAGGTCGTAGGCCGGATTGCCCGTCTCGTCCACGTACTCGTAGCCGATGTTGGCGAGAAACGTCTGAAACGCCGCATTCTCGTTCTCGGGCACCTGCACCCCTATCAGCACGCGCCCGTAGTCCGCGCCGTGATTACGGTAATGGAACAGACTGATGTTCCAGTGCTCGCCCATATGGGTGAGAAACCTCAGCAGCGCACCGGGCCGCTCCGGGAAATTGAGCCGGTAGAGCAGCTCCTCGCTGGCGCCGCCCGAGCGCCCGCCGACCATGTAGCGCACGTGAATCTTCGCCATCTCGTTGTCGCTCATGTCGACCACGGGATAGCCCCGTTCGATGAGGCCTTCGATGAGCGCCGCCTTGTCGCTGTCCACGTCCCTGAGCTCGACGCCGACGAAAATGTGCGCATCACGCTCGTCGGCGAAGCGGTAGTTGAACTCGGTGATGGAGCGGGCGCCGATGGCGTGACAGAACTCTCTCAGGCTGCCGGCTCGCTCGGGTATCGTGACGGCGAGCAGCGCCTCGCGCCGCTCTCCCAGCTCGGCGCGCTCGGCGATATGGCGCAGCCGGTCAAAGTTGACATTGGCGCCGCAGTCCACGGCCACCAGCGTGCGGCCTTCGATTGCCTCGCGCTCGACGTAGCGCTTCAGACCGGCCACACCGAGGGCACCCGCTGGCTCGGCGATGGAGCGCGTGTCCTCGTAGATGTCCTTGATGGCCGCGCAGATCTCGTCGGTGCTCACCAGCAGCACCTCGTCCACGCACTCGCGGGCGATACGGAACGGCTCCTCGCCCACCTGCTTCACGGCAACGCCGTCGGCGAAGATCCCCACATGGTCGAGAATCACCCGTTCTCCGGCCGCGAGCGCGTCGTGCATTGATGGCGCATCCTCGGGCTCGACTCCGATGACGCGAATCTGCGGCCAGAGCGATTTGACGTAGGCGGCGATGCCGGCGATGAGACCACCGCCGCCGACGGCAACGAAAATGGCGTGAATCTCCGGGCCGTGCTGGCGGAGGATCTCCAGTCCCACCGTGCCTTGGCCGGCGATGATCTCGGGGTCGTCGAACGGCGGCACGACGGTCATGCCGGTCTGCGCCGCGAGCTCATCGGCATGCGCCCGTGCATCGTCGTAGGAGCTGCCGTGCAGCACGATCTCCGCGCCCAGGTCGCCGACCGCGTCGACCTTGATCCTGGGCGTGGTCTTTGGCATCACGATCAGCGCCTTCACGCCGAGCCGCTGGGCGGCAAGGGCCACCCCCTGGGCATGGTTGCCTGCCGATGAGGCAATCACGCCCCGCGCCCGCTCCTGCGCCGTGAGACTGCAGATCTTGTTGTATGCGCCGCGCACCTTGAACGAGAACACGGGCTGCAGGTCCTCGCGCTTGAGAAGCACCTCGTTGCCGAGGCGACGCGACAGGCGCGGGGCCCGCTCCAGGGGCGATTCGCGGGCGACGTCGTAGACGCGCGCTTTCAGAATCCTCTCGACGTAATCTCTCGGCATGGCTTTCACGGCTCGGCTATCGGGTCCCACTGCCCTCGTGCCCGGGACCAGCTGTATATAATAGCGTGTCGGTGCTCGGACCAACCATACGATCCCACCCGCCGCGCATCGAGGGAGGCGCTTTCCGATGACCCAGGACGAAAAAAAACAGGCGGTCGCACGAGCCGCGCTCGAGTATGTGGAGCCGGGCACCATCATCGGCGTGGGCACCGGAAGCACGGCGAACTATTTCATCGAGGCCCTGGCCGGAATCAAGCACAAGATCGACGCGACCGTGGCGAGCTCGGAGGAGAGCGCAAGGCGTCTCGCGGGCCACGGCATCCCAGTCATCGATCTCAACAGCGTGAGCGATCTGTCGCTCTACGTCGATGGTGCGGACGAGAGCACCCGGCATCTTCATCTCACGAAAGGCGGCGGCGGCGCGCTCACCCGGGAGAAAATCGTTGCTGCCGTCGCACAGCGGTTCGTATGCATCGTCGACGACTCCAAGCTCGTCGACCGCCTTGGTGCATTTCCACTGCCGGTGGAGGTGATCCCGATGGCGCGGAGCTACGTGGCGCGGCGGATCGTACACATGGGAGGTCAACCAGAGCTGCGCGAAGGATTCACCACCGACAATGGCAACGTCATTCTCGACATACACAACATGGATATTCTGGAGCCCGCTCGGATTGAGTCCGAGCTGAACCAGCTCGTCGGCGTCGTGTGTAACGGCCTGTTCGCGCAGCGCCCGGCCGATGTGCTGCTGGTCGGACGCGACTCCGGGGTCGAAACCATGCAAGCCGGGTGAAGAGAGCTGAACAGTCGCGCGACAAAAGGCCGAGGAGCCACCCAGAATCGCAGTGGACGCTTCGAGTCGCTCGAGCGCGAGAGGATCGACGACGGCTGGGGGTGTCTCGACGAAGAACCCGATCGGCTCAAAACAATCCTCGGTGTCGACCAGAGCAGAACGGTCATCAGCTTCAACAAGAGCCCCGACCTGGCCTTCGATCGCTCCGTCAACCCCTACCGTGGCTGCGAACACGGATGCGTCTATTGCTATGCGCGGCCTTCCCATGCGTGGCTCGGGCTGTCGGCGGGTCTCGATTTCGAAAGCCGGATTTTCTACAAGCCCGATGCCTCGCAGCGCCTGCGCGCCGAGCTCGCCCGGCCCGGCTACAGGTGCGCACCGATCATGCTCGGCGCCAACACCGATGCGTATCAGCCCGTGGAGCGCAAGTTGCGTATTACACGCTCCATCCTGGAATTGCTCGACAGCTGCGGACATCCGGTCCGCATCGTCACCAAGTCGTCGCTGGTCGAGCGCGATATCGACTTGCTCCGGTCCATGGCCGAGCGCGGCCTTTGCGCGGTCGCCGTGTCGATCACCACCTTCGACGTGGATCTGGTGCGCAGGATGGAGCCGCGAGCGGCATCGCCGGCGCGTCGTCTGAAAACCGTCGAGCGCCTCGCCAGCGCGGGAATTCCCGTCGAGGTGCCGGTCGCTCCCGTCATTCCGGCTCTCAACGACGGTGAGCTCGAGCACATTCTCGAAGCCGCGCGCAACGCCGGCGCCGCCGACGCCTGGTACACGCTCATCCGACTCCCACGCGAGGTGGCCGATCTGTTCAAGGACTGGCTCGAGCTGCATTACCCGCTCAAGGCGGAGCACGTGTTGAACCGCATCAGAGACGCACGCGGCGGCAAGGATTACGAATCCGAATTCGGCACCCGCATGCGTGGGCGTGGAGTGTTCGCGGATTTGCTCGAGAGGCGCTTTCAGCTCGCCTGTCGCCGGCTCGGGTTTCCGGGCATCGAGGCGCTCGACGTCACGCGTTTTCGTGCACCCCCCGCCGACGACGCGCAGCTGCGGCTGTTCTGAGGACTCACCGGTATGCGCGCTGCAACCCACATCGGCACTTCCGGCTGGCAATACGGTCACTGGAAAGAGGTTTTTTATCCGAAGAAGCTCAAACAGAAAGAATGGCTCGAGTATTACGCCCGGTATTTCGACTGCGTTGAAGTTAACAGCAGCTTCTACGGTCTGCCGACGGTCGAGACGATAGCCGCCTGGTGCGAGCACGTCCCTGCACGGTTCATTTTCAGCGTGAAGGCGCCCCGGCGCATCACGCATTTCAAAAAGCTCAAGAACTGTGAAGCGGAGCTGCGCGAATTGTTTCGTCGTTTGGAGACTTTCGACAGGCACCTGGGCCCGGTGCTGTTTCAGCTTCCACCGAGATGGCGCTGCAATCTCGGCCGGCTGGAAGGCTTCATCAGCGCTTTGCCCTCCGGGAGGCGCGTCGCTTTCGAGTTCCGTGACCCAAGCTGGCACAACGAGGACGTTTACGCCTTGCTGGAAAGCCGATCGATGGCTTTCTGCATCTTCGACAGCGGCGGCTTCACGGCGCCGATCGTGGACCGGGGCAATCTGGTCTACGTGCGGCTGCACGGGCCGGTTGCCGCATATACCGGCAGCTACCGCGCGCCGCGACTGCGCATCTGGGTCGATCGGGCGCAGGCGTGGAACCGTCGCAACAAGGAGGTGTTTATCTTCTTCGACAACGACGAGCGCGGCTACGCCGTCAAGAACGGCGCGCGCACCATCGGGTTGCTCAAAGCCGCTTGAGGCAAACGCCGCCCGCTCGCCCGGCGCCGCCCGCGTGCGCCGCGGGGCGATTTCTCAGATCCTGTCGAGAACGCTGCAGGCCTCGAGGCGGCCGAGCAGATTCGCGGGAGCGTCCCGGTCTCTAGGCCCGAATCGGGTCTCCAGCTTCGATTCGTCCACGTAATCCTGCGACAGAATCGAGGACGCCGCGCTCGACTCGTCCGGCGCGAGCGGCAGCTCGATGAATCCGCTCACGAAAAGTGAAACCTTCTGTGACGCTCTTGTGGGGATCCTGCCACGGGCTGCAGTCACGAGCCCGCCTGCAGAGCGCTAGAAGATGACCACACTGCGAATCGACTCTCCCTCGTGCATGAGGTCGAAGGCGCGGTTGATGTCTTCGAGCGGCATCGTGTGGGTGATGAGATCGTCGATGTTGATCTTGCCGTCCATGTACCAGTCGACGATCCGCGGCACGTCGGTGCGGCCCCTTGCGCCGCCGAAAGCCGTGCCGCGCCAGACGCGCCCGGTGACGAGCTGGAACGGCCGCGTGGAGATTTCCTGGCCGGCGCCGGCAACGCCGATGATGACGCTCTCGCCCCAGCCCTTGTGGCAGCACTCGAGGGCCTGGCGCATGGTCTCGACGTTGCCGATGCATTCGAAAGAGAAATCAGCCCCGCCACGCGTCAGATCGACCAGATAGGGCACCAGATCGCCCTCGACCTCCCGCGGATTGACGAAGTGCGTCATACCGAATTTCTTCGCGAGCTCCGCCTTGCCTTCGTTGATGTCGATGCCGATAATCATGTCGGCGCCCACCAGGCGCGCACCCTGAATGACATTCAAGCCAATTCCACCGAGCCCGAAAACCACCACGTTTGCTCCGGGGGTGACCTTGGCGGTGTTGATGACGGCGCCGATGCCCGTGGTCACGCCGCAGCCGATGTAGCAGACCTTGTCGAAGGGCGCGTCTTCACGAATCTTCGCCAGAGCGATCTCCGGAACGACGGTGTGATTGGCGAAAGTCGACGTTCCCATGTAGTGAAACAGCTGCTCGCCGCCGGCGCGAAAGCGGCTGCTGCCGTCCGGCATCACGCCGCGTCCCTGGGTCTCGCGCACGGCCTGACAGAGGTTGGTCTTGCCGCTGAGACAGTACTCGCACTGCCGGCACTCGGGCACGTAGAGCGGAATGACGTGATCGCCCGGCGCGAGACCACGCACGCCTGCTCCGACTTCCACCACGACACCTGCGCCTTCGTGTCCGAGAATCGCGGGAAACAGACCCTCGGGATCCGCGCCCGAGAGCGTAAACGAATCCGTGTGGCATATTCCGGTTGCCTTGATCTCGACCAGAACCTCCCCCTCTCTCGGCCCCTCGAGCTCGACGGTCTCGATACTCAAGGGCTCGCCGGCTTTGTGTGCCACGGCGGCGCGCGTTTGCATGGTCATGAGCTCCCCTTGCTGGCTAAAATGGCGACATTCCGTCGGCACGGAATCGCCGTCGGAGACGGTAACACAAAGGTCACGGGGTATGTAGTATTGGCGGCCGAGCAGCGACAGAGACGGCTATGAGCGGCGAGAAAGCAGGTGATTCGGCCATTGAGGGGCCTCGAGTGCGCGTTGCGACGGCTGCCGATGGCGACGCCTTCGTGCGTTTCAATTGCGCCATGGCACTGGAGACGGAAAACAAGCGTCTGCCCGAGGAAAAGGTCGTCTCCGGCGTACGCTCGGTGCTCGAGGATTCCGCCAGGGGCTTTTACGTCGTTGCCGAGTGCAACGCGGAGATCGTCGGTGCATTGATGGTGACCTTCGAATGGAGCGACTGGCGGGACGCCAACTTCTGGTGGATTCAGAGCGTCTACGTGATTCCACAATACAGAAAAAGAGGCGTGTATCGAGCACTCTATCAATTCGTGCGCGAGCGGGCGCAGTCCGCGGGCGGCGTATGCGGCTTCCGCCTGTACGTGGAAAAAGACAACCTAGGCGCCCAGCAGGCATACGAATCGCTGGGCATGTCGAAATGCGATTATCTGATGTACGAGGAGCCTCTACGAAGTGAGTGAAGACGCCGCGAGCGCGGGTCTGTTGAGCGACACGCCGGCGCCGGGCGTCGCCGATGTGCGGGCGGCGGCGGTGCGCATCGCACCCCATGTCCACCTCACCCCGGTGATGCGTTGCACCGCTATCGACGACATGCTGGGGGCCCGCGTGCATTTCAAATGCGAGAACCTGCAGAAGGTCGGAGCGTTCAAGTTCCGCGGCGCGTGCAACACGCTGCTCTCGCTCACCGATGCGCAGATAGAGAGCGGTATCGCGACTCACTCCTCCGGCAATCACGGCGCGGCCGTCGCGCTCGCCGCCCGGCTCAGGGGAACCTCGAGCGTGGTTGTCATGCCGAGCAACACCTCAGCGGTCAAGCAGGCCGCGGTCGCGCACTACGGTGCTCGCATCGTTCACTGCGAGCCGAACGAGCAGAGCAGAACGGAGACGCTCGAGGGGGTTCTCGCCGAGGAGGGCCGCACGCTGGTACACCCGTTCGACGACGTGCGGGTGATCGCCGGTCAGGGCACGGCAGCGCTGGAATTCCTCGAGCAGGTTCCGGATCTCGACATCGTCATGGCGCCGGTGGGTGGCGGTGGATTACTGAGCGGCACGGCGACCGTCGTGGCCGCCCTGTCGCCTCGAACACGCATCATCGGCGCCGAGCCGGCCGCGGCCGATGATACCTTCCGCTCATTCCGCGCCGGTCACATCATTCCGGTCGGCGTCCCCGATACCATCGCCGACGGCCTGCGCACGACCGTCGGAGAGCTGACCTTTCCGATCATCCGCAAGCACGTGGCGGATATCGTGCGGGTCAGCGAGGACGCAATCGTCGAGGCCATGCGGCTTACCTGGCAGCGCACCAAGCTCGTGATCGAGGCCTCTGCAGCCGTGCCCCTGGCGGCACTCCTCGAAGGTGCGGTCGATGTCAGGGACGCCCGCGTGGGCATCATCCTGTCCGGCGGCAACGTGGACCTGGACGCGCTGCCGTGGTGAGCTCATTGTGCGCGCGCGCGGCGGCGGCGCTGCTGTTCGCGAGCAGCATGCTCATGGCCGGGCCGGCGCTCGCCCAGTGGCGCGTGGCGCAGGATAGACCGAGCGGATCGTCACAGAGGATCGATGTCGCGGTAGTCGAGAACGAAAGCGGTCACCGTCTGCGCTTTTACAGCGACGACACAGAGAACGTGCGCGCACTCTTCACTATCCGTGGCGGGTTCGACAGCATGGATCCTGGCGCCTGTCCCACATACCGCATCGACAATCGCGATCCCAGGCGCGTGACCTTCGAGGAGCAGCGCTGCCGGATCCTGCCGAAGCAGGTTGAGTTCACGCTCGGAAAAACGGGACTCAATCAGAATCGTGAGCTGAAGCGGATTATGAACGGCAACAATCTGGTGGTCCGCTACCGGCTGGGAAGCGGGATCTATCGCGAGACGCAGTTCACGCTGAGCGGCTCGAAGTATGCGCTGACTCTGGCGGTGCGGGATCGGGAGGTCGGCGGCGACGAGTAGAGCGAGCGAGGGGTTCTCGCGCGTCCCGGGCTAGGATGTTGCAGGAACCATCGCCGAGTCCTGCTGAACCTCCTCGTTCTCGATCTCGACCTTGGGAACAGCCCGGCACTCGTTGAATATCCGCTTGTCGCAACGAACGCAGATTCCGCGATCGAGGCGCTGAAAAATTGCGGCGATAGCCTCGCCCTTGGTTGGGAACAGGTCCTCCGGACTGACGTCCTGAAGATAACCACCCCGCTCCAGAAGCTTTTGCGCATCCTCCTGCAGCTGGTGGAAATACAGCTGTCCCCCCGCCTCGCGGCGAAGCCGGGCTTCGCGGGCGAGCATTTCCGCACCGGCCACGTCGATGAAGCTGATGGTGCGCGACATGATGAGCAGGTGTTTCTGCAGAGGATTGTGCTTGGCGATGACGCGCAGGCGCTCTGCCACGTAGTTCACCGCGCCGAAAAACAGCGGCCCGTCGATACGCACCATCTTCAGCTGCGGACATTCCGGCAGGCTCGGGTCGGTATTGAAGCGCTGCTTGGGAAGACGAGGATCCGGAACACGCACGAGCACGCGAGGCCGCGATGCCCGGTGCAGATAGATCACCAGGGAGAGAAAGACGCCCAGCATGATGGCGAAATCGAGCTCGAGGAACAGGGTTGCGAGAAAGGTGCCCCACAGGACCATGGAATCCGAACGGCTGGCGCGCACGATGCTTTTGATGTGTGCAAAGTCGACGATGCCGAAGGCGACGAGAAAGAGAATACCCGCCATGGCTGCGTTCGGCAGATGCGCGAGCAGCGGGGCTACGAACAGCACGATGATCATCAGGAGCAGCCCGGCGAACACCGCGGCGAGCGGCGTTCTCGCGCCGGCCTCGTAGTTCACGCCGCTGCGGTTGAACGAGCCGGTCGCCACATAGGAGGAGAAAAAGCTGCCGAAGATATTGGAAAGGCCCTGGCCGATGAATTCCTGATTGCCATCGACGAGGTCGCCGCTGCGCGCCGCGAGCGACCGGGAGATGGACACCGCCTCGGTGAGCGCGAACAGCGTCACCGCCAGGGCCGCCGGGGCCAGCTCCTTGAACATGGTGAGATCGAGGTCCGGGCTCGAGAGCGGCGGCAGCGTCGCCGGCAGGGCCCCCACCACCTGAATCCCCGGGGCCGGTCCGCCAACGTAGAGAAACCGGCTTATCAGCAGTGCCACCACGCTGCCCGCGACCATGGCGCTGATCATGTACGGAATGCGCGGCAAGCGGCGGCGGAAATAGACGCCGGCGGCAATCGTCGAGAGCCCGACGACGGTCGCATAGGGGTGGATATCGCCCGGATGGGTAGCGACGAAATAAAGCTTCTCCGCCAGATGCAGGCCGGCAGGCATGTCCATGCCGAAGAAGTTTTTCAGCTGGCTGGCCGCGATCAGCACGGCGGCGCCGGCGGTGAAACCTACCACCACGGAGTGGGAAATGAAGTTCACCAGTGCCCCCAATCGGGCGATCCCCATGGCCAGCTCGATAACCCCGACCATGAAAGTAAGCGTCAGGGCGTAGGCGACGTAGTCGACGCTGCCCGGATCGGCCAGCACGCTCAGAGACGAGAACAGCACGATGGAAGCAGCCGTCGTCGGTCCCGAGACGAGCTGCCGGGAGGAGCCGAACAGAGCGGCCACCACGGCCGGAATCATGGCCGCGTACAGCCCGTACTCGGGCGGCATGCCGGCGATGGTGGCGAACGCGACGCCCTGGGGAAGGACGACGATGGCGCCGGTCACCGCCGCGATGGCATCGGCGCGCAGGGTCGTGCCGTTGACCTGCGGCCACCACTCGAGAAAGGGGGCGAATTTGGCCCAGAAATCGCGATTCAAGCCATCGACCCGATTCGCGCGGAGGGCCCGGGCGCGCGCCGCACGAATCGACTCCGGCGCCGGGTGGTGAGAGTGAGAGGCTGGATGGAGAACATTTTCGAAAGAGTATAACGCGCGAGGCGCGCTCGGTTGAGCGCGCCTCCGGATGCCGCGTTGGCCACGACAGGCCCGCGCACGCGCCCCGCGTGCCGGGGCGCGGGAAGGTGCGGTGCGCACGCCGCCCGGGTGCGGCTCATGGAGGCGGCTCGAGCGCCCGCGGGCGCCCGGCGCCCCATCGGGCCGCGCCCGGCCGGGAATCATTCTCGGCCGAAGCCGGTCAATAGATTCATACCCGAGCGGGAATTAATCCAATGTCCGAGCTGCTCCTCTCTAAAGCCTGGCCGGCCCGAATGCTCCGTATCACCGTGCTCGTCGCCATCGGCTGGTGGTTCGCCAAGGACTTCGTCCACGCGCAGCTGCCGGATTCCCTCGAGTGGCCGAAAACCGATTTCGAAAACACCCTGGTGGATCTGAGCGAGATTCTCTCCGGTGGTCCCCCGAAGGACGGCATACCCGCCATCGACGAGCCGGAGTTCGTCTCCGTCGGCGAGGCCAATGACTGGCTCGATGCGCGCGAACCGGTCGTCGTCGTGTCCATCGGCGGCGAGACCAAGGCCTATCCGATTCAGATTCTCACCTGGCACGAGATCGTCAATGACAGCATCGCCAATGTTCCGATATCGGTCACTTTCTGCCCGTTGTGCAATGCGACCATCGTCTTCGATCGGCGCGTCGGCGGCGAGGTTCTCGACTTCGGCACCACCGGGCGGCTGCGCAAGAGCGACCTGGTCATGTACGACCGCCAGACCGAGAGCTGGTGGCAGCAGTTCACCGGCCGCGCAATCGTCGGAACCAGGGCCGGCACGGTCCTCGAGCGGATTCCAGCGAGCATCGTCGCCTACGAGGATTTCCGCGATGCCTATCCCGACGCCAAGGTGCTCTCCCGGCGCACGGGCTATCGCCGTGCCTACGGCAACAATCCCTATCGGGGCTACGACAGCGTCGACGATCGGCCTTTTCTTTTTTTCGATCCGGTCGACGAGCGCCTGCCGCCCATGGAACGGGTTCTCAACGTGAGCATCGGCAGAACCCACAAGCTCTATCCCTTTTCGATTTTCGACCAGCAGCCCGTCATCAACGACGAGGTCGAAGGCACGCCCGTGGTGGTGTTCAGTCGCCAGGGCACGCTCTCGGCTCTCGACGACACGGTGATCGCCAATTCGCGGAAAGTGCCGTCGGCGACCGCCTACGACCGGCGTCTGGACGGCAAAGTGATGCGCTTCGAGATCCGCGGCGGATACATCGTCGACAGGGAATCCGGAACGCGCTGGAACCTGTTCGGAACGGGCGTCGAAGGACCCCTCGCCGGTCGTCGCCTCGAGCCCGTCCCGGGCAGCGTCCACTTCGCGTTCGCCTGGCTCGCATTCAATCCCGACTCGACGATCTACGGACAGTAATGCGCGCTTTTGTATTCTGCGACGGGCGCGGTACCATCTGCTGAATGCTCGACGCCATAAGACGCTTCTTCGACACCAACCTGACCGTCGCCGCCGAGGCCAAGAATGCGGCCCGGCGCGAGCACGCCTACCGGCTCGCGGCAGCCGCGCTGCTGATCGAGATGACCCGCGCGGACCACGAGGTCAAGGGCATCGAGCGTGACGCGGTGGCGCGCGCGCTGCGCCGCGCCTTCGAGCTCGATGAATCGGAAACCGAGGAGCTGTTGGCGCTCGGCGAGCAGGAGGCCGAGCACGCGACATCACTCTACGAGTTCACGCGACTCATCAACCTGCATTTCGATGCGCAGCAGAAAGTGCACTTCGTCGAGCTGCTGTGGCAGGTGGCGCTGGCCGATGGCGAGATCGACAAGTACGAGGAGCATCTGGTGCGAAAGGTGGCCGATCTGACTCACGTGCCGCACCCTGCCTATATCCGGGCCAAGCACCAGGCAATCGAGCGCTCCTAGCCGACGATGCCGTCCTCTGCCCGCGGAAAGCGGACACCGGCTCCGGCGGCGGCGCGCGTACCGGCAATCATTGCAGCGGCGGGTTCCTAATCGTTGCCGGTGGAGACGAAGTAGCGCTCGATGAGATCGGCGTCGTCGAAATGGCGAAGCCCCACGAACAGCGTCGCGTGCCTTCCCCATTGACGCATGGCGCCCGGCTCCGCAATGCCCATGGGCCAGAAGAACCAGCGCTCGCCCCGTTCCGTGCCGCGAACCAGGCCATCCGGCTCGAAAAGGCTGCGCCGCTGCCCGTGCGCTTTCGGCAGCGAACGCAGGGAGTCGTCGTCAGCGATGCTGTAGGCCTGGCCCGCCGATACCTGGTCGTCGAAATACAGGCGCTGAAGATAGTGCGTGCGATGGGCGAGCCGCAGCACCACTCTGCCCGGCCCCGGGCTAACGCGCTGCGGCACCAGCGGCGGCTCCTCGTAGCGCCCGCTCGGCGGTCTCTCGCGCAGGCGCGTGGTCGGCACGAACATGTGGTAGCAGCCGCAGTTGTGCATGCTGTCGTACATGAGCGGCCGGCCGTCGGCTGCCAGGGTTATTCGCAAAGTGATGCCGTCGAGTCGGCCCGAGAGCATGTCGAAGTCGCCCTCGGCAGGCCGGGACGGGAACCACGCGGAGTAGACGAGCTGCACGAGCGTGCGTCCCTCGAAGCGCGTGTGCGCGACGCGGCCGAACACCACCGGCCTGCGGACGTCGACCGATGGATTTCCGTCATCGGCCCAGAATGGCGCGCCAATGCGGTCGTTGTCGTCGACGACGTCGATCTCGTAAACGGGGGCAAAGGTCTCGAGCAGGCGTTCACGCTCGAGCGCCGACAACGACGGCATTCCGAGCGGCTCGCGTTGCGCGCCGCGCAGCTTCGCTTCGAGGGCGGGCGCCGCGATCGGCGCCGGCGCCGGCGCCGGCGGCGGCACGTAACGCACCAGGCGACCCGCGACGGCGAGCGCATCCAGTGAGCGGTCGAATTCCTCCCGCGTGCTCTTCTGATAAGCCTCGACTCCGGAGATGAACGGTACCGATGTGAAGGGGTACAGGCCGAAGACACGCTTGGCGATACTGTAGTCGTCGAGAACGCGCGCATTCTCGAGGAGCACTTTGCGGTCATCGGGAGAATCGAGAACAGCGTCGATGAGCACGTCGGCGCAGGCAGAGAGTCGGCCCGCGACATCGGCACCGAGCTCGCTCCTGAGATCGGCAGGCAGATTCTGCAGCTCGAAATGCCGCGCCCGGCGATCCAGCGCTTGCAGGTGGCGGACCCAGGCCTCGAAGTCGTCGCCGTCGGCGGCCGGCTTGACCGCATCGGCGGCGAAGAATCGCTCGATGCGCAGGTATGGAAACCCGTCGATACGCGCGGACTGCCCATCGGCGACACCGGCAGCCTCTGTCCGCGCATCCACGCTCCGGTAAAGATCCCGGCACGCCTCGACGCGTGCGTTGACGGCGTCGAAGACCGCCTCGCCCGCGGGAGGACGCGCAGCGCATGCCGCCAGAGCCAGCGTCATGGCCACACAACCGATTGTTCCGAGCCGATGCTTCACCGCAATGTTTCCCGAGCCAGGTACAAAACGGCGCTGTAGCGGACGATCTTACCGGCTGCGATGAAAAACAGCGCGCTCTGCCAGGACACGCGCAGCCAGCCGGCGGCCGCGCACAGCGGGTCACCGATGACCGGCACCCAGGATAGCAGCAGCACCGGGCTGCCGTAGCGTCGAACGCGCTCGACCGCGGGATAAAGCCCGGGCCGCTGGAGCCGTCCCGCCGGAAGCAGCCGACCGATGAGCCAGGAGCTCATGCCGCCGAGGGTGTTACCCGCCGAGGCTACCGCCAGCAGCGTGAGCGGCGCGTGCTGCTCGGCGTGCACCAGGTAGGCGAGCACCGCCTCCGACCCTCCCGGCAGCAAGGTCGCGGACACGAACGCGCTCGCGAACAGCCCCCAGAGTCCGGTGAGCGCTTCGTTCACCGCCCGGGGTGTTCGCCGCGCGCCCGCCGCCGATTCGCGAAAACGCCACCGAGCAGCACCAGGGCCGCCAGGGCGATGACCGCAACGTCGCCGCTTCGCGCATAAGGCGTCATGCCTTGCATGGGAAATATCTCACCTTCGAGGACCTGCACCTCGAACTGCGGCACCCGCGCCACCATGACGCCGTCGGGAGCAACGATCGCCGTGATGCCCGTGTTGGTCGAGCGCAGCAGATAGCGGCCGGTCTCGAGGGCACGCGCGCGCGCAATCTGCATGTGCTGATGCGGACCGATGCTGGTGCCGAACCAGGCGTCGTTGCTGACGGTGACGAGCACCGCCGCCTCGGGCAGCGCCGCCAGGACCTCGTTCCCGAAGGCAATCTCGTAGCACACCGAGATACCGAGGCGATGACCGCCGGCCTCGAGCAGCTCCTGGCCCGCGGCACCGGCGCTGAAGTCCGCCACCGGCAGGCCGAGCGCCTCGGTCACGGGCCGGATGAGCGCGTCCAGGGGCAGGTACTCCCCGAATGGCACCAGATGGCGCTTGTGATAGACCATCTCGCGCCTGCCGACCACGAACACGCTGTTGTAGAAGCGCTGCTTGTCGCGATCGAGCACGGGCACACCGAATACGACGTGGCTGTCGTGGGCGCGCGCCTCGCGTGCCAGCCGCTCGACATACCCGTCGAAGCTCGCGCGCAGTCCCGGAAGCGCGCTTTCCGGCCAGACGATCAGATCGGCATCCCAGTGCGCGCGCGTCAGCGTGAGATAACGTTCCAGGGTCGGGCCGCGCATCTCGGCAAGCCATTTGCGATCCTGGGACATGTTCCCCTGCACCAGCGCGACCCTGATCGCGTCACCCGCCGGCGCCGTCCATCTCACCATGGCGAGCAGCCCGGCTCCCGCCCATATCACGACGAGAACGGCGATCCACGCCCAGGGTCTGGCGCGCCGCTCGCACACGATGAGCGCCAGCAGACCCGCACTGGCGGCCACGGCCCACCCGCTCAGATGGATACCGCCCACCGGCGCGAGTCCCTTGAGCGGTGAATCGAGCTGGCTGTAGCCCAGCTGCAACCAGGTGAAGCCGGTGAAGAACCAGCCCCGCACCCATTCGGCCAGCACCCACGCGGCCGGCATGAGCACGAGCAGCTGGGCGCGTCGGTCGACGATACCGAGTCGGCGCACGCCGTAGCCGACCAGGGCCGGATAGAGAGCCAGAAACATCACCAGCAGGCCTGTCAGGAACAGCGCCCAGCCGATGGCGATGTGGTTGAACTGAAAGCTTTCGTGGATCCAGAAGACACCGAATCCAAAGGCGGCGAGACCGTAGATCCAGCCGCACACGAAGGCGCGGCGCGCGGGCATCTCGAGCCATACGAAAAACAGCACCGCGACCGAGAGCGGCGCGATGGGGAAGGCATCGAAAGGCGCGAAGGAAAGCGGCAGTGCGAGCCCCGCGATCGCGCATGCGATCAGATCGCGCCGGCCGTCCAGCCTCATGCTCGACCGCGCCCGGCCACGCCGGATGTCAGGCGCCGGCTCGCTCCGCCGAGAGCACGCGCAGCAGATGGACGCGACGCTTGTCGGCGCGCAGCACTTTGAAGGTGACACCGCCGATTCGCGTCGTCTCGCCACGCCTCGGCAGACGGCCGAACGCCTTGATTACCAGACCACCGATGGTGTCGAATTCCTCGTCACTGAAGTCGGTGTCAAAAAACTCGTTGAAGTCCTCGATCGGCGTGATCGCCTTGACCGTGCACTCACCGTTCTTGAGGCGTCGGATCAGGGTGCCTTCTTCGATGTCATGCTCATCCTGGATCTCACCCGTGATCTGCTCGAGAACGTCCTCGATGGTAACGAGTCCCGCTATGCCGCCGTATTCATCGACGACGATGGCCATGTGGTTGCGATTCTCGCGAAACTCCCTCAACAGCACGTTCAAGCGCTTGCTCTCGGGAACGAACACCGCCGGGCGCATGACGTCGTCCATGTCGAATTCGCTGTCTCCGTTGCGCGCATAGTAGGCGAGCAGATCCTTCGCGAGCAGGATCCCTTCGACCTCATCGCGATTATCACCGATGACAGGGAAACGCGAGTGTCCCGACTCGGTCACCGCGGCGATGAACTCATCAGGTTGGCTGCCCGAGTTCACGACCACCATCTGCGCACGCGGCACCATGATGTCGCGCACCTGCATCTCGCTGACGTGCAGCACGCCCTCGATCATGGCCAGCGCCTGGGCATCGAAGAGGTTGCGCTGCTCGGCGTCGCGGAGCACGTCGATCAGCTGCTCACGGTCCTGCGGCTCGCCGCTCAGAGCCTTGTTGAGCCGGGAAAGCCAGGACGGTGTCCCGGAGCCGTTACCGTTTTCGGGAGAGTCCACGCTCATGAGAGATCCGATGATTCGTAGGGATTGCCGAATCCGAGGCCTGCGAGAATGCGCGCCTCCATTGCCTCCATCGCCTCGGCATCGACGTCGCCATCGTGAGTGTGGCCGAGCAGATGAAGCGTGCCGTGCACGATCATGTGCGCCCAATGCGCATTCACGCTCTTCGATTGCTCGTTCGCCTCGTGCCGCACGACGGGCGCGCAGACTACGATGTCTCCGAGGATCGATACCTCGGCCCCCGGTGGGGAGTCGAAAGAAAACGAGAGAACATTGGTGGGGCCTGTATTGCTTCGGTAACGGCTGTTCAGATGCGCGCTCTCCGCCTCGTCGACAATGCGAACGGTGAGCTCGGCCCCGTCCCGTACATCGCCCACCGCGGCCGTCGCCCAGGCACGAATACTCTCGGGATCCGGTAGGTCGTCTTCTTCGCTGGCTATCTGCACGTTCACTTCGAGCGTCATTCCCGTTCGTCTTCCCTGCCCCCGCCATTGCGATCCTCGTACGCGTCGTAGGCATCGAGGATGCGGGCAACCAACGGATGGCGGACGACGTCCCTCGAGTCGAAAAACGTGAAGCTGATGCCGTCGACACCGCGCAGCACGTCTATCACGTGCCGCAGACCCGAGCGCTGTCCACGTGGCAAGTCGATCTGGGTGATGTCGCCGGTGATGACCGCGGTCGAACCGAACCCGATTCGAGTCAGGAACATCTTCATCTGCTCGACCGACGTATTCTGGGCCTCGTCGAGGATGATGAACGATTCGTTGAGCGTGCGGCCGCGCATGTAGGCGAGCGGCGCCACCTCGATGACATTGCGCTCGATGAGCTTCTGCACGCGCTCGAAACCGAGCATCTCCTGGAGCGCATCGTATAGCGGGCGCAGGTAGGGATCGACCTTCTGCGCCATGTCACCGGGCAGAAAGCCCAATCGCTCTCCCGCTTCCACCGCGGGGCGCACCAGAACGACCCGGCGCACGGACTCGCTCTCGTAGGCCTCGACGGCACAGGCAACGGCGAGATAGGTCTTGCCGGTGCCGGCAGGACCGATCCCGAAATTGATGTCGTGGAGAAAAATGTTACGCAGGTATTTTGTCTGATTGGCGCCGCGGCCGCGGATATGACCTCGACGAACCTTGACGACAACCTCGTCGTCGCGCCGTTCCTCGAGGGCATCGGCGATTCCCGCTTCGTGCAGATAAAGGTGCACGCGCTCGGCGGTCAGCGTCTCCGCCTCGGCATCGGCATACATTCGACGCAGAATCTCACCGGCCGCGCGCGCGCCCTCGGGGGCGCCGCTCACCTGAAAACTGTTGCCTCGACTGACGATGTCGACATTGAGCCGGCGTTCGAGCTGCTTCAAATGCTGGTCGAACGGCCCGCACACGTTCGCCAGCCGCTCATTGTCGGCGGGCTCCAACCGTATGTCGCAAACGGTGTCGAGATCTTGCTTGGGTTGAACGCTCAAATGTAGTGATGAATACCTGGGCTGTGACGGAGTGACTGCGCGGGGACCTCAGGCGACGGCGGATGGACGCGTCGCGATGTCCACGAGCTTGCCACGAAGACTGTTGGGCAGGGCTTCTGTAATGAGCACGTCGACGAACCGGCCAATGTGATTCGGCCCGGCCGGAAAGTTGACGACCCGATTGTTCTCTGTTCGCCCCGAGAGTTGTCGCGAATCCTTTTTCGACGGGCGCTCCACCAGCACGCGTTGTATCGTGTCCACCATCGACTCGCTGACGGTCATGGCGAGCGTGTTGATGCGTGCCTGGAGAGCGGCAAGGCGCTTGCTCTTCAGCTCTCGCGGCACCGTGTCGGCAAGCTCGGCCGCCGGCGTGCCGGGACGCGGGCTGTAGATGAAGCTGAAGGAGTGATCGAAACGAACCTCGTCGATGAGGCTCATGGTCTGCTCGAAATCAGCGTCGGTCTCGCCGGGAAATCCGACAATGAAGTCCGACGACAGGGAAATGTCGGGACGCACCTCGCGCAGCTTGCGGATCTTCTGCTTGTATTCGAGCGCCGTATGACCGCGTTTCATCAAAGAGAGAATTCGGTCCGAACCGTGCTGCACCGGCAAGTGAAGGTAGTTCGCGAGTTTCGGTACCTCCGCATACGCCTGGACGAGGCTGTCGGTGAATTCGACCGGGTGCGATGTCGTGAAACGGATACGATCGACGCCCTCCACGGCAGCCACGTAGTAGATGAGTGTCGCCAGGTCGGCAATGGAGCCATCGTGCATCGGCCCCCGGTAGGCGTTCACGTTCTGGCCGAGCAGGTTGATTTCGCGCACGCCCTGCTCCGCGAGCTGCACGACCTCGGCGATCACGTCGTCGAGCGGCCGGCTGATTTCCTCGCCGCGCGTATAGGGCACGACGCAGAAGCTGCAGTACTTGCTGCAGCCTTCCATGCAGGAAACGAACGCGGTGGCACCTTCCGCTCGCGGCTCGGGAAGCCGGTCGAACTTCTCGATCTCGGGAAACGACACGTCGACGACCGAGCCATGCCTGCGGCCGGCATCCTCGATCAGTTGCGGCAGGCGATGCAGGGTCTGCGGACCGAACACCACGTCCACGAATGGCGCACGTTTCGAGATGCCGTCACCCTCCTGGCTTGCGACACAGCCGCCGACACCGATCATGACGCCTTCACGGCGTTCCTTGATCGCCCGCCATCGGCCGAGTTCGGAAAACACTTTCTCCTGGGCTTTTTCCCGTATTGAGCAGGTGTTGACCAGCAGCAGGTCCGCATCCTCGGCGACGTGGGTCAGCTCGTAGCCGTGGGACTCCCGCAGCACGTCCGCCATCTTCTCCGAGTCGTACTCGTTCATCTGGCAGCCGAAGGTCTTGATGTAAAGCTTTTTGGCCATTTTAGGATTCTACACTCTGGAGGCGCGCAACGATCCAGCGGGGCAGAGGTTCCGGTTATTCCTCAACCGAAGTTCGCCGCTCTCGCACATCCATGTGCTCCGCGGCATTCGTCCATCCCTGGACATCAAGCGCAGCGCAGCGACAGGATATCGCTGGTCAACCATGAGGTTGAAGAACAACCGGAACCCCTCCCTCAACTCACCTCAGGAACCCCATCGCCTCCAGTTTCAGCATGATGCGGTGAGCGGCAAGGTCCGGCGAGATATTGGCCGTATCGATCACCATCTCCGGACTCTCCGGCACCTCGTACGGATCGCTGATGCCCGTGAACTCCTTGATGATGCCGGCCCTGGCTTTCGCGTAGAGTCCCTTGCGGTCGCGGTCTTCGCAGACTTCGAGTGGCGTAGCCACGTGTATCTCTATAAACCCGCCGAGCGGACTAATCGTGTCACGCACGATGCGCCGCGTCGACGCGTAAGGCGCGATCGGCGCACAAATCGCGATACCACCGTTTTTCGTGATTTCGCTGGCGACGTAGCCGATGCGGCGGATATTGAGGTCGCGATGTTCCTTGGAGAACCCCAGTTCGCTCGACAGGTTCTTGCGCACGATATCGCCGTCGAGCAGGCTGATCGCCCTGCCGCCAGCCTCCATTAGCTTGACCATCAGCGCGTTCGCGATCGTGGACTTGCCGGAACCCGACAGGCCGGTGAAAAACACGGTGAAGCCCTGTTTGTGTCGAGGCGGGTGCGTGCGGCGGAGTTCGGCCACGACGTCGGGAAACGAAAACCAGTCGGGGATCTCGAGCCCTTCGGCAAGGCGTCGCCGGAGCTCTGATCCCGATATGTTGAGAATGTGGTCGGAATCGTCCGCATCATCGACGGGGATGTATTGCGCACGATTCTCCGCGTAGACCATCATGCGGAAGGGCACCATCGAAATGTCGAGTTCTTCCTCGTGTTCCTTCAGCAATTCCTGCGCGTCGTACGGGCCGTAGAAATCTTTGCCCTTCGAATCCTTCCCCGGACCCGC
>JABAHO010000494.1_pt2 | contig 30415 bp, 24 predicted proteins | sample 7062071 | NCBI WGS metagenome assembly JABAHO01 (sample SAMN14534356, study PRJNA622989) | marine sediment metagenome | biome: marine biome [ENVO:00000428]; feature: marine pelagic biome [ENVO:01000023]; material: deep marine sediment [ENVO:00002113] | place: India: Gulf of Kutch | collected...
CGCTTTCATTCTTGGATAGAAAAGACCGGACCGTTTCAATCACCGGCTCCGCATCGGGCGAAAACAGGGGATAAACCTCAAGCCGATTTGCGGACTCCTCTGCCGGCAACATTCCGGCCACAAAAAAAAGCATCCCTGCCGCCAGAAGCGACCTGCAGGCCGCGGGCAGCGTCCTCCGGCACAAAGCGCCGGTTTGCTGTGGTCCTGGCTGGTTTCTTCTATGCATGACCATGCCGGCAGACAAGCGTGACCCATTCCCGGTCTTCCAGTCTGCTGTCCTCGATAATTCCACATGCGCGGTAGGCCTCAACCACAGCTCCGCTCTGCGGTGCCAGGATTCCGGATAACACCAGACGTGATTCAGGAGCTTTTTTCAGGACGCCTTTTAATTTTTCAGCCAGCTCAATCAGCGTATCGGAAAAAATATTTGCAGTAACGACATCATAGGTTCCCAGCTCTGCGGCATCGACGGTATCAGCCTGCCTGAAAACCGCCTTGCCGCTCACGCCGTTCAGGCGTGCGTTCTCCTCTGCCACCTCGACCGCGGCCGGGTCAATATCAAGTCCCAGCACCGGGCGGCAACCGAGACAGGCCCCCGCGATAGACAAAATTCCCGAACCACAGCCAACATCCAGCAGCGAGGGCGCACAGCGGCTATGAACAAGACAGTCCAGGGCTGACAGGCAGGAACGCGTGGTAAAATGCTGCCCGGTCCCGAAACTCATCCCCGGATCAATGATGACATCCACCCGCCCCTCTGCAGCATCGCCCGCGATCCAGGAAGGACGTATGGCCAACCGGTCGGAGATTACCTCAAGCCTGAAAAACTTTTTCCAGCTTTCCGCCCACTCCTCCCGCTGGAGCGTCCGTCGCTGAACGGCGTGGGTTCCAGGCACACGCCAGGTTGCGAGATGGGCAGTGAGCCGCTCGGCAAGGGCCGCAGCCTCACGGGAATCCGGACAGAAAAACTGGTAACTGACAGTGCGTTGAAGCGTAAGCTCCGTGCGGGCAGGGTTGTATTCCAGCATCTCGAACGCCAGGTCGACCAGGGGCGCACTTTCGTTCGCGACCCGCACTTCCACACACTCGAGATCGCTCACAAGATGCCCCCGCTCGCAAATACGGTGCCCGGATTCATTCAGATTCACCGAACAGGGATTCGATGACATCAACGAGCTGCTTTTCTTCAAAGGGCTTTTGCAGAAATGCCCAGGAGCGAGGGGTGGTTACACTCCGGACGTATTCCCGCGAGAACCCTGACAGGAGCACCACTTTGGCTCCCTGTGCCTGTTGATGCACAAACGTAATCAATTCATCCGTGGAGCCGTTATTCATGTGCGCATCAAAAACATACGCGGCAACAGATGCTTTATGCCGCGAAATCAGGCTGCGAGCCTCAGCAATCGACCCGGCATACAGACCTTTCCAGCCAACCGCCGTCAAGGCACGCCGCATTTCCGCGAGTGTGTCCGGGTCATCGTCAAGCAGCAGGATTGTCTTGGGCTTTTTGCGGCTGCCAGCCTGTTTTTCTTTACCAGTCACCCTGGCTTCTTTTGCATGTGGAAGGAATACGCGGATTGATGTGCCCTGCCCCACGATGCTTCTGACACCGATCCATCCGCCAATGCTTTGTACAAACCCGCGGGCATAGGCCAAGCCAAGCCCAAGGGACGTATCACTGTGACGCGTGGAATAGAACGGTTCAAAAATATGCGCGAGATCCTCTGAACTGATTCCCTCGCCTTCATCACGGATACGCAGGATCACAAACCGCCCCGCCCGCGCCTTCGGTGCCATTTTTGCATTTGGAGCGTTCACCTTTTTCTCGAGGCAGTCGATGCGGATCCGCCCGCCCTCCGGCATGGCCTCGTATGCATTCATCAACAGCATGGAAACCACATCCTGTAACTGGCTCTGCACGGCACGTACCGCGGGCATATCCTCCGGTTCCGGCATCACGGTTTCAATATTACGCTCCGCAAAAAGTCCGCTCATGAGACCAACAGCCTCGGACAACACCGGACCGAGGGGCACGGTTGTGATTTTCAGCTTTTTGCCGACATGGTTAGACTGGCCCACTCCGGTCAGCAGATTCACCAGTTCAATTCCCCGTCGGGAAGAAGTGAGAATACGCTCGGCCTCCTCGTGTGCCTGCGTGCGGGGAATCGTCCGATTGGAAATGCTCACCGCGTACTCGTGAATAACTTCCAGGATATTGCTGAAATTTATCGCGATCCCGCTGGCCATGGAGCTGATGGCCTCCAGTCGTTCGGATTGCACCAGCGCCGCTTCGGCCCGGTGCCGCTCGGCAATTTCCCGCTGAAGTTGCGCGTTCGCCTCGGTCAGCTCGGACGTGCGTTCGCGCACAAGTTCCTCAAGCCGCTTTTGCTGATCCTTCTGTGCATCCTCAGCCTGACGCCTGAGCGTTACGTCCCTGAAATACAGCAGCGCCTCCTGCTTTGAGGGATAGATGCGAAAAAGCAGCCAGCGCTGGCGGGGCGAGTCAAAAACCTCGGTATCCTTGACCTCCCGCGTCTGCATTGACTCAATCGCCCGCTGCTTAATTTCCTCACCGACCTGGCCGGGGAAAATCTGCGGAAGGTTTCGACCAATCAGGAGGCTGGCGTTGCGGAACAGCAGTTTTTCTGCGGCCGGGTTTGCGTACGTGATTTTAAAACTCTCATCAAGGGACATGAAACCGTCAGTAATGCTGTTCAGGATCTGGGAGAGTTGTGACTGGCTCTGCTGAAGCGCCTCCTGGGCAATCGCCTCCGAGGTAATGTCGCGGGAAATCCCAAAGGTTCCGATCACCTCACCCGATTCGGCCACGATCGGCATTTTGGTCGTGGAGACCCATGACTCCGATCCGTCAGGCCATTTTTCATGCTCCACCTTGTTGACCATGGGCAGGCCGGATTCAATCACCCGCTTCTCATCGGCGAGTGTGCGGTTTGCCTGCTCGCGATCATAAAAATCAAAATCGGACAGGCCGATTGCATCATCCGGAGAGGAAAGCTTAAAAACTTCCGACAGGCTTCTGCTGATGAGAACAAAACGGCTGTCACGGTCTTTAAAATAAACGTAGTCAGAGACCCCGTTCATCAGGACATCCAGCAGGTGGTGCGGCCTTTTGGAATGCGCATCCTCGCCGGACGGTGCGGGCGTATTTGATTTATCCGGGCCGTGTTTCATAATTTTATGGATATTTTAAACCTTTAGAGGCGTCATTCAGCTCTCGTACGGCGAAATGCTGTCCGCATTTAAAGCATCATACCAAGAAGGTTCAACTTGTATTGCCCCCTGCAGCCCATACAATCAGGCGTTGCGGGTATCATAAGTGATCATCCGCACCGTCGCAAACGAATGATTATCCAATCGCGGCATTGAAAGGAACGCATGAAATGGCATTTACGCTGCAATTAGGTGAAACGGCCCCGAATTTCAACCTGCCGGCCACCGATGGAAAAACCTACTGCCTGGATGATTTCAGGGACGCCGACTTTCTCGTCGTATTCTTTACCTGTAATCATTGCCCCTATGTCATTGGCTCAGATGATGTTACCCGGAAAACGGCGGAAAAGTTCACGTCCAGAGGTGTCTCCTTCGTCGGAATCAATTCAAACAGTGTCAACACCTATCCTGAAGACAGTTTCGAGCACATGGTGGCCCGCATGACGTCACACGGTTTCCCATGGGTTTATCTTCATGACGAATCACAGGATGTTGCCCGCGCCTACGGAGCCCTGCGAACACCTCATTTTTATGTTTTTAACGGGGAACGCAAGCTGGTCTACACCGGGCGCGGTATTGATACCCCGCGNNCGTCAAGTGGGATGGGATGGATGCAAAGTGGATGCCCCCCGACGCCTGTGACCTCATCTGACGGCTTTTCCCGGGTTTATCCCAAGAGGATTGTAAAGCATGGCAAAAAACAACGAGTCGACAGAGAAATACTGGATCGGGTTTGACCTGGGCGGCACCAAAATGCGGGCCGTTCTTTACGACAGGAACTTCAAACCGCTGAGCAAAAAACGCAAGGGAACGAAACCCTTTGATGGCCAGGATGCCGGACTGGCCCGCATCAGGGAAACCATCGATACCGTTCTCGAGGAAGCAGACGTCTCAGCATCAGCGCTGGCAGGAATCGGCGTGGGCGCCCCGGGGCCTCTCGACCCATGCAGCGGCATCCTCCACGACCTGCCGAACCTCGGCTGGAAAAACGTAAAGCTCAAGGCGGATCTCGAATCTGCTTTCAAATGCGGGGCCGTGGTCATCAACGATGTTGATGCCGGCGTCTATGGAGAATACCGTTACGGCAGCGCCAAGGGCGCGAATTGTGTCCTGGGTATATTTCCGGGCACCGGAATTGGCGGAGGCTGTGTTTACCGGGGCGAAATTATCAGAGGCGAAACCATGAGCTGCATGGAGATCGGGCATATTCCGGTTGTGCCCGAAGGCCAGCTCTGCGGCTGCGGTAACCGGGGCTGCCTTGAAACGGTGGCGTCTCGCATGGCGATTGCGTCGGCGGTGGCCGCGGCCGCCTACCGCGGTGCAGCCCCTACTATCCTTGAATCAGCCGGTACGGATGTCAGTAAGATACGCAGCGGCTTACTGCGCACCGCCATCGAGGCCGGTGACATCTCGGTTGAACGCATTGTCAGGAATGCGGCACGGTACCTTGGCGTAGGTCTCGCAACGGCAGTTAACCTATTGCTACCCGACAGAATTATCCTGGGAGGCGGACTCGTGGAATCCATGCCCAAACTTTACGTCGAGGAGGTCTCTGCCGCACTGGAGCAACATGTCATGCCCTCATTTCGAAATGCTTACAAATTGAACGAAAGTTCTCTCGGTGATGACGCGACTGTGCTGGGTGCAGCGGCCTGGGCTGCGCATGCCCTGCCCGCAAGGAAGTGATGACTATGCATGTTGAAAAACTACAGGATGCCGCTGATTTCAAGATGGCCGCCGTCATTGACATCGGAAGCACGGCCATCAGGATGGCCGTAGCCGAATTTGCACCCTCCGGCAGAATGCGGATCCTCGAAACGGTCAAACAGACGGTGGCGATCGGCCGGGATACCTTTACGCGCGGCGAAATTTCACGTGCCACAACCGAAGAGGCTGTAAAGGCCATCCGGCATTTCAAGCAACTCGCATCAGAATACCAGCTCGACCCCGGAAATATCCGCGCCGTTGCCACCAGCGCCGTGCGCGAGGCCTCGAACCGGGAAACCTTTCTTGACCGCATTTTTATCGCCACGGGCATCCCCGTCTCCGTGGTCGACCAGGCCGAGGTCAGCCGGTTGATTTACCTGGCCGTCCGGGCCGACCTTGTTGCCGATGAAAACTTCCGGAAACGCGATACGCTGGTCATCGAAGTCGGCGGAGGAAACACCGAAATCCTCATGTTCCGACAGGGAAAAGTGGGCAATTCGCATGTGTACTCCATCGGCGCCATGCGCCTGCGCAAGGAACTGGATGAATTCAACGGACCGGCAAAGCGCCTTGTCGATATCCTGCATGGGCAGATAGACAAGGCGGCCCGCCACATCCTGTCCGGAATCCGGCCTGTGAAATCGCCGCGGATTCTCTGCCTCGGCGGAGATGCGCGTTATGCCTGCGCCAAGCTCAATCCCGATGGTATGCAGGGACGGATTTCATCCATGAAAACCGCAGACCTTGAAACCCTGACCAACACCCTGGTTAAAAAGCCGGTCGATGACCTGGTGCGCCAGTACGGCATGAGCTATCCCGATGCCGAGACCATAGGCCCCGCCCTGCTCATCTACCTCAGCCTGGCCAAGGCCCTTAAACAAAAGCACCTCCTCGTCGGACAGGCGACCCTGCGCGACGGGCTCCTCACAGAAATGACGACAGGAGGGCACTGGTCATCCGAATTCAAAAGACAGGTCATCAATTCCTCGCTTGAAATTGCGAAGAAATACAAGGTGGACATCACGCAGGCCAAGCGCGTTGCACGCTATTCCGAAAAACTTTTTGACGCACTGAAGGATGAGCACGGTCTTGACGAACATTACGGGCTGATTTTGTCCGTCGCGGCGCTGTTGCATCAATGCGGGCATTATGTCAGCGGAAGGGCCCATCACAAGCACTCGATGTACCTGATCATGAACAGCGACATTTTTGGCCTCGGCTCGAATGAAGTGCGACTGGCGGCGCTCACGGCGCGGTATCACCGCCGGTCCCTGCCAAGCCCCACGCACGACGAGTTCACGGAATTATCCAGGGAGGAAAGGCTGATCGTTGCCAAGCTGGCCGCTATTCTGCGCGTGGCGATCGCCCTGACGCTGGGCTCCCAGTCTCCCCGCTTTTCGATTTCTGTCACGGTTGATTCCGGAACGGTCGTGATCCACACCGAAAGTGACGGCGACCTGCTTTTCCAGAGGCACCGCCTCAGCGAGCGGGACGAAATGTTTGAACAGGTCTATGGCATGGCATGGACATTGTCCTGCAGGAAGAAACGAGGTAAGCGTGCCTTCGCGGGGAAACGTCAAATTTATCAACAGGGAACTGGGCTGGCTGGAATTTAACCAGCGTGTTCTCGACGAAGCCCTTGACCCATCGGTCCCACTCCTGGACCGGCTGTTTTTCCTGGGCATCACGGCCTCAAACCTCGACGAGTTTTTCATGGTACGGGTGGGAGGCCTGCAAATACTGAAAACGCGGGGGGTAACCGGACGAGACCCTTCCGGCATGACCCCGAGCGAACAGCTCAAGGCGGTCGACAGCCGGGTTCGCGAAATGATGGCAGAACAATATCGCGCCTTCAGGGCCATTGTGGACGAGGAACTGCCCGCCAAGGGCGTGATTCAACGCGACCCCGCTGAGCTGGACTCGGCGGAAGCCGCCTACATTCAGCAGTACTTCGAGCGGGAAATTTTTCCGGTAATAACCCCCGGAGCCGTCGGCGACATCTTCCCGCTGTTGCCGGGCCTGCGAATCAATATTGCCGTACGCCTCAAAGGGCTTACCGGTGATAAGGAACCCCGGCTCGCAATCCTTCCCCTGAATGACAACGTGGATCGCTTTATATTCCTGCCCGGAAAAAGCGGCTACGAGTATGTCCTCCTCGAAGATCTGCTTTGTTTTTTTGCCGGCCATTTCTTTCCGGGAGAGCACGTGGCGGAATCCGCGGTTTTCCGCATCACGCGCAACGCCGATATGAGCGTCGAGGAGGAATGGGCAAGCAATCTGGCAAAGGAAATGGAGGAGGTGCTTCACGCACGGAAGGACAGCGCATGCGTCAGGCTGGAAATTTCAGAGTCCGCCTCAACGGTCCTGCGAACGCATCTCTGCCGTCGCCTGGAAATTACCAAGACGATGATGTATGCCTGTGCAGGTCCTGTCGGGCTTTCAGCATTTCAGCGCCTGTGCTCACTGAACAATCTATCGGCCCTGCGCTACGAACGCTGGCCGCCAAGGGCCAACCCGGCCATAGACCTTTCCAGCAGCCTCTTTGAGCAAATCAGCAGAAACGACATTCTGCTCTTTCACCCCTACGAAAGCTTTGAACCGGTTGTGCGTCTCCTCGAGGATGCAGCGGAGGACCCGGACGTACTGGCGATTAAACAAATCCTCTATCGAACGAGCTCTGACAGCCAAATCGTCTCGGCGCTACGCAAGGCAGCATCAAACGGCAAATCGGTTACGGTCCTGGTTGAACTCAAAGCCCGTTTTGACGAGGCGCGAAATATCGAATGGGCCAGAAGCCTGGAGCAGGACGGCATCCAGGTTATCTACGGCGTGAAAGGATTCAAGACGCACGCAAAAATCTGCCTGGTCGTTCGCCGCGAGAAAAGCGGACTTGCCCGCTACTGCCATTTCAGCACTGGAAACTACAATGAGAAAACGGCGCGTCTATATACCGACATCGGCCTGCTGACCCGGGACGAGGAACTGTGTCGGGATGCGTCCGCCTTCTTCAATTCAATCTGCGGCTATTCCGAGCCACAGCTCTTCAGCACAATTGCAGCAGCCCCGATCGGCCTCCGAAACGCACTCCTGANNAAGCCGAACGCAGCCGGCAGGGACAAAAGGCGTTTATACACGGGAAAATGAATGCGCTTGTGGATCCCGAAATTATCAAAGCGCTTTACAGGGCATCTCGAGACGGGGTGCAAATAAAACTGTGCGTTCGCGGAGCCTGCTGCCTTCGTCCCGGCGTTAAGAATCTCAGCGAGAACATCACGGTGATCAGCATCATCGACCGGCTCCTGGAGCACAGCCGTATCTTCCACTTTCACCAGGGAGGCGAGAACCGGCTTTTTATTTCCAGCGCAGACTGGATGCCCCGAAATTTTGACCGGCGCATTGAGCTGCTTGTGCCGGTCAGAAACGCGGCGTCACGCAAGCGGCTTATAAGCATCTTGAACACTTCGCTGAAAGATACGGCCAAGGCCCGCCGCATTCTGCCGAACGGATCCTATGAGCCTGTAACGCCCATTGGTCGTTCGCGCCAGGTGCGCAGCCAGGAGGTTCTTTACCGAATGGCCTGCAGCAACGAAGACCTGACGGCCCGCAGGCGGAGCACAGCCTTTGAACCCCACCGACCGCCGAGCGGCAGTTCACCGCGCCGGTAAACCCGGTACGCTCCGCCCCTTCGGCCGTCACGGCAGCAGGTTTCCATCGACTACTCAGCTTCAGCAGGAACGGATGTTCGGGCCTCGACGGGTTTTGTCTCGTCCCGGTGCCGCAACACCACCGCGCTGGCGCGACGATGCGACAGGGAGGCGCCCCAACCCAGGAGACCGGAATAACTTTCCGGCGGAACCACGTTGGGACGATGCGAAATACGGGCCGTTGCGTGCAGCAACCCCCGGCCCTCTTTTGACATCCCGCCTTCGAACACATCGAGGCGAATGTTGGCGCCGGCAAGCCCCTCAAGGGTGATCGTCCGGGGCAGAATGACCGAATCAAATTCACCCGGATATGCAACCGAAAGGTCAACCCGGGATTCTCCATGCTGCCGAATGTAAAGCGGATGCACACGCTCATCGCCGGTGAGGTACAGGGCGCGTGAAAGTCCGTGCGGGAGGTCAAAGTACAGGAATGCGCCGTCACGAATGGCAAATTTATNNACCGCAAATCTCACAATACCGGGGTAGCCGTCGAAATTGGTTTCGAGCTCACCCTCAGCCTGTGCAGCCTGGGAGATTCCGGCGACCAGTTCCTGGTAATGACGCCTTCGAAGTTCGGGTGTCATTTCCTCGTACCTGCGCTTCTGATCCTCGTACTCGGCACCATATATTCGCGTGATATGCTCCATCCGCGTGTCACCGTCGGGCTCTACGTCCATCTGGATTTCCAATTCCGACGTGCCCGGTCTCTCCGGGTTCACGATCACGAATTGGCCATTCGGAATGCGAAGCGCCCACAGGCCTTCGTGGCGGCTGACACCGACAGCCCCGTATTGGCTTGAATCGCCAAGATAAATATGGCGGTCCTCCGGGATATCCATCGCCTCCGGTTTCACCCTGACAAGCAGCGTGTCGAAAACAGCCGGGNNTTATGAAGGGCTCCTGAAGCCTGGCCAGGTCGGGAATTGCGGATACGGCGACAAATTCCGGAGAAAACCCGGCGGCTTTCAACATGGCAAAGAGAAGCACCGTGCGGTCGGCGCCGTGCCCATACCCATCCCGCAGGGTTGTATCCGCAAAACTCAGGGCGGACCGGGGAAGATCACTCAGGCCGGGACCGGCAACCGGCCGGATCCTGAGGGCCACGTAGTCCCGCAGAACCCGTATTCTCTCGCGGGGATCTTCAATTCCCTCTACAAGTTCAACCGCCTTCTGCGCAGCATCGCCAGATGCGCTAAGCGCATGATCCAGCCCCTCGTTCAGCCACTGAACGTAGGAAGCCCAGTTTCCGGCGGAAAGGAACACGGTTGGAAACAGGTCCCATCCGGGAGGATGCCTGTCTTCCTGTTTCGCCCCGGGCATTCGGCCCGATTCCCAGCGTCGGCTGACAGAGCCGTCGTCCAGAAGGGTAACATTCTCCTCGATCCCCGCCGGATTTCGGCTGAACGAAAACAGCGGCCGCNNCCGGATTTCGGCTGAACGAAAACAGCGCCCGCCCGGGCGGCATGATTACCTCCACGGATTTATGGAGCAGCGCATCAAAACCAGCAAAGGATTCGCGGAGGGAAAGAAACGGGCGATCACGGCGTATATGCTTTACCGTGTATTCGATGACACTGCCCTCTTCAACCGCCGGGAAACTGGCAACAAGGGTCTTGGAAGGCGGGTAGCGCGGTGCGGCGCCAACCCAGGACGCATCCATGACGTTCACTTCCTTGTCGCTTATTTCTGCCACCGTTCCATCCGCTGAAAAAACTTTTGCTTCCAGAAGTTCCACATCGGACCAGGCCGGGTTGTACGAAACTTTCAGCTCCGAATCGGATTTCTTGCCGGCATAGGTCAGGATGCGTTTTCGCACCGATCGCGTCTCACTCCAACTTCCCTCGCCCAGCCAGGCAACGTTAACATCCACATGTTCAATAAGAACATCGCTGCTGCCCGCGATATCGCCCTCCTGATCGGCATAGCGGAAGCCCGGCATTTGCCGGTTTGCCCGCTCAATGGCCTTAAGGGTTTCTTTCAGCAATCCGTATTCGTCAGGAGAGAACTCCGATACTTCGAGCCGGAAATCAGCTTCATAGGCGACCCGGCTGCCTTTCTGCTCCATTGCCGCATGCCAGCGAATTGCCTCGTGCTCGACGGGCGTAAAATCGGGAATAATTTCGGCTTCACCGCAGGCATCCGGCAGGGTGAGTTCAAGAGTTTCCTGCACCCCGCACGCGTAGCCGGTTTTGAGCGGATAGCGACGTGACTCCAGCCCGGTCTTGCCAATCACAAAGTTCACCATGCCCAGGCGCGTACCCATGACCGGCAGGGGCAGCATGGTCAGTGCATTTCCCTGCACCAGGACATCATCGGCTTCAAAGGAGACGCGCACCGTCAGGGATGTAGAGGTATCCATCATGTCCGAGGGTAAAATCTCAACTTCCGTCACCCGCGCCCGCGGCACAACCCGCTTGGCCACCGACTCAAAAAAACGGCGGCGTTCCTCCGGCTTGATTCGGGCAAAATATCCGCGGTAGGCGTTATCATTGATTCCATTGAAAACAAGGCGGGTCGTGGCACCGAGCCGGCCTTCGTCATCCACCTGCCCCCGGGTTTCGATACGCAGCAGGTTGACATCCGAGGGCTCGATTCCGGATGTCATCAGGGTTTCACCTTCCGGAGTTGCTACGAGAAAACTGCAGTCATCGAGGTACGACGGGAGCAGTTCACGCGTGGTCTCGTCCGTGGGATCCATAAGCCGGAACCCGCCGTCCAGTCTGACGGCGACAATGGCATGGTTGAAATAGGGTTGCGGCACCTCGGGGTCTTTTTTCGGCCCATTGTTGATCAGCGCCGGAAAGGCATCCAGCCCGGCCTCCCGCAGCATCGCCACGAGGAGCGCAGCTTTATCCCGGCATACGCCGTGACGGGCATTGAAGGTATCGGCCACATCGTGCGGTTCGTAGCCGGGCGAGACCGTTTCAGCCGTGATACCCATGTACCGAATTTCACGCGAAACAAAGTTAAAGAGGGCCTCGATTTTCTGATCCGGCTCCGTGAGTCCGCCAACCAGGTCATTCACCTTGGCACGAATTTCCGGAGTGGTATCCAGGTGCGGTTCAGACAGGTCCCAGTACCAGCGGGAAACATGCTCCCAGCTCGGGTTGGTGCTGACGAGGAGCCGCTGTACCACCGTGTACAGAGAGGGCATACTAGGCTCAGGAAACATGCGCGGCACATTCTGTGCGACCCAGCGGTAGTGAATACGACCGCCCTCCTCGCGGCTGGAACGGGTCACCGTTTCACCCGCCGGGTCCAGCAGCGCTATACTGCGCAGCGGCATGTCTTCCGGCGCATCGATTTCAATCACCGATTCCATGATCGGACGCGTGCTCTCAAGCGAGAACCAGTAATTCCATGAGCCGGCCATCCGGGGCTGGACAATCCGGTCGTACATCACAAAATGAAGCATATCGCCAACCTCCAGGCCGGAGATGTTCACCTTGATAATTTTGTCGTTTGGATTGTAGATGTTTTTGGACATGGAGCTGGGGTCAATCATGACACTGCTCTGGCCCTCCACGTCGATCTTCACCACCTCCCCATCGGGCTTGATAATCTCGACCAGGGGAATGCGACAATCTTCGGGACCGCGCTGGTACGGAATCGTAAACCAGCTGGAAAGCGTCCTGTAGGATCTTCGCGCGTTCTCCGTCAGAATTTTGGTGTAGCTTTCGTGCCACTGCACGTAGGTGCCATCGGCTTCGTAGCGAATACGCTGGATCCCGCCGACCTGGACTTCATCGGCATCCGGGAAACGCTCCGGGGTGGCAGCAGCCGCACGAGCGATAAGCGCTTCGCGATCCAGCATTCCGGAGGAGAAATCAGGGGCGTCTTCACCCCGCAGCAAGGATGCAGAAAAAGCGAGCCCAACCAGGAGGGCGAGATAAGCATGACGAAACATGGGAAGCAATTTTTCCTCTCAATCCACAACAGAGACATGCGCCGCCGGGGCAGCACACACCCGCGGGGTTAACTATTCCGGCACCGTGTTTGTCACGGCTGCAGGCACCGCATTTGTCTCGGCACCGTTGATCAGGGACCTGACATAATTCCCGGCGGGAGTAAACCGGTCCACATCGCGAATACTGAGCACGATGATCAGGCCAATCAGCAACAGCGCAAACCCATTCACGAGTGCGCTGACAAGCCTGGGGTGCATGGGCTTTCGGGCTACCGCTTCATACAGCGCAAAGCAAATGTGGCCGCCGTCAAGCACGGGAATTGGCAGCAAATTCAGCATGGCCAGGTTAACATTGAGAAATCCAGTAAACCAGATAGCCAGCATGATGCTGGTTTTCACGATCACCCAGTAACTGGCCATGATAGCCACCGGTCCGCCGACAGCCGCAGAGGCGGACTTAGCCTGTTGGGGCGTCACCAGTGCCGCAAAAAAACGAAACATGGCAGAGCCATGTGACTTCAGCTGTTCAAGCGGAGACGGCCGGATCACGGTATCATAGTCCACCGCAGCCATGTTCCANNGATACGGTGATGGAAACCTCCTGGTCACGATGCGCATTGACCAACTGAACCAGGTGCTGGCGGCTGTATACTTTTTCTCCGGCAAACCCGGTGATGAGATCATTCCGCCGCAGACCGGCCTGTTCGGCGCTCAGCCCCGGCATAACAGACATCACAAGGCAAAGATCCGGAGCATCCACACCCCGTACCATCTGTTCGCCGAGCGTTCCTTTTGATGTCTGCAGGGTAAATTCCTTTTCAGCACCATTCGGCGCAACGGCGTACAGGGTCACCTCCTGGTGCAGGGCGCACTCAAGGCGGTAGTCGCTCCACTTTTCGACGGGGGCATCATTCACACGCGTGATTTTGTCGCCGGCACGCAGGCCGAGCGCATAGGCCTCGGCGGCGGGATCAACATACCCGACAACCGCAGAGCGCTCAGCAGGACCTGCCGGCATCCCGACGAGGTAAACAATCCAGGCCAGCACAATCGCTAGGACAATGTTGCCGGCGGCACCGGCCAGGCTGACCAGGATCTTTTTCAGCGGGCTGACAGGCGGGAGCTCTACCGGTTCGGCCTCTTCGCCGCCCTCCCCGGAGCCCTGGATCCGGCTCATGCCGGTCGGATCGAGCTGCGGCAGGGCCACATACCCTCCAAGGGGAATACACCCGATCTTGTAGGTTACCCCGTTACGCCTGGTTTTCCATATCGCCGGGCCAAAGCCAATCGCAAATACCTCGACAATCAGCCCGCAACGCCTCGCAACCAGGAAGTGCCCAAGCTCATGAACAAAAATGCTGATGCTGAAGAATAGCACCAGCAAAAGAAAAACACCGATATTTTGAATCAAATCAAGGAGCATTAATCGCCTTTTCTGCGGGAATTATATGGTGCCGGTGCGCAGGCGCCTGCCGGCATTGCTGATTTACACGAGGAACAGACAGGAATAGATATACATAACCGGAGCCCCGAAAAGCAAGCTATCGAGGACATCCAGTATACCGCCCATGCCCGGAATACCGCCTCCGGAATCCTTGCTGTCCGAGGAGCGCTTGACCAGGGACTCAAAAAGATCACCGGCAACACCGGCCGCGGTCAGCAGCAGCGGCAGCAATACCGCATGCAGCAAACCGGCACGGTACCCGCCGAGACTTCCGCCTGTCAGCTGCAGAAAGATGATGCTGTTGATTACCGCCAGAGCCGTTCCGCCGGCAAGCCCCTCCCAGGTTTTCCCCGGTGAGAGCCGGGGAATCAGCTTGTGCTTTCCAAACCGGCTGCCNNATGTCCGACATCTTGATAATCAGGATCACGTAAAACAGGCTTTGCTGACCGGCGAGGTTGAGCGGTTCGCCGAATCCGCCGCCGTGGCCGGCCAGGCCGAGCCTGACCAGGAAAGTGAACAAAAAACCGGCATAAAAAACGCCAAGCAGAGTGCCGCCCAGGGTTTCGAGGCGCTGTTCTGTTTCAGGGTCAAACAGCTCACGCATGAAAAGCACCAAGAGCACAAACGCCAGCAACCCGCCCGACTCCGCAAACAGCGGGCTCTCAATCGCCCCATTAGCTGTTTGCGACCAGAAGGCATAGAGGACCAACGCGCAACCCGCAGCACAGCCCGGCAGAGTCCGGGCCTTGATCCCCGCCGTTTTCAGGAGCTGGTAAAACTCGACCTGCGCGTACAGGCAAACGGCCAGCGTAATGGCCATGACAAGGCCCAGCGGAAACCAGAAAACGACGCCGATGACAACGGCGCCCATTGAAAGACCGCTGATGATACGCTTTTTAAGCAAGGTCCGTATCCCTCTTCTCAGTACGCAACCCGGTTACGATTCCGGGTTTTCATGCTCACGCACATCTCCGAATCGCCGGCGGCGGGAGCAAAAGGCTTCAATGGCCTCCGAAAGATGTTTTTCACGAAATTCCGGCCACATCACGTCGGTGACGTAAAGTTCCGTATACGATATCTGCCAGAGCAAGAAATTACTGACCCGCATTTCCCCGCTGGTACGAATGAGCAGATCCGGGTCCGGAATATCCGGTGCATACAGATGCTCGGAAATCATGGCTTCATCCACGCGTTCCGGGTCAACTTCTCCGCTTTTGACCTTGCGCGCGATGGCGCGAACAGCATCCGCAATCTCACTTCGCCCCCCGTAACTGAGCGCAAGGATCAACTGCCCGTCCGTGTAATGACTCGTTGCATCAATGACCCGGTTTAACCCTTTCTGGATCGGCAACGGCAGGTCCTGCATGCGGCCAATGACGCGCAAGCGAATCTCATTTTCATGCAATTCAAACTCACGCTCGGCGAGGAACGTGCGCAGCAGGTGCATCAGGCCCCCGATTTCTTTCTTGGGCCGGATCCAGTTTTCCACGCTGAAAGCATACAGGGTGAGGTATTCCACCCCCCACTCCCGGCAACCGCGCAGGGCGGCACGAACCGACTCCGCACCGGCCTCATGCCCTTTCTGGCGCGGGAGCCCCTGCGACTCGGCCCAGCGGCCGTTGCCATCCATGATGATGGCTATGTGCCTGGGGACTTTTGGTTTTGAAGCAGGGCTTTCTGCCACGGTTACATCTCCAAACGCGTGCGTGGGAGTTAAATTTTGATCCGCAAAGTTTGTTCCCGTCCGGCTCCGACTGAAAGCAGCCCGAGTTCCACCCCGGTCAATTCGCAGAGGCGGTCCACATAGGCGAGTGCAGCCGGCGGCAGGTCGTCCATGTTGGTAATATCAGAGGTACGGCTCAGCCACCCCGGCATTTCCTCATACACCGGCGTGCAGCGTGAAAGCGTGCGGATACTGGCCGGCACGGTTTCATAACGCTTTCCGTCGCATTCATACGCTACCGCAATCCGGATGGTCTCGAAGGAATCCAGCACGTCAAGCTTGGTGATCGCCCACAGATCAATTCCGTTCACCTGCGCCGCATAACGGGCGACCACGGCATCAAACCAGCCGCAGCGCCGGGCGCGGCCTGTCGTGGCTCCGAACTCATGACCTTCCCGTGACAAGGTTTCACCGTTTTCATCAAACAGTTCCGTGGGAAACGGGCCCTCGCCCACGCGGGTGGTGTAGGCTTTCACCACACCGACGACCCGGTCAATCCGGTTAGGGGCAATTCCGGTTCCGGTGCAGGCACCGCCGGCGGTGGCGTTTGAAGAGGTCACGTAGGGGAAGGTGCCGAAATCAATGTCCAGCATGGTGCCCTGGGCGCCCTCAAAGAGCACGGTCTTATTCTCGGCAATGCAGTTGCTCAGGAAACCGACACAGTCAGCCACATACGGAGCAAGACGCCTGGCAGCCTCCTGGTACTCCAGGAAAACGGCGTCCACATCAATGGCCTCCGCGCCCATGGCAAGCAGCACACGGTTGGCATCCGCTGCGCGGACCCGGAAAAGAGACTCAAACTCGGGATCGACCAGGTCCCCCATTCGGAGACCGACACGCCCGACCTTGTCACTGTAGGTCGGCCCGATCCCGCGCTTGGTCGTTCCGATTTTTTCGTCATCACCGGAATTGGCCTCGCGCTGGGCATCCAGGGCGCCGTGGTAGGGAAAGACAACGTGGGCCCGGTCGCTGATAAAGAAGCGGTTCTCCATCGAAATGCCGCGGGCGATCAGGTCGTCCACTTCACCAACCAGGGAGACAGGGTTAACGACGACGCCGTTTCCGATCACGCAGATTTTTTCAGGATGCAGGATGCCGGAGGGCATGAGATGCAGGACGTACTTGTCCTCCCCGACAATCACCGTGTGACCGGCATTGCTGCCCCCCTGGAACCGGACAACCACCTCGGCGTCCTCGGCCATCACATCAATAATTTTGCCTTTTCCCTCGTCGCCCCACTGGGCGCCGACCAGCACGGTCGTCGACATAGCGCGTCTCCTGAACGTTTCCCTGCCCGCCTCGGTCGAAAGACTTCCCGAGAGACGGATTTTCATTCTAGTTTCAAAACGGGCAGTATGCGCAGCCCCCTGTTGAAGTGCGAGCAATTTCTGCCGCGGAGACAATTGCCTTTTCAATCATTCGGAGATCCCTTAGGGTCGATCCCTCGTGTCAAAATTCATACGTCAGGGAGTCATTATCATGATGAAAATTAAAGCACTGAGTATTTTTCTTACTGCTGCTGCGCTTTCAACCAGTGTCGCCGTAGCACATGGAAACGAAGAAGGCGGTGAACATGCCCATCCCGAGGAACAGCCGGAAGCGGCCGTGAGTGCAACGCCCGCCGAGGAAAGCTATGCCCTGGGAGCGGGGTTCGGACGGCAGATGCAGGCCATCGAAGCCGATATCGATACCGACGCCTTTTTCCGGGGGCTGAAAGATGCACTCTCAGGCAATGATCTGGAATATTCCGAGGACCAGCTGCGAAACTTTTCCATTAGCTTCAACAACAGGATTACAGCCAGGCGGCAACAGATGATGGAATCCCAGGGCTCAGAAAACCGCTCAGCAGGCTTGGCGTTTCTTGCAGACAACCGGTCGCGCGAGGGCGTAACGGTAACCGACAGCGGCCTTCAGTATGAAGTCCTGGTTCTTGGAGACGGGCCAAAGCCGGCTGCCGAGAATAAGGTGTCGGTCCACTATCACGGGACGCTGATTGACGGTAGCGTTTTTGACAGTTCCAAGGAGCGCGGGCAACCGGCGTCTTTTCCCCTGAACCGCGTTATTCCGGGCTGGACCGAGGGTCTTCAGTTGATGCCCGTCGGCTCCACGTTTAAATTTTTCATTCCGTCCGAACTTGCCTATGGATCGCGTGGAGCGCCTCCGAAAATCGGGCCGGATTCCACGCTGGTTTTTGAGGTAGAGCTCCTCGAAATTCTCGACTGATCCCGCTACGTTCATCGTCCACAGCAGACCGGAGACCCGCATGAATGATCTCGTTCGGAATATCGGCATTCAAAGTTACTGCTTCCGGCATTTCAAAACGCATGCCGAGCTGATCGACCTGCTGGGCCAGTGCGGGGCATCCGCCATCGAACTGTCTGCCGTGCATGTGGATGTATCCGATACCGGGAGCGCAGACCGGATAATTCCCCAGTACCGCGAGGCCGGCATTCGTATCGTAAGCCTCGGCGTTCAGTCGCTAAACGGCAACGAGGCGCATGATCGGCTTAGCTTCGAATTTGCCCGAAAAGCCGACTGCAAATGCATTTCCGTGCATTTCGAGCCCGAGACATCCCCGGAAAGCTGGGAAATTGCGGAGAGACTAACAGAGGAATACGGCATTCCGGTGGCAATTCACAATCACGGGGGGCGCCACTGGCTCGGATCTGCACAGATGCTTCGGCACGTCTTCAGCAGGACCAGCGACCGAATTGGACTGTGCCTCGATACGGCCTGGGCCCTGGATTCCGGAGAAGACCCCCTGAAAATGGCTGATGAATTTTCAGAGCGTCTTTACCACCTTCACATCAAGGACTTCATTTTCAACCGCAATCGCAAACCGGAAGATGTCGTCATCGGAACAGGCAACCTTGATCTTCCGGGCCTGCTGGCCATGCTGGAACAGAACGACAGGGTTAGAACGGCCGTGGTAGAATACGAGGGTGACGTGGAAGCCCCGGTGCCGGCCCTGAAGGAATGCATGCTGCAGATTCGGCAGCACGGCTGAAAAGCCGCAAACCAACCAGGCCGCATCGAACCCCGCCGGGAATCAGAGCAGGCTGTTCCTGCAAATGCACACATCAAGCGGAATGCGCAGCGAGATCGACTGGTCGCTATGCGTGGTTGCGACCCGAAATCCCCGGAACGGATCCGTGAAATGCGGCGGCACGAAAAACCGGTCTTCATTTCTGGGCAGAACGTAAAGGTACGAACCGCCATAGCAGGCACGGGTGTTTGCTGCGTTTGTCTGCCCGAAATCACTCAGCCATTCCGACACATTTCCACTCAGGTCCGAACAGCCGTAAACATTCTCATTGCCGCTGACCGGGACTGACTCAAGAGATTTCGCATCCCCTGGACGGCCTGAATCAAAATATCCAACGCGCGTGGTTTCCGTGATGGCCAGGGCGCCGTGATCAAGATAGTTGGCATCACCGGCCCTGGCGACATTTCGCCCAAAACCGTAGAAGACATTACTGAGACCGTTCCAGGCTGACACCTTGTAAAATTCGTTAAACGGGCCTGCGAGACTTCGAAGGCCGGACACACCATCCATCGGAAGCCGAAAGCCTTTGAGCGATATCAAGTCATTACGCTGCGGCGGCGTGAAGGTACCCTGCTGCCATGCATCGGCAGAGACCGTTACCGGATGCCATTCTTCCGGACGGGTTCCCTCGGTGTAGCACCGCTCGTCGGCCCCGCGCCCCGATTCGAGGGTCAGCCAGTTGCAATACTTGAGTGCCCCATACCAGGAAACCCCCGTCACGGGATGGTCGTCATACCGAAGGCCGGTCTGCGGCCGGCGGGAGGATACCAGGTAGCGTGCACCGACAGGACGTGACAGGTCATATTCGATCCGGCTGTCCCAGACCGTAAACAGTTCCTGCTCGTGCTGCACTTCTTCCGGGCTCATCCACACGTTGCCCCTCCGATCAAAGTACATATGGGCACCGCGCAGGTTGTCCCGGTTCACCTCTGCATCATTCAGGAAGCGGACAAATTCGGCGTTTGTTACCTCGTACCGCCCCATGAAATATTCATAGCCGGGACCGCCGGGTTGCCCCCCGGCCGGTACGCGCTGCAGTGTCGGCAGCCCGACACTGCCCCCGAACCGGCTGAACCAGCCGTCAAGCACGCCCCCGTTATGCAGGCGCTGGATCCCAAGGCGGGACGGCATATCTGCAGAGGCGGTTCCGCCGGCAATGACGGCGCCATGCCCGGGATCCATGGCAACCGCATAGAGAGAGTCACGACTGCTGCCGCCAATCAGCGTACTTTGAAGAACTAACGGGAACGCGCCTACCGCCCGCATAGCAAACCCGTCCCATACGCCGCCGCCATGCCCGGACTGAACAGGATGAACTACCGGGAAATTCGTCGAGGTCGAAGCCCCGACTACGGTCACCAGCCCGGATTGATCGATCGCAAGGCCCTGGGCGAGATCCATCCCCGAACCGCCGACAAAAGTCGAGGAGACAATATTTGAACCTTCAAGCACGGCAAGAAAGGCATCCCATTTCCCGCCTCCGTGATTGGGCTGCCAGGCAGCCTTCACGGGAAAATCGGCAGAGGCCGTGCGCCCGCACACCCGGACCCGTCCTGCAGAGTCCACCACGAGGTCGGTGAGTGCATCCTGGTTGCGCCCCCCCAGCAGAACGGTGTGGCGCCCTTCCAGGTCGGCCGTGAAACCGGCAACCACGGCGTCGCCCTGCCCGCGGGGAGCCTGCGCCGGAGCGGGCGCACCGGTCACCAGGGGAGACCGGGTGTCACCGGCAGCAACCACCCCGCCGTCCGGCAGAACCCCGATACCGCGAAAGGAATCATCCTCAGATCCCCCGAAGCGGCTGGCCCGCACAAGAGAGCCATCGCCTCCGGACAACCGCAGCACAAACCCGTCCCAGCCGCCATGCGCCGCGCCTATCCCCGCTTCGACGTCCCCAACGCGGAATTCCGCACCGGATCGGGTCTCTCCGCAAACCACGAGGTTCCCTTCATCATCGATGCTGATATCCGTACAGCGGTCATCTTCAAGTCCGCCGATCCGCATGCAGAAGTCGAATCCGTCACCACCGGGTGCAAGTCGTGCCACGAAGCCGTCCCAACCGCGGTCTTCCGATCCCGCCTCCGCAGAAGGAAAATCGGCCGACCGGGTCTCGCCGCAAACAAACACCCGGTTTTCGTCAAACAGGGCCACGCCGAGGACCCGATCCTGGGAGCGACCACCGAAGTAAGTTGTGTATNNCGTCGACCATGCGGACCTTGGAGACGAAAGCGGCGATGTTGCGTGTACTGGCGGATCGAGAGGGTTTTAACATGCTGAAGTTGGGCGAAGAGGTTTCGCCTGCCAGGTATATGTAGCCATTGCGATCTACGGCCGCATCCAGGATCTGTTCATCCCCTCCGCCGCCGAGATAAGACGCAAATTCGAGCCCGCGGTCGCTGGCGTCCACCCGTTCCTGGGCATTCCCCGTAAACCCGATGCTGGAGGGCGACGGCGCGCGCAGATCTGCCGGAAGATGCGTAATGGTTCCTGCCGCGAAACTGAAAAATCCGGGCCGGCGGCCCCACCAGCGGTTGCAATCATCCTGGATACGCAGGCCGTCGTTTCCGAGAGAGACGCGCATCTCCTGAAAATCGAGAACAATATCCTGCAAGCGTCCCTCGGACGCCAGCAACAGGGACAATTCCAAGCGCCGCATGTCGCCATAAACAGTAAAGTCGGCGTGCGCAGGCAGATCGGCATACGTGAGGGTCGAATAGGCCGGGGCATGACGAACCCAGCTGTCAGCGGCAGCTCCGAAAAGGTAGTGATAGACGCCGCCTGCACTTCGGGAAACACCGGGACGGCCCTGGCCGGCGGGCACGACCGGAGCCACAGCCAGGGAGGCGGAACGCGCCCGGCCGGACCCGGCCAGCGTCTCCACGACAACCTCCTCATCCCCGCGCCCCTCAACATGGATATCCGAAAGCGTGCGCTGGCCGGGCTTTACCTGTACATGGGTTACACCCTGGCGGTGCTCCAACTCTACACTCGCGCCCGGTACGGCAGGATCGAAAAATTCCTCATTGTCTAGACAAAGCGCACGGGCTGCCATCACCGGGCGGGGTGCCTGGCCCGCGGACGTCCCGCCCCGCAGCGGAAACCCGTAAATTCTTACAGGCCCGTTACCCCCCGAGGACAAAGAGAGATTCTGCGCGTCAACAGCTTCACCGGCTTGTGACGAAACCGGCGAAGGCGGGAGGGATATATCCGGTTCATTCCCGCGCAGGTCGGCAATAGCACTCTGCACGACCTGCCCGGATCGCATCACCAGTTGCTCAGCGTTGCGCGCAGGGCGGATTCCCGTCATCTCAGACCAGAGCACATTCGCGATCAGCGCACAGACGCCTACCAGTGCGATGGCAATAACAACCGTCGCAGCATAAGCTCCCGCGCCCGTGGCGCGCCCTGCCCATTTTATCAAGGACATCTCAGCACCGGGGGTTTGTCGACAAGCCTCCCCCATGTCGACAGCTCCATCACGTTGGCAAATTCGAACAGACTTCGAAATCATGGCAGGTTTACGTTGAAAATCCAGCATTTCATGTGTACTTTTCCAGTCGAAGCGCGCCGCGCATCGCGGGCGACACAACCGGTACTGCACATGACAGACGAACAGGGAACCGAGGGCGGGCCCATCACGCCCGAAGCACTGGGAGAACTTCTGCCCGATGCTATCGCTTCGCAGTCGGCGAATCGCGCAAACCGCAAATTAAGCCAGGCACTGGAACCCACGGTCGAGGCGCTGCTCGAGGACAGCTTCAGGCGCGATCCAAAGTTTTTTTCCGACCTGCTCCTTCCCGGACTCGGACCGGCCATTCGCAAAGCGGTAGCCGATACGTTCCGGCAAATGATCGAGCAAATTAACCAGACCCTCGACTACGCCCTCTCGAAGGAAGGGTTGCAGTGGAGACTGGAGGCCAGGCGCTCGGGTAAATCATTTGCCGAAGTCGTACTCGCCAAAACGCTGATCTACCGCGTGGAGCAGGTTCTGCTTATTCACCGCCGGACGGGACTTCTGCTGCACAACGTCTCCCTGGACTCAAGCACCGGCGGGCAGGCCGACATGGTTTCCGGCATGATCACCGCCATCCAGGAATTTGCCCGGGATGCGTTTGCCGCAGAGGAAAGCGACGTGCTTAAAACCATGCAAATGGGTGAGCTTTCCGTGTGGCTGCACGGCGGACCGCAGGCGCTCCTGGCGGTCGTTATGCGAGGCACGGCACCTCCCGGCATACGGGAAGGCCTGGATCGAATTCTGGAGGCGGTGCATTCTGAATTTACAAGGGAGCTGGCGGAGTTTGACGGCGATGCCGACGTTTTTGCAGGCACCGCCCCCCTGCTTGAGGAGTGCCTCCTGGAGGACCGACTTCAGCCCAAGAAGAGCTTACCGGCCGTTATTTCCCTTGCGGCACTCGCAGCCATCGGGATCGGCCTTCTCGTGGCGACTGAAGTGCGGGACCGCATGCGGTGGAAACAGTACATTGAACGCCTCGACCAGGCTCCGGGTGTGATTGTGTCCGAGGTCTACCGCCGCGGACACCATTATGTGCTTTCCGGATTGCGCGATCCCTTGTCCCCCGATCCGGAAGCGCTTTTGCTAGAGGCAGACCTGCCATCTGAACGGGTCACCTTTTCCTGGGAAGCCTACAATGCGCTCAGTCCCGAGTTTGTCCTTGCACGCGCTCGCGAAGCTCTGCGGCCGCCGGAAACAGTGCGGCTCGTGCTCGACGATACGCGGCTTGTGGCCTCCGGGTCTGCTCCCCGCACCTGGATAAGCGAAGCAACACTCCTGGCCAAGGCCCTGCCCGGTATTTCTGACTTTATCCACGATAAACTCGTCGACCTGGACCGAAGCGAATATGAAATCCTGGTCTGGGAGCAAAAGGAAAAAATATTTGAAGAGACCCGTCGTGCGATCAATGCGTTCAGCATGCCGGTGTCGGGGCCGGACGCACTCAACGGGGATGCTCTGGATAATTCGGTATCTGAATTGCGGGACCTGCTTCTCAAACTGGCCTCAACAGGCGCCTTCCTGAACCGCCCGGCCAGCCTTTCGATCGTTGCCAGGCTAAACGCCAACGCGGTCGGACGCGAGACCATGAATAGCGCCTCGCAAAAAGCATCAGGGATTCACCAGGCCCTGTTGAAGGGCGGAGTGACCGATATCCCGATCAACACACGCGTTGAAAAAAGGCAGAGCAGGTCAGAGGTCCCCCTATCCCTGCGCTTCGAAATCCAGTCTCCCTGAGAGCGGCGCCGATACATGTAGGGCGGCGGATTTAAGCCAAGTCAGGCTCAACCCGGCATTAAATGCAAAAACACCAGGATCCCCGTTAATGCGGCGCAAGCCGCCAACGAAATGTCTTTCACTCGTGAACGACGAAATTCCTGTTCAAAGCGGTCACTGGTAAATTGTGCCGGTTCCGGCTTGAATGCCAGGGATTCCACAGGAAGATTCATTTCGAGAGCCGCTTTTTCGTCAGGGCTAATACCGCCGCCCACTTCAAGCGCCGACACAGTGCCCGCCAGCGCCTCTGCCGCAGCAACATACCCACCACCGCAGGCGACAGCCATACGGACGGCCGGGCGCGCATTGCGCGGACAGGCTGAGAAGCAGGCCACGTCAGAAGTGAGCATGCTGACATCGGAAAGGCTAAACCCGACAACCATCGTGTTTCTCCACTCAATGTTAAGTCGCTTTCGAACGATCTCCACGGCAATTCCCCGGGTTTGCGGAACGGGAACCACATCCACACGACAGGCAGAAACAGAAATCCCGACCTGTCCACCGGTACCGGCTTGGCGATAGATCTCTTCGCCAAGCGAGGTGGACAGGCCCTCATTGCTCACAGCAGCCCTGATTTTTCCCTTAAACCGCTTAAGAATGACGCGATCGCGCTGGCTAAGCGACCGAATCACGCTGTGCGATTTTCGCATTGCGAAGGCAACTCGCGGACTCCGACACAGTTTTTTCAACAGGGTTCGGGCTGTCAGGGAACAATCGAGACGATACCGGTCATGCATTTTTCGATAAATAAGACCGCCACGAGTGAGCAGCACATCGGGAAGCACATCAGGCAAAGTCATATAGGGCAATATCTGACGAAAACTTCGGTATCCCCGGTCAGTGCACAACATCCAGTAATTATTTTCAAGCTGGGCCTGGCGAATCTGATTCGCAAAAGCACTCTGTGCCAATTTAGCGTCCTGCGATCTATTACTGACGAGCGCGCCTTCGAAGCCTGTTATGATGAGGGCTTTTCCGCGCCCCTCCCGCCCTGAATAGGCGTTTGATTTACAAATCATGATGCGCCTTCTTTTCGTTAAATACCCGGGACCGTGAGCGGTTGCCACTTTCCGCCCACGGTCCTGTCACCCCGTCGGCCAGGGCCAGTGTGGGTTTCATTAGTTCTGGTTGCCATGTAACTTTTCAATCAGAACCTTTCGTACCTTACCAGCCATGGTCTCACGGCGTATTAATGCAGTATGCATGCCACGAGGATCAGCAAATATCTTTTGCATCTACAACCAGTTTCATTGCAGTTACTTGCGAATTTATTTTTTATTTTACACAGAAACTGACTGATCTAAAAATGAACCCATAGGCTCATATTTGAGCATTTAAAAGCTCGTATTTGCTCGTTAATGCAAAGAAAAGACAGGGAAGAGATCAGGCGAGCATCATGCCGAGCCTCAAAAGGCGCCCGACTTCTTCAGCGCAGGCCGACAGACTCGCTGAAAATTGCCCCGGAGCGGGGGCAGAAAACTGAAAACCGGCGGACGGAAAAACTCCGGAAACAGAACCTTTCCGAAATGCCGTATAGCCCGATCCGGCAACGCCGCAGATCGCAATGACGGGAACCCCCATCGCGTCGGCCAACCTGGCCACGCCCTGGGGAGCCTTTCCCCGGGCGGTCTGGGAATCCACGCAACCCTCGCCCGTGATGAGAAGGTGACACCCTTTCAATCTACTCCGGGCATCCACAACATCCAGAACAACATCCACACCCGATACCAGAGACGCCCCAAAAAATGCCTTCATTCCAGCCCCCAGGCCGCCGGCAGCCCCGCCCCTACGCAGATCAGCCAGCTCGACGCCCAGATCACGCGCAGCAATGCGGGCCAGTCGCCGCAACCCGGACTCTAGAATGCGAACCTGCTCAGCGTCCGCACCCTTCTGAGGCGCATAAACCCGGGCTGCGCCATCCCGGCCCGTCAGCGGATTGTCAACATCACAGGCAGCAACCACCTCCACGTCGCCCATTCGGACATCACGCCCATCCGCAACGATCCGGGAAAGCCGGCACAATCCGGCGCCGCCGCGCGGGATTTGCACGCCCCGCGCATCAAGCAACCTGATTCCAAGCGCAGCCGCGGCACCCGCCCCTCCGTCCACGGTCGCGCTGCCCCCCAACCCGACCACGATACGCTTAACACCGCACGCAAGCGCGGATCGCATTAATTCACCGGTGCCATAGGTGCTGGTATCAAGCGGATTGCGCTCACGCGAGCTCAGCAGGGGCAACCCGCTCGCGGCCGCAACCTCAATGACTGCTGTTTTGCCATCACCCGTCAGGCCGAACCGCGCGAACCGCCGCCGCCCGAGCGGGTCTTCGACTTTTCGTCTTACAAAGCGCCCCTGGGTGGCCTTGACGATGGCCTCGACCGTCCCCTCCCCTCCATCTGCAAGCGGAATGCCTATGCAACGAAAAAAACCGGGCGCGGCGCGCTCCAGCCCCCTCGCGACAGCTGCTGCGGCCTCGGCAGAGGAGAGCGTTCCCTTAAAGGAATCCGGCATGATGCCGACCACAATTTGAGGCGGTAATGATTTCATAATGCGCGGGGCGAGGCGGCCTCCTTTTGAGGATTCTCTGAGCCGAATCTCGCAAATGTTTCATCTTTTGAAAAAACAATTCGCATTTAAATATCGGCTGATTAGTATCGGACTCATGCACCAGGATCCGTTTGTTCACCTCCACCTGCACACGTCCTACAGCCTTCTGGACGGGGCCTGCAAAATTTCAGACGTTCTCGACGAGGCAGCAGCCAACAAAATGCCGGCAGTCGCGATTACCGACCACGGCGTCATGTATGGAGCCGTTGAATTTTACAAGGCCTGCCAATCCCGGGGCATCAAGCCCATTATCGGCACGGAGGCCTATATTACACTCGGCAGCCGCTTCGACCGGCGGGTCGAAGGCATCCAGGCCCAAAGCACCAATCACCACCTCGTCCTGCTTGCCAGGGACATGCGCGGCTACGAAAACCTCGTACACCTTCTTTCCGCAGCTCACCTGGAGGGCTTCTATTATAAACCCCGGATAGACAGGGAAATTCTCGCCCAGCACAGCGAGGGGCTGATTGGCATGTCCGCCTGCCTGAAAGGCGAGGTCTGCACGCAACTGGCCGAGGACAACCTGGATGCCGCCATCCACACCGTGGGTGACTATGTTGAAATTTTTGGGAAGGAAAACTTTTTCATCGAGGTACACGACCACGGCATTCCCGCCCAGAGGCGCGCCAACCGCCACATGAACGAGCTCGCACGCCGGACCGGCCAGAAACTGGTCGCCAGCAATGACGTGCACTACCTGAAGAAGGAGCATGCCAAGGCCCATGATGTACTCATGTGCATGCAGACCGGAACCGTCATGAGCGACCCGAAACGCCTGCGGCACACGGTCGAGGAGTTTTACTTCAAGACCCGCAGCGAGATGGACCATATCTACCGCGAATTTCCCGGGGCCGTTGACCGCACACTTGAAATCGCGGACATGTGCAATCTTGAAATGGAATTCGGCAAGCTGCACTTCCCGACCTACAGCGTGCCGCGGGGCATGTCACAGCGCCAGTACCTGACCGAAATCGGCCATGACGGTATTCGCCAGAAATACCGCGTCGACAACCCACGCAACCCGAAAAACAGCCGTGAGCGCGAAATCATGGACCGGTTTGACATGGAACTGGGCGTTATCGACCAGACCGGATTCATCAACTACTTTCTCGTGGTATGGGATTTTGTGCGCTACGCACACGAGCACGGCATTCCCGTGGGGCCGGGCCGCGGCTCGGGTGGCGGCAGCCTGGTGGCCTACGTGCTGGGCATTACCGCCATTGACCCCCTGCGCTACGGCCTCATTTTCGAACGCTTCCTGAACCCTGAGCGCGTGTCTCCCCCGGATTTTGACATCGACTTCTGCCAGTCACGCCGCGGGGAGGTCATTGACTATGTGAAGGACAAGTACGGCCGTCAGANNCCAGAACTGCGCCCAGATCATCACCTTCGGCTCCCTGGGCGCGAAGAGCGTCATTCGAGACGTCGGGCGCGTCCTGGAGGTTCCCTACAGCGAGTGCGACCGCTACTCCAAAATGGTTCCGGATGACCCCAAAATGACGCTGAAAAAAGCGCTCGAGCAAAATCCTGATTTCAAAAAAGCCTACGAATCCGAGGATATCTGCAAACGTATCCTGGACTACTCCTTTGTCCTGGAGGGCCTTTACCGCCAGCCCGGCACACATGCCGCCGGCGTCGTTATCGGAGAACGGCCGCTGAACGAAATCATCCCGCTTGCGCGGGACAAAGAGCACGAAACCATTACGCAGTACGCCATGGAACCGCTTGGCGAACTCGGCCTGCTGAAAATGGATTTTCTCGGCCTGAAAACACTGACCGTACTCCAGGAAAGCGTCAGCCTCGTTCAGACCATCCACGGAAAAACCATCAACCTCGACCAACTGCCGTTTGACGACCCCCCGACCTACGAACTGCTCAACAAGGGCGACACCGTCGGCGTCTTTCAGCTGGAAAGCGGCGGCATGCGCGACCTCATTCGCCGGATCGGCATCGACTGCATTGAGGACCTCATTGCCATGATCGCCCTCTATCGGCCGGGCCCCATGAACATGCTCGATGACTACGTTCAGCGCAAAACCGGGAAGCAGAAGGTTGTCTACCTTCACCCGCTGCTCGAACCCATCCTGAAGGAAACCTACGGCGTAATGCTCTACCAGGAGCAGGTCCAGAGAGCGGCGAACGAGCTTGCAGGCTATTCACTGGGTGACGCCGATATCCTGCGGCGGGCCATGGGCAAAAAGAAACCCGAGGAAATGGAAAAACAGCGGGTACGCTTTGTCGCCGGCGCCAAAGAAAAACAAAAGATCGACCGAGGCCTTGCAGAAAAAATCTTTGATACCATGGCAACCTTTGCCGGCTATGGCTTCAACAAGGCACACAGCGCAGGCTACGCAATTATTTCGTACCAGACCGCCTACATGAAGGCCAATTACCCCGCAGAATTCATGTCCGCGCTGCTCTCAAGCGAAATCGGCAACTTTGACAAAATTCCCGTCTTCATTAACGAAGTGAACGAAATGGGCCTCCAGCTGCTTGCCCCGGACATCAATGCCAGCGCAGTCCGTTTTCGCCCGGAATCAGGCAATGTGCGTTACGGCCTCGCCGGCATCAAAAACGTCGGCCAGGGCGCCGCGGAGGAAATCGTTCACTGCCGGGAGACCGACGGGCTTTTCACCGGACTCGTGAACTTTGTCAGCCGGGTGGAAGGCCAGTCCGTCAACCGGAAGGTGATCGAAAGCCTTGTCCGCTGCGGCGCCTGCGATGCCCTGGAGGGACACCGCGCGCAGCTTTTCGAGGGCATCGAGTTTGCCATGGCGCGGGCAGCGGAAACCATGCGGGACCGCCGAACCGGCCAGGGCTCTTTTTTCGACCTGATGTCCGTTGAGGATATACCGGCCGAACAGGCCGATGAAAATCTTCCGGAAGCTCCGCGATGGCACGAATCGTACATGCTTGCCTGCGAGAAGGAACTGCTCGGAACCTACCTCAGCGGGCACCCTCTTTCCCAGTATGCGGAAATTCTCAAAAAATTCAGCCTCAATGCGATCCCCGACATGAGCGACCTTGAAGACAAATCACAGACCCGAATCGGCGGCATTGCCTCGGCGGTTATTCAGCGCGTCACCAAGTCCACCCCGCCCCGAGCCATGGCCATAGTCCAGTTTGAAGACCTCGAATCCAACACCGAGGTCCTGGTTTTCCCCGACACCTTCAGCGAGTATGGACACCTTGTCACCAACGAAGCGCCCCTGCTTATCTGCGGGGAGGTATCTCACCGTGACGAACAACCCAAAATCATCGCACAGGAAATCTATCCGCTCGAGGAAGCCCCGCAACATTTTTGCAGGCGGCTGAGCATTCACCTTCCCTCGGCCAACCTCAGCGACACGAAACTTGAGCAAATCAAGTCGGCTCTACGTACTCACCCGGGCTCAATCCCTGTCACGCTCTGCCTGACATTTCCGGGCGGCGAGAAGATCCTTATTGCAGCCGACAAGGAGATGAACGTGAGCCCCAACACTGAACTCGTCACACAACTCGAAAAGATTGTCGGCGAAAAAGGGGTATTTCTCGCCGTTAACCCAAGCCCCTGCCTCAAAACCCNNTGCCTAGTTTTTAAAGCCAAGGAGACCTTTCTGATGTTCATAATTCGCAAGGACCTGCTTCTGAAACGCCTGCTTCTCGCCCTACCCGGAATTATCGTATTTGCCTGCATTTTCCTGATTGTGGCTTTTAAACACGCCTAACAGCCACAACCCACTCCAACCCCATCGCTGCATACCTGCCTACTTCATAGGCCCT
>JABAHO010002103.1_pt1 | contig 30337 bp, 31 predicted proteins | sample 7062071 | NCBI WGS metagenome assembly JABAHO01 (sample SAMN14534356, study PRJNA622989) | marine sediment metagenome | biome: marine biome [ENVO:00000428]; feature: marine pelagic biome [ENVO:01000023]; material: deep marine sediment [ENVO:00002113] | place: India: Gulf of Kutch | collected...
GTCGGCAGTCGCACGACATCACCGCGCGAAACCTCGTGCTGATAGGCGTACGGCTCGGATACGAGCACGACGTCCTCGCGCTCCCACCGTGGCCACACCTCGAGGGGGTCTGCATCGATGATCTCGGTGCCGGCATAGCTGCCAGGCGCCATCCGTATGGCGATCAGCTGCGTGCGGCCGCCGGCGTCTTCCAGCTGCACGCGTCGGCTGGTGCTGAAAGACGCGATGCCGTCGAGTTCAGCGATATCGTCGAGCAGTCCCGGGTCCAGAGATCCCCGCTGCACCCCGGCGTAGACGTCAGCCTGCAGAGTCTGCCGCAGCCACTCATCGACGGATCCGCGGAAGCTGTCTACCATGACGCTTACACCGATCGTGGCGGACACCGCCACTGCCAGCGCGACGATCGCGACCCCGGTGCGGCTCAGGCTTTCGCCGATCCCGGACACCGCCATGCGCGCCAGCATGCCGCCAATCCGTGATGCCAGCGGCGCAAGCATCACCGTCGCCGCTTTGACCGCGAACGGCACGCAGAGCGCGAAGCCGAAAATCAGCAGGAAAACTGCGAGCAGCCCCGCAACGAGATTTCGACCTGAGAGGAGCAGCACCGCCACGGCGGCAAGCATCGTAAGCAGACCCGACACAGCAACCTGCGGCAGAAGCCGGCCGGTGCGTCTCTCCAGCGACGAGCGCGTCATCGCGAGCCTCGGCGGATAGGACATCGCCTCGATCGCCGGAACCGCCGCGGCCGCGAGCGACGCCCCGACGCCGGCCGCGAGTCCCTTGGCGATCGAAAATGGACCGACCATGACATCGGTAACATTGAGCCGGAAATAAAGATCGTTGATGGACTGGGAAACAAGCATCAACAGCCGGTCGCCGAGCAGAATCCCGGTGGCGATGCCCAGAACCGAGGCGAAGGATCCGATTACCGCGGCCTCGATGAGTATCAGCGACAGCATGCGGCCGCGCGTCACACCAAGGGCACGAAGATTGCCGATCAGCGCCCGGCGCTGCAGCACAGAGAAACTGACGCTGTTGTAGATAAGAAAGAGGCCGACGAGCAGCGCAAGCAGGCTCATCGCAGCAAGGTTGGTCATGAATGCGGCACTCATCTCGGCCGTCGTTCGAGTGCGCCCCGCCGCATTCAGGACACGAAGGCCGTCCGGCAACGCGGCTTCGAGCCTCGCGAGTGCGGCGTCATCGCCGTTGGCGATTCGTGCATCGATGCGCGTCAGCCGCCCGATGCTGTCGAGCCATACCTGCGCGGATGCGATATCCGTTACGAGCAGATTCTGCAGGCCGGAAGCGCCCTCAGCGCCGAACGTGCCGATCAGCGTGGCGCTGTACGAGCGTCCGTTGGCGCGCAGCTCGAAGTCCTGACCGACCTGCAGGCCAAACTCGTCCGCACTCGCCTGTGACATCGTCACGGCCCCGGGCCGCGTCAACAGGCTGCGAAAAAGGGACTCGCCGGCTGCATCGTCGCCATCCGCGGTGCGTGCCTCGCCGGTGAATGCCCGCATTTCCTGTTCGGCAAACAGATCGACGCCCATCAGCGTAAACGACGCTTCGTTCACGCTCACCGTGCCTTCGACAATCGGGGCAATCGTGCGGATGCCCTCTTTCGCGCGCAGGTGAACATACACCAACTCGTCGATTCCGCGCGGACCGCCGATGACCTGGTGCGTTGCCTCGCCGGTCACGGCATCCATCGACATAAGAAAGGCCTTGCGAGCGCTCGCGTTAGCGAGGTCAACGGCAACGATGACGGCGACGCCGATGCCGATGCCGAGAAGCGCGAGGGCAAGCTGCAGGGGATGCCGGAGCAGATAGCTGAAATTGGCGCGAAGCGTGGCCGGAATCATTACTTCTCGATATCGCTTTTCCGCGACTCCAGTTTGCCGCCGTGAATTTCGACCTCCCTGTCGCAGACCGCGGCAACCATTGCGCTGTGTGTCGCGATCAGCATCGTGCCGCCGCGTTCACGAACCAGTCGATCCAGCAGTTCGAGCACGACTTCGGCCGTGCTGTCGTCGAGGTTGCCGGTCGGTTCATCGGCGAGGACGACCGCTGGATCGTGGCAAAGCGCGCGCGCGATCGCGACGCGCTGCTGTTCCCCGCCCGATAGCACATCGGGATAACTCGCCGCCCGATCGGCGAGACCAACCGCTTCGAGAAGCGCTTCGATGCGTTGTCGTGAATCGCGCGGCGGCACGTCGTTGAGCTCCAGCACGAGACGGATATTGTCGGCGACACTGAGCGTCGGTACGAGATTGAATGCCTGGTACACGAAGCCGATATGCTCCCGCCGAAACAGCGTCCGGTCCCGCTCGGTCAGCCCGGTCAGGTCGATGCCGGCAACGATGATGCGACCGGCGTCCGGAGTGTCGATGCCGCCGACGAGGTTCAGCAATGTCGATTTACCCGAACCGCTGCGACCGCGAATCGCTACCGTTTCGCCGCGTTGAAACCCGGCGCTGACGTCGTCCAGCACGCAGTGCCGGCGTCGTCCCTCGGTAAACGATTTACTGAGGTGCTCCAGCCGGATTTCACTGTTTGGCGTCATTTCGCAGTAGCGTCGCGCATTTCGTGTTTCCCGTACATGCCGCAGCGAACTAATAGCATATATTCATGGTCTGAAACTGAAGCAAATTCCTTGAAATTCAGGGCCAAAGCATCTATCAAGTAGCTTCGCGCGGGCAACAATTGAACGATTTCTGCAGGTAAGCAGCTTGAACACGGCGACCGGACATAGCGAAAGAAGGCGGACGGCAACCGGCCGGCTGCTCGCCGTGCTCGGCGTTTTCTGGCTGAATCTCGTGGTCGCACCGTGCGCGCTCGCCTTCGGCGCAGAGCATGATTGCCCGCATTGCCCGACCGAGCAGGCCGTCGAAATGGCCGCCCACCACGGTCACCATGAGATGACGGCCGGCAAGGGCTGCGACGCCCCGGCCTCGGACTGTGACGATCGCGGGACCTTCACCAGCGAAGGGCGCTGCGCGCAGCCCAAGCTCAAGGACAAGGCGGAGCCCGTTTCGATGGCGCCGCCCGCGATCCTGGACGTACCTGTCGATATCGCCGCAGTGGTGACGGCAACGGCCCACCCACCCGACCCGCACCCGGTATTCCCACCGCTTCACCTGCTGAACTGCGTATTCCTGGATTAGACAGCTCCCCGTTGTAGACCGTTTTCGTTTCGGTTTTCACCGCAGGAGTTTGTCTGATGTTGTTTCAATTCGGGATTCGACCCGACACCTTGTACCGCCGCGTCGCTGTCTTCGCGATGCTGGCCTTGCCGTTCTCGCCTGCGCTCGCGCAGCACGAAATTCCGCTGACGATCGCAGAGGCGGAAGACCTTGCGCTCGCTGCCGAACCCGGCCAGCAGGCATTGCGCGCGCGTGCGGCATCGCTCGAGGAGCAGGCTGTGGTTTCCGGCGAGCTTCCCGACCCCATGCTGCGCCTCGGTCTCAACAACTACCCGATCGAGTCGGGCGGATTTACGACCGAGGGCATGACGAACGCCGGCGCAGTGTACCGGCAGGCGTTTCCCCGCGGCGACACCCGTTCACTGAGCAGCAGCAGGTTCAGCCGGCTCGCCGAAGCACAGTTGCAGGAAGCCGATGCGCGCGGCGACAAGGTCCTGGCGGCGACGCGCATTGCGTGGCTGGACCTGTATTACTGGACCAAAGCGCACGAACTCGTTCATGAATCGCGGCCGTTTTTCGACGATCTCGCAACGATCACGCGCTCGCTCTATGCCGTCGGCCGCCGCAACCAGCAGGACGTGCTGCGAGCCGAACTGGAGCTGAGCCGGCTCGACGACCGCCTGATCGATATCGAGCGGCAACAGCGTCGCGCCCGGGCACAGCTCCGGGAGTGGATCGGCGGCGACGCAGAACGTCGCATAGCCGACAAGCTCCCGGAATGGGACGGCGCGCCGCCGCTCGAAGACCTGCTCGTATCGCTGCAGGCACACCCGTTGCTGCAGGCCGCGGATGCCCGCATTGCCGCCCAGGAGACCAACGTGGAACTTGCCGAGCAGCGCGATAAACCTGGCTGGTCGCTGGACGTCGGCTATTCCTATCGAAACGGTTCATTGCCGAACGGTGACCCGCGGTCCGATTTCGTCACCGTCGGTGTGACCGTCGATCTGCCGTTTTTCCGCAAGAAGTCCGTCGACAGTACGCTCACCGCGGCTCTTCACGATCGTAGCGCCGCAGTTGCCGACAAGGAGCGCCTGCAGCGCTCGCTCGAAAGCGAGCTGGCTGCGGAATACGCGCGCTGGCAGGAACTGTCGCGCCGGCTCGCACTTTACGAAGACAGAATCCTGGTGCAGGCAAAGGATCACGCTCAGGCGGCATTGCTCGCCTACCAGAATGATCGAAGCGATTTCGCCGACGTCATGCGCGGCTACATCGATGACCTGAACACCCGGATTGACTACGTACGACTGAACGTCGAGCGTGAACAGGCTTTCGCCGTTCTCGCGAACCTCGGAGGAATTCCCCGATGAACAACAAGATAGTCTGGATCATTTTCCTGCTGTTGGCCGTAATCGCTGGCTTCCTCGCAGGACGCGTCTTCGCTCCCGGAGACAACGGCAGCACGGCGGCATCGGCCGGCGGCGGTGAATCCGAGATCCTTTACTGGGTGGCACCGATGGACCCGAACTACCGGCGCGACGAGCCGGGCAAATCGCCGATGGGCATGGACCTCGTACCGGTTTACGCCGACGAAGTCGACAGTCGGCCCGGCGTGGTCAAGATCGACCCGACGATAGTCAACAACCTGGGTGTGCGCACCGCGCATGCCGAGCGTGGCACGCTGTCGCGGCAGATCGATACCGTCGGCTACGTCCAGTTCGACGAAGATACGCTGCACCACGTGCATACGCGGGTCGACGGCTGGATCGAAAAGCTCGCAACGACGGCGACCGGGGACCCCGTCGAAAAAGGACAGCTGCTGTTCGAGCTGTACTCACCGACATTGGTCAATGCGCAACAGGAATTCCTCGCGGCGCTGCGCAGTAACAACACGGTGCTCAAGCAGGCGTCGCGGGAACGGCTAACGGCCCTTGGCGTCACGGACAGCGAGATTGCGCGGCTCGAGAAGGAACGCACGGTTCGACAGCGCATTCGGGTTTACGCCGAGGCGGACGGTGTCATAGCCCACCTGGGTGTCCGCGAGGGTATCTTCATCACGCCGGCCAACGAGGTCATGTCGATCGCCGAACTCGACAAGGTCTGGGTACTTGCAGAGGTGTTCGAACGCCAGGCCGCCTGGGTCCGGCCGGGCCAGATGGCAATGGTGGAACTGGATTACCTCCCCGGGAAGATGTGGCACGGCACGGTCGACTACGTGTACCCGGAACTCGATCCGAAGACGCGCACCCTGACTGTACGCATCCGCTTCGACAACGAGGATGAAATGCTGCGTCCGAATATGTTTGCGCGCGTCACGATCCTCGGCGAAGAGATGGGCCCGGTAGTTCATGTCCCGCGCGAGGCCGTAATCCGCGGCGGCACGCTCGACCGGGTCGTGGTCGATCTCGGTGACGGCCGTTTCGAGTCGAGGCCCGTGAAGCTCGGCATCGAGTCCGGCGATCGCGTCGCGATCCGAAGCGGCCTGAACGTCGGCGAAACGGTCGTCACGTCGAGCCAGTTCCTGATCGACTCCGAGTCGAACATCGAGAGTGCCCTGGTACGTATGAGCGGGGAGCCGGAGATGGACCACAGCCAACACCAGACCGACAGCGACGAGGAACCCGCCGAAATGGACCATAGCCGGCACGAGATGGAGAGCAACTGATGATCGCTGCACTCATTCGCTGGTCGATCAGGAATCGCTTCCTGGTACTCGTACTGACCGTGCTGGTGACGGTCTGGGGCATCTATTCCCTGCGACAGACACCGGTCGACGCCCTGCCGGACCTATCGGACGTACAGGTCATCATCAAGACGTCGTTTCCGGGCCAGGCGCCGCAGGTGGTCGAGGACCAGGTGACCTACCCGCTGACGACGGCGATGCTCGCGGTGCCGAAGGCGGTGACCGTGCGCGGCTATTCGTTTTTCGGCGACTCCTACGTCTACATCATCTTCGAAGACGGCACCGACCTGTACTGGGCACGTTCCCGCGTGCTCGAGTACCTGAGCCAGGTCGCCGGAAACCTGCCCGACAGCGCGAAGCCCGCGCTCGGTCCCGATGCGACCGGCGTCGGCTGGGTCTACGAATATGCGCTGGTCGATCGCAGCGGCAAGCACGACCTTTCCGAGCTGCGCAGCCTCCAGGACTGGTTCCTCAAGTACGAACTGCAGACCGTTCCGGGCGTCGCCGAAGTGGCGACCGTCGGCGGCATGGTGCGCCAGTACCAGGTGGTCGTGGACCCCGACAAGCTGCGCGCCTTCGGCATCCCGCTGGCAATGATCAAGATGGCGATTCAACGTGGCAACCAGGAAACCGGCGGTTCGGTCATCGAGATGGGCGAGGCCGAGTACATGGTCCGCGCAACGGGCTACATCCAGGGAATCGCGGATCTCAACCAGATTCCGCTCGGCGTCAACGCCGACGGCACACCGCTGGTGCTTTCTGACGTCGCCGAGATTCGGCTGGGGCCGCAGATGCGTCGCGGCATCGCCGATCTCGACGGCGAGGGTGAGGTCGTCGGCGGCATCATCGTCATGCGCTGGGGCGAGAATGCGCTCGCGACGATCGATGGCGTAAAGGAACGGCTGGCCGAACTGCAGCGCAGCCTTCCCGAAGGCGTAGAGATCGTCCCCACCTACGATCGCTCGGACCTCATTCACCGTGCCGTCGAAACACTGCAGGGCAAGCTCGTGGAGGAATTCATCGTAGTGGCACTGGTGTGCGCCGTATTCCTGTTCCACCTGCGATCTTCGGCCGTGGTCATACTCAGTTTGCCGGTCGGCATTCTCGCAGCTTTCATCGTGATGCACCTTCAGGGCATCAACGCCAACATCATGTCGCTGGGCGGTATCGCGATCGCCATCGGCGCGATGGTCGATGCGGCGATCGTGATGATCGAAAACGTGCACAAGCATATCGAGAAGGAACCGCTCACCGACGAGAACCGCTGGCGCATCATGGCCGATGCTGCCACCGAGGTCGGGCCGCCGCTGTTCTTCTCGCTGCTGATCATCACGCTGAGCTTCCTGCCGGTGTTCACGCTCGAGGCCCAGGAGGGCCGGCTGTTTGCGCCGCTCGCGTTCACCAAGACCTATGCCATGGCGGCCGCCGCGGGGCTGTCGATCACGCTGGTGCCCGTGCTGATGGGCTATTTCATCCGCGGCCATGTGACGCCCGAACACAAGAACCCGATCAACCGCGTACTGATCGCCACCTACCGTCCTGTCATCAACACGGTCATTCGATTTCCGAAAGGGACGCTGGCACTTGCGGCAATCGTTCTCGTTGTCGGCCTGTGGCCGGCGACGAAGCTCGGCTCCGAGTTCATGCCGCCACTGGACGAAGGCGACCTGATGTACATGCCGACAACCTATCCCGGTGTTTCCATCGACAAGGCGCGCGAGATGCTTCAGCACACGGACCGCATGATCCGGCAGGTGCCCGAAGTCAAGAGAGTTTTCGGCAAAATCGGCCGTGCCGAGACGGCGACCGACCCGGCGCCGCTGACCATGATCGAGACCGTCATCCAGCTCAAGCCGCGCGAGGAATGGCGCGAAGGCATGACGCCGGAAGGTCTGCGCGCCGAGCTGGACAGGGTCGTCAAGTACACGGGACTCACGAATGCCTGGGTCATGCCGATCAAGACGCGAATCGACATGCTCGCCACCGGCATCAAGACGCCGGTCGGCATCAAGGTAGCCGGACCCGACCTCGAAGTCATCGAACGCATCGGCCAGGATCTCGAGCGCGTGCTTGCCGACGTCGAAGGCACGGCATCCGTGTACTCCGAACGCGTAGCCGGCGGGCGATACGTGGACGTCGACATCGACCGCGAACGCGCCTCGCGATTCGGCCTCAACATCGCGGATGTCCAGGACATCGTCCGCTCTGCCGTGGGTGGTATGAACGTCACGCAGACGGTCGAAGGCCTTGAACGCTATCCGGTCAATCTCCGTTACCCGCAACGGGTCCGCGATTCCGTCCAGCAGCTGAGGCTGCTGCCGATCGTTACCCCCGCCGGTGCGCGTATCGCGCTGGCCGACGTCGCCGACGTCAAGGTCGTCGACGGTCCACCGGTCATCAAGAGCGAGAATGCGCGCCTGAACGGCTGGACCTATGTCGATATCACCGGCCGCGACCTCGGTTCCTATGTTGCCGAGGCACAGCGTGTCGTCGCCGAATCCGTCGACCTGCCGGCCGGCTATTCGCTGGCCTGGTCGGGCCAGTACGAATACATGGTGCGCGCCAAGGAGCGGCTGTCGGTGGTCGGTCCGGTGACCCTCGCCATTATCGTGCTATTGCTGTACCTGAACTTCCGGCGATTTGCCGAGGTCGCCATCATCATCGGCACGTTGCCGATGGCGCTGATTGGCGGCTTGTGGCTGCTGTACTTATTGGGCTATGACCTGTCGGTGGCGGTCGGGGTCGGCTTCATCGCGCTTGCCGGCGTGGCCGTCGAGATCGGCGTGATCATGCTGGTGTATCTCAACCAGGCGATACGACACCACAAGGCGACTGCCGAGTCCGAATCCCGCGCGCTGACGCTGGCCGACGTCAGCCAGGCCGTCGTCGACGGTGCCGTGCTGCGCGTGCGCCCCATCATGATGACCGTGGCCGCGATCATCGCCGGCCTGTTGCCGATCATGCTGGGTGGCGGTACCGGCTCCGAGGTGATGCGCCGCATTGCAGCTCCGATGGTGGGTGGAATGGTCAGCGCCACGATCCTGACGCTGATCGTTATTCCCGCGCTGTTCCTGATCTGGCGCAAACGATCCTTGCATATTGAGACCTAGATAGCGGAGAGCAGTAACAAGGATTTAAGACGTACTGACCATTGGATTCGCCGCCTTGATCGGCACCGGCATTACTTGAGTTCGGGCGCATAACACGGCACTCGGAGATGCGAGCGTCGTGAACGAGAACTCGGCGGATTAGTGCATCTCGGCCGGCACGACACGGTCCGAGCGCGCGGCGACCTTGCGTCAGTGCTACACTTTTTGTGTCGCTGGCCCGGAGAGCAATGAAGCGCGATGACCACAGGATTCGTCGTGAAAGCTGCCGAGCGACCAAATCGATCCGCCCTTGTGCCGGCGATACTGGCCGGCGTGATTTTGGCGGTCGGGGTACTGGCGCTCTGGTACACCATCGAGAAGCGCGCTCATGAGCACGCCGGATCGTCGACCCAACATGCAATTCACATGAACGAACTCCTTATTCGGCAGGATTTCGACAATCGGCGGCTTGCGCTTGACCGCCTGGCGAGTCGATCCGTCACTGCCGGCACACCGACGCAGGTGAACTCGGTGGCGGATGTCAATCGCTACTTTAGCGACATGCCCGGTTTCGTTGCTATCGAATGGCTCGATGCCGGGCTCGAAACGCGTTGGCGAGTCATGCCCGACGGCGGTCCTCCGCCTGACAAGCCCGTTACGACGACAGTCGACGTGAGATCGGCGATAGCACAAACACAGCTAACCCGGTCGCAGGTCTACAGCGACGTGTTTACTGTCGAAAGCGGCGACATTCGGCTCGCGGTCGTCGTGCCGGTCCTGAATCAGTCAGCGGTTGAAGGTGTGATTGCTGGTGTGCTGGACCCAGGACGATGGATGGACGCGGTCATTGGTCGCCTACAGGGCCCTGATCATCACGTGGAAGTTCAACTGGAGGGACACAGTGTCTACCGCCATGACATACCGGACGATGTGCCTGACGCCACTCGGCTCCTTACGCACGATTTCATGACAGGCAACTTGAAATGGACGTTGCGGGTAACACCAACAACATCGTTCTTTTCTGCGGGTCATGCGGATTCATCGACTCTGGTGCTGCTTGCCGGATTGCTATTGAGTGCGGTAACCACGCTCGCAGTCTACCTGGCCAGTCGCGCCCGCGACCGTTCGCACCAGATTCACGACGTTGCCCTGCAACTTTCGACCTTGTTCAAGAATCTGCCTGGCATGGCGTATCGACGCGATAGTTCGCCCGATGCCCCACTGGCATTCGTCAGTGAAGGGTGCCAGATCTTGTCTGGTTTTCCGCCGCAATCATTCGCGCATGGGCAAAAAGACTGGCTGGATCTCATACAACCCGACGATCGTGAATGCGTTGCTACATTGATGCGCGACGCACTGAAAACCGGCGACGCCTTCGAGACCGAGTACCGCATTACCCACAAGAACGGCGGTACGAGATGGATGTGGGATCGGGGCCGCGTAGTGCCCTCGGAGGTCGACCAGAAAGTCCATCTCGAAGGATTTGTCACCGACATCACGGTTCGGAAGGAAGCGGAAAACGCGCTCGTCGAGGCGCGAGCGTTTTCCGATGCGGTTATCGACACCGCGGCTGACGCCGTCATAACAATCGATGAAGACGGTGTGATCGGGACATTTAACAGAGCCGCCCAGAGAATGTTCGGTTATGAAGAAGAAGAGGCACTGGGCTTGAACATAGAGCAGTTGATGCCCGAACCCTACCGTACCGAACATGGGGGGTTTGTACGACGCTATGTCGCATCGACTGATGCAGGTGCAAGCGGTTCCAAAAGGGAAGTTAAAGCACTGCGAAAGGACGGTTCGGTATTTCCGATCCACCTGTCGATTAGCTCGATAAGCACCAAGCGCGAACGCAGAATCGTTGGCCTTGTTCACGACATCTCGGACCAACGGGCCGCTGAAAGTGAAGCGCGCGAACATCGCGAACACCTGGCACACGTCGACCGGCTCACAATGTTGGGTGAAATGGCAACCGGGATCGCCCACGAAATCAATCAACCATTGTCAGCAATATCGATACTCGTTCAGGCCGGCGACCATCTTATTCGCACTGGCCGATACGCGAGACTTTCCGAGATACACGAAAAGCTTGTCCGGCACGCGCACAGGGCGAGTGCCGTGATTGATCGCATGCAGCAGATGGTGAGGCGCCACGAAAGTATCAAGGAGACGTTGGACTGCAAAGGCTTGATCCGAGACGTTACCCGACTTGCCGAGGCGGAGGCGCGAGTCCGCGACATCGAAATCGAAACGGCGGCCGAGGAAGATCTGCCGCCTGTCTCCGTAGATGCTGTTCAAATTCAACAAGTACTGTTGAATCTGCTGCGAAATAGCATGGATGCCATGCAATCCATTGAATGTCGCAACGGCTGCTCCATTCGAGTAAGAGCGCGACTTCGAGATGATGATAACGTCGAGATTGCAGTAATCGACAAGGGCGCAGGAATTCCGGCGGATGCCGCCGAAACGATCTTCGCGCCTTTTTCGACAACCAAGAAGTCCGGGATGGGCATGGGTTTGTCAANNAATCAGCCGGGCAATCGTGACCGCACACGGCGGCAATCTCGACTTCCGGAACAACTGCGGGACCGGCGTGGAATTTTTTTTCACGTTACCTCCCGCGGAGCACGAGGACGCGTCATGAGCGAAGAACAGGTTGTATATATCGTGGATGACGACCCCGATGTCCGTGAGAGCCTGGCAATCCTGATGGATACGGTCGGCCAGCCATTCAAAGAATACGAATCGGCACCCGCTTTTCTCGAGGATTACCATGCAGGCATGCGCGGCTGCCTGATCGTCGATATTCGCATGCCCCGCATGAGTGGCCTTGACTTGCAGAAAAAGCTTGACGATGCGGGATCACTGCTGCCGATCATTTTCATCACTGGCCATGGCGATATTACGCTGGCCGTTAAAGCTATGCGGCGTGGTGCTCTCGACTTTATCCGTAAGCCGTTTCATGAGCAGAACCTGCTCGACCGCATTAATGAGGCCCTGGATATTGAGGAAGGCAAGCGTAACGTTCAGATGGACAACCAGCGACTCGTTGAGCTGTTCAACAGTTTGTCGCAACGCGAAGTCGAAGTCCTGGAGCTTGTCGCCCAGGGAAAATTGAGCAAGATGGTAGCTGATGAACTGGATATCAGCGAGCGAACGGTGGAAGCCCACCGCTCCCACATCATGCAAAAGCTGGGCGTTCAGACGCTTGCACAACTCATCCGGCTGAAGATCCAGATTGAAATGCAGTCAGAGTCTCAATAGACACATCATCGGCATGGGCTAAAGCAAGTGCTGGTGCCTTCCCTGGCTCGCATGGAGCTTCTGCCGAGCAAGGGACATTCCGGCGCAATACGTCGCACGCACTCGCGTGGCATCCCGAACGGGTTCGCGAGGAACCCGCAAGTCGTATCGAAGAATTTCGAATAGGCATTCGGTCGATGGCCGACCATACTCGTAGCCTCCTGGAACCAGTGATTGGACGCACCAGATGCTCGCCGCTTGCGACACCGTTTACGTCGTCGATCCAGACGAATCCGTGCACGATGCAATCAGTACACTGCTTGAACCGACTGAGGTCCGCGTAGCCTGTTTCCGTACACCGGAGCGTCTGCTGTCCGCCCTGGCAGAAAATACGTCGAGGAGTGGTTGCCTGCTCGTCGAGGCAAATATTTCCGGCATCGGCAGCCTGGAATTGATACGGCGCGCGCATTCAATTAATTCGCATCTTCCAATAATCGTCCTTGCCAGCACTGTGGATAGCGATATTGCCGCGCAAGCGCTCAAGGCCGGTGCTATCGATGTCATCGACAAACCGCTTTTCGGCGTAGACCTGCTGGACAGGATTCTTGGCGTATCGGGGTACGCCCACGACGACGGCGCCACTTGATTCACATGGCCCAGAAATGGAGACAACAATGAATGTAACCAAAAGACACAAATCGATTGCCTGGCCCGTGTATGTGCTGACGTTGCTCGCGAGCCCTGTATTTGCCCAGATGCAACCTGCTCGACTTGCCGAACTTGAAGACCAGGTCTCGGCATTGACCGAGCAACTCGAGGAGTTGAAGGCGGAGCTTGACGCCGCGAGAGTCGACAAGAATGTCGACAGCCTGCGTGATGAAGTACAAGCCAACAAAGCGGCAATACAGGCCACGCAGTCATCGACGTTCCTCACGGACGCGACGTCGGCGACCCACCTGTCGGGATATGCCTCCGCCGATTACGTTAGTGTCGAGAACGGTCCCGAAGCTTTTGTTGCGAACTTCAATCCGATGTTTCACTTCCTCTACGACGACAAGATCCTGTGGGAAGCAGAACTCGAAGTCGAGGTCGACGAGGGTGGTAACACCGAGATCGGCCTCGAATACACGACGGTGGACTGGTTCCTCAACGACAAGCTGACGCTCGTAGCCGGCAAGTTCCTGAGTCCAGTCGGCAACTTTCGCCAGAACTTACATCCGTCCTGGATCAACAAACTGCCGTCTGCGCCGCCGGGGTTTGGCCACGACGGCGCCGCACCGATCTCGGAGGTTGGCGTGCAGCTCCGTGGCGTCGCCCCCATGGGTAACAGTCGGCTGAACTACGCCTTCTACCTAGGCAACGGACCGAAGGTCGAAGGCGAGGACGGCGAGATCCATGCGGTTGAGGCCGAAGGCCTTGCATCTGATCCGGACGACGAAAAAGTCTTCGGGGGACGCATTGCACTTTTACCGATTCCGAGCCTGGAACTCGCGGTTTCGGCTGCTACCGGCGACGTCGCCATTGTCGAAGAAGACGGTGTCGACATCGAAGGCGATCCGAAGCGCGGATACCAGGTACTGGGTTTTGATGCCAGCTATCGGTGGAACAACCTTGACCTGCGCGGCGAGTACGTCAAGCAGGAGGTCGACCCCGCTTCCCTGAGCGTCGCTCCGGAAGGTGGCAAATGGGAAACCTGGTACGCACAAGCAGCCTACAAGTTCGCCGACGGCAAGTGGGAGTGTGTGGCGCGCTATACCGACTTTCAGTCGCCGCACGCCGACGACACCCAGGAGCAAGTGGCCCTGGGCATAAACTACCTGATCACCCCCAGCGCGATGCTGAAGTTCGCCTACGAGTCGAACAAGGGCGAGCCGGGTGAGATTACCGACGCCGATCGCTGGATTGTCCAGATTGCCTACGGCTACTGATTTTGAGGAGGTCTCCAATGAGAATGAAACNNGAAACTATTTGCGCTGGTTCCGGTCGCGGTGATTTCCGGTGTCCTGGGCCTCGGCATGCTGGCCGCCCATTCAACGGCTGCCGCAGATGAGGCGAAGACGGCGGAGCAAAGCGATCCGATGCAGTTCGTCAATGGATCGAAGACATGGGCCAACACCTGCGCGCGCTGTCACAATATGCGCGATCCCAGGTCACTTCGTGACGATCAATGGCGTGTGGCGATCGCCCATATGCGCGTTCGCGCTCACCTGACGGCCAAGGAGGCGGAAGATGTCCTGGTCTTCCTGCAGCAAAGTAACTAGCGGCCTGGCCATCGTTGCGCTGACGGCATTCGGCATGCCTTCAACGGTCTGGGCCGGTGATGGCGTCGAGACCGGCAAAAAGGTCTATTCACAGACCTGCATTGCCTGCCACGGTGCCAACGGCAAAGGTACGCTCCCGGGCGTCAGCGACTTCACCAAGGCTGACGGCCCGCTGGCGAAAACCGATGACGCGTTGATCGAGAGTATTCGAGACGGCCTGGTTACGGCCGGTAAGCCGCTCTCCATGCCAGCCAGGGGCGGCAACCCGGCGCTTACGGAAGAGGAGATAGTCGCCGTACTCGAGTACATCAGGGCAACTTTCGGCTCTTGAAACAGGTATGACCTTGACGCTGAAAACACGCCCCGCAACTCAGCCGTTGACCAAAAGGCTGGAGCCGACCGGCGAAACGTCGTGACCGTCCTGGCCGCACTTCGACAGCAGTGGACCCTAACGAACGCCAATCGGATTCAACCGGGGGCGGCACCGCGAAGTGCCCCCAATCCGATTGCGGAAATCACTCACTGCAGATCTTCCTGAATTCGGCTAGATTATTAATGGCAGCGCCGCGGTGAGGCGGTGGTCCCGCACGAGTTCGACATGGGAAGACAGATGCCTGTTTGCGGCCATAAAACAACGTGGAAAGCGCGTTCAAGGCTGTTGCTGAACGTCGCGTTCGTGGCGTGGTTGAGCACCGCGATCACAACGTGTCCCGTTCTGTCATCCGGCGCCATCGCCAGCGAGCACCCGGCGGCGGAGATCCATCAGACGGACTGTCATGGCGTACACCTCGAGGACGTCGCGAACAGCGCCACCGACTGCCGCTGCGACGCTATCGCGGCAGCGGCCACGAAAAGCAAGAAGACCCAAAGAGCCGATTGGGTTGCCGCAACCCCGTCGATCCCGCTGTCCGTAACACTGCCATTCGCGCCCGTTGTGCAGAACCACGCCGCCCCCCGGGCGCCCTTCGATACTGGACCAGCCGTATATCTCGCGACGCAGCGCTTCCGCATCTAGATCGCCTTATCTCACTCCCCTCCGCCGGGCGCAGCATGTCGATTTGCGCCTTGTCATTGGATCAGGACGAAATAAGGAATCACCGAGATGTTCAACAGCAATGTACTCAAAATCGAAACGTACGCCCGTGATGGGCTGCATGTCGCGGATCTCGCCAGGCAAGCCGGGGTCACGCCCGCGACGATCCGCTATTACTCGCGCGCTGGCTTGTTGCACGCCAATCGCAACCCCGACAACGATTACCGCTACTTTTCGCCGGCGGACGTCAGGCGTGTGCAGTTTATTCGTAAGTCGCAGAGACTCGGCCTCAAAGTCGCCGATATCAAATCGATTCTCGACTGTGTGGAGCAGGGCGAGGTACCCTGCGGCGAGGTCGAGAAAATGGTCCGCGAACGACTCCGGACCATTTGCCAGCAGATTGAAGAGCTGCGCATTACCAAGCGACGTATCATCGCGGCAATTCGGGAATGGGAGCAGAATCGCGACCTGATGCAGGCGGAAGCACGCTTCTGCCCGTTAATCGAAAGTCTTGGCTGCGAGCACGAATGAGGTCCAGTTGGCGGAACGCACGGTGATTTGACCAGTTGGTTGTCAGAAGGCTCGCGATCGCTGGGTTTGAAGTTGCCCGAGCGGATAACCGCGATGATGTAATCCCCGACATGGCGATATCCGGGACTTGCCGGTGCAATAGACGCCAAGTCTTCCTTCATCCTGCCATCCCCAGTCCCTTGGCGAGAGAGAACCACACTATGCGTGCTCAATGCCCGATAGCTGCCGACCGCATCGATATGGGTACCATGACTTGAGAACACCGCTATCACTTCGGCTATCTCGAACCGGGTCAGTACCGAATTGCGGCAACCTGCACTGGCGAATGGGACGAAGTCGGTGACGACTACGCCGATGATCCTGACGGCCGGTTCGCCTTTCAGATGCTTTCCGACCCCATGGACGTCATGCCGGGACAAATGCACGACATCGACCTGGGCCCGTAACAAATCACATTGCGAGCCCGGATCTGGCCATGCAATTCGAAGAACCTTGCCGATCATTACAGGCTCGAAGCCAATACCTTGACGCAAGCGATATCAAAACCAATCGACTCCCTAAGGGAATTTGACTTGAGTGCAGGATACAGGTTGTAGCGTTGTGCTGTTTTCAGGCACTGGCTGTCACAGCCGTAATACGACGGGTGTCCGATATGCACGTAAACGACCTGGCGAAAGAGTGCGGGGTCCCTCCCCACATCGTTCGTTACTACACGCGGTTAGGTCTGCTGAAGCCCGGCCGAGATCCAAACAATCGCTACCGTGAATATGCCGAGCCAGATGTCTTTCGACTACGATTCATTCGATGCGCCAGGCGGCTCGGGTTCACGCTGCGTGATGTAGAAGCCATCTTGCATGATGCCGACCTCGGTGTGCCGCCGTGTCCTGATGTTCGCAGGCTCATAATCGTGCGCGCCGATGAAAGCCGCGATCGCCTTCGTGAAATCAGGCGACTGCAGCAGCGTATTGAAGACGCGATCGCTCTGTGGGTAACCATGCCCAATCAACCACCGGATCACAACAGCCTGTGCCACCTGATCGAAACGGTCGGAGCGGCCTAGGGCCGCTTGACTTGAGTGCTGGATACAGGTTGTACCGTACACAATTGCCGGAGGACCGAGGTTAGGCCGGCTCCGGCGTTGGCTTCAGCACATGGACAGTAGAACATGACGATTGTGATCGCCGTTGTATGGCCGGCGTGGCATGAGAGGTCGGCGGTGGCTGTCGCGGACAGTGTTCGGCAGACGGCGACGTGGCCGGAAGCTGGATCGCTGTCGCTACGCAACCACGTTTTTCTCAGGAGCCTGCCATGGGCCAGACTGTTGGCTCGGACGCGCGACGGGCCGGGCCGCAAATGGAAGCCGCGAGTCAGGCAGACACGATAGCGACGGATTCGAGACGGCGCCACGTTCTGCTTGTCGCCGCAGCTGCAATCGGTGCGCTCGGCGTCGGCCTGGTGGCGTGGCCGTTTCTCGGATCCTTGCGGCCCAGTGCGAGAACCCGTTCCGAGGGCGCGCCGGTGAGCATCGACGTGAGCAGGCTCGCGCCCAGCGAGCAGGTGACCGTATTGTGGCGAGGAAAGCCGGTGTGGGTACTACGCCGTAGTGCAGAGATGCTCGAGCTTTCCGAAGTTCGACGATGACCACATCGACGCAGTGTGCCCTGCTACCGTGGTGCTGCAAGACGATGCCGCCTATACAAGACGCTCCTGTTGGAGCTGGAGGAATGAAATGAACAAGGTAATCACGAGCATCGCGATACTTGCGATCACTGGAACGGCGGCCGGCACGGCATGGGCACAGGAAGACTGGGTTGCTATATCCGAGACGCAGTGGGAGGCCGAGCAGGCCGCGCGCGCTTTGCGGCAGGCGGAACTGGAGGAGTTGATGGGCACCATGGCCGAAGAAATGAAGGCAATCCGCGCCACATCAAATCCAGAAGAGCGAGCCGAATTAATGGCGTCTCACCGCGAGAGCATGCACCAGGCCATGATCATGATGAGCGATATGGGCGGAACGTTCATTCATGAGATGGTCTCCGAGCACCTCGGCCCGGCGCCGGCGCCTGCGTCGACAGCGGACGCTCCGCGCCATGCGCACAAGCGCATGCCGAAATCGCGGCCGCGCGCCGGCATGAGTGACGCGGAGCGGCTGGCCGACCTGGAGACACGGCTCGACATGATGCAGATCATGATGGAATCGATGCTCGAATCTCATGTGCGATAGCAAGCCGGACATCGACCCGGTTGATTGTGGTGCCGGGCTGGCAAGTGCGGTTGCGGTGGCCCGTTTGCTGCAACATTCGCTGCTACGGTCTGTCGCAGCCGCGCTTACCACCCTGCCCAGGCCCATTTCGGTAACGACGCCGGACAGGCGTGCACAGCCTGAACAGCGCAATCGGAGTGAACGGTATGACTGAGTCCAAGCGTAGTTTCTGGCTGACGCCGAATGGGCTGGCCGCAATGGGCCTGACCGGTGGCATGTTGTACTTCCTGCTCACCGAGCACCGGGCACACTTTATCTATGCGTTGCCCTACCTGATCCTCCTGCTGTGCCCGGTCATGCATTTTTTCATGCACAGGGGCCATGGCGGCCACGGGAAACACGAGCCACACGGCGGCGAACAAGGCGATGCACACGAAAATCATGAGGTTAAGTGATGCACGACGTTAACGCTTACGGATTGTGGTCACTTGTGATCCTGAATTCGGCGATATTCATGTTCTTCGCCTTCAGCTTCGCGAAACCCCAATCAAGACGGGATTGGCGCAGCCTCGGCGTATTTTCGGCGTTCGTCGTCGCGCTGTTTACCGAGATGTACGGCTTTCCGCTCACAATCTACCTATTGTCGGGTTGGTTGCAGTCGAAGTTTCCCGAGACCAACATTTTCAGCCACGAGTCGGGGCACCTGTGGAACACGCTGCTCGGCTGGGATATCAATCCACACTTCGATCCCCTGCATATCATGAGTAATGCGGTGATCATAGGCGGTTTCATGATTCTTGCCTCCGCGTGGCGCGCGCTGCATGCCGCGCAGCAACGACATGAAATTGCGACAGATGGCATCTATGCCCGGTTGCGACATCCCCAATACGTCGGCTTTATCGTAATCATGCTCGGGTTCTTGCTGCAATGGCCGACATTGCCGACACTTATCATGTTCCCGATCCTGGTATACGCCTACGTGCGACTCGCACGCCGCGAAGAACTATCGGCGCTGGACGAGTTTGGCGATCGCTACCGCGACTACATGTCACGCACGCCCGGGTTCGTGCCATCGCTGAAGTCCAGCCATGCTCCTGCAAAACGGTGATCCAGGATGCGAATTCGACGCAACCTCCGTCAGACCCGATCTTGCGCAGCGAATGAACACATCGGTTCCGGGTACTATTGTGAGGCGAAGTAGATGGACGTAAGTACACAGCTCGTTCAGGCATATTTGCGCTTGAATGGCTATTTCACGACCACCGAGTACCCGCTGGTCGAATCGCGGCACGCCCACCCACCGCGCATGCTCACAGATATTGACATGATGGCCGTGCGATTTCCCCGGCAAACAATGTCTGACGCGGCGCGTAACAGGGACGTAGTACGGGTAACCGGGCCTGTGGCCACGCAATGCGACCCCGTGCTCGACAGCCCGACTGACAAGACCGACATGATCGTTGCGGAAGTAAAGCAGGGCCGCGCGCATGTCAACCCGGGATCACGCGACGCTCATGTACTTGCTGCAGCGCTGACGCGTTTTGGCTGTTGCAACGAGGGCGAGGCGGCGAGTCTGGTTCAGGCATTATTGCGGCACGGCCGGGCCCGGTGTGAACGCCAGCATGTGATTCGCATGGTGCTGTTTGCCTCGCATGGCGCGAGCGCACCGCGGGGTTGGCATTGGATACACCTGGGCCACGTAATTCAGTACCTCGATGACTATCTGCGCCGACACTGTGGTGAACTCGGCAGCGTGGATCACCGCGACCCGGCTCTGGGTTGGTTGTCGCTGCTGCACAAATGCAAGATCACGCTCGACTCCGAGGGAATGGCCTCATGATTCGGCCGTCAGCACCGCGGACCGTGGAGAGCGGACTAGACTCGATGCTCACGGCGCGACCGATCGGCATTGATACCTATCAGGAGCCGATCGTCTACATGCGCGCGGACTGTCCGGTTTGCAGGTCCGAGGGTTTCGAGTCGCAGTCACGTATCCTGGTTGGTGGCAATGGCACCTCGCTAATTGCCACACTGAACGTCGTTTATGGGGAATGGCTCGGTCATGGCGAGGCAGGATTTTCCGAGATCGCCTGGAAGCTGCTCGGCAGCGACGTGCCGTGTCCGGTCACGTTCAGTCATCCTGAGCCTGTAGAGTCGTTTGCGAATGTGCGTGCCAAGTTGTTCGGCCAAACACTTGGAGACGGCGCCCTGCAGGCCATCGTGGGGGACATTGCCGAGAGACGTTACACCGACGTACAGCTCAGTGCCTTCCTCACCGCGTGTGCAGGAGACCGAATGAGCGCCGACGAAATCGTAGCGTTGACGCGCGCAATGGTCGACGCAGGCCAGCAGCTTCGCTGGGACCATCAGGCCGTGTTCGACAAACATTGCGTTGGTGGTCTGCCCGGTAATCGCACCACCCCGATCATTGTTGCTATTGCCACAGCCTGCGATCTCGTAATGCCCAAGACCTCCTCGCGAGCGATCACGTCTCCGGCCGGCACAGCAGATGCAATGGAGACTCTCACGACGGTGGACCTGTCCCTCGAAGCCATGCGTGTCGTGGTCGAAAAGGAAGGAGGTTGCCTGGTGTGGGGCGGGTCTGTGGACCTGAGTCCGGCCGATGACGTTTTGATTCGCGTCGAGCGAGCGTTGGACGTCGATAGTGAAGCGCAGCTGGTCGCCTCCGTGTTGTCAAAGAAAATCGCTGCCGGCTCCAGCCACACTGTGATCGATATCCCTGTTGGACCGACAGCAAAAGTCCGCAGTCCGGCGGCAGCGGACCGTTTGTCCTCGGCCCTGCGGTACACGGGTGCACAACTCGGTGTCAATGTCGAGATTGCGATCACCGATGGCAGCCAGCCTGTCGGTCGGGGTATCGGCCCGGCGCTCGAGGCCCGTGACGTGCTCGCAGTCTTGCAGCGCGCGCCCGATGCGCCGGAAGATCTTCAGGCCCGCGCCACGTTGCTTGCCGGTCGAATCCTCGAACTCGGTGGCCGGGCGAACGAGGGACAAGGTGTCGCCCTGGCACAAACGACACTCGCTGACGGTCGGGCATGGNNAGGCAATCTGCGAGGCCCAGGGCGGTCTGCGTACGCCGCCCGTGGCCCGGCACCGGTATTGCGTCGTCGCCGATCGCCACGGCCGGGTAAGGTCCATCGACAACAGGCGACTGGCCAAAGTGGCGAAGCTCGCGGGCGCACCCACCGGACCGGCAGCAGGAGTCGAATTGCACGCGCGGGTCGGGGATACCGTCGAGGCAGGCGCTCCACTCCTGACGTTACATGCTGAAGCACCTGGTGAGCTCGTGTACGCCCTGCAATTCATGAACCGGCACCCGGGCATAGTTCAGGTGCTGGAGCAAGACGGCGGGAAAGGAAATGGCTGAGCCTGTGGTCGTATTCGGCATGCCCGGTCACGAAGCGCTGGCCGCGCGATTGGCCGGGGCGCTGCGCGCCGATCAGGGAGCGATCACGGTACGGCAGTTTCCCGATGGCGAAACGTACGTACGCGGCGATACGCCGTGTGAGGGCCATGACGCAATACTGGCCGTAAACTTGTTCCTGCCCAATTCACAGATACTGCCGCTGATCTACTGTGCACGTGCGGCACGCGTGCTCGGAGCGCGTCGCGTCCTGATGGTCTCTCCCTATCTGCCTTATATGCGTCAGGATGCAAGATTCCAACCCGGTGAAGTCGTCACTTCCCGCATCTTCTCCAGGCTCATCAGCGATACTGTCGATGGCCTCGTGACCGTCGACCCGCACCTGCACCGGATCAATCAGCTCGGCGAGATCTATTCGATTCCCACTCGGGCCGAACATGCGGCGCCTGCCATTGCGACCTGGATTCGGGCGCAGGTCGAGCGGCCGGTAATCGTGGGGCCCGACAAGGAGAGTGAACAGTGGGCGCATGCTATTGGCATTGAGGCCGGTGCACCATGGATCGTGCTCTCAAAAATCCGACGAGGTGATCGCGATGTGGAAGTGCGGGTGCCACCGTTTCAGCCCTGGGGGTCGCACACCCCAGTGCTCGTCGACGACATAATCTCCACCGCCGGCACTATGATCGAAACCATCGGCCATCTGACCGCGGCGGGTTATGCAGCGCCTGTCTGCATTGGCGTGCATGCGGTGTTTGCGGGTGACGCATTCGACGCAATCATGCGTGCTGGTGCCGCCAAGGTAGTCACTTGCAACACCATCGAGCATTCAAGCAATGCCATCGATTTGACGAGCACATTGGCAGATGGGGTGCGAAAACTGCTCGAGAACGACGCCGACCTGGTCGGGCCCAAGGAGGAATTGACATGAACATAAAGCGAATTACGGCCATCGTGCCAATCGATAGTCTGCCAAAGTTGGAGGAAAATCTGCGCAGGTGCGGCGTACCCGGTGTCACCGTCGAGCACGTGCAAGGCTATGGCGAACACCCAAACTATTTTCGACGCGACCTGATGCAAACATGCGCACGCCTGGCGCTGTATATTGGTGATGATCGGGTCGACCAGATCGTTGGGGCCATCGGGCGGTGTTCGGAACAATGCGGGTATTCGGGGATCCTTGCTGTCGACGACGTCGATCGACTCGTAAAGTTGCCGAGCGGCGATGACGTGCTGGCTGAAGAACTGGTCATGCAGGACGAGGCGTAATGAACTGGCCGGTCGCAAATTCTTGCTTCGAAAACGTATTGCTTTTGTGGGTGGGTGTACACCAGTCTCACTACCATTTTCTTGCTACACAGAGGTTGCAGACTCTTTGTCAGATCCGATAAGGAGAGAGGCACTTTTGCGTCGAAACGCTTCACGGAGAGGAGTCGTGAAAATTTCTGTCAAGGTACTTGTCGCGACCGCGATCGTCGCTTTCGGGGCTGTGGGTTTTGCCTACTCCGGACTCTACGACGTTGGCGCCAGCTCACCACACGGCAGTGTCGTAACTTGGTATCTATCGACCGTGTCACGGCAATCTATCAGCCGCCGCGCAAGTGAAATTTTGGTCCCCGATCTCGCGGACGATGTCCTGGTACGCGCGGGAGTCAGCGATTTTGACGCGATGTGCGTCGCGTGTCATGGTGCCCCGGGGAAGAAACCGGCCGCAGTTGGACAGGGCCTCAATCCGGCGGCTCCGGACCTCGCGCAGTCCGTGATTGACATGACACCAGCGGAGCTGTTCTGGGTCACCAAGAACGGCATCAAGATGACGGGCATGCCGGCGTGGGGCGCCACCCATGACGATGAAGATATCTGGCCTGTTGTCGCGTTCATGACGGAACTTCCTTCTCTCGATGCCGATAGTTACCGATCGCTGCTGGCGAGTGCAGGTGGCGTCGGCCATCATGCTGGAGATTATCGTCGCGAGCACGACCATGGCGAAACGGAAGCTCACTCGACCACCAAGGACTCCGATCCCGATGGCGCAATGCCGCCGTCCTCTGCCGATCACGAGGACAATCCTGCAACGGAAGGTCCGGGCCACCACGACGATGGTCACCATCACGAGCACTAGAACTATACAGACGCGGCGGGCCGCGTGTACTGGCTGGCAGCAAGAAGTAAAGAGAGAATTACGATGTTTGACTTCGTAGCAACCGGGAAACTGGCGCAGGGGCTTCGCGACATCCAGCAACATGGCCGAACGGTGCGCGACGGCAACACTATCCACGCAACTGTGTTCCATGCCGATCGAACGTAAACATTGCCAGTGCCGGGACTCGCAGCGGCATTTCCTGAAGCGCGCGTTCGAGTCTATGCGGATTGACCCCTCAGAACAGGAGATGTTGCTGGCGCCCTTCCGTGAGACGACCGTCAGCATTCCTCTGAGGTTGTCCGACAGCGGTGAGCTGCGCACGTTCAAGGGGTACCGCGTCCAGCATAATCATGCCCGGGGGCCTTTCAAGGGCGGTTTGCGTTATCACCCCTCTGTCAGCCTGGGCGAAGTCCGGGCGCTGGCCCAGCTGATGACGTGGAAGACGGCGCTCGTGGACATTCCTTTCGGTGGCGCCAAGGGCGGTATCGCCGTAGATCCAGGCGCCCTGAGCCTGCCGTTACTGGAGCAACTCACCAAGCGATTCGTTCAGAAGTTGTCACCAGTTCTGGGGGTCCACCAGGATATTCCTGCGCCGGATGTCGGGACCACGCCCGAGGTGATGGCATGGATCCTCGAAGAATACAGTAAGAACCATGGCTACACACCGGCTATCGTCACGGGCAAGCCAGTCGAGCTGGGAGGGTCTGAAGGCAGGCTCGAAGCGACGGGCCACGGGGTCGCATACCTTACCGCCCGCGCCGCGGATGACCTGGGTTTTTCACTTCGGGAATCACGCGTGGTGATCCAGGGCTTCGGAAACGTCGGTTCACATGCCGCCCTCGGTCTGGCTGCGGCCGGCGCACGGATCATCGCAATCTCGGATGTGCGCGGCGGCGTGATCAACGACGATGGCATCGACGTCAATGCCGCGGTGGCTCACATTGTGGAAACCGGGTGGCTGGAAGGCCTTTCCGAAACGCAACCGATCAGCAACTTGGAACTCCTGCAACTACCCTGCGATATCCTCATCCCGGCGGCCATGGAGGCGACGATAAATTGCGACAATGTCGACGCGACTCAGGCCAGGCTGGTCGTGGAAGCCGCCAATATTCCGGTTACCCATAGGGCTGACAAAGTGCTGCGGGACAGTGGCACGACGATCTTGCCCGATTTGCTCGCAAATGCCGGCGGCGTTCTCGCGTCGTACTTCGAATGGGTGCAGAACCTGCAGGAGTTCCCCTGGAACCGGGGCACCCTGCTGCGGCGCCTCGAACGGCGCTTGGGCCAGGCATACGAGGCTGTCCGCTATCGGTCGCTGGAGCGAGGGACCGACCTGCGTACCGCTGCCTACGAGCTGGCGATCAGCCGCGTCCAAAGGGCCGTCAAGCTGCGAGGATTCTGACCGGACTAATGGGCGCTGCTGTGCTGATTCCGCGCAGGTGAAAGCCTTGACCTGGATGCTAGGTATAGGTTCTAGGCTTGTCGATATAGCGCAATGGAGAGGTCATTGAACGGATCATGTCTGGCTTTCTCCTGCAGTAGCCGGCGTACTCGCTGATTGCGATATTGCCGTTTATGACTGCCAACCATGTGGGCTTGGCGTGCCATGAAGAGTCCGAAGCGGCAGGAGGCGGTCGACCGCTACCGTGACTAGTCGCTGGTATCGCCAGCACTCACCCGGTCCCGACAGCGCCCAGGGGGCGCGTCGGCTGGACAAATAGCCTGGAGTCGATATGAAATCAGAGCGTTTGACTGCCATCGTTCCAATCGACACTCTGCAGACGCTGGAGAGGCGCTCGCCAGGTTCCGGGGTCCCCGCGTTGCTGCACAGATGAACCCCGAATGAGCCCGGTAACGATCAGGATCGCAGGTGCCGGCCCGGCAGGTCTTGCCGCCGCATTGACTGCTCGGTCAAAGGGCCTGGAGGTCGAAGTATTCGAGAAACGCGCCGACGTCGGCGGCCGGTTTCACGGTGACTTCCAGGGCCTGGAAAACTGGTCGTCCGACAGTGACGTTCTCGGAGACCTCGATCGCTACGGGATTCGGCCGACCTTCGATTACGTGCCGGTGTACGAGATCGTCTGCTTCGATCGGCATGGCGCGGACCATCGGTTGGCCGCTGGGAAACCCATCTTCTACCTCGTGCGCCGTGGTTGCGACCGCGGCACGCTCGACCAGGCACTGAAGCAGCAGGCTCTCGACGCCGGCGCCGTGATTCGCTTCGGTGAGCGCGCCCGCTATCTGCAAGCCCCCGCCATCATTGCCGAAGGGCCGCACAGGGCCGACGTCATTGCGGCCGGCTACGTCTTCGAGACGGATGCTGCCGACGGCTTCTATGTGGCCCTGGGCGACGACTTCGCGCCGGCCGGGTACAGCTACCTCCTCGTTCACAGCGGAAAAGGAACGCTCGCAACCTGCATGTATCGTGATTTTCATTCGGAGCGCCAGTACCTGGAAGCAACGCTGGCGTTTTTCGAGAAAAACGTCGGGATACATCCAGTGAAGTCCCGGCGCTTCGGTGGCACGGGCAATGTCCAGCGTGTCCACCGCATGGAATCGGGCGGTCGCTGTATCGTCGGCGAATCCGTGGGATTCCAGGACGCGCTGTTCGGATTCGGCATGCGGTACGCGCTAATGAGCGGCTGTTTCGCCGGCGCCGCCCGGGGAGACAGCGGCCGGTATGGTGATGCCTGTCGCGATCGATTGCTCCGCCTCAACCACGCGAGCCTCGTCAATCGACGGATATATACCGCGCTGGGCGATCGCGGACGCAACGCTCTCCTGCACCGTGTCGTCGCGCACCACGATCCGCGCCACTTGCTGCAACGCATCTATGCACCATCCCGCTGGAAGCTCGCGGCATCTCGGGTCCTGCCGAATCGCACCTTCGAGAACCTCGAGAATCCTCTCCGCGGGTGCGATTGCACGTGGTGCCGATGCAAGCGTCTCTCTCCTGACGCTGCAATGGAGTAACAACATGGTTGCCGATCTCCGCCCCATATTGAGCAAACCGCTCATCGACGAGAACCCGATCACGGTGCGTGCACTGGGAATCTGCTCCGCCTTGGCCGTCACATCCGCGTTGCGGCCATCGTTGTTGATGGCGGCCGCTGTGGTCGCTGTATGCGGGTTCGCCGGAGCAGCGACAAGCATGTTGCGCAAAGCGATACCCACGAGCATTCGCCTGATCGTACAGATCACGATCATCTCTTCCTTCGTTGTCGTCGTAGATCAGGTATTGAAGGCATTCGCTTACGAGACCAGCAAAGCCCTCTCGGTTTACGTTTTCCTGATCGTGACCAACTGCATCATTCTCGGGCGCGTCGAGTCGTTTGCGATGAACAACAGGATGTTGCCAAGCCTCGTCGACGGCATTGGCAACGGACTCGGCTACGGTCTGTTATTGGTGATCGTAGGCAGTATTCGCGAGCTTTTTGGTTCGGGCACGTTATTCGACCGGGCCGTGCTCCCGGCCGCCGCGGATGGCGGCTGGTACACACCCAACAGCTTCCTGCTCTCGCCGCCGAGCGCATTCATCATCATCGGTCTGTTGATATGGGCCGTTCGCTCGCGGCGCCCGGAGCAAAAGGAAGTCGAAGAGTTCCAGGCTCCGCGGCGGATATTCAGCGAGGTATTGTAATGACCCAGTACGTTAACCTGTTTCTCGAGGCGGCACTCATGGAGAACATCATGCTGATGTTCTTCCTCGGGATCTGTACCGCAATCGCGACATCGAGATCGGTGAATACCGCGCTCGGTGTGGGACTTGCAATCGTCGTCGTACAGTCAATTACGGTTCCAATCAACAATTTCCTGTTCATGAAGTTCTTCGACGAAGGGGCCTTGCGCTGGATGGGATTGCCGGATTTCAGCCTGAGTTTTCTCGGGTTGATCGTCTACATCGCGGTGATCGCATCGGTCGTACAGATCCTTGAGATGGTTCTCGACAGGCAATTTCCCCGGCTGTACACCGCTCTCGGCGTGTTCCTTCCACTAATCACAGTGAACTGCGCAATTCTCGGCGGCACGCTGTTCACGGTCGAACGCGCGTACACAATGCCCGAAAGCCTGGTTTACGGGTTCGGCAGCGGCGTCGGCTGGGCCATCGCAATCGTCACACTGGCCGGCATACGGGAAAAGCTCAAATACAGCGACGTTCCCGAGGGCCTGCAGGGGATCGGCATAACCTTCATCGTTCTCGGGCTCACGGCCATGGGATTCATGGGACTATCGGGGATTCGACTATGATCCCGCTCAGCACGGACCCGGGCCTCGTCACGCGGATCGAAAAGGGTTGGATGTACGTCAAGGTACCGGTTGGATCGGGCTGCCGTGCCTGTGCCAGCAAGTCGCGGTGCACGTTCAGCGGACCCGCACGCGCATATCGCACGTTTCGAATCCGGCATGCGCCCGAATGCCGGGTCGGCGACCGCATTCTGGTCGACGTGCCGAGCAGCGCATACACTGCGGCAAGCATCGTGCTGGTGCTGGTACCGGTCGCGATGATCCTGGCCGGCTACTGGCTGCTGGATAGCTGGCTCCAGTTCCCCTACGCGACGCCGCTGCTCTGGTTGACCGGACTCGCGGTCTGGCTCGCTTTAATGTACGCGGTCAACAAATGGATGGAACGATCAGCAAGATTCAACGAGCGAGTCACTCCGTTCAGAGGAGCTCCAGAATGATTCGCTTCGTCTGCCGGCAACTTCGATTCGATATCGTTCGCAGCGCCCTGACCACCGCCGCACTCGCGACCGTCGTCGCTGTAATCCTCGTTCTCGAAGGCTTCTATGCGGGACTTCTCCTGCAATTGCGCAGTGCGGTGCTCGATCGCCAGGCGGACCTCATTGCTACGCAGGCAGGTATAACGAACATGATCGCTACACGATCGATTCTGCCACAGTTCAGTCGCGACAGTGTCGAGGCGATCGACGGTGTTGCTGCTGCACATCCGCTGACGGGCATTTCCATAATCTACGAACAGCAGGGCAAGCGGACACCCGTCTTCCTGTTCGTCTACGATACCGGCGGCGGCCCCGACAGGCTGCTGGCCGGCAATGCGGCTGCGCATCCGCGGGATATCGTCATCGATCAGTCGCTGGCGATGATACACGGCCTTCGCACCGGGGACGCTTTTGTCGTGTCGAATTTCGAATTTCGCATCAGCGGTATTGCAGAAGGCGCCGCCGCATTCTTCGCACCTTTCGGTTTCGCACGCTATGACGATCTCATCGACTTCTATTTCGAGTCCGATATTGCGGCCGACATCAGCACGTTTCCGCTATTGAGCTTTCTGCTCGTAGAACTGAGACCTGGCTCGGACCCGGCGACCGTTGCCGCGGCGATTGAGGCCGGCGTGCCCGAGGTAGACGTCTTCCTCCCGGAGCGGCTCGCCGACCAGGACGAGTCCCTGGGTCGCGCATTGATCGGCCCGATCATGGGATTGATGGTGATCGTCGCATACGTCATCGGCGCGATCCTCACCGGCATGATCATGTTCGCCACGGTCAATGCACGCCGCCGGGAATTCGGCACCCTGAAGGCCCTCGGATTTTCGAACCGGTTCCTGGCCGGCAGCGTCGTGGCCGAAGCCGTCGCAATCGCCGTCATCGCGATCCCGCTCGGCGCCGTCCTAGCCGCCGCCATTGCCGAATTCGTGGAGCGCACAGCACCTCTCTATGTCGTACTGGTGACGGAACCCGGCCCGCTTTTCCGCACATCGACGGCCTGCCTGGCTTTTGCCGCTATCGGTGCTCTCGGGCCGGTCGGGCTGATTCGCAACGTCGATCCGGTCGTGGCATTCAGGAGCTGACCATGTGGCGCTGGACATTCAAGAGCCTTGTCGCATCCCCGCTCACGCTGGCGATGAGTATCGCCGCGGCGGCGTGCGCAATGTTACTGGCCATCCTGTTCGAGGCAATCTATGCCGGCGAGGCCAAACAGGTCGTCGCCTACCTCGAGAACGCCGATGCAGACGTCTGGGTAATGCAGGGCGGCGTATCCAACATGCACATGGCGACGTCCTACCTGTCGGACTGGAAGGCTCACGAAGTCAGTGACGTCGACGGCGTTGCCTCGGTTGAATCGATCCTCTATCTCAATACCGTGATCGATGCGGGCGGCAAGAAGTGGTTTTCTTTCATCGTCGGCCTAGATCCCGCCAGCAAGGGCGCCGGGCCCTGGTCGATGGCGGAGGGCAAGCCGATGCCCGGCCCGGGCGACGCGATCGTACCTCGCGTATTCGCCGACATGACCGGCCTGCGGCTCGGCGACACCGTTGCCATCACTGATAGGAAATTCCGCGTCTCGGGTTTTTCCGCGGACACCTTCTCCATGGGCAATACCGTCATATTCGTGACGAAGCCCGATCTCGAGGACGTCATGTCGTCGCTCGACATCGTGAGTTTCATGCTGGTCAAGGCGAATCCCGGAGTCAGCCCGGACATGCTCGCCCGGCGTATCGAGAGCAATGTCACGAAGGTGAGCGCACTGCCCTCGCCTGCATTCGTGGCGAACGACAGGAGCATGGTGATGCAGATGGGCGTCGAGACGATCGCATTGATGACCACGATCGGTGGCAGCCTCGCCATACTGCTGGTGGCTTTCACGGTCTACTCGCAGATTGCAAGGCA
>JABAHO010006736.1_pt1 | contig 30193 bp, 32 predicted proteins | sample 7062071 | NCBI WGS metagenome assembly JABAHO01 (sample SAMN14534356, study PRJNA622989) | marine sediment metagenome | biome: marine biome [ENVO:00000428]; feature: marine pelagic biome [ENVO:01000023]; material: deep marine sediment [ENVO:00002113] | place: India: Gulf of Kutch | collected...
GCGGGTCACCGAGTCTTCCAGAGTGGTACTCGCCACCGGGTCGGTCCGATCGACAAACCCGAGCACCGTCAGCATCGGACCGGACGCATCGGCCAGCTCGCGCAGAACGTCGAGGTTGGCGCTGATGAAGTCGTCGCGCAGCAGCAAGTCTTCGGGGGGATACCCGGTCACGGCCAGTTCCGGTAGCGCGAGGACGTCGGCGCCCTCCTCCGCCGCCCAGCTCATTGCCTGCAGGATTCGATCGCGGTTGCCGGGCAAGTCGCCGACCACCTGATTGAGCTGGGCCCCGGCTATGCGCACAAACATGGCCTCAGGTTAAGCCGGGACCCTCTCGGGAGCTGTTCTCAGAAGGCCACAAACGAGAGCTCGTCGAACGTCGCCAAATCATTGGCACCGATACCGAACTCTGAAATCGAGTACAAAACTCCGTCGATCACCATCGTCCGCTGGATCCCGGCATACCACTCACGGTCGTGCGTCACGGTTCCTAGCTCTTGAATGCCTCGGTTCTTGTCGATCTCGAGGCCGATGGCACCAACGAAATAGTCTTCCTTCTGGGTGACTTCGTCCCAGCCCCACCGCTGCATCGGCAGGACGGCCGTAGCCGTCGGAGCCCAGTACAGGAAAGCCCGGTGGTCGAACTCGACGTTGCTGGAGGCTCCCGGCATTGTGTACTGATGGATCCGGGTCGGGTTGCTGGGGTCCGACACGTCGAAGACCGACACCTGCGAGCCCAAAGTCCAACCCTCCTCGGTGGCGTCCTGGCCGACTCCCAGAATCAAGCCATCACCCAGCGGATGCAGATAGGCCGAGTATCCCAGGATCTTCAGCTCGCCTTCCACTATCGGGTTGGTCGGATCACTCAGATTGAGGGTGTAGAGGGGGTCGGTTTGCCGGAAAGTCACGACATAACCCATCTCCCCAATGAAACGAACTGAGAAGATCCGCTCACCCTTACCCAGGCCACCAACCGAGCCGACCACTTCGAGCACACCATCGTCCTCGGCCAGAACATAGACGGTGCTCTCGGAATCCTCGCCGCCCCACCAGGTGGGCTGAGAGGTAGTCGCGGCCCGCAGGTATCCGTCATGCTCACTCAGCGAAAACTGATTGAGCAGGAACCCGCCGACATCGCCACTGGCGAGATATTTGGTCGTGGACGGGTCGGAAATGTCGAACTTGTGCAAGGAGGTAACCACACCCTGCGTGTCCTCCGGCTCGGCGGTTTCCCAATCAATCCACTTCTGACTGGCAACGTAGAGGCTGTCGGGCGAGGCGTAGACGGTGTCGCCCTCGGCCAGTACGCCAATCCCGTTGGGGACCAGACCCTCAGACAGGTCGATCGTGACAACCGTCAGCATGCCCAGGCCGGAGAACTCTTGGGGTCGATAGGCGTCCTCGCAGTCAATGAGCACGCCGTCCTCGGTGGATCCGTCGGCGTTCTCGAGAATGAAATAGGGGATCCAGTTCTCGATGGTCGAATTGCGGATGATCTCCTGGTTGGCTTCCCGAGCCTTGATATTGGCTCGAAGCCCTCCACCCTCGGGGTACTCCCACACAAATCCGGTTGGCTGGGACCGAACAACCACTCGGGCCACATCGCCGGTCATACGAGCGCTCAGGTAAGCGCCATCCAGGTAAAGAGTGCGCAGAATCTCGATCGAGGAGCTATCGCTCACGTCGATCTCGGTTAGGACCGAGACCGGGCTTCCGCCGTAGTAGTAGTCGGTTTCCGGCGCAACGACTCCACTGCTGCCGGGGAGATATCCGCCGTACTGATTGGACAGAACCACCACCCGGTCACCGGACAAAAGCAACTCGCCCCAGCCGGTCGGGAGAACGAGGGAATCAGACACTGCAGGCTTGCCATCGACGATCTCGAGGACGAACAGCTTTCCTTGCGCCACGGCGAAGATCCGCTCTCCGTCGGTCTTGACGATGTCGGGCTCGTCGACGCCCGCCTCCTGGAGGTTGGTGCCCGAATAGTCGACACCTTGAACCCGGACCGACTCCGGAGCCGAGGTTGCGTCCGCCGCTTGAAGCACCACGTCGCCCTCCAGGATCGGAACGCCGCCGTAGTAGTAGCCCAAGCCGTACTCGGTGACGACCTCCAAGGCCTCCGCTTTGACGTGACTGAGGAAGTCCTCGCAGGCGTCGAAACGGAAGAGCCCGGCCGCCACGGCGGCAGGATTACCGGTGCCGACAACCGGCGAACAGGCCGTTGCCAGCAGAGTGAGGGCTAGAAAGATGGTCTTTTTCATGGTGTTTTTACCCCGGCGTCTTTGTCGTTTCGTCTGAGACGACGCGGAGCGTGGTCGAGGTTCCCGTCCTTGAGGCATCGGCCAATCCTGTACTCAGTTGAGTTCCCCAACTGCCACTGGTCAGGTGCCAGCACCTTCCTCATCGATGAGTCGCAATTGCTGCTCGAACCAGGCCCGGTCCTCAGACGCCGGATGGTCATCGATGAAGCGTTCGGCCACCTCGCGGGCGTTAGCGCGCCGACCCGAATCGATGAACTCGCCGATCCAAACCGACGCCGTATAGGCAATGTCGCCTTCGATCTCCTGCGGCGACATCGCCAGAATCTCGCGAAGGTCGGCCACATCGCTCGATACTGTTCCTCCAAAACCCCGCCCGGGGCGCAGCGTCACCGCAACCATCAAGGCGTGGAGGAGCCCACTGGTGAACAAGATCCTTCCGAGGAAGTCGTGTCCGGCCGGCCAGAACGAAAGAACGGCTGCCAGCAACGAGATCATGGGGCCGGCGAGCGAGAACACCGTCCATTGCGATCGATATCGGGCCTGGTCGATGGTCCCGGCAGCCGTCAGGCCGATTCCCTGGAAGCGTCGTACTTCCACTTTGATGCCGCCGATGACCACAGCTCGCAGCAACGGCCCGTTGCCAAAAACCAGCCGTGTGAGGCGCATACGCACGGCGATCGCTCCGAGTGCGTGCCCCAGTTCGTGAACAAGCACTGAAAACGGTAAGCCGACTACCAACCCAAGCATCGGACCGAGCGCGTTCGGTACCGGGCGGTCGGAGTCACCCCCTAGCCAACCGAGGACGCCAAACAGGCCGACCACACCCACCAAGAGCCACAAACGCCGGGCATCGCGACGCAGACAATCATCGCATCGCGTCGCGAGGTCGGCCCGATCAGGCCTCGGAGCTCCGCACGACCGGCACGTCAGGCCAGACCCAGAAAGCTTGCTGGTCATTGCGGGCAGTAAACCACACGCCTGCCGGCGTCCTCGGCTACGTGACCAGTAGCCCTTCGGCCTCGAGCGCGCTTTGCAACGTGCTGGCCTCACCGGGTCGCACTGAAAGAGTCAGGATGCCACCACCACCGTGAGGCGAGTGACGCAGCTGGAGGTCGCGAATATCGACTTGGCACGCCTCCAAGGCTCGGCCTACTCGAGCCAGCTCGCCCGGTTGATCGGCCAAGGCCACCTCCACGCCCACGACCGGCGGAGCCAGCTCTTTGCGAGCCCGGCCCGCCTCGCGCAACGCTTCGACCAGCTCCTCCTGGTCGCCGGCTTCGATCGCTGCCGCCCAGGCGTCGAGTCGCTTGCGATACGAGGCGATCACTTCAGTCACGGGAATCGAGTTGCGGACCAGTAGTTCTGCCCACAGGGCCGGGTCGGAAGCGGCTACTCGTGTCAAGTCCCGGAACGAGCCGGATGCCAGACCGAGGCCGGCGGGGTGCTTCAATGCTTCCCGGATGAGGGCAGCGGCGAGGACTTGCGGTAGATGGCTGATCACCGCCACCGCGTCGTCGTGCTCAGCCGCGGTCATCCGCAGCGGATTCGCTCCCAGCAGTGCGACGATTTCTTCCATCCTTCCGAGATCGGGCTCCGACGAGCCGTCGGTTATCAGAACCCAGGCTGCACCTCGAAATAGCGACGACGACGCTGCCCCCGGACCAGAGGTCTCCCTTCCTGCCATTGGGTGGCCACTGACGTAATGATCGAGGTGTGCCGCCGCAGGAGCGATACCGGCCTTCACCCCTGCAACGTCCGTGACCAAAGCGTTCGTTCTCAGGTCGGCCAGCACCGCGGGAACAGTCGCCGGCGGGCCGGCAACCACGACGAAGTCCGCATCATCCACTGCTTTCTGTGGGGTCTCGGCAACCAGGGAGAAGGCCTCGAGGCCGGCCAGCTCGGCCACCGTCTCGGGAGACGGATCAAACCCATGGACATTCCAGCCAGCCTCTCTCAAGCCGAGGGCGATCGAAGTACCGATGAGGCCCGTACCGAGAATGCCGGCTTGTTTCATCGGTTGGAAGCCCTCAGAGCGTGATACCCATCGCCTGGCCGATGCGGCGCAGATCATCCATCAGCGTGTTGAAATCGTCGGGAAGCAAGGCCTGATTCCCATCTACTTTGGCGGTTTCCGGCGCTTGATGGACATCGATCAGCACGCCGTCGGCCCCCACCGCCATTGCCGCTTTGGCAAGCGGGGCGACCAGGTATCGATGTCCGCCCGAATGGCTGGGATCAACAATGACGGGCAGATGAGAAAGCTCCTTGACGACAGCTACTGCCGAGATGTCGAGGGTGTTGCGGGTGGAAGGCTCGTAAGTCCGGATCCCTCGCTCACACATGATGATCTCGTGGTTTCCCTCCTTGTAGATATATTCGGCGGCGTTGAGCCATTCATCCACCGTTGCAGTGAAACCGCGTTTGAGCATGACCGGCTTGGGCTGCCGACCCAGTTCGCGCAGCAGAGTGAAGTTGGCCATATTGCGAGTACCGACTCTGATCAGGTCGGCATGCTGGGACACGAGTTCTACGTCGCGGGGATCGAGTACCTCGGCGATGAAGGGCATTCCGAAGGTCTCCCGCGCCTCTTCCAGGTACCGGAGGCCTTCCTCACCCAAGCCTTGAAATGAGTAGGGCGAGGTCCGAGGCTTGAACGCATCTCCTCGCAGAATGACAGCTCCGGATTTACGGACCGCCTCGGCGGTCGCCATCAGCTGATCTCGACTTTCGACGGCACACGGACCTGCTATCACTGTGAAGCTCCCGCCTCCGACCGGCACGCCACCCACATGCACGACCGAGTCGTCGGCCTGGAATTCCCGCGAAACGAACTTGAACTCCTTCAGCACCGGCACGGCCCGGGCTACTCCTTGCATGGCCTCCCAGGGAAGCTGCTGAATCATGCCGCGGTCTCCTACCGCGCCGATCACGGTGCGCAACTTGCCCTCCGACACGTGGGCCTCGGCGCCGATCTCTCGCAGCCGATCGACCACCGCTTGGATCTGCTCGGCCGTCGCATCAGCGGCCATCACAATGATCATTCCGATGATTCTGGCAGGACGAACGCCGTCTGCAGCTAGAAAGCGGGCCGGCGGATTGCACTTACACTGATTGCACGGATCTGTTCGCAGGGCACGTAACTATTTCAACTGAAGCAACGACCGAGTCTGCGCCGCCGCTCAAGCCACCTCGCCGGGGCGTCAGCACTACGCGCCGCAGACAGATCGTCGTGGGCTTGATCGTGATCTGGGTCGGTCTGGTGGCCTGGTCGCTGTTCCGGGCAAGCCAGGAAGCCCGGGCGGGACTCGAAATCCTCGAATCCGTGCGCGACGATCTGGCACTCGAGGATTTGGAAACTGGCACCATCCAGGCAGCCCTGACCGAGGCGTCGGCGAACTTCAAAGCCTCCCAGGATCACGTGCGCGCCCCGTGGGTCACGCCGCTGCGCCTGGTCCCACTAGCCGGCGTACAGGTGCGGTCGGCCGACGCTCTTAGTTCATCTGCTGCCCGGGCGGTAGACGTCTTACGTGACGGGGCCGACGAGCTGGTCGAGATCAAGGATCGCACCGAAGCGGGTTCAATCGGGCGGGTGGCAGCCGCTCGTCAGAGTTCAGTGGTGGCAGGCGATACCGCCGCAGCACTCGACGCTCTCGAGCTGGGCCCCGCCACGGGCCTGGTTCCCCCTCTCCACAACGCGCGGGCCGAATTCCGGGAAGAGTTGGCCGACATCCTCGATTTGGCAAAGCGGGGTGAGATCGCGGCGGAGGGGATCGCCGATTTCCTAGCAGGCCCGAGCCAATATCTCTTGCTGTCCGCTAACACGGCAGAGATGCGAGCCGGCACCGGAATGTTCCTGATGGCCGGGGTCGTCGACATCGAAGACGGCGAGATCGAAGTGGGTGAGCTGCAGCAGACGGGCGACTTGCGCCTCGAACGGGCGGTCCCGATCACCGACGGCGATCTGGAAGCGAACTGGGGCTGGATGCAACCTGATAAGGAGTGGCGGAACCTGGCCGCCTCACCGCGGTTGGCCGCCAGCGCCGAGATGGCGGCCGCTATGTGGCAGGAGCAAACCTCGACCAGTGTCGATGGGGTCTTGGTCGTGGATCCGGTAGCTCTCGAATCGCTACTGCAAGCTTCCGGGCCGGTAGAAGTTGACGGCTCCGTGATCTCTGCCGAAAACATCGTGAGCATCATTGCTTTCGACCAGTACTGGGAGGAAGACGCCGAAATCCGCCGGGATCGCCTCCGATCCATTGCCGCCGGATCCTTCGAAGCCATATCCGACCCGGATGTGGACCTGTTCACATTGGCCTCTGGTCTGGCCGATGCCGTGGCCGGGCGCCACATGATGGCCTGGTCGGCCAAGCCGTCGCACCAAGCCGCCTGGGAGGCACTCGAAGCGGACGGCGCCCTCAGCCCAGAGTCGGTGATGATCTCGGTCTTGAATCGTGGAGCCAACAAACTCGACACGTTCCTCGACGTTTCCTCAACAGCTACATCGAACCGGGTCGACAACACGGTCGTCGTCGACATGGCCATAACGCTCACGAATCGAACCGGACCAGGATTGCCCGAGTATGTGCTCGGGCCCTCCCAAGCCCTCGGAGTTGAGCGCGGCACCTATGTAGGCATCCTGACCGTGAATGTCCCTGGCTCAGCGCGTGATCTTCGGTTTCGCGATGTCGACTCATTGGTGGTCAACGGCTCCGACGGGCCCACGTCCGTGCAGGGCATCTGGGTCGAGCTGCCGGCCGGCGAATCCGTGACCCACAATTTCGAGTTCACCTTGAATGCCGGACAAGCACGGATGGTGATCGAGCCGTCGGCTCGGATTCCAACCATCGATTGGATGTTCGATGGCACCGGCTGGGCCGATAGTGGTCCGCGGACGCTTGACCTCGATGCCGCCGACTACGGATCGGATCCGTCCGTCAATATATTTCGCGCTGGCGGCGACATCAGATCCTCACAGACGGCGATCGCCCCCACGCCGCGAGTTGCGCTGAATCGTGCCGACAAGACTTCGGTGGCGGTCAGCTGGCGTGTCGTGCTCGACAACGTAGCGGTAGTCGTGTGGGAGAAGACCGCCGATCAGGAGTGGGCCGCGGTGTATGAAGGAATGGCCGATGACGCCACCATCCGATCCGGACTCGAGCCGGCGACTGAGGTCTGTTATCGCACCGCCCTAGCTACCACCCCCAGGTCCTTCAGCAGCCCGGTGTGCGTGTTCATCCCGGAGCCTGAACCACCTGTCGGTTACCTCGAGTTCAGCGGCGATCCCGAATCGTATTTGCTTACACCCGATTTCGTGACCGGGTCCGTCCTCGACATCAGGGCGCTCGTCGCCCCCGACGAGTGGAACCCCCCACAGTGGCAGATGTTCGTTGGCCAATTCGACCAGCTCAACAATGATCGATCATGGAGGTTCGGGATTGACTCCTTCAACTCCTTCCGAGCCAACTTCTCGGCCGACGGCCTAGAACCATTGGGCGACGCGATGGAGTTGCCCGATTTCTTCGTCGACGGCATTCCCGAATGGGTGCGGTTGACCATCGACACCGAAGCCGGCTTGGAGCGATTCTGGATCTCAGACGACGGGCAGGCCTGGAACCAATGGGGACGAGATCTGGTATTCGATCCGCTCGAGCTCCACGACGCGGCCGGACCGGTCTTCCTTGGCACCGATCGCCTGGCTAGCGACAACGCATTCGACGGGCGCATCTATTACCTGGAGATTCGCACCGGGCCGAATAGCGAGACAGTCGCTCTCCTCGATTTGCGCACCAATGAGCAGCGCACCGGCGAGGACACCTGGACGGACGCCACTGGACGATCCTGGGTCGCACAGGGATCGGGGTGGAGTTATGTGGACCCGGTTCCGGATTCCTAAGTGATCGGCCAAATACCGCTAACTATTGCAAGCAAAAGTCGCTACACTTGCTAATGATGAAAGATCCGGTCACAGAACTCGGTGAGTTCATTCGAGCACAACGCGAGCGGAGCGCAATATCGCTTCGCAAACTGGCGGAACAGGCAGGCGTGTCCAACCCCTACCTGAGCCAGATCGAGCGCGGCCTGCGCAAGCCCTCTGCAGAGATCCTCAAAGGGATCGCCAAGGGACTTTCGATATCGGCTGAGACCCTGTACGTAAGGGCCGGGCTGCTTGACCCAAGCCCCAACGGGACTCCTTCGGTGGTGGAAGCCATCGAGGCCGATAAAGGGCTCACGGCCCGCCAGCGACAAGCGTTGCTCGAGATTTACCGAAGCTTCCGCGACCATGACGAATAGGAGGACCGCAATGGTCACTGCAACTGATGGGCGCAAGGCGGCCTATGCCCTGATCGGAGCTCCGGTGTGGGCTGCCAAACGATTGGCAGATATCACCTCGGACCTGGGCGATGTCACCCGGCGCGAAATGCAAGAGTGGATCAAAGAGGGCGAGCGCCTCACCAAGCGGCTGAGCGACAAGAAGGTCGTTGAAGAGCTGAGCGAGCGGGTCGACCTCGACCAGATCCAGGATCAAGTCGAGAGGCTGCGCGACCAGCTCGAATCGGTGCTGGGCAATTGGCGCGAGAGTTTCCGGCCCGACAAGGCGGCCCCCAGCAAAACCGAGGCCAAGAAACCTGCAGCCAAGAAACCAGCAGCCAAAAAGGCGGCGCCCAGCAAAACTGGGGCCAAGAAGCCCGCGGCCAAGAAGGCGGCGCCCAGCAAAACTGGGGCCAAGAAACCAGCGGCCAAAAAGCCCGCGACGAAGAAGACGACCAGCTAACGGATAAGCGCCCCCACCGGGGCGCTTTACTTGTCAGTGAGTGACTGCCGGGGGCAGCTCCTTGGCGTGGTCGACCCAGCGCTTGACCATCACCTCGGTGGGAAGCCTGCGAACGAGACGTTTCTTGGAATTGACCTGGGTCAGTTTCATGAGCAGGGATTGGGGATTGCGGTTGCGCAGCTCCTTGCAGGTGTCCACTCCGGCCGCCTCGAGAAGATCGGAATACTCCTCGCCGATTCCCTTCACTCTCATCAGGTCGGCGCGGTTCACCCACTCCAGAATCCGTTTCTCGGGTACACCGGTTGCAGAAGCGATCTCCCGTCGCCCACTGCGTGTCCCTGCTCGCTTGAGAAGCTTCTCTGTGGTGCGGACGCCGGCTCTCCGCAGAGTGCGAGCCTCTTGCCGGCTCAGGCCGTCGATGGTGTCAATCGAACCCACCAGAAATCCTTTCTCGCAGTCTTGACGCCCCCGGGAACAATTTAGCAATACAGGTTCATGCCGCGCCAAATCGATCCCGGGCCCGGGCGATGTCCGACTTGACCTCGATTCGCATCAGTGGCGGCTTGTCGATCCGGACTTCAGTCACCCACCGCGGATGCGCGGCCGCGATCTCGAGCGGAGGGAGCTGCCGACTCATGACATCGTCCCAGCGCATCCGGTCGATGATTATCGGATAGCCAGGCTCATATCGATAGAGCGGGATGGTCAGGTCACCGGCGTGCTCTGCCGCAAGAGTGGCAATGTCCTCCTGGGATATACCCGGCTGATTGCCAAGCATGATTACGCACGGAACCGCCACCCGCTCCCTCGCCAGATGATCAAGCCCAACTGTGACTGAACTCCCTAGTCCGGCTTCCCATTCGTAATTCACCACTACCACCGCCGATCCCAGATCGGTCGCCGCGATGATTTCGTCGGCCTGCCAGCCAAGCACCACAACCACCGGATCCAGATCCCAGCTCAACAAATCGCCGACAAGCGATTCGAGCAGTGTTTTCTCGTTCCAATCCACGAGCTGGACCGGTTCTCCCAACGCCTCCGACGGGCCGGCGGCAAGCACCATCCCGGCGAGGCGCCTCATAGATCGCCCATCAAAGCGTCCACCAACTCCGACTGAAGGTACGAGAGAAAGCCCAACGCCGCATGAGCGGGGTCGCGCTGGTCGCCGGCCTGCTCCCAACCCGGCTCTTCGATACCCAATCGGGCCGCGAGGGCGAGGCGCGAATCGCCCAGAATCCTCATCCACGCCTCGGCCTCCTCCACCGAGAGTCCGCTCTGGCCGGACTGGACCTTGGTCAGCGAAGCGAGAAAGGATTCTCGGTCGGCCCGGCGAGTGGCATCCAGGTCAGGCCCGGTTACTTCTTCTAGCTCAGTTTGAGCAGCATCGTCGTTGGGATACGCCGCCACGTGCAAACGAGCGTAAGCCGGATCCCCCGGTGTCGAGTCAACTCCCTCCAGCAGCTGCGGCAAGGATCTGAGGAACATCAGGTCGCCGTCCGATAACCGGATCTTGACTCCATCGGGCGCGGGCTTGAAGGGACGGCTCACACCTGCTCGATGGTCGCCCAAAGGCCGTAGTGGTGCAGGCGATGGCAATCGAGCTCCACCTTCTCACGCGGCCCGTGGACCACCGCGCACTTCCCTTCGTTGTGCACTTTGAGCATCTTGCGAGTGGCTTCGGCCTCACTGAAACCGAACAAGCGCCGGAAGACGTAGACCACGTAGTTCATCAGATTGACCGGGTCATCCCACACAATGACCTGCCATTCCCGATTCTCGATGTCGTCGACCTCGGCAATCACTTCGTCGACAGGGGCGGCGGTCGTCATGCTCGCGACCTGTCGCTGTCCCGTTGACCGTTGAGGAACTCCTCGAAGTCCGCTCGGGCGACCCGCCATTCACGGCCAAATTTGACGCCCTTCATTTCCCCCGACCGCAGCACCCTGGTCACGACAAAGCTGGAAACATCCATGTAATCGCAAATATCGGCCACAGAAAGCCACTCCTTGGGGAGGTCCACCCGTATCCGGTCCATAGCCACAGGTTATGGTACGGATAGGACGCCAACAAGAGGAACAATGGACGACCTTCATGCATCGCTGATTGAAGACCTGACCAGACGTCGCGGCGTGGTCATGCTCCTCGGTGGTGCCGACTCTGGAAAAACCACCTTTGCCCGCCACCTAATGGACGCCGCCCTTCTGACAGGAAAGCGAGTTGCCTTCGTGGATGCAGACATCAGTGAGTCAACTGTGGGTCCGCCGACCTGCGTAGGCCTCAAGTTCATCAATGACCCCGCGGACCTGGACCAGCTCGACGATGCCGATCGGCTTCAGTTCGTCGGCTCAATAAAGACCGAAGGGCTCGTGCTGCAGCACGTGGTGGCAACAGCTTCGTTGGTGAGCCAGGCGCGTGATGAGGCCGACTTGGTCGTTGTCGACACCACCGGAACCGTATCCGGGGTAATCGGACAGACACTCAAATATCACAAGACCGAATTGTGCCGACCCGAGGTCATCGTCGCCTTTCAACGGGGACAAGAGATGGGTCCGATCGTGGGGATGTTGCGCCGATTCTTCTCGACGGAAATCGAGGAGCTGGGAGTGTCAACCACCGTGTTGCCATCCTCACCGGACGAACGCAGCACCGCCCGGGCCAAGCGGTTCGCCGCAGCGCTCTCACCGCCCCTGCAGGCTTGGCGGGTACGGGACACGGTCTTCGCCCCCACTCTTCCCGCCGGACTGGATCATGCTCGGCTCGACGCCATGCTCGTCGGGCTCCAGGATGGATCCGGTGCTTGCTTGGGCCTGGGCGTCCTCGAAGAAAGCGAAGGCCTGCTGCGGGTCCTCACCAATCATGGGGAGGGGATGCGAGGGCTGCGGCTCGGCTCGATGCGGATCGATCGCGAGTCGTTTGCGGTGACTCCGGTCCGGCTGCGCGAGGTCATGTTCGGCATCTGACCGGCCGCGAAAAAACCCCCAAGAAACTTGTCTACAACCCGTTGTGCACAACCGCCTGTGGATTGGTGTGGAAATGTGGACAAGGCGAAATCCAGTCAGAGCCTGACCTCATTTAGCCCCAGCTAGCTAGTCAGGAGCCGGGAAAAACGCCCTTATTCATTGGGTTTTCCCACCTTGCCCCGATTTGACGCTCTAAGTAGGTTCCTCCCGGTAAGAGCCCGAGAAGCTGAGGCGATTCCCGGGATCCGTTTGGGGAAGTGCGGATTCTAAGGTTGCCACGGTTACTCGGGTTCTTGCTATGTCTCTGTAGATCCTCGGCGGAGCTGATAAGCGCGTTCTGACACTCTGTCCTCCTTGGGGAGGACCGCCTGAGCACAGCGAAGGCGAGGAGGGGGCGCACTAAGCCCTTTCGAAATCGGTTCCCAATCTTCCTCTTTGGTGAGGCCGCCTGAACACAGCGAATGCGAGAAGAGAGAGCACCATCCGCGCAGTTGCGGAGCAACTGCCAAGCTGCCCGGAGGGCAGCCCTCCCCCCTTCCGTCACCGACCCTTCGGGTCGGTGCCACCTTCCCCCGAGGGAAGGAGAGGCCGAACTGAAAGCGCCGGGTGCACCCACTTATTGCCGACTGCCGACTGCTTATTGCTTACTAAAGCCCGCTTCGATCAGAGAACGGAAGCTGAGCTCGACCGCCTCGTAGATTGCTCCCACGACCTCGTCGAGCACCGGAGCCGTGACCTCAGTGAGGGCCACTCGTCCAACCAGAAAGACATCCTCGTCTTTGTCGATGGCGAAGTGGACCCGCCACAAGCGCTCATTGCGACGCAGCAGCTGGCGATACACCTCCAGGTGGCCCCGAGGAGGGTTGGGTGAAACGTACGCCTCATAGCCGATCGTTAGGTCACCGACGTCGAACCAAATGGTGGTGAAATCACGAGCCTGCTGAGCCATTCGAACCGCCCACCGGCCTTCGTACTCACCGGCGAACACCACGTCCGAGGTTTCGTCCTCCGCCCAGGCTTGGCTGACTGCGCCGAGCAGCTCCCAGGCCTGATCCCGATTCACGGCGATGGTGCCCCGGTGTACAACTCGAGGAGTCGGTCGGCAGTGCCCTCCCACGAGAAACCCTCGGCGTGTCTGATGGCTCCGGTGGCAAGTCTGTCGGCTAAGTCGGCATCGCTGAGGATGCTCTTGACCGCGGTGGCATAGTCGCGGGCATCCCAGCCATCGACTAGCAGACCACTCCGACCATGCAACACGGTGTAGGCCAGGCCCCCCGCCCGGGCGGCAACCACCGGCAATCCGCACGCCTGCGCCTCGGCAGCCACCAGGCCAAACGACTCCGAGCGAGACGGTACCAGCAGGACGTCGCAGGCCCGATAGAAGTCTGCTAGGCGGGCGTGGGTCTCGGGGGGTTTGAAGACTACCGCTTCGGCCAAGCCCCGCTTGCGAGCCAAAGCATGGAGATGGGCCACCTCGGCCTCACCGTCCTGGCCGCTTGGTCCCCCAATCACCACCAGGCGGGCGGTAGGGAACTCGGGTCGCAGTTCGGCCAGCGTTTCGATTCCGATATCTATGCCTTTCAGAGACTGGATGCGGCCGGCCATCAGCAAGAGCGGTCCCCACTCGATTCCGAGTTCTTCCCTCGCCTCGTCCTTCGGGCCCGGTTTGAAGATCTTGTGGTCGACACCTGGTGGGGAGATGCACAGCGATTCGGGTTGAGCGCCGTAGTGGGTCACCAGATCCTCGAATTCAAATGGCGTCGAAGTAACAACGCAGTCGGCAAACTCGATTACCTCCTGTTCGGTTGCGATCCGCAGCAGGCTCTCTGGGGGCTGGCCGGGCCGGCGTGAGGCATCCTTGAGTCGGCCCAAAGTGTGGAACGAATGGGCCAGCGGAATCTCCATCTGCTGCTTGACGATCACCCCGGCCCACCCGGAAAGCCAATAGTGAGAGTGAACAACGTCGTAGTCGACGCGATTGGCCCCCGCCCATTTGCCGACTCCAAGGGCGAACTCCTGAACCAGTTCTGGCAGCTGGGAAGTGGGAAGCTTCTCCTCGGGACCCGCAGTGATGTGCACAACCCGGTACCCGGCGGTGACAGCCACGTCTTCCGGCTGGGCGGGGTCTGTCCGTCGAGTAAACACCTCAACCTTGATACCACGAGCGGCCATCGTGCGCGCCAGCCGGTCGATGTATACGTTCATTCCTCCGGCATCACCCAGTCCGGGCTGCGCCAAGGGCGTTGTGTGAATGGAGAGAAAGGCAATGCGCTTAATCAAGTTTCACCCTTCACGGAGAAAAGGGGACGGGCCACTGCGCCCAACCGCAACTTATAGGCCTCATCCCCCTTGAGGAAATCGAACACCTTCCGCCCCTGGTCGATGGCCTCCTCTACTAAGCGAACCAAGCCCACGATCCCCGGTGACGCCGTCGCCAAAGCTGGGACGTACGCCGAGTTGTACAAGTAGTAGCCCTCGGCGTCCTCGAAGCCGAACCACGCCGCGACCGGTTCTCCGTTCTCGCCCGCCAGCACGTCGACCCGGGTCTCTGAAAGCTGAGCTAGAGCTCGAAAAAAAACTTCCCGTTCTTTAGTCATGAACCGTCCCTTCTCCCCCGGAGCCAGCCTGTGCATTTCGGCAAACAAGCCAACCGGGTCCGCTGTTCCGATCAGAAATCTCGGAGGACCGAGTAACTCGATGAAACGTCGGCGCTTGCGGCGTACTTCGTGACGCTCCTTCTTGGAGAGACCGGCCCAGAACTCATCGCGCTGCGCCGGCAGGTGTATCCGAAAGGCGTTCTCTTGATCCTCCACTTCAGCATTGGGCAAAGCGGCCCCCAGCATCTCGGCCGCCTCGGCCGGCAACGAGTCGAAATGGAACGAAACCGGTTCCGTGAACTGCGCCAGGTAGGCAGCGAGGCCGTTGGCCGCTCCCCGCCCCAATGGACTGTGATAATCCGTGAGGTCTGGATCTCCCACCAGCGCCAATACGCCATCGGGCCGATGCCGCAGAGCCACGACCCCGTCATCCACCTCGACGATTCGCAGCTCGCCCGTGCCGAAGGAAGACCACCAGGCCTCCAGAAACCCTCTGGAAGCGAACAAAGAGACTTGGGGAGCAACCGGAGCCAAATCAAACCCGGCACTCGACCAATCAGAATGGACCCGCATCAGGAAGACGGAAGGGCGGGCTCGAGAAAGCCGACCTTCTCACCGCCCCCCAGAATCGGCGGACGGGCATGGTCCGCCCAGGCTTCGATCATCACCGGCTCCACGACTCCCAGCCGCTCGAGGGCGGCAATCAAGCCGACGTAGAGCGGAGCCTTGGTTCCATCCCAACACTTGCCGGCAATGCCGAAACGGCCGGTGACCGCCAGCCCGGCACAGGCCACAGCGCCACCCTTGGCCAACCCGGGGAGCCAGGAAGCTATCGCCGTCTCCGGTTGGCCCGAGTCCGACGTCAGCGCCGGCATGGCCGCCATCGCCTCGCGCACCCGGATGTAGCGGTCTTCGGTGGCCAGCCGGGTGAACGCCCGTGCGAGGCCGCGAACCGTGCCTCGCAGTGTGGGAAACCCACAGCCGTCGACACCGACGGGCTGAACGTCCTCCCCGCTGGCTTCAGCCACCAGCTGCGCAACCTCTTGCTGATAAGGATGGTCGGGCTTGGTATACGAGTCCAGCGGCCAACCCTGGACGGCACAGGCAACCAGGGCGGCTGCGTGTTTGCCGGAACAATTATGAAACAGAGGTTGGGCGTCGACTAGACCGGAACGAATCAGCCGCCGCCGGGCCGACAACGACAAAGGCCAATCCGGAGGACAGTGCAAAAGGGAGACCTCGAGGCCGTTCCGTTCGAGCAGTTCTGCCACGATGGCCAGGTGTACCGGCTGTCCGCCGTGGCTGGAGCAGGCAACGGCGGTTTGTTCCCGGTTGAGCTCCGCCCCGGCCTCCAGCGAGAAGGTGGCTTGGAAGGGTTTGATAGCCGAGCGATAGAAGAAGGGGCGGTCAACATCCCCGATCTCGAGCAGCGGCTTGCCGGTCGGGTCGATTGCAGCCACAGCACCGTCGTGATAGCTCTCAGCGACCCCGGATCGGACCGCCCGGGCGAGCATTCAGTCGGAACGGCCGAGCAGCTCGTCGAAGTTGGCGAGTCCGTTCTTGTAGCGAGTCGTCAGTTCTGCTTGCACGACCTCGAAGACCTCGATCACGGACTGACGCTGGGCCGAGACCTCGGCTTCGGCCTCGACGAGCGCCAGCTGAATATCCAATAGCTCGGACTCCTCGACCAGGGCGATTCGGGTCAGGAAGTCGGCATCCAAAACCTCGTCGATCCGACGACGATGGTGGTCGGGCAGGTCGGGGATCTTCACCTTGGTAGGGCGCCCGCTCGGATGGTACTCAGAGGCCGAGTCGGCGAGGATGTCCGGAAGTGCCTCGAGTAAGGTTCGGGTCTCTTCGCCCCGACGGCGGTTCAACTCGAACAGCAGCAGGTCCATCCGGCCGTGCAACATGCGACGGTAGTAGGACAACTCGTTCTCGACCTCGTCACACAAGCGGCGTCGCTCGCGCAACAGGTCAATACTGAGCGATTCGAGGTCGGCTAGAAACTTCGGGTCGGTTATCTGGTCGATGCGGCGACGCTTATCGGTCATGAGTTCCCTTATTTGCAGTGCTCAACCAACGTAGGATACGGGTTAACCGGGCTATTCCCACGACCACCGGGATGCAACTGGAAGTGAACGTGTGGTACACCGCCCACGGCGTTGCCGCTGTCGCCGTTGAATGCAACTACTTGCCCGGCGGAAACCCGCGTCCCGTCTGATATTCCGTCGGCGTATCCGCTCAGGTGGGCGTAGTAGTAGGAGGTGCCATTGTGAGCATCGAGCCACAGGCTGAGACCGCCCAGGTCGGAGTTGCGCTTGATGACGGTGCCATCGGCGACGGCGAGAACCGGATGCCCGTAGGGAGCCACGATGTCGGTGCCCTTGTGGGTTCGGCCGCCGGACCGCGGCTGGCCCCAGTCATTGATGAAGCGGTAGAGCGAATCGAATAGGCAGACAAATCCGGCCGTCTGGGAGGCGCTGGCGCCGGCCGCCGCTCCCTCCAACAACGCCAGAGCCGTCAACCGGCGACGACGTTCCTCCTCTCGACGCAGGCGCTCGGCCTCCTCGAACTCGGCGCGCAACTCCACATACTCGGTGTCGAGGGCGTGGAACAGCGAATCGATCTCCGCTACTAAATCGCCTTGTTCCTTTTCCAGCTCGAGAAAACGCTGCTGATCCTCGAACAGGCGTTCCTGAGTAGCCTCCAACCCGTTGCGCACGCTGCTGAGACGGTCGAGCAACGAGACTTCTTGCTGCGCGGCCCGCTCGAGGAACTCACGGCCGGTGATCAACTCGGTGAGGCTGTCAACACCGAAGATCACGCCAACCTCGTTGACGTTGCCTGCTTTGAATGCGGCGATGGCCTGCTCTTGGACCAGTTCGTGCAGCTCGCGGATCTCGGCTTCATAGCTGGTTATGCGATCCTCGAATTCGCCGAGGCGGAACGTGACCGTGGCCAGCTCCGCATAGATCGTGTCGTATATCTCGACGACCTCGTCGAGCCGGGCGCTGGCCTCGTCCCTCTTCCGGCGCGCCTCATCCAGCTCGTCACGCGACACCTGGCCCACTGCAGGAATATTCACTGCCAGCAAGGCCAGGATGAGCGACGACGCAAGCAGCAAGCGGTAACCGCGAAATCGGGGCATCAACTCAACAGCGTAATGGCGGGATCGATCTCAGCAACTTTGGCATGCAATGCCGAGCTACNNGGCAGCGCTGTCGAGCGGAGAGAACATCCCGGGGAGCCGTTGCAGCAGATAAAGGTCGCCAGTACGTAACGCCGAGCCGAACGCTCGGCCAGCGAGGAATGCTGAGGCCACGGCGGCGGCGCCGATGACCATGGCCACGACGGCCGTGTCCCAAACGACACCCGTCGCCACGCCGACAACGAGGGTGCCGAGCGCCGCCGCGGTATGCGGGTCCATGAACCCTTCGTCGTTCGAGCCGAGGCGAACCCACAAGATCACATTCGCCACCAACAGCATGATCAGATACGACGTGATGCGGCTCTCACCATGAGCGCCCAGTCTGATCAATACGAGGGCCCCGACGCCGGTTGTCGAAACCACCGTCGCCAGCAATGTCCCTCCGACACCATCAACGGTCCGCATGGTCTTGTCGAAGATCGACCAGCTCATCGTCAGGAGGATTCCTCCGGCCAGAGCAACACCAAGGCCCTCGGATCCCCAGGTCCACGCGGCTCCCACCCCTCCAACAATCGATAACAGCGTGGGCCAACGCGTCATATCGCTGCCGCGATTGGCTGCTTCATCAAAGACGTCCCAAGCCCACAGCCCGGCCACTCCGACCACCAAGATCGAGAACCACCGCGCCGATCCGAGATTGGCGACTAGCAAGCCGGCCCAAGCCACTAGTGGCAAAACGGCCAGCTGGTTGACCGGTGCCCCGATCGCCTCAGAGGCACCACCCGACACGGGCGGCAGTACTGCTACTTCGTCGCTGGCGGAAACCGGGGTGGAATTGTCGGCCGGCTCGCCATTGACCCAGACTTTGGCGGTGGCAAGGCCTTGCTCGAATTCCGGCCCATACGCTGCGGCAGCTTCACTGAGGAGCTCGCCAACCGACTCGCCACTGAGCTCGACCTCACCGGTGCCCGCCGCCTGGCGCAGCCCGGCGAACAGGCGCAAACGTGCCATCAAACTCCTTCCCGGCTCAAGAGGTTAGACGGCGCGGACACCCGGCAACCGGAATACCATGGAGCCATACTTTCCCAAACGGAACTCGCAGGAGCGCATTGGGCCTACATCCACCAACGCGGCAATCCCATACGGGGCGGCCTTCGGCTTGACCTCTGAAGGACGTCGACGCCGACGACTGACCGCGACCGAGACCGATCTCGGCGTAGATCGGCAACGAGCGCTGTTGGTGGGGGTGATCAGCGCTGGCCGACAGGAGCACGAAGCCGGCGTTTCGCTGCATGAACTAGGGCAGCTGACGCTGACTGCCGGTTCGGACCCTGAAGCAGAGCGATTGCTGCGTCGCGACCGACTCGATCCGGCAACTTTCATTGGCAAGGGCCAGGCCCAGGATCTGGCCCGGGAAGCCACCGCGACCGACATTGACGTCGTCGTCTTCGACAACTCGCTGAGCCCAGTTCAGCAGCGCAACCTGCAGGAAATATTCGGCTGCGACGTGGTAGACCGCACCGCCTTGATCCTCGACATCTTCGCCCAGCACGCCACCTCCAAAGCCGGCATGCTGCAGGTGGAGCTCGCCCAACTCAAATACCGTCTGCCCCGCTTGCGCGGCAAGGGCATTGCATTGAGCCGGCTGGCCGCTGGCATCGGGACCCGGGGGCCCGGCGAAACCAAGCTAGAGACCGACCGGCGCAGAATCGCCACCCGCATCTCTAAATTGGAACGCGAGCTGCGCCATATCGGTCAGGTGCGGAGGACGCAGCGCAAAGCTCGTCTCCAAGCCGATGTCACTACTGCTGCTCTGGTCGGCTACACCAACGCTGGCAAATCTTCTCTGCTCAACGCTCTGACCGACGCCCACACGCTGACGGAGAATCAGCTCTTCTCGACACTCGATCCCACTGTGCGCCGCCTCGAACTGGAGGCCGGTCCTGTCCTGCTGTCCGACACCGTCGGGTTCGTTCGCGACCTGCCTCACGAACTGGTGGAGGCATTTCGCTCCACCCTCGAGCAAGTGACGGAAGCCGACCTGCTGCTTCATGTGGTGGACGCCTCCGACCTGGAGCCGGAGCGCCAGATCGCTGCCGTCCACGACGTGTTGGCGGAGATCGGGGCAACCGGAATGCCCGAGCTATTGGTCTTCAACAAGATCGACCTGGTCGAGCCCCACGTCGTCGAGCGACTGCTGGCCCTATACGACCCGGCGATTGCCGTTTCAGCTTTGAAGGGAACGGGCCTCGACCGGCTGCGATCAGAGCTGGCAGAGGCACAGCGAGCCGATCACATCGTGGCCGCATTTGTCGTCCCCTATGAGCACGGCGAAGTCGTGGCCGCCTTGCATCGCCTCACGGAAGTCTTGGAGGAAGTCTTTGAGGCCGACGCCACCCACCTCAAGGTACGCGGGCCGCAGAGTGCCCTGGCGCCTTACTCCGCATTCCGCGTGTAATCCATGATCGGACGGGAGGATTACCCCAGCCCACCGCTGGTGGAAGACGCTCTCGATCCCGATCCGTTCGTTGTGTTCCGCAAATGGTTCAACGACGCCCATGAGCGGCGGGCCGTCCAGCCCGACGCCATGACGTTGGCCACCGTAGCCGACGGCCGGCCCTCGGCCCGGGCTGTTCTTCTCAAGCAGTTCGACGATTCCGGCTTTGTATTCTTCACCAACTACCGAAGCCAGAAGGGTCGGGAGATAGCCGCCAACCCCAATGTGGCNNCAGATCGCGGCGGCTGCGTCCAACCAGAGCAGTGTGTTGGCCGACCGCGCTGAGCTCGCGGCCGCCTTCCGGCGAGTCGAAGAATCGGTCGGCCAAGCCGTAGAGCGTCCGGATCATTGGGGCGGTTATCGGGTGGTGCCCGAAACCATCGAGTTCTGGCAGGGTCAAGCGGATCGCCTCCACGACCGCCTCCAATACCGGCGACAGGGCAGCGAGTGGATTCGGGAGCGGCTAGCGCCCTGAGGTGGCTGCCGCTCCAACCTGTAGAAAGCAGCCTGGTCAACGTGATGAAGATCGAAAACGATAAAGGTGCCTATGTTTCCGCCTGGTGCCATCGAGGCCCGCGTCGGGTGTGTCCGGTCTGGTAGGTTCCGCCGCGGAGGGTTCGCACCGCGAACCGGGAAGAGAGGATTGGCAAATGGCGGATCTCAAGGGACATTCGTTGGCTTTGATCGAAGCGTTCAACAACAACGAACTCGACGAATATATGAGGTTGGTCGGCGACGCCGAGTACAACGAGCTTGGCACTCACCGGACGCTGAGCGGTGATGAGTTGCGGCAGGCCCTGGTCGGATGGAGAACCGCTTTCCCGGATGCCACGGGCACGATCACCAACACCGTTGAGTCGGGCGGACAGGTCGTACAGGAGATCACCTGGACCGGCACNNGCAATTGCCGTGAATGTGTATGAGGGCGACCAGCTCAAAGAAATTCGGCACTACTTCGACCTGCTGACCCTCATGACGCAGATCGGCGCCGCCTGACCACTAGCCGGGCCAACACCTAGAGCCAGATTGGCGTTCGCTGAACGCCGCTGACACGCGCCGTCCTGGCCGGCTAGCCCCCTGGCGGCGGCCCGCCGCCACATGCAGCCAGTCCGAGGTCTGCGGCGATCAACCCGAATAGCAGACGTACCCGCACCGAACCTGTTCTCTAACTCCAGCTCAACCCAGGGGGTCGACTGCTATTCCTGCCCGGTGAGGCGTCGCGTGGCCAGCTCGATGTAATCCTGATTGGTGTCGTAACCGACGTAGTGCCGACCGGCATCCCGGGCCGCCACTGCAGTGGTGCCCGACCCAATGAACGGATCCAGGACCAGGTCGCCCGTGAAGGTGTAGAGCTCGATAAGACGTCGCGGTAGCTCCTCCGGGAACGGCGCCGGATGGCCGATCCGTTTGGCCGAGGCAGTCCGCATCGACCAGATCGAGGTTGTCGCTTCCATGAACTCGTCGCGCTCAATCGTGCTCTCGCCCTTGCGTACCCGGCCGAAGGATTCCTTACAACCGACGATCACATACTCGTGCACATCGCGCAAAGTGGGGTTCTGGGCCGACTTCCACGATCCCCAGGCGCATGAGCCACCGGCACCTTTGGCCTTCTGCCAAATGACCTCGCCCCGCAGCATATAACCGAGGTCATTGAGCAACCCGGCCACGTAATGGTTGAGAGGCACATAGGGCTTACGCCCGAGATTGGCGACGTTGACTGCGACCCGGCCGCCTGGCTCGAGCACCCGATAGGTCTCGGCAAATACCCGCTTGAGCAGGCCAAGGTAATCATCGATGGCGAGGTCTTCGTCGTACTCCTTGCCCACGTTGTAGGGAGGTGAGGTGACCATCAGCGCCACGCAGTTGTCCGGCAGCTGATCCATCGACTCCGAGCTCTGGCAGTAGAGCTGGTCGAGCACCTGCTCGGGGGGCGCGACCGGCTGACCGATCTCGCCGTCGGGGCGCCGAGTCATACGCCGGTTGTAGTACGCGCTGGCGTCGTGGCTCTCGCGTCTGCTGGAACCAAAACCGGATGTCTCTGTAGGCATATGACGATCCCGGGGAAGTGGAGGTACGACTTTAGGGATGATTTTCGCGCTTTTCTACCAAGGGGCTCATTTGTGCTGCTGCAGCGGTCTTTTTCATGACACCTTGGGTCGAAAGTCCCTGGCGAGCCGGGGAGGGTAGGTTGCAAGGTGACGGAGGAGGTGAGGATGGAAAAGGATGTAACCCTTAACCTTCATCTAAGCGAGGACGACACCGAGACTCTGGCCCACGCGGTGCTGAATCTGCGCGGGGACCATTTCGAGTCGATGGGCAAGGCCCGCCGCAATCCCAAGGATGCGCCGATGCCGGTTGTTGGCGAGGAGCTGGCAATTGCCCGGGCTCTCCACGAAATAACCGGCCAGATCATGGCGGCGGCCCAGTCCAAGATCGAAGAGTTCCTAGTCCACTAGTGACCGGACGCAAAAGCGGGTCTGCACAATGTGCGGGCAACTATGCGTTATGGCTTTGCACGGCCTGGAGTGCGTAGTCGGTCGCTTCTTCGAGGGTCATCGCCTTCAACCATGAAAAGCGCCAGCTTCTCCCTGTGGAACTCCCGAGCGAATTCTTTCCAGTCTCGTCTCGTAGCGCGCCCCGTCCCTCGGTCATGAGTCGCTATGTCAGCTAAGCAGCCCGAGTCCCTCGATCAGCTCAGCAAACGTAGATGCGATCTTCTTATATCCCTTGTTCGATGGGTGAATATCCGTTTGCGGGCCTGGCGCCCCTGGGTCGAAGTCGCTTAGAACTAGTGCGTTACCCTGCCGCTCACACATCAACGTGTACCTGCAGGCGGCCCGCACGTTCGTTGGTACCGTGCCTTCCGTTTTGAACGTCTTGAAGGCCGATTCAACGTCGGCAACGGGCACACCAAAGGCGCCGTAGATCACCTCCAGTGTTCCGTTGAACGGCGCAGTCAACGCCAGACTGGCTTCCGCCAGTGCCGGGTCAACGATCCAAAACGCCAGGTTTGGGTTGTAGTAATTCATGCCCACGATGGGCACACCGGGCGCCACCGCTTGCAACGTCGCTACGATCACCGGCAGGTTGGCCCCAATCTGGCCAAGTTGGGCGGCCACGCATGTGGCGACGTCGGGATCGTTCGGGTCGCAGGCCAGTATGTCGTTGGCACCGATCGTGAGTGTGATCAGCTCGACCTCGCCCGGATTTGACAACAGATAGTCCACAGCAGCGTCCAGCTGCGAGGTACCGCCCGGTGGCAGAACGGCGAATGGGCCGTAACAGGCCGATCCGAACGTAGAGGCTCCACCAATACCGAATCTCATCTCGACCGTGTCATCGCCCGGACACGATAGGTTCACGAAATTATCGAACCCGTACGCGTCCTCCAGGTTCTTGAAAAGCCGGTCGGTGTAGCCGTTGTCGGTAAAGGGTTGCGGTTGTTGGGTCCCGGCGGCAACCGAATCCCCGAGTGCGAGATATGTGCCCCCACCATCGCCAGGGTCGGCCAGCGCCGTGGTTCCGGCAACACTCATCGCAAGAGTGGCGGCAATCAGGAGAGTAAAAAGCCGTCGCATTAATGATCCCTTCCTCAGTAAGGCTAATCATACCAACGCTCTCCGCGTTCGAGACACCTCACGCTGTAACGCTGGCAGCCGTCAGTCCACGCAACAACTACCTGGGGCGGGCGGCGCTAGATAACAGCGGCTCGGTAGCTACCCAGCACATAGAGGTTGGCGATCGTCGCCGGGGGCGGCTCGAGAACCTGGCCCAGGCCGGCTTCGCCCGGCGGATGGACGAAGTCCACAAAGAACCGGTAACGCCATTGCTCTACGGCCGGTCGAGACTCGATGCGGGTGAGGTTGGCGCCGCGCAGTCCGNNCGGGTGAGGTTGGCGCCTCGCAGGCCCAGCTCGGTGAGAACCAGCGCCAGGGCCCCGGCGGTATGGCTGGTCTCGAACGCGATCGAGGTCTTGTCGTCATCGGGATCAACCTGCGGTTCTCCGGGAGCCAAGACCACAAAACGAGTGGTGTTGTGATGGCGGTCAATCACGTCGGATAGCAGCACCTCGAGGCCATGGGCCTTTCCGGACTCCGGAGGGGCCAGAGCCGCCTGACTGGTATCCCCGAGCTCGGCGACCTCCCGGACCGCTCCGGCGGTGTCATGGGTGGGGATCGCTTCCCAGCCCTTTTCAAGCAGAAGCTCCTCGGCCTGTCCGAGCGCCTCCGGATGGCTGCGAACGGTCTTGACTGCGTCCAGCGTGCTCGACTCCAGACCAAGCAGGACGTGGCGCACCTCTACGACGTGTTCGGCGATGATCGACGCCGGCGACTCAACCAGGCGGTCGAGGACGGGCAAGACACTGCCGGTTGTGGAGTTCTCGATCGGCAGTACCAGGCGATCCACCTCCTTGTCCACCAGAGCGTGGAAGGCCGCGGCGAAACTGGCAAACCCGACGNNGAACCAGGCTCTCCCTGGTAGCCGGCCTTCATCGCAGGCACGTTAGACGGGTCACGTCGCCTCTACCGGCCAAGCGCACTCCAGCCAGCTAACTTCGATGTGTGAGCGAAATCCCGCTGCTGACCGAAGATGACATCTATCTCTTCAACGAGGGCACCCACGCCCGTCTCTTTGAGCATCTGGGTGCCCAGGTTCGTGATGGCGGTACCCATTTCGCGGTCTGGGCCCCGAACGCCGTCGCGGTCTGCTCGCTGATCGGTGACTTCAACGGTTGGAATGGCGAGAGCCATCCGTTGCTTCCCTCCGATGCCGGCATCTGGAAGGTATTCGTACCCGAGGTGCGGTCCGGCGACACCTACAAATATCTGATCAACACACGGGAAGGGGGCGTGATGGAGAAGGCCGACCCGTACGCCTTCACAGCCGAGGTCCCTCCCAAGACGGCGTCGGTGGCCTGGGACCTGGCATACGAGTGGGGCGACCAGGAGTGGATGAGCAGCCGCTCATCTCGCAATCGCCACGACGCTCCGATGTCGATTTACGAGCTCCACATCGGCTCCTGGGCCAAGAAGACAGAGTCTGAGTCCTTCTCGTATCGCGACCTTGCCCCGCTGCTCGCCCGCTACGTCACCGAGCTGGGCTTCACTCACGTCGAGTTCTTGCCGCTGACCGAGCATCCCTATTACCCATCATGGGGTTATCAGGTCACCGGCTACTTCGCCCCCACCAGCCGTTTTGGCACCCCCCAGGACCTCATGTTCCTGATCGACTATCTGCACCAGGCCGGTGTGGGCGTGATCCTCGATTGGGTCCCCTCCCATTTCGCTAACGACGATCATGGCCTGGGTCTGTTCGACGGATCCCACCTCTATGAGCATGCCGATCCGCGCCGCGGCTGGCATCCGGACTGGGACTCCCACATCTTCAACTACGGACGGAACGAGGTGCGCAGCTTCCTCATTTCGTCGGCCAACTATTGGCTCCAGAAATACCACGTCGACGGACTCCGAGTGGACGCGGTGGCCTCGATGCTCTATCTCGACTATTCGCGGTTAGAAGGGCAATGGGTCCCCAACGACCTGGGCGGTAATGAGAACCTGGAGGCGATCGAGTTCATCAAGCAGCTCAACACCGTCTGTTATGGAGCCAATGAAGGAATCATGATGATCGCCGAGGAGTCCACTGCCTGGGCCGGTGTGTCTCGCCCGGTCCACGACGGCGGTCTCGGGTTCGGCTTCAAGTGGGACATGGGCTGGATGCACNNGTACCACCAAGACGGCCTCACTTTCCGGATGATCTATGCCTGGGACGAGAACTTCGTGCTCAGCCTGTCGCACGACGAGGTGGTGCACGGCAAATCCTCGCTGGTCAACAAGATGCCGGGCGACGAATGGCAACAGTTCGCCAACCTGCGGCTGCTGTACGGCTACATGCATGCCCTGCCCGGCAAGAAGTTGCTGTTCATGGGGGGTGAGTTCGGCCAGCGGGATGAATGGGGCTTCGATCACGATCTCGACTGGTGGGTCCTCGATCATCCCAACCATGCCGGCACCCAGCAGTGGGTCAAGGCACTCAACGAGCTCCACCGTGAGGTTCCCGCCCTGCACTCGCTCGACCACCATCCCGATGGCTTCGAATGGGTGGACGCCTCCGACACCGCTGCCAGCGTCCTCAGCTTTCTTCGCAAGGATGCCGCCGATGGATTTGTCCTGTTCGTGGGTAACTTCACTCCGATCCCTCGGGACGCCTACCGAATCGGCGTTCCATCTGGTGGAACCTGGGAAGTGATGCTCAACAGCGACAGCCCCGGATTCTGGGGCAACGGAACTGGATCGGTTGGGGTCGTGAAAGCCGAGCAAATCCCTATGCACGGCCGGCCTTACAGCCTCGAATTGGACCTCCCGCCGCTGGGCTGCCTGCTCGTACGTCTCGGACAGGGTTGAATCCCAATCGCATAAATGGGGGTTAGCTCCGTAAACTCCCCCTTTCGCTGGGTAGGAGACCGATGGCCAGGGGATTAGAACGCGACCTCGGTTTATACGCGGTTTTCACGATCAGCATGGCTGCGATGATCGGAAGCGGCGTCTTCGTCGTGCCCGGGTTAGCAGCCAAGATCACCGGGCCCAGCGTGATCCTGGCGTTCTTTCTCGCCGGACTGGTCGTACTGCCGGCCGCCCTCAGCAAATCGGAGATGGCTACGGCCATGCCTCAGGCGGGCGGAACCTACCTCTATATCGACCGGGCGATGGGTCCTCTCATGGGGACCGTGGCCGGATTCGGAGTGTGGTTCTCGCTGGTCTTCAAATCGGCATTCGGTCTCGCCGGACTCGGCGGGTATCTCGCCATCTTGTCCGATGTCGACGAGAAGCTCGTCGCTCTCGCCATCGGCGTGTTCTTGATCGGCCTCAACCTGGTAGGCGCCAAGGTCACGGGGGGAGCACAAGCTCTTTTGGTGACCGGAGTCCTCGGCGTCATGGCCTACTTCATCGGTCGAGGCTCGATCCACGTCGACAGCGCCAACTTCGAGCCCTTCTTCAAAGAAGGCTTGGGTGGGCTACTGACGGGCACCGCAGTGGTCTTCGTGTCTTACGCCGGAGTGACCAAAATCGCCAGCGTTGCCGAGGAAGTCAAGCGGCCCAGCCGTAACATCCCGCTGGGAATTCTTGTCTCCATCGGGCTGATGATGATCGTGTATCCGGCCATCGTGTATGTGATCGTCGGCGTAACCCCATTCGACTTGCTCTCGGGAAGTGAGGTTCCCGCCACCGATGCCGCCAGTCAGTTCATGGGCAGCCTCGGGGTCGACATTGTCGCCATCACCGGCGCCCTGGCTTTGACCGCCATGGCAAACGCCGGGCTCCTAGCCTCATCCCGCTACCCGTTCGCCATGGCCCGTAATTCGCTGGCGCCTCACTTCTTCCAAAAGATCGGCGGCCGGGGGACGCCGGTGACTTCGATCGCAATAACGGGCGTCGCGCTGCTCATTTTGATCGCTTTCGTACCGCTGCTGGATCTCGCCAAGCTCGCCAGCGCTTTTCAGTTGCTGGTGTTTGCGTTGATCAACCTGGCGGTGATCTCGTTTCGCGAGAGTGGTCTGGACTGGTACAAACCCGACTTCGAGTCCCCGTTTTATCCGTGGGTGCAGATCTTTGGGATCGCCTCATCGCTGCTCTTGCTCACTCAGATGGGCGTGATACCGATTGTCGGAGCCGTCGGCATCATCATCGGGGGAGTGCTCTGGTATCGGGGCTTTGGCAGCTCGCGTGCCATCAAAGACAGTGCCCTGCTCGATGCGCTCCGGGTTCGCTCCACCGGCCGGCTGGTCTCCCTCACCGAAGAGCGACTGGCCACGGCCGGCAAGACACACATCCTCATCCCGGTGCTCAAGAACACTCGTCGCGCCCGGATGCGCGATCTGGTGCGCGTCGCCTCACACCTGGTCGCACCCGACGGTCGCATCGAGGTGGTCGAGTTCGAACCGGAGGATGTGGCGAGCCCACCCGACTGGACACGGGGTGTCGGCGACGCACCTGTGGAGATCGAGTTCGGCGACATCGCCAGTCCCAAACCGGCCAGTGCCCTACTTACCTACGCGCTCGAAAATGAGGTCGACCTGGTCTTATCCGAGTTCCCAAGGGAGACCCGGGCGACCCGCCGGTTTATCAACGATATGAAGGACATGCGCGACCACCTCGAAGCCGACTCAATTTTCCTCCGCAACCGTTCACTGGGCGACGTGGGCACGATCGCCATCATGGGTTCCGGCGGCCCCTACGACGTGTTCAAGATCAGCCTCGCCACCCGCATTGCCCGTGCCGAGGGCTCTCGATTGCGATTCATCCACGTTCTCGGCGAGGACGCCTCCGACGCCGAAGTGGAGTCGGTGGAGAGCTACCACCACCGGCTCGAGGAGCTGATCGACGTGGACACGGAAAGCGTCGTGGCCCGGGCTGCCGACCTCATCCCTGAGCTCGACACTCTGGCCGCCGACGCCGACCTGGTGCTGCTGGGAGCAGCCACCCACCGCGTCCGCCTCTTCGGTGATCTGGCCGATCGCATCGCCGACAGCCTGGAATCTCCGGTCATGATGGTCCACACCAGCAACTTCCCTCGGCCCACCTGGCTCGAAGCCACCCTGGAGCGGGTGATCTACTGAGGATCCGCTACCCGGTTAACCAGGCGAACTCGCTTCACATCGAGCCGTCCCACCAGTTCAGTACCCGTCTAGCTCGGAGCCTTCACGCGATTCGATCCAACAACTCGAGGCTTCGTTCAACAACCTGGGCGGTCGCATCGGCGTCATATCCGGACAGGGTGGAGTCTGTGAATAAGTGTTCGCTTCCCGCGTAGAGGAAGAGTGAGGCCCGGGCGGACTGGGCGGCCGCCTCGATGAATGCCTCAGCGACTCCAGCCTCGCGGAACTCGTCGTCCTGACTGAGGTGGATCTGCAGGTCAACTCCGTTCGGCCAGGATGCGCCGAACACATCGACAGGAACATCACCGTGGTGATACAACAAAGCACCCTTTGTGCCGGAGCGGGTCTGTGCGAGCTTGTGCGCGGCCAGTGCACCGAGCGAGAAGCCGGCGTAAACCTTCGCTTCCGGGCGCGTCTCGGCGACGTCGCCGGCAGCCGACAGAATCTCGGCGAAGCCGACGGATTCGGTATGTGCGACTCCATCTGTGATCGAGTCGAAGGTCCTTCCGTCAAATAGGTCGGGCACGACCACTGAGTGGCCTTCGGCCTGCAAACGGCCGGCGAAGTCTCGGACACCCTCGGTTAGACCAAGGACATGATGGAACAGGATCAACTCGGCCATAGTTCATCTCCCGGGCTCACATTCTGGCGTGGCAACACTGGCTCCGCTGGGTGTGGGCATTCATCACCAACCGTCGACAGGGTCGCATCGTGGGTCATTAGTCGAACCTGCCCGGAACTGCCATTGTGGAGGCCGATGGCGAGGTGGCGTGGGTCCATCGGAGCCGCGGGCTGGGAGATCACCCTCGTTTGGATCGAGTAGCCGCCAAAGGCGAGAAGCTGGTTCGTCGATAGCCTTTAGCCCATGATCGAGTACGTGATCGAACGTGCCGACCAGGCTGATGCTTCGGATTGGCCGATCCACAAAGACCGCATTGGCGAGTTCCTCAAACCCAACACGCTCCCATCGGAGGTTGTGGCGGGATGGGGAGATCATCGCATTCGCGTTGCCGGAATAGAAGTCTCATTCTCGTGGGAGCCGGTCGGCTGGTGCGCCGCGTTCGAGGGTGAGATCGATCAGGACACGGCTGCTCAAATCGTGGGCGAGATCGCCAACAACCTCGCCGCTGCGGTCGAGGGCGAAGCTCGAGTGGTTCAGATCTCCGTTGGCAGTAATGCCGTTCGAGGCGTCGACGGTCGTGGGCGTGCCGTGGTAGCTTCCCGCCATACGGAGCGGGTCCAGGCCGGGAGCCGTCAGATGGGAGGTATTCCATGTCCGATCTCAAGGCCGTGATGGCG